>Ga0111538_10001150_pt1 | contig 37210 bp, 31 predicted proteins | sample SoiMethybrSBSTD1_FD_79669 | JGI IMG/M metagenome (GOLD analysis project Ga0111538, IMG submission 79669) | Bulk soil microbial communities from a Populus tree surrounding site in Tennessee, USA - Soil MetaG P. TD hybrid SBSTD1 (version 2)... | ecosystem: Environmental > Terrestrial > Soil >...
CGACGCCGTAAAGGAAGAACGCGCTCGAGAAGCCGCCAAGCAGAAAATACTTGAACGCCGCTTCCGCGCCGGCCGCGCTCTGGCGGCGGATGCCAGTCAGGACGTATACGGCGAGCGACAGCACCTCCAGCGCAACGAAGATGACAAGCAGATCGGTCGCCGCCGCCATCATCATCATTCCGCAGATGGCAAACAGCGTCAGCGCGTAATACTCCCCAGACGGTATCTGCTCTCGTTCGATCACATCGTTCGACATCAACATCGTCAGAATGCCGACGATGCAGAGGACGATATTGATGAACAGCGCGAAATTATCGGATCGGATGACCTCGAGACTTTTCGCGTCGCTGTTCCAGAGCACCCCGGATGCGATTGCCGCGCCCCCAAGCCCGATGAGCCCGAGACCATAAATCGGCATCCGTTCGTCGCGCTGGCGGAACGCTTCGGCGAGCATCGCCGCGATGGCCGACAGGGCCACGATGGCGATAGGGATCAGCGCGGCGTAGTTACTCATGGCTGTTGGCTTTCGCAGTCGGCTGCTGACTGTTGGCCCTTGGCTGCCGGCCGGTGGCTGTTTCCTGAGCCGTCGTCGCCACTTGCTTCTGCCCAGAAGCCAGCAGCCGAGAGGCAGGAGCCGCGTGCGCAGTCGCAAAACTCCTTCCCGTCACCCGCTCGATCGTTTTCTTGACCGCCGGTTCCATCGGTCGGAGGAATACGTTCGGCACGACGCCCATGAGAATGGCGATCGCAATGGTTGGCACCATGAGCGCCCATTCGCGCGGGAGCAAATCCGGGAGTGACGTGTTCTTACTGTTTGTCACCTCTCCGTAATTGACACGCTGGAACATCCACAGCATGTAGACGGCCGAGAGAATCACGCCGGTCGCCGCGATGGCGGCGAATTTGGGACTCCACAGGAATCCGCCGAGCAGAATCAGAAACTCTCCGACGAACCCGTTCATGCCCGGCAAGGCGATGGATGAGAGGGTGACGAGCAGGAATGCCGCGACAAACCTGGGCATCACCGCCTTCAATCCGCCAAATTCGGAGATGAGGCGTGTGTGACGCCGGTCAGACAGCATGCCGACGATCATGAACAGGCCGCCGGTGCTGACACCGTGATTGAGCATCTGGTAAATCGAACCCTGCAGCCCCTGCGCGTTCATCGCGCACAAGCCGAGGACGACGAATCCGAGGTGACTGACGCTCGAGTAGGCGACGAGTTTCTTCAGATCGGGCTGCACCATCGCAACCAGCGCACCGTAGATGATCCCAATCACCGCAAAAGCTGCAATCCACGGCGCGTAGTGCATCGCGGCGGACGGAAACAACGGGAACGCGAAACGGACGAGGCCGTAGGTCCCCATCTTGAGCATCACTCCGGCCAGAATCACCGATCCTGCGGTCGGAGCTTCGACGTGCGCATCGGGAAGCCACGTGTGGAAGGGGAAGAGCGGCACCTTGATCAGGAAGGCAAGAGCAAATGCGAGGAAGAACCATCGCTCCATCGGCCACGACAGCGTCAGCTTCTGCAGATCGATCAGGCTGAAGCTGGGGGCTCCGGTCATCGCGTCGTAGGCCCACGCGAGGCCGATGATCGCAATCAGCATCAACACACTGCCGGCCATGGTGTAGAGGATGAACTTCACCGCTGCGTAGACACGCCGGTCGTAGCCCCAGATCCCAATCAGGAAATACATCGGGATCAGGACGAAATCCCAGAACATGTAAAAGAGGAACAAGTCGATCGCGACAAACACGCCGAGCATCGAACTCTCGAGCGCGAGCATGAAGAAGGCGAACATCTTCACGCCCTTGTGCACCGAGTCCCAGGATGAGAGCAGAGCGAGCGGCGTGAGGAAGCCAGTCAGGACGATGAGAAACAGGCTGATGCCGTCGACGCCGACAAAGTATTGAATGCCGAACATCGGCATCCATGCGTGGCGTTCGACGAACTGATAGTCGGCGTTCGTCGGATCGAACATCCACCACAAGACGAGCGTCGCGGCGAACGTAACCAGCGACACGACGAGCGCGAGCGTCTTGACGAGGCCCTCGCGGTCGGGACGATCGCCACTGCCTCCGGCGAAAAGCACCAGGAGGGCACCGGCGAGCGGAAGAAAGACAATCAGCGAGAGAATCATCGGAACTTCAGCAGATACCAGCCAAGAATCAAAACAACGCCAAGGAAGAGCGACGCCGCATACGTCCGGATTGACCCGGTCTGCACGCGACGAAGGACGTTGCTCGTCGAGCGCACGGTTTGCCCGACGCCGTTCACCGCGCCATCAATCAAACCCGCGTCGGCGCCCTTCCAGAGGCCGCCGGTCGAGAGCAGTTTGATTGGCTGCACAACCGCCGCGTCGTACAACTCGTCGACGTAATACTTGTGCAGCAGCACCGTATACGGACCGCGGAATCGAGCCGTCATCGCATTGACGGCAGCGCGGTTACGGAGCCAGAAGAACGCGGCGATGCCGATTCCTGCGATCGCGACGCCGCTCGAGAGCGCCATCAACATCAGCTCGGTCGACGTATTGTCGTGGGTCGACTCACCCGCGTCTGCGGAGTGGCTGTCCTGCACGGCAACCGGCCGGACGACGCCGGCCGCGTCGGTGCTCTGAACACCGCCGCCGGCCTCGAGCCGACCGCGCGCCTCTGTGACTGCAAAGCTGGGTTCGAGGAACTGCTCGATTCGATTGCTCCCGCCGAGCGCATGCGGCACACCAACGTACCCGGCAAGGACCGACCCAATCGCGAGCACGATGAGCGGAATCGCCATGGACGGAGGCGCCTCGTGTGGCGCGTGTCCGTGCCCATGGCCATGCGAATCGTGATGCGCTGCGCTGCGCCTCTCACCATGAAACGCGAGAAAGACGAGACGAAACATGTACGTCGCGGTCAAGAGCGACGTCACCATTCCGATGCCCCAGAGAAGCAAGCGGTAGGGATTGGTCGAGGTGAAGGTTTTGAAAAGAATCTCGTCCTTGCTGAAGAACCCGGACAAGAGCGGCACACCCGCAATCGCGAGCGCGCCGATGAGGAAGGTCCAATAGGTGACGGGCAGATACTTTTTCAGTCCACCCATGTTGCGCAGGTCCTGCTCGCCGGCGAGCGCATGAATGACCGCACCGGACCCGAGGAACAACAGCGCCTTGAAAAACGCGTGAGTGTAGAGGTGAAAGATTCCGGCGGCGTACGCACCCACGCCCATGGCGAGGAACATGTAGCCGAGCTGCGACACCGTGGAATACGCGAGCACTCGCTTGATGTCGTTTTGCACGAGGCCGATCGTGCCCGCCATCAACGCGGTCGCCACGCCAATGGCCGCGACGATCGACAAGGTGATCGGTGCGTGCGAGAAGAGCACCGCGTTTCGCCCAATCATGTAAACGCCTGCGGTCACCATTGTCGCGGCGTGGATCAGCGCCGACACCGGTGTCGGACCTTCCATCGCGTCCGGCAACCAGACATACAGGGGAATTTGCGCCGACTTTCCCGTCGCGCCAAGGAACAGCAGAAGCGTCGCCGCGGTGATCACGCCGATCGCGCCGTGTTCGATCGCTCGCGAGTCGGCCGCCGCTGCGACCAGCTGGAAGTCGAGCGTGCCGAAGGTCGCAAAGATCAGCAGCATGCCGAGGACAAATCCGAAGTCCCCGATACGATTGACGACAAATGCCTTCTTGCCGGCGTCGGCGGCTGACTGCTTTCGGAACCAGAACCCGATGAGCAGGTACGAGCACAGACCCACACCTTCCCAGCCGACGAACATCACCGGGAAGTTCCCGCCAAGCACGAGGACCAACATGAACGACGCGAACAGGTTCAGATAGGAGAAGTAGCGCGCGTACTCGCTGTCGCTCTCCTCGTGCATATAGCCGGTCGAGTAGATGTGGATCAGCGAGCCGATTCCGGTGATGACCAGAATCATCACCGCGGAGAGGTGATCGAGTCTCAGTGTGAATGGCACGCGCAGCGTGCCGGATGCCATCCACTCGAACAGCGTGAATTCGAGCGGCGCCGCCTCGTGGCCGAGAATCTGCGACACCAGGAGCGCCGACACCGCGAACGACGCGATCATCGCGGCACAGGCAAGGCCGCCCGAGATCGATTTCGTCAATCGGCGCCCGACCGACGCGTTGATGACGAAGCCGACGAGTGGAAACAGCGGAATCAGTAACAGCATCAGTCAGCGCGACTCAACAAACGCTTACCATTTCAGCGCGGTGAAGGCGTCCGGGCTCAGCGTCTCGCGGTGACGGAAGAGCGCGATGATGAGCGCCAGCCCAACTGCCGCTTCGGCAGCGGCCACGGTCATGACGAAGAACGTGATGATCTGCCCGTCGACCGATCCGCGATAGCGCCCGACGGCGACAAAGGTCAGATTGACCGCGTTCAGCATGATCTCGATTGAAAGGAGCACCGTAATCAGGTTGCGGCGGAGAAATACGCCGGCCGTCCCGATCGCAAAGAGCACACCCGACAAGGCGAGGTAGTAATTCAGTGGGACCATCAGGAATGCTCCCTCCGAGCGAGCACAACCGCGCCAAGCATCGCGACCAGGATCAGCACGGAGGTCGCTTCGAACGCGAAGGCATGATCGGTGAAGATGCCGCTGCCAATGGCCCTCACCGAACTGACCGAACTGGCGGCGGCCCCCTGGTTCAACCAGCCCAGCCCGACGCGGCCGAGCGCCCAGAGCATCTCGCCCGCGAGGAGCAGCGACAGCACGGCACCGATCCGCATGCCTGTCGGACCGAGCAGGGTTGCGACTCCGGCAGGTGCCGGCTCCTCGCGCGGCACGTTCAGCAGCATGACGACGAACAGGAACAGGACCATGATTGCGCCGGCGTAGACGATGATCTGCGTCACGGCGGTGAACGGCGCATCGAGCAGTACGTAGAGCCCTGCCAGCGCGCCAAACGACACGATGAGCAGCATCACACTGTGCATCGGGTTCCCCTGCCCGATCACGAGCAGGGACGCAAGCACGGCAATCGCGGCGAAGGCATAGAAAGCAAGAACGTCCATATCTATCCGACCCACAGAACCAACGCTGCCGTCACGAACAGGTTCAGCACGGCCAGGGGCAGCAGCCATTTCCACCCGAACTCCATCAGCTGGTCGTACCGATACCGCGGCAGCGTCCAGCGCATCCAGACATAGAAGAAGAGGATCAGGAACACTTTCAGGAGGAACCAGATCCACGCCAGCCAGTCGGGCAGAATCGGACCCAGCCAGCCGCCGAGATACAGGCTCGTGGCGACGGCGGAAACCGTCACCATGTTCACGTACTCCGCGAGGAAGAACATCGCGAAGCTCATCGAGCTGTACTCGGTGTGATACCCGGCAACCAGCTCCTGTTCCGCTTCAGGAAAATCGAACGGCGCGCGGTTGGTTTCCGCGACGCCGGCCGTCAGATAGATGAAGAACCCGATCGGCTGAAGAAAGATGTACCAGCGCGGGATGAATCCAAACCAGGTCCCTGACTGGTTCATCACGATCTCGCGCAGCGACAGCGAACCGGCCATCATGATCACCGCCGCCATCGCCAGACCGTACGACAGCTCGTAGCTGATCATCTGCGCCGACGAACGCAGTCCGCCGAGCAAAGAGTACTTGCTGTTCGAGCTCCAGCCGGCGAGCACGATCCCGTAAATGCCCATCGAGGTGATCGCGAAGATCACGAGGACGGCGACATTCACGTCGGTGATCTCGAGCGGAATCGGACGGTCGAGTAATCCGAACGGGTTCACCTCGGTGCCAAACGGGACAACCGAGAATGCCGCAAACGCGGCCGCGGTCGAGACGATCGGGGCAATCGCGAACAGGGCGGTGTCGGCCGCCTTCGGCTTCAACTGTTCCTTGAACAGCAGTTTGATGACGTCGGCGAACGGCTGCAGAACGCCTTCGAACCCGACGCGATTCGGCCCCGAGCGATCCTGAATGTAGGCGCACACCTTGCGCTCCATCCACACCATGAACGCCGCCGACAGCACGAGGCAGTTGAAGACGACGAAGATCAGAACGAGCCGCGCGATGATCTCCGGCGACGGGAGCCAGCTCATCTCAGTGCGCCCCCACGGGCATGCGCGACGCGCGCCAGTCGGCCGGCACCGTGCAGCGGCCCTCGCGGACGTGAGCTTCGAACTCGGCGCGGAAATGCTTCACCGTCGTCAGCGCCGGTGTGGCGGCAGCGTCGCCGAACGCACAGAGCGTCTTGCCGGCGATGTTGTTGCCGACGCTGACGAGCAGATCGATGTCGCGCATCTCACCTTCGCCGTTCTCGATGCGCGTCAGGATCTTGTACAGCCAGTCTCCCCCTTCACGACAGGGAGTGCACTTGCCGCACGATTCGTGCTTATAGAAGTAGAGAAGGTTGCGAGCCGCCCAGACCATGCAGGTCGTCTCGTCCATGACGATGATGCCCGCCGAGCCGAGCATCGACCCCGCCTTCTGCACATCGTCGAAGCTCGCCGGAATGTCCAACTGATCAGGCAACAGGATCGGCACTGACGATCCGCCGGGAATGACCGCTTTCAACCGGTGGCCGTCGCGAATACCGCCGGCGTGGTCGAAGATCAATTCGCGGAGCGTGGTCTTCATCAACGCTTCGAAGACGCCCGGTTTCTTGACGTGACCGCTCACGCAGAACAGTTTCGGCCCGCCGTTCTTCTCCGGGCCAAGCGAGGTGAACCATTCCGCGCCGTTCAGGATGATCGGCGGCAGATTACAGAGCGTCTCGACGTTATTCACCGCGGTCGGCTTGTTGTATAAGCCGGCGACCGCAGGAAAAGGCGGCTTGATGCGTGGCTGCGCGCGTTTGCCCTCGAGTGATTCGATGAGCGCCGTCTCTTCTCCCGCCTCATACGCTCCGGCACCGCGATGGATGACGATGTCGCAGTCGAAGCCGCTACCGAGAATGTTCTTGCCGACGTAGCCCTTGGCGTAGGCCCTGGCGAGTTCCGCCTCGAGAACCCGCTGAACGTGGAAAAACTCACCGCGAATATAGATGTAGGCCACCTTGGCGCCGATGGCCCAGCAGCCGATCAAACAGCCTTCGAAGAGGAGGTGCGGATTGCGCTCCATGAGCACGTGATCCTTGAACGTGCCGGGCTCGCTCTCGTCGGCGTTGCACGCGATGTAGCGCGGTTCGATCTTCTTGTCGACGAACTGCCACTTCAGGCCGGTGGGAAACCCCGCGCCGCCGCGCCCGCGGAGCCCGGACGCCTTCACCAGCTCGATGATGTCGTTCGGCTGCATGCCGAGCGCCTTCTTCAGTGCGTCGTATCCCTGGTGTTTCAGGTAGAAATCGAGCGTGAAGCTGTTCGGCTCGCGGACGTATTTAGTAAGGATAGGTTCCATGAGAATTGTCAATGTTCAAGGCTCAATGTTCGAGGCTCAATGGATGCAACATTGGCCATTGAACATTGGACATTGAACCTTTTCAGCGCTCCACTTCCAAATGGCATCCCGACAGCGCCGCCGGGCCGCGCGCCTTGATGTCATCCACCAGCTTGGCGCAACTCTCCGCGCTCGCCTGCTCGTGCCAGTGCTCGTTGTTCACCATGACGATCGGCGCGCGATCGCACGCCCCCAGGCATTCGAACTCGAGCAACGTGAACATCCCCGACGGATCGGTCTCGCCAGGCTTGATTCCCAACTTTTCGGATAGCGCTTCGGTGACTCGCTCTGCGCCGGCAAGCGCACAGGACAGCGTCCTGCAGACCTGCAGCACATACGTGCCGACGCGCTCGCGGAAGAACATCACGTAGTAGGTCGCGACGTCCTCAACCTCCGCGGCGGTCATGCCGAGAATGCCGGCGACGTGGCGCATGCCGCTCGCCGTCAAATAGCCTTCCTGCTCCTGCACCAGATAGAGCGCACCAAGCACCGCCGACCGTTTCTGCTCCGGCGGGTACTTCGTCAGCATGTCGTCGAGAATGGCGCGACGCTCGCGCGTGAACTCGAACGGCTTGCCTTCGTCGAGTCGCGCGCGCTCGGACTTCTGAAAGCGCTCCGAGTCGTACACCATCAACGGGTGGAAGCTCATCGATCCACGTCTCCCATGACGACGTCCGTCGATCCAATCACCGCGATGACATCGGCGATCATGCCGCCGACGATGGCGAGCGGCAACGCCTGGCAGGCGTAAAACGACGGCGCGCGGAGCTTGATGCGGTAAGGGCGATTGGTTCCATCCGACACGATAGAAAAACCATGTTCGCCGCGCGGGCCTTCAATCGGCACATACGACTCGCCTGCCGGAACCGTGAATCCCTGCGAGTAGATCAGAAAGTGCTGAATCAGCCCTTCCATCTCGGTGTAGACCTTGTCCTTGGGGGGCGGGACGATGCGGTAATCCTGGATGTCGAAGACGCCGCGTGGACTGATACGAGCCAGCGCCTGCTGCGCAATGTGCGTGCTCTGTCGCATCTCCTCCATGCGCACCAAGTACCGATCGTAGACGTCGCCGGCGGTGCCGACTGGCACGTCGAAATCGTAGGTTTCGTAGCCGAGATACGGGAACGCTTTGCGCACGTCATACGGCACGCCGGCCGCGCGCGCCATCGGTCCCACGAGCCCGTACCCGACGGCCACGTCCTTCGAAATCACACCGACCGTTCGCGTCCGCTTGAGCCAGATCTGGTTTTGCGTCAGCAGATCTTCGTATTCCCTCAGCTTGTCCGGGAAAGCATCGAGAAATTTCTTGACTGCGTCGTGAAAGCCAGTCGGCAGATCCTCGCGCAGGCCACCAATGCGGATGTAGCTCGGGAACATGCGGAAACCGGCCAACATCTCGTTGACGTTGAGCAGCTGCTCGCGTTCGCGGAAGCAGTACATCATCACTGACACCGCGCCGATTTCGAGGCCATGCGTGCCGAGCCACACGAGGTGGCTGGTAATTCGCTGCAACTCCGCAATCAGAATGCGGATATTGCGCACGCGCTCCGGCACCTCAATCCCGAGCAGCTTCTCCACGGCGAGGCAGAAAGACAGGCTGTTGGACTGAGCCGCGAGGTAATCCATCCGCTCGACGAGCGGAATCACCTGCTGCCACTTCTTCTGCTCCGCGGTCTTCTCGATCCCAGTGTGGAGGAACCCGATGGTCGTATCGGCGTTGACGACGATCTCGCCCGACAGCTCGAGCACGAGACGCAGCACGCCATGCGTGCTGGGGTGCTGCGGCCCCATGTTGACGGTCATCGTCTCGTGGCGAAGTTCTGTGGTGGTGGTGGTCATTGGCGTCCAGCTACCAGCTCGTTATCGCGCCCGCTCGACCAGCGCGCAAATGGCGTGAATGACCGTGCGGTGCACTTCCTGGACCCGCGCGGTCGAGGGATGCGACACGTTGATGTGAATCCCCGCGGCCTTGCCAATCACGCCGCCGTCGCGCCCGGTCAGCGCGATCGTCTTCATGCCCTTTGCATTGGCCGCTTCGAGCGCCATCAACACGTTTGGCGATCGCCCACTGGTCGAAATGCCGAGGGCGACATCTTCTCGCTTGCCCAGCGCTTCAACCTGTCGCGCGAACACCCAGTCGAACGTGAAGTCGTTGGCGACGCTCGTGACGATGCTGGCGTCGGCCGTCAACGCAATCGCCGGCAGCCCTTCCCGTTCGCGCTCGAACCTTCCGACCATCTCGGCGGCCAAGTGCTGCGCATCGGCGGCGCTGCCGCCGTTACCGAACACGAGCAACTTGCCACCGGCGTCGAGCGAGGCGCGAATCGCAGAGGCAGCTTCGATCACGCTGTCCTGCACAACCTCGCGCATGCGCTGATGGAGCGCGATCGTGTCGTCGAACACCGCCTGAACGACCGCGGCATCGCCGACGGCAGTGCGCGCGTCCATCAATCGTTTCGCGCGCGCGCTCGCGTCGCCTCGATGTTCGCCACGAACTGTTCCTGCGACACCTGAAGCGGCTCGTATGTCTTCACCGGTTGCTTGATCTGGACCGGGTAATCCTTGCGCAGCGGATACCCCTCCCAGTCGTCGGGCAGCAAGATGCGCCGCAAGTCCGGATGATCCGTAAAGTGAATCCCGAAAAGATCGTACGCCTCGCGCTCGGACCAGCTCGCCGCCGGCCAGACCCCTGAGACGGATGGCGCGGTCGGATGCGTGCCCGGCACGCGCACTTTCACGCGCAAGCGTTTCGGTGTGTCGCCGAATCCTGCCGTGCCGAGACTGGCCAGCAGGTAGACGATCTCAAATCGTGGTTCGCGAGGGTAGTAATCGACCGGTAACAGGTCCGCGAGGAACGCAAATCGGAGCTCCGCCGTGTCGCGCAGCGCCCGGCATGTCTGGACAAGCTGATCGAGCGCGACGTAGATCGTCGGCATGCCGTCTGCCGCCTGTACGGCTTCCAGACCCGAGGCGGGGACCGTACGCGACAGGACGTCGATGATCGCGCCCGACTCCATTACGTGAAGACCTTCGATTTGTCGATCTTCTTCTGGAGCTGGACGATGCCGTAGATGAGTGATTCAGGACGCGGCGGGCATCCCGGCACGAAGACGTCGACCGGCACCACCTGGTCAACCCCCTGCACGATCGCGTAATTGTCGAACACGCCGCCAACCGAGGCGCAGGCGCCCATCGAGATCACGTATTTCGGCTCGGGCATCTGATCGTAGATGCGGCGAAGCACCGGCGCCATCTTCCGCGACAATCGGCCGGCGACGATCATCAGGTCCGACTGACGCGGCGATCCGCGGAACACTTCGGCGCCGAATCGCGCGATGTCGTAGCGCGACGCGCTCATCGCCATCATTTCAATGGCGCAGCACGCGAGCCCGAAGGTGACCGGCCAGATCGAGGATCGGCGGGCCCAGTTGACCATCTTGTCGACAGTGGTCAGGAGAACAGGAACGTCGTTGTCGTTATCACCCATGGCCGTTTACCGCTCATGTCCCCAGTCGAACACGCCTTTGCGCCAGACGTAGACGTAACCGGCGAGCAGGATCAGAAAGAACAACACCATCTGAACGAAGCCGGTCCAGCGCAGTTCGCGCAGCGCCATGGCGAAGGGATAGAGGAACGCGATCTCGATGTCGAACAACAGAAAGATCATCGCCACCAGGTAGAACTTGACCGGGTGACGTTCGCGCGCATCGCCGACCGGCGGCATGCCGCATTCGTACGGCGCCAGCTTTTCCGGCGTCGGCTTTTTCGGCGCGACCAGGTGCGCGCCGATGATATTGACCGCGCCAAACCCCGCGCCGAGCGCGATCATGATCAGGATTGGAATCCAGCCGTGCATGCTCTACAAAGCGCCGCGCTTGTGAATGTTTTCTCAAGGCGGGGCAAAAAAAGTCGGGCCAATGACCCGATTGTCTGCGTCAGCGCAGCCTGAACTCAAGAATGCTATCACACTGACAGCTTCCAGCTTCCAGCAGCCAGCTCCCGGCTTTTTTTCATTTTTCACGCCAAACATCCGGGTGAATTGGTCGACACCGTCGAGCAAGGCCGACGCGTGCGGCTGGAAGCTGGAAGCTGGAAGCTGGAAGCTGCGAGAATACAGATCAATGCGCCTCGCATGGTTCAGTCCGATGCCGCCAGTGCGGTCAGGCATCGCCGCGTGCAGTGCCGACATCGTCGGGGAGCTCGGCAGGCGGCATGCCATTGATGTCTATGTCCACGCAGACAAGCCGGCGAGGCTGGCGTCGGTCGATTCGGTGCGCGTCCATTCCGCGCACGATTTCGTGTGGCGCAACCGGGCCGAACCATACGACCTGACGGTCTACCAGGTTGGAAACTCGTCGCACCACGATTACATCTGGCCTTACCTCTTTCGATACCCGGGACTGACGGTGCTTCACGATGCCCACGTGCAGCACGCTCGCGCGGCGGCGCTCCTTCGCACCAGACGATCTCGAGACTTCCGCGTCGAGTTCGCCGCGAATCATCCCGACGTCTCAGTTGATCTCGCGGAACTGGCGATCGCCGGGTTCGACAACGACCTTTATTACTTCTGGCCGATGTGCCGTCTCATCGTTGCGGCCTCGCGGCTGACGGCTGTACATGCAGCGCCCATGGTGTCGCAGCTACGCGAGCAACTGCCGCAGGCCAACATCACGACGATACGTCTCGCGCACGGCGATCAGCTCAGCGCGGAGCAGATTGCCACTGGGCGCGTACGTGTTCGTGGGTCATATGGCATCCCTGATGATGCGGTCGTGTTCGGGGTTTTCGGAGGGCTTACGCCCGAGAAGCGCATTCCCCAAATCCTCGACGCACTCGCCGCGATTTCGCCTTACGCGCCGTCCGCTCGTCTTCTGCTCGCCGGTCCGGTCGCGCATCATTACGACGTCGCCGCCGACATTCGGCAACGTGGCCTCGACACTCGCGTCACGATCACGGGATACCTGACGACCGACGCCGAACTGACCGATTGCATCGCCGCCTGTGACGTGTCGCTGAACTTACGCTGGCCGACCGCGCGCGAGATGTCAGGACCGTGGCTCCGGGCACTGGCCGCGGCGCGGCCGACGATCACGATTGATCTCGCACACATGGTCGACGTGCCGTCCATGGATCCGCGAACGTGGAAAACGAATTCCCCTCGAAGATTGGATCCCGGATCCCGGACACCGGATCCCGATCCTGTTACTCTCGCGCTCGACATCCTCGACGAAGATCACTCTCTTCGGCTGGCGATGCGCCGGCTGGCCACCGATCCCGTCTTGCGGACATCTCTCGGGGCCGCAGGGCAACGATATTGGGAGCGCGAGCACTCGATGCCGCGAATGGTAGAAGACTACCAACGCGTGCTCGCAAACGCCGTGACGGTGCCCGCACCCAGTGTCAAGCTTCCTGAACACCTCGTCACTAATGGCGACCAGTTGTTGAATCGGGTGTTGACCGAATTCCACCTTGGCCCTGTGTGGAGCTGACTTGGAGTAGACTTTGACGATCCGATTAAACGGCGAACCGTACGATCTCGCCGGCCCCGTCACCATCAGCTCGCTGCTCGCTGCGCTCAACATCGATCCCCGCATCGTCGCGGTCGAGCACAACGTGGTGGTTGTGAAGCGTCAGCGGTACGACGACACGATCGTCAATGATGGCGACGAGGTCGAAATCGTCCGATTCGTCGGTGGTGGCTGAGTCCATAAGTCCTGAGCCTTGAGCCGTAAGCCTGATATGTCCTCTGATCCTCTCGTTATCGCCGGGCGAACATTCAGTTCGCGCTTGGTCGTCGGCACCGGCAAATATCCTTCGAACACCGTCATGGCCGAGGCGCACCTCGCATCGGGAACCGAGATGGTGACCGTCGCGGTGCGACGGGTGAACCTCACTGATAAATCGAAGGAATCGCTGATTGACTACATCGATCGTGATCGCCTCTTTATTCTTCCGAACACAGCCGGCTGCTATACCGCCGACGATGCCATTCGCACGGCGCGGCTTGGACGAGAAGTCGGATTATCGAACTGGGTGAAGCTCGAGGTCCTCGGCGACGAACGGACGCTGTTTCCCGACAACGTCGCGCTCCTCGAAGCGACGCGGGTGCTCGTCAGCGAAGGATTCGTCGTGCTGCCCTACACCAACGACGACCCGATCATCTGCCGCAAACTCGAAGAAGCAGGCGCGGCCGCGGTGATGCCGCTTGGCGCGCCGATTGGTTCGGGACTCGGAATCCAGAACCCGAACAACATCCGGATCATCAAGGATCAAGCGCGCGTGCCGGTCATCGTCGATGCCGGCGTTGGCACCGCGTCGGATGCGGCGATCGCGATGGAGCTCGGCGCGGATGGCGTACTGATGAATACGGCGATTGCCCTGGCCGACGATCCGGTCGCAATGGCGATGGCGATGAAGCTCGCCGTCGAAGCGGGACGGCTCGCGTATCGCGCCGGGCGGATTCCAAAACGCATGTACGCGTCAGCGAGCAGTCCGGTCGACGGGCGGATCGCAACCGCGACGGCAGCCGCCGGGAGTCGCGCCGGCGCCTGATGGCGGATCACGACGCCGAACCGCTCGAGGCGGTACTGCGACGCCTGAAAAAAGAGCGCGACGAGGCTGACGCCCGATACAACGACGCGTTGACGGCGGTCGATCGCGCACTTCACGCACCGGCTCCTATCCCGCAGCCTTCGCCCGCTCTTGACGATCATCAGATCGGCGCGCTGAACGACGCCTGGAACATCATTCCAGCGGCCCCGTCTGCATCCGGTCTTCGTCAGCGTCTTGCCGGCCTCGTCTGGAGCGTGGTCGGTCCCTACCTGCAGCGGCAGCTCACATTCAACTCACTCCTCGTCGATCACATCAACCGCAATGCCAACGCGGCGCGTCACGCGCATCGCGTCTCGGAGCAAACAGCTGATGCGCTGAGGGATCACCTTGCGGCGCTCGCGCTGTTCGAGACCCGCCTCGTGCAGTACTTTCAGCAGATCACCGCCTACGTCGACACCAAGGATCGCGACACTGCCGGCGGGGCGCTGGTGCTGAACGCGTCGCTCAGCGGCCTGGCCGACAGCGTCGCCAAGCGATGGGAATCGATCTCGGTGCGCGAGCAGCGGGTCGGCGGCCGCATGGACACGCTGACGAGCGCTCACGAGGATCTGCGAAGCACGATTGGCATGCTGCAGCAGGGATTGATGACGATCAAGCGCGAGATGGAGCGAATGGCGACGATCGGATCGACGGGAAGTGCCGCGGATCCCGGATCCCGGCCAGCGTCAGACGCCTTCGCCCCAGCTCTGGACGCGTACAAGTACGTCGGCTTCGAAGATCAGTTCCGCGGCTCGCAACAAGCCATTCGTGCACGATTCGAATCGTACGTGCCGCTGTTCGAGCATCGATCGCCGGTGCTGGACGTCGGTTGCGGCCGCGGAGAGTTTCTTGATGTGTTGAACGCCAGCGGGATCGGGGCGCGCGGAATCGACCTCAATCACGAGATGGCGGAGGCGTGCCGCGCCCGAGGCCTGGACGTCATTGAAGCAGACGTCGTCGGATATCTCGCAACCCTCGACGATGCGTCCCTCGGGGGCATCTTTTCCGCCCAGGTCGTGGAACACCTCGAACCGGGTTATCTTCTGCGCTTTCTCGAACTCGCGTTTCACAAGCTCCGACCCGGCGGACGGCTGGTACTGGAAACCCTGAATCCCGCGTGCTGGGTTGCTTTCTTTGACAGCTATATCCGCGACATCACGCACGTGTGGCCGCTCCATCCAGAAACGCTGAAGTACCTCGTCGTCGCGAGCGGGTTCAGCGGTGCACACATCGAATATCGATCGCCGGTCCGCGAGGAGGATAAGCTTCAGGCGTTTGCCGCGCCGCCAACCGGCGCGCCAGCGCTCGCCGATCTCGCGGAAGCATTCAATGCGAACGTCGAGAAACTGAACGCGCGCATGTTCACGTACCTCGACTATGCCGTGGTTGGCGACAAAGCCACCAAGTGACGCCACTGAACGACACGGGCCGCGGATGAACACGGATAACGGGCCACGGATGAACACGGATGAACACGGATAACGGGCCACGGATAAACACGGATGAACACGGATGACGGGCCACGGATGAACACGGATGAACACGGATGACGGGCCACGGATGAACACGGATGAACACGGATGACGGGCCACGGATGAACACGGAAGAACACGGATAACCGGCCACGGATGAACACGGATGAACACGGATAACGGGCCACGGATGAACACGGATGAACACGGATAGCGCGCGGACAAACACCGAACAAAGGGTCGAAAAAATCCTATCCGTGTTGATCCGTGTTGATCCGTGGCGAGTTTTGTTCTGCGTTGATCCGTGGTTTCTGGCTCTCCGTGGCGCCGATCGCCGCTCATGCCGCTGTTGAAGAAAGCCGGCCGCGCGCTCTCGAGCAAGCTGACGAGAGTGACACTGGATCGTTTCATTGCCGCGCACGCCAGCGATCGACCGACGCTCGATCTTGGCGCGCAAAACGGCCCGTATGCCGTTCACTTCCCTCGTCGAATCGCTCTCGACATCAAGCGCGGCGTCGGCGTCCAGATCATCGGTGACGCGCAGGCGCTCGGGATCCGTGACGCCAGCTTCGACGTGGTCCTGTGCACCGAAGTCCTCGAACATCTGCCGGAACCGCAGCGTGCCATCGACGAAATCTTTCGCGTGCTCGCTCCGGGCGGTCAGCTCCTGCTGACGACGAGGTTTCTGTTTCCGATTCACGACGCGCCGCACGATTATTTCCGGTTCACCAAGTACGGACTTCGCCATCTGCTCCGTCGGTTCGAGATCATCGAGCTGCAGGAAGAGACCGACGCGGTGGGAACACTCGCCGTGCTCCTGCAGCGGCTGGGGATGCAGGCGGAAACACTTCATCGGCAGCCGTTCCGCGCGTTCTGGCTCCTGTCGGCTCAAGTCGTCCGTCCCTTCTCGTTTCTGATCACCGGCGAATACGGCGACAGCCGCCGATTGCAGCCGGAACGCGGCATCATGACAAGCGGCTATCACGTCGCCTGCAGGAAACCTGCGGCATGATCGAATCGCCGCCCGCGACTGACACACGAGCGGTTCCGCTGCCGATGGCGGCGGCACTCCTGGTGATGGCGACGGTCGCGCTCTACTGGCCGGCGATCGGCGTCGGATTTGTCGGCGACGACTTCATGATCCTGCATCGGCTGCGGGGGATCGAACACGCGACCGATGTCGCCCGCTTCTTCCGCGGAGAGTTCTTCGAGTACTACCGCCCGCTCGCATTCGTCACGCACGCAATCGACTGGTCCATTGCCGGGCAGAATGCGCGTCAATTTCACTTCACGAATCTGCTCATCCACCTCGTCAATACGGTCCTCGTGCTGCTCATCGGACGGGCGCTGTCGCCTCGTCCACTTGCCGGACTGCTGGCGGCAGCACTGTTCGCCCTTCACGCCTCGAACAACGAAGCGGTAGTGTGGATGTCGGCGAGGTTTGATCTGCTCGCGACCTGTTTCGCGCTCGCAGCGCTGTACTGCATGACGCGAGGCGGAGTTTCGGTTCAGGTCGCCGCGGCGTTTTTCTTCTTCCTGGCGTTGCTCTCGAAGGAAGCGGCCGTTGCCTTGCCAATTGCCGCAGCCGGATGGAGCACCTTCCGATTGCGTGCGACGACGTCGAGAACGGTAGTGTTCATCGTTCCCTGGCTCGTGGCGCTCGGAGTATACAGCGCGCTCCGTCAACTCGGCGGAGGTGTGTCGGCCGTTGGCGGTGCCTCCCGGCTCCCCAAACTGACCGTGTTCATCATCTGCCTCATCGCCATCGTCGCTCTCTCCTCCGAGCGATGGTTGCAGGTCCGTGACTGGCTGAAGCCAAGACGAGCGCATCTGGTGGCCGTTCTGGTCGCGCTGGTCATCGGGCTGATCGTCGCTGCGACCATTTCACAGGGGCGTGTCGGAGCGCTGAGCCGTGAGAAGCTCGCTGTCGCCGGGTTTGCGACGTTCTATCTTGTCTCTCCCGTGCTCACCCCGGGCGAGTCCCTCTTCAGCGATCCCAACGCCCCCGCAGCATGGATCGTTGGCGCGATCGCTCTTACGGCTCTGGGCGCAGTGATCTTCTTTCTCTGGCGCCGATTCATCGACGACGATCGGTATTGGTTTTTCGATGCGTTACTCATTGCCACGGTGTTGCCGATATCCGCGCTTACTGAAGGCAAGCGCTACTTGTATCTTCCCTCGGTCGCCATATCGTTCATCGTCGCTATCTTCGTCGTGGAACTACGCGGCCGAGCGCGCCGGATGGCACTCTCAATCGTCGCAGGTCTCCTCGCAGTGTCGGCAGCGCAGATCATCATCAGAGTTCAGGACTGGCGGTGGGCGGGACAGATGACCGCTGAGGGAGCGCACCTGGTCGACTCGACGCTCGCGCCCGCCTGCGGAAGCGGTCACGTGGTCTTTCTGACGAGCCCCGTGGCGATGCGCGGCGTCTACTCACACTTCTACTACGAAACGTTCGAAGTGCCGCGCGGCTGCATGCCCGAACTATTTCAGGTTGTGGTCCGCGTCGTGCGCGTCGACACGCCGATTGAGGTCAGGTGGGATGGGCCGAATCAGGTCCTCATTACCTCGCAAGACTATCGCGGGAATTTTCTTCTCTCATCGGATCTGCGCACGTTCGACACGCCGCTTCGTCTCGGCGAATCGATCAGCATTCAAACGCCTCTCGGCCCACTGCGCGCCGCAATAACCGACCGCACCGCGAGAGTGACGTTACAACTGTCACCTGCCATATTCCAACAACCGATCCACTTCTTCTACTATTCGGAGGGGCGTATTCGCGCACTGGACCAACACCGATAAACGGCCACGGCGGCGCTACCGATAGAATGAAGAAGCACATGACTGGCGAACGCCATGGAGCGCGCCAGGCGGCGCGCGTAGCCTGGATCCTGGCGACGATTGTCACTGCTGCGCCCCTCGTTTCACTTTTTTATCAACCGGTCGGCTGGGGACCTCGCGTCGTCGTCGCCGCTGTCGTCGTGACGGCGGCGTGGCGCCCATTCAACGCGCTGTTGTTGCTTGCCGGCCTGGGTCCATTCGCCGCCACGATCCTCGCCTTGACGCGGACGGGAACGGCGTCTCTGAATTTCTTCGAGGCCCTCGCGCTCGCGGTTCTACTCGGCTGGACCGTGCACCACGTGATCCGACCACGAGGGCTCTCGTTACCCGGACGATTCGGTGTTGCTGCCGCCGCCCTGCTCTCACTCGCGTTCGCTTCAGTGGTCACCAGCGCCGCCGTCATTCGGATCGAACATCCCGACATACCCGTTGGCCAGCTGCTCCAGTCTTTCGTCCTGAGACAGTACCTCATCGGTTCAAGCCCGCTCACGGCTGGCATGTTGTTCGTTGAGGGGGTCGCATTAATGGTGATGGCGGCAGAAAGTTGCGCGCGTGAATCTGACGGCCAGCGTCGCATGCTGCGAATGATGGTAGTCGCTGCGGCGGCGGCCGCATCTCTCAACGTGTTGCGAATCGCCACCGCCGCGATGTCGCAACCAAGCTCGCTGACCGCCTTTGCCGCCCAGTTCGCCACGGTCCGCGTCAACATGCACTTTCCCGATCTCAACGCCGCGGGTTCCTACTTTGCGTTGATGTTCTTTCTCGCGCTCGGCTTCGTTCCCTCCGCCGCGATGGGCGCTGCCGCGTGCGTCCTGATTGCCGCGGGTATCTGGGTGGCCGGGTCTCGCACGGCACTGGCTGCCTTGCTTGGCGTCGGCGGCCTGGTCGCGCTCTTCAATCCTCGTCGGCGTGTCATCTGGTCCACGACGTTCCTGGTCGCGCTCGCCCTGATTGCAGCGATCGGATGGCACTGGTATCCGAAAGGAAGAAACCTTGAAAGCAGCGGTGCGTTCACCTATCGCATCGCAAGGGGCGTTGCGGCATTGGAGCTGATACGCGCCCACCCCGTCTTCGGCGTTCGGCCCGGCAACTTTTCTGAGCGGTCGGGACTCTCCGATAATGCGCACAACAACTATCTCCAAATCGGTGCCGAGCTCGGCCTGCCTGCGCTGGTCGTGTTCGCGTATATCTGCGCGTTTGCGGTATCTGCCAGCTGGCGTCAGGGACATCAGTCCTGGCTCGCGCGAGGCCTCAGCCTGGGGCTGATCGCCTATCTCGTGACCTGTCTCGCCGGCCATCCCCTTCTTATCGCGGCCGCCGCATATCCATTTTGGATAGCACTCGGGCTGGCCGCGGCATTGGCTCCGCCTGCGTCGTCAATAGCACGACTGCGATGGGGAGCCACTGCGGCCGTGCTCGTCGTTGCGGTGATGCTGCCGTTCCAAATCGCTGCGGCTGCGCGCGACGCAGACATTGAGCATGCGAGTATTGGCTTGTCGAGATGGCAGCAGCGATCCGATGGGTCGCGATACAGGTGGGCCGGTGGCCGGGCCACGTTTTATGTCTCGCCGGCAGCGCGCTCGGTTCGCCTGCCGCTCCAGCTCAACCCGACGGCATCAGCAACCGCCGAAGTCAGAATCTATCTGGACGGCGTGGAGGCGAATCGGGTGATACTTCGAGCCGGCGACACAGAAACCATCGTCCGTCTGAACCTGATTCGCCGAGCCAAAACGAGGTTCGCGCGTATCGATTTCGAAGTTTGGCTACCGGGACAAGCGAAACCGCTTGATACCGGCGCGACCGACTCTGGCGGCGTCCTGATGGTCGGTCGCCCAATATCGGAAAGTTAGCGAACCACTAGACGATGCCTGGCAATCCACTTCGAAATCTTTCGTTGCGTTCCACACTCCGCCGCGCTCCGGCAGTTCCAATCGCCCTTCTTCTGATTACCGCCTACGGCGCTCTCCTCCGTTTCGACGTCCTGGTGCAGAGATACGGCACGCTCGATCGCCCGGCGTGGGCGAGAGTCCTCACGCACGATCTCGTTCCAGCCGTCGCCCGGCTCCATCCGTCTGCGTATGGTTGGTATCGGGTTGATCACCCGTATGTCGGCGGCGATCCGATCAACTACCTCAAGTACGCGCGCGAGATGCGTAGCTTCTACCAGGCGCACGTGCGGGAACCAATCTTTCTCGCGTTGACGCGCACCTACCTTTGGCTGCTCGCCGACCAGGACGTCGCGGTGAGTTTCGCGTCGATGACGGGGTCGGTCCTGACGATCCTTGCAGCCTACCTGCTGGGAGCGACAATGCTGTCGCGCGCCGCGGGCGTTGCGCTCGCGTTCATCGTCGCCGTCGAGTACGAACTGATTTCGTGGTCGGTCGACGGATGGCGCGACGACGTGTTCATGGCGACAGTCACGTTTTCGGCATGGGCATTCGTGCGTTGTCAACGCGATCGGTCCGGCAAGAGTGCCGTGTTTCTCGGCGTCGCGACGGCGGCAGCCTGCCTGACGCGAATTACGTCGCTCTCATTCGCCGTGCCGGCATTCGGATGGCTGATCGTCGATGGTACCCGTGAATCGCGCCCGCAGCTCGCGCGAATGACCGCCGCTGCCGCCCTCATCTGCGCGGTTCTCGTGGCGCCCTATCTCCTCAACTGTGCGATCGCGACAGGAGATCCGCTCTACGCCATCAACTATCACACGATTTATTACCGGTCCGGCGAGGGGTTGCCCGCAGAGAAGCCGATGAGCGCGATGGCGTACATGAATGGCAAAATCCGCTCTCGTCCAATTAGTGCAGTCGATACCGCAGCAACCGGACTGTTCGTCCAGCCGTTCAGCGTCAAATGGACTGGACTCGACGGGTGGATCCCTCGCGCCAGCATCGTTCTGTCGTGGCTCTCGATCATCGGCATGTTGCGCTGGGTGTTTCTGCGGGAAGGACGAATGCTGCTCGTCATCCTGATCGGATCGCTGCTGCCGTACGCGTTGACGTGGAATGTGGCCGGCGGCGGCGAGTGGCGGTTCACGATGCACACCTACCCGCTCTATCTGATGGCCTCGATATCGGGTGCCGTGTTCTGTCAGCAGCTCGCCGTGGCGTTGTGGCTACGAGCCCGCCGTCGCGATTTCGCAATTCCGCGCGCACAGCTACTTCGCGCCGCTGCTGTCGCGGTGGTCATTGCCGCCGCGATCGCCGCGCACCTCGCACTGCCGTGGTTTGTCGTGCGGGAAACGATCAGCGGGGGAAATGATGTCAGCGTCGAGGCTGGCAAACGAGATGCGCCGTTCTTCGGCGCCGGGTGGTCCGCGCCCTACACCGACGGTCTGCAGTTTCGCGTATCCAATGCCGAGCGTGCAGTGGTCCGCCTTCCGCTCCCCGCACGCCGCGCCTATGAGATCGTGCTTCGACTGGATCCGGTTGCGCCCGACCATCAACGCCGCGCTGTGGTGTTACTGAACAATCAACTGCTGGCGACGTTGCTCCTGACTTGGAATCCGCAACGTGTTGGATCGTACCCTGTGCTGCTCCCGGCAGACAAGGTGCGCGTGGGGATGAATACCTTGACGATCGTTCCCGACACCCTGGTGTCCGCTGGATCGGCCGGCGCCCGCTACGCCGGCCGTGACGCAGACGAGCGGCTGGGCGTCAGACTGTGGTACGTGCGCGTCCTTGCACCCTCATCCAGTCTCTGATCGGCGGTTTGAGGAATTGCCGTCTAGGATGCGGTATTGAGGCTGTCGAGCCGGAACGTGAATTTCATCAGCCTCACATCGTTTTCGTTGCAGGCCCGCTCCAGCCGCGCTCGACGTTCAGGATCGAAGTGGAGTGAGCCAATGACGACGACGTCTATCCTGCCGGTAGCAATGAGTTCGAGCAGTTTCGCTTCGTCGCCGAGGACCGGGTAGCCCTGCAACCGCAGCGAGTGGTACGCCGGATCGTCGTCGATGAATCCGATCATGCGGAACTGCTCGTGCGGATGTCCGAGGAGTTCCCGCAGCACCAGCGATCCCGCCTCACCGGCGCCGTAAATCGCAAGGCGCACACCGGGACGACGCCGCCGTGCGTACTCTCCGATGAGTCGAAATGACGCGCGCGTGCCGCACAACAGCAGCATCAGCAACGCGGCGTAAATCACAAACACGGCGCGAGAGTAATGTTCGAAGCGGTACAGGTAGACAAGCGTGACGATCAGCGTCAGCGTGCTCGAACCAATGGCTTTGGCGAAGGTGACGCCATCCATGAGACCGAAGTAGCGCCACGCTCCTCGATACGCGCCAAAGACGAACAACGCGATCAATTGAATGGCGAGAGCGATTGGCATGGATTGCCGAAAGCTGGGGGAAAAGATGTCCCACTCCGGACCTTCAAATCGGAGCCGCCAGGCGGCGTAGTAGGCGATGAGCACGAGGCTGACGTCGAGCAACACTTCAGCGAGCCGACGTTTGTACATCAACTCGAACAGGAGAACCGTCGCGCCTCGAGGCGGCAGGCCCGCGGGTTCTTCGTAGACACGAACCTGCGCCAGGTAGGCAGCAAAGACGACCATCGCGATGATGAACAGGGCGCTGACCAGCCAGACGTCTACGTCGGAAGTCTGACGCACCGCGAATCCAATTCCGCCGGCAGTAGCCGCGAGCGTCCACAACACGTGCACCGCCCGTCGCTCCGAAAGCCCCAGAACCACGAGCCGATGCGATGAATGATCGCGCCCGCCATGCGAGACGGATCGACCCGAAATCAGCCGCGAGACGGTCACCAGCGTCGTGTCGAAGATGGGAATGAGCAGCACGAGCACTGGAGCGACCACGACCGACACGACTCCCGATCGATCGTGGGTCGGGCCACCTGCTGTCAGCGTCAGGGCTGCGAGAGTGATACCAAGAAAAAGACTGCCCGCATCCCCCATGAAAATCGACGCCGGGTGCAGGTTGTAGATCAGGAAGCCAGTCGTCGCACCGAGCACAATCGCCAGATAGCGCATCTCCGGTCCGACATCAGTTCGGTCGACCAGGGCAAACAGCAACGCCACTCCGGCGATGATCGCCGTCCCGGCGCACAAACCGTCCATGTTGTCGAGCAGGTTGACGGCGTTTGTCAGGCCGACAAGCCACACCATCGTCAGGAGCATGTCGAGGACTTCGACCTCGCTCCAGTGCAAGCGTGCCCCGAAGAATACGAACATCGCAGCCACTGCGATTTCCGCGATCAGTTTTGTCGTCGGCTTGAGCGACAGCACATCGTCGGCAACGCCGACGATAAAGATGAGGAAGCCGCCGATCAGCGGCAAGGCGAGCTGGCGAAGATCACCACCCGCCAGCGCCAGGCCCATCACAGTGACCGCGATGGCGACCCCGCCGAAGAGCGCGGTTGGCCGGCTGTTCCATCGATCCTTGTGGGGCCGAGCGACAAAACCCTTCCTGGTCGCGATCGTGCGACAGACCGGGACGAGCGCAGCAGAGGCCGCAAGTGCAAGGACGTACCAGACAGCCAGCGTCACGGCCTGACCTGATATGCAGGAGAGATGAATTCGCGCGCTATGGCGTCTCGACCTTCGCGCGCGAGCTGTTCGTCTGACTGAGACGTGTCAGATCGGCGTCGACCATCATCCGCACGAGACTGGCGAAGTCCACCTCGGGACGCCAGCCGAGTGCCGAGCGCGCCTTCGACGCATCACCGATGAGATGGTCCACTTCCGCAGGCCGCAGGAATTTGGGATCCAGGCGGACGTACCGTTTCCAATCCAGGTTCACATGTTCGAACGCGACCTCGACCAGCTCGCGTACTGAATGACTCTCGCCGGTGGCGATGACGTAATCGTCCGGCTGCGGCTGCTGCAGCATCAGCCACATCGCCCGCACGTAATCGCCCGAAAAACCCCAGTCTCGCTGTGCGTCGAGATTACCGAGCGCGAGCGAATCGGCGAGTCCAAGCTTGATCCGCGCAACGCCGTCACTGACTTTGCGCGTGACGAATTCAAGACCACGACGCGGCGATTCGTGGTTGAACAGAATGCCCGACACCGCATACAGGTTGTAGCTCTCGCGGTAATTGACGGTGATGTAATGGGCAAATACCTTTGATACACCGTACGGACTCCGCGGGTAGAACGGCGTCAGCTCGGTCTGTGGCACCTCGCGCACCTTGCCGTACATTTCGCTCGACGAGGCCTGGTACAGCCGAATCCCGGGATCGATCTGACGAATCGCTTCGAGTACACGCGTGACACCCTGGGCGTTGAACTCGCCCGTCAACATCGGTTGATCCCACGAAGCCGGAACAAACGACATGGCTGCGAGGTTGTACAGCTCGTGCGGCCGGACCTCTGCGAGCACTTTCATCAACGACAACTGATCGAGCAAATCGCCAGGCCGCAGCTCGACGCGATCGAGTAGATGCTCGATCCGCCATAGATTGGGAGCGCTGGAACGGCGGACGATGCCAGTGACCTCGTACCCCTTTTCGAGCAATAGCTCAGCAAGGTAGGACCCGTCCTGTCCCGTAATACCGGTGATCAATGCGCGCTTGGCCATGAGAAGAGAAGATTACCATACGGATCGGCCGGAAACGCCTGTCTTCCAAGTGGATATCCGCTGGTGTCGGCGCTCAACGCGCGAGACCGACGGCCGGATCACTCAGCCGATACAAAGAGAAATCTTCTATCGTCGCGTCGAGCCGATACGGCGCCAGCAGCCGCTTGATCTCGTCGCGCGACTGCAACGAGTCAACCAACCTCCCCATCTCGGACGACGAGTGGAGTTCTTCGAAAATCAGATAACGGGGGCGGCGAGCACCGAGGGCCGACACCACCGAGTCAAGCGTGAAATCGGCGTTCGGAAACTCGGAGGGGACGAAGAAATTGACGCGCAAGAAACGATGAGCGGTGAGCCGATCCGAGAGGAAGTACACGCCCGCGCCATTTATCCCGAAAAGAAATATTCGATCGTCGAGCGTTGTGTGCTGTCGAACGTAGCTGGCAAGTTCCTCATTTGCGCGCGCCGAGTAGCCCCGATCGTTTGCGTAACCACCGAAACGATCGAGATACGCCGAGTGGTCAACTGTGCCTCGCATCACGGCCAGGTCGGCGTCTACGAATTCGTAGACACGTGTGACGTAATGTCGCTGCACGAGAAAAATCAGCATCAATGCGGCAGTCGCGACGCTGAGCGCGCGGCGCCCCGTCGAGCGGCCCGCGTGTTCGACGAGCAGCCACGTCGCCAGCACTGCGAGCGGAGCAAACGCCTGAATGAAATACGTGTTGAAGAGCCGGGCGCCGTTGACCACGATCACCAGCGCCGCGGCGCCGCCCCAGAGCGTGGCGAGTCCGGCGAGAGGATCGAGGACGCGCCGCCGCACGAGCTCCCACACGACGACAAGTGAGCCGACACCCCCGGCCATCCACAGCGGATCCGTCTTCATCCGCAGCCAGATCGCTTTTGAAAAATCGAGGGCGTAGCCTTTCAGCGTCAACCCCTGGGACACATAGAAACGATTGAAGTCCAAGACCGCAACGCGCGCATCGCCAAGGAGATCGAGCCGCCACAGCCAGACAATGGTCAGCGCAGGTGCAACCATCGCAGCAAGAGCAGCAGCGACGAATACCCGAACGCCATCGCGAGTCGTACTCGATGGCGGCCGATAGAACCACATCCACAACAGAATCGCCGGCAGGTAGAGCCCTGCGTTTGGTTTGTAGACCACGGCGGCTCCGCTGAAGAACCCGACGCCGAGCGCCCAGAGCTGTGCGCCATTCCTGGACGCCTGCCGCCACCTCACGGCACACCACGCCGCCAGTCCGACACACACGACGATGAACGTTTCACACACGCTGCGCTCGAGAAAGCCATCGTGCCGGTACAACCAACCCGGCATGGTCAGGGTCGCATAAAGCGCGCTGGCGACCGCTGCGGTGGAGACGCCGGCGAGACAACGAACGATCGCAAACAGCAGCAGCGTCGTCGCCGCGGACGCGAGGATATCCATCCATGCGACCGCGGCGGGCGTCCATCCGAACACACGGAACCCGGTCAGATAGGTGAAATAGATCCCGGGCGGGCGCTGCTCCCAGACGTCGCGATACAGCAACTGATGTCGCGCCATGCCGCGAACCGCCGACGCCCAGAGGCTCTGATCGATGCCGAGCGGTTCAGCTATCGACGGGACACGTAACGCAAATGCCGTCACCGCTGCCGCGGCAGCCAGCATCGTCAGTATTGAACGGACCTTCATCGTTTAGAAAGAGCGCACTCATCGTACTCCGGAATATTGCTCGCAACCTCAGTTGAGCGCTACGATGCACGCTTGATGGCAGAACACGTCACCGCTCCAAAGCTCTTCGTCCATCCGCACGCCCTGTGTGAGTCGACCGCCGTTGGCGAGAACACGCGAATCTGGGCGTTCGCGCACGTGTTGCCAGGTGCCACGATCGGGAAGGACTGCAACATCTGCGATCACGTGTTCATCGAGAACGACGTCGTCGTCGGCGATCGCGTCACGATTAAGTGCGGTGTGCAGCTGTGGGATGGACTGCGCGTGGCCGACGACGTGTTCATCGGTCCGAACGTGACGTTCTCGAACGACAAGTATCCCAAGAGCAAGCAGTATCAAGTCAAGGTTGAGGAAACCTACGTCGGACGCGGCGCGTCGATCGGCGGCGGGGCATCGATCCTGCCGGGGTTGCGCATCGGCGCGCGCGCGATGGTCGGCGCGGGAGCCGTGGTCACACACGACGTGCCCGCCAGAGCCGTCGTCTCAGGCAACCCGGCGCGCATTGTCGGTTACGTCGATGCGAAACGCGGAGCGGCAGCGGCACCGAAGATTGTCGCGGCGCATGAATCGAATATCGGAGAAACGTCCGTGGGGGGCGTCACGATCTACCGATTGCCGGTGTTCGCTGATCTTCGAGGCAGCCTGTCGGTCGGTGAATTTCCGCAGCAGGTCCCGTTCGTTCCCAGGCGCTACTTCATTGTCTACGACGTACCAGGCAAGGATGTCAGGGGCGAGCACGCGCATCGGCGATGCCACCAGTTTCTCGTGTGCCTTCGTGGATCGCTGTCGGTGGTGGTCGATGATGGCAAATCGAGCGAGGAAATCGCGCTCGATCGGCCGAGCATCGGGCTTTATCTGCCGCCGATGGTCTGGGCCGTGCAGTACCGATACTCGGCCGATGCGTTGCTGCTGGTGTTCGCGTCCGAGCCGTACGACGCCGGCGACTATATCCGCGACTACGATGAGTTCCTGTCGGCGCTGGGGGGCGCAGCCAGCGCGTGATCGTCACGAGGGGCAACTGACTCCGCCGACCAACTCCAAACCGATTTCACGACGAACGGTGGCCGGGCGCGGGCATTCTGAAGCGACAGCCAGAGGTACTGGCCGACGATGCCAAGACCGAGCGCTGTCAGTCCGCCAAAGAAACTGATCACCAGCATCAATGGTGTGTAACCGAGCACCGGAATGTGCCCCATCAGCCACGCCACGAAAACGGTGACACCAGCGAGAAAAGCGGCGGTCGTTCCAACGATTCCGAGCAGCAGTAACGCCTTGATCGGCAAATCGGTGAAGTTGAAGACGCTGTCGAATGCGTAGCGCAGCTTCTTGCGCATCGTCCACGCACTGCGCCCTTCCTGACGAGCGAGCCGGTCGTAGGGAACAAAGGCTCGTCGAAAGCCGAGCCAGAACAGAAGGGCGATCAGGTTCGTGTTGATCTCCTTCAGCTCCACCAATCTGTCGCGCACTTGCCGGGTGCAGCCGAAAACGTCAATGCCGCCACGCGGCATGTCTTTGACGACGAACCGACGATACAACCGCCAGAACCACTCGGACGCCGTCTGCGAGGACCATGCGTCCGCGCGACTCGCCCGATAGCCGAACACGACGTCAGCGCCTCCGCCCTTCAGGAGCCTGTGAAATTCCAGCACCAGTTCCGGAGGCTCCTGGAGGTCCGCGGCGAGTGCGGCAAAGTGCTCGCCTGTCCCATAGCGCATGCCTGCTGCGATCGCCGGAAACGAACCGAAGTTGCGACTCAGCTCGATCAACTGACTTCGGACCGGCCATGAAGGCAAACGATCGCGAAGGATCTGGAGGGATGCGTCAGGGCTTCCGTCGACGACGAACACGACTTCCATCGGATCTGGTACGCGCGCAGCCAGCGCTTCGAGTTCGCTGAAGAGCCGAGGCAGGTTTGTCTCGTTCTTGTAGACGGGAATGACCAGCGACAGCATTGCGGGGATTATAGGTTCTCGCTACACAAACCAGGCCATCCAGTTCTGAATTCCCAGGATCACCGCCCAGGCAGCAAGGGCGACAGACGCGAGTCGGACTGGCAGCCCATGCGTCCACGCCCAACTGGTCGCTCGTGCGGCGAGGATAACGGCAGCCGGGAACGTTGCCAGCAAAACACGGCCGAAGAACTCGGCCGCGTACCGCTGGAACGGCGCATCCACGCGCATCACCGCGACGCCGAGGAACACGGCACCGGCGGCGCACCATGCGAGGACGGCGAGGGATGCGCGATCGCGAACGCCGTCCACTGCCGACCGCCACGCGCCCACGAGTGCCAACGCAACAACCGGCCATCCAATCACGGTGAGGCCGAAAGCGACCGCATTGGCGATCCGTCCGGTGAGACCGACGGTTTCCCGGCGAGCAGCATCGGCTGAGGAGGAAGGTTCACTTTGCACCTGCGATGCGGCGGTATTCGCCCGAACCCGCAGGGCGTTCGTGTAGACATCTGCGAAATGCCCCCAGTAGAGAGCAATCGCCAGGATGGCTGCAATGACCGTTGCCCCGCCGATGAACACCGCGAGTCGCCGAAGTGGCGCCTCGCTAAACACGCGATACAGGACAGCCAGCGCCGCGAGCGTCACAGCGAGAAGAGCAAACGTGCTGACGTGCGATAGAAATGCGAGGGTCGCCAGGAGGAAGAAGACGACGAGTGGCAGCACCCCCGTGGCTGGAAGAAGCGACGCGCTGGCCACCGCCGCGAGCGCGGCTGCCTCGCCAAACGTGTTCGTGAGATTGGCGTTGCCGAGCAGCCCATAGGGCAACGGGACGACGTTGAACAACACGACCGCCGACACAGCCGCGATTCGATCGTTCCAGGCTTTGATGACAACGGGATACAACAGGGCGCCGGCAACGGCCTGGGCGCTGCAGACAATAACTCGGAGCAGCGTCACGTGATCCGGTGTGAACACCGTCCACGGAGCGGCAAAGACGTACAGGCCGATGGCGTAAGGAAACGTCACGCCGCCAGGCATCCCCTGGGTGAAGTAGTACTTGCCGGCAAGGACCCATTCGAAGCGATGCGCGTGGAAGACGGCGTCAACGAGCTGTTTCGACGGATGCAGAAGTCCAAGAAGCTTCACATAGAGCACGGCAGCCGAAAGAGCCATCGCGAGACGAGCCGAATGTTGAAGAGCGATGGGCCGCGATCGATCCAGCATCGCAACCAGCGCCACCAGTGCGATCGCAATCCAGATCGCAAACCAGAGCATGGTCTGTGAGAACGGGATGTAAGGCGCCGGTCCGGCCGACAACGGCAGCGCCTGCAGCACAGCGAGCAGCATCACTCCGCCGAGCGCAGATGCCAGCGTCAGACCAACTAGCGCAAAGGCGGCGCCGAAGATCGCGCCCGCGAGTGCACCGTCACGGACCGTCGCAAACGGCGGCCACGCGAGACCGCCTTCCGGCGCACACGTGATGCGGTCGATCTGAACGCCGAGTTGCCGCGGATCGGACGGACCCGGAACGAGCGTGCGAGAACTCGAAATCGTCACGACTGCGCCGCTCGACGATCGGGACGGTAAGACAATCGTCGCATCCTGGAAATCGTTTGTCGCCCGCATCGAGGTCGCAACGATACCGTTGTCTGCCAGTTCGATTGACGGCTGCGTGGCAGGATCCGATCGCCCACCACGGAACCTGACCGAACAGCTCCAGGCGACACGTCGATTCAGGTCTGCGAGCTTGATGTCTGTTCGCTGCGATGTCCATGCGAAGGTCGTGTCGCCCGAGCGTTCAGCGTCGTACAGACCGGACACAATTCTCCTGGGGAGTGACCGATCCATCTCGAGCGTCAGTGTCGGGCGGGCGGCGTACGCAACCAGAACGCTGATCGCTCCGAGCAAGGCGCCGCCGACTGCCGCAATCAGAACCGCGCGAAAGCGGAGATCAGGAAAGCGGGGCGAAGTAGAGGTTGTTGACATCAGCCCGCAGATACTTCCCCACCAGCGTGTAGTGATGACGAGCGAAGTAGTCGAGGATCTGCTGTCGAACCTGCGGATGTGCCTCGATGCACACGAGCTCGGGACGGAAGCGCTCCACGTCGAAGCCGGCCAGCGCTTTCGGTTCCCACAACTCGATGTCGATCGACAGAAAATCGATCTTCTTGACGCCTTCGGAGTCGAGAAGATCATTCAGTGTGATGGTCGGAACCTCGATTTCCTTCGCCTTCTGCCCTTCCCGCTCGGTAAAGCTCCGGTCGGCCGACGCGATGAGGCTGTTCTTGCCAAGGACGTACAGCTTCGCCTGCTGATTGGAAGCGTCGGACACAAAGAACGAGAGGAATTTCGTGCGTGGCCGGAACTTGATGTAGTCAGCTTCGAACTGACGCTGCGGCTCGATCGCCAGTCCCCTCCAGTTGAGAACGGTATCGAGGTAATAGGTGTTGCTCGTCACTTTGTAATCGTTGGCGCCGACGTCGACAAAAAAGCCGTCGCGCGTATCGTTGAAAAAATCGCGGATGCACCATTCCTCTTCGCTGTATGAGTTACGATGGGGACCGTACTTCTCCTTCAGCGCCTGGGACTCCGGGTGTGCGGGATACTCGATAACCGGCGCCGCCTTTGCCCGATATCGATACCGGGCCGCCGCGCCAGCCACACCGATGCAGAGCACGCAGGCGAGGATCATCTGAACGAGATTAAAGCGTCCGCTATTCCAATCCCTCAGCATTGATCTCCTGAATGTGGTGGATGTGTCCGCGCCGTCTCGCGCCAAAGAACAAAAATACGATATCACGCGCCTCATGAACCGATGGTCGAACCCGCTCATCGTCTGCGCTGTGCTGGTGACCGCCGTGGTGCTCGCCGCCGACGCGGTCGTCAGCATCGCGAGCGGCCTCTACCTGAATCTGGGAAGCGGTGTGTGGCTCGCGCTCGCCAAGGATACGTTCGAGGGTGTGTTCTATCGGCCATTGTGGAATGGGGTTGAGTACGGCGGAACCCGCTACTTCCCGGTGCTGTTCGTTGCGATCGCGACGCTCATGCGCGCGGGGATTTCGGTTGTCGCCGCTGGCGTGACAGTGAGCATGCTCGGACTGGCGGCGATGGCGGCCGCGGTGTTCATGCTCCTGAAGCGCCTGAGCGTTCCGTCGCCTCTTGCCACGCTTGGTGCCGCGCTCGCTACCTCTCCGTATTTCGTGCACCAAACGGCATTTGCCGTCCGATGTGAACCGATCGCCGCGGCGTTGGCAATTTCTGGCCTGGCGGTTCTTGCCCGTGTCGAGAAGCGTCCCGATTCAATTCCTCGCGAACTGCTCGCTGCTGTCCTGTTCATCGGTGCATTTCTCACAAAGATCACCTGCGTTTACGCGCCGGCCGCCGTCACGCTCGCACTACTGTTCACCGGACGCCGCGGGGCGGCGGTGAGAGTCGCCGGAATGACGGCCGGAGGCGCGGCGCTACTGCTCGTTTTGATCAATCTGACGAGCGGCGGCCGCGCGCTCGCGTCGTTCCGGGCCTGCGCCCTCGCGGGGTCCAGTTTTTCGTCGCTGGTCAGTCCGGTGACCGTCTTGCGGCCGCTGGAGCTGATTGCGACGTCGCACCTGCTCACTGTGGTGTTTCTATTGGCGGCGCTCGCGCTCGTGCTTGGGTGGCGGGCGCGGATGAGTCTGCCGCCTCTCTATCTTCTGAGCGCTGCCGCCATCACCGGCGTCATTTTCACCAGTCCGGGAACCATTCTGACCAGTCACATACTGGATGCCTACGTTGCGGCGATTGTGCTGGTGACCGCGGTGACGGCGGTGCAAAGCGGGCGGCTCCGTCAGGCCGGCCAGGCGGCGCTCATCACGCTCACCTTTTGGGCCGCCATGCAGAATGTGGTGATCGTTGGCAAGCTCACCATGCGGGGCGTGGTCGGCAAGAGCGTCGTCGCGCATCGCGAACTCCTGGTCGCGCTGAATGAGTGCGAAGGCTCGATCGTCTCAGAATCCCCGCTCATTCCTGTTTTTGCCGGCCAACGTCCCGTAGTCCTCGACCCATTCGCGTTTCGCGTCGTGGCCATGAATCGCCCCGATATCGGCAACGATCTCACTGAGCGCCTGCGTCGTCGCGAGTTCAGATGTGTGGTGCTGGAGCAGGATCCTGCGATACCGGGCGGTCACGCGTGGTATTCGAACGTCAATCTGACGGAGTCGGTGAGAGACGCGATCCTCGAGTCCTACAGATACGATCGGACCGTTGCGGGCGAGCGATTCTATCGGGCGCTACAATGAACGGCGGCATGACTCGCCCGGATGGGTGGTGCCTCCTTTTGTACGTCACGCTTACCATCGCGACGGGCTTTGCCGACGTACGGATGCGGGCCCACACCGACAACGTTTACAACGCCTACATCCCTGCGGTCGTCGCGGGAACCGAGAATGCTCCGGGCAGATATCGCGTCTTCGCACCGTTCTTGATCGACGGTCTTGCGCGCGTCACCGGCGCCTCGATGGCGACGGCGTGGTATGTCACACGGCTCGTCGGGATACTCGTCGCCTACTGCGTGTTCCACGTCTATCTTCGGACATGGTTTGCGCCTTCTGCTGCCGTTGCCGGCGTGTCGATGGTTGCCGCCACTCTGCCGCTCACCTTTACGAATTCCTGGCCACACCCGGATTCGATTCCGGAACTTGCGCTGTTCACGTTAGGAGCGCTTGCGATTGCCCGTCGGCTCGATGTGCTCTTCGGAGTAGTGCTGGCGTGTGCGGCGCTGAATCGTGAGACGTCCGTATTCCTGGTGGTCCTCTATCTCGTCAGTGAGCCACTGAGCCGAACACGACTGCTCCGCGCGACCCTGTTCGGTGGCGAATGGTTAGCCATTTACGCCGGCTTGCGTGCGATGCGCGGCCTCGAGCACTACGACTACTGGCAGGCGGCGCGAAACTGGGCCGAACTGGGGCTGCTCCCCTCCAATTACGACCCCTATTACCGCGCCTACGCCTATTTTGTCGTCGTGCTTTTTGGTCCGATGATCTACATGGCACTCAAAGCGAAGGGGGCGCCGGCATTTGCCCGGCGCGCTCTGCTCGTCGTCCCGTGTTTCCTCGCCGTCGCGTTCATCTTTTCGAGTATCATCGAAACTCGGATCTTCACTCCGTTGTATCCACTCGTGGTGCCAGCCACGATGTTCTTCTTCTTCTCGCATCCACAACCTGCGGAGAAACTGGGGACCTGATGCTACGCCTCGTTTGTTTGGGTGTTTCGCTCGCGATCGCGCAGGCGGCACCACCAAGCCGGCCCGCGCAAAACAGCGCGGGCGACATCAAAGCGCTGCTGACCGCGTACGAGAAACGCGATCCGTCGCTGCCACCTGATCCGGAAGCGCTCGGGAAGATCGCTCGACTGGTCATGGCCAGGACCGCGGGGTCGCAGCTGTTTCGTGTGTGGTCGGAAGAATGTGCATCCACGTTCGTGACCGACAAGGCCGCATGCGACACAAAGCTGCGCGGTGTCCTCAATGACACGGCCAAGCCAGTCGCGATGCGCGTCGGCGCAGGCGCTGTGCTCATCAAACACGGCGATGCAAAGGCTTCGAATGCCGTCTTGTCCCTCCTGAACAATCTCCGCCCGTCCGACCTCATTCCGCTCGTGCCCATCGTGCGGCAACTTCCGCACGATCGCGTCGAACCAGTGCTGCTCACACTGCTGGCGGCCCCGGCGGATGCCGACAAGATTGCCGCCTGTCGCGCGCTCGGCGCGTTCGATTCACCGGCGGTTCGTCAAGCGCTGCACAAGACGGTGACCGAGGCGCCGCCTGGACTCGCCGTTTGGCAAGCCTGCACCCTTGCGCGTGTGCAGCTGAAAGAACCGGATACGGTGGGCGCCATCAACGGCATCAGTCACGAGATGACGCCAGACGCGCTTCTGGATGCCGCGGATGTCATGGTGGCGACGGGTAACGAACTTGTAATCCACCTCCTGCAGAGGATCGCGCGCGAGGGTAGCCCGGGCGCGAGAATGGAGGCGGCACGCCGTCTCGCTGATTTGGATCCAGAGCTGGCAGCCCGTGTCGTGGACGCCGGGCTGGGCGACGCCGATCCGGACGTGCGCGCTCGAGCGCTCATCGCGGAGCGGCACCTGAAACGCGCGCCGTCGGCGACGGTGCGAAAACTGCAAGTAGATCCAATCGAAATCGTGCAACTCCGTGCTGCAGAAGCGGTTCTGGACTGGGTAGCAAGAACCCGGAAGTAGGATGGGGTGGTGAGAACACTTGACAGCACGTACCACCATCGGTACCCTAGCGACCTCCCCCTGTTGTGTGTCACCGATCAGCCGAAAGTAAAGAAATGAGCGGGATCCGAGCTGCGAACGTCGGGCTCCGCGCTCGTGGGAGTGAGTGATGGGCCAATTCCGTGCGCGCCTGGCGTTCCTTGCAAGCGCGGCCGTGATGCTGATGTCAGCCGCGGCACAGGCATCGATTACCAGAATTAGCAACCCGGTCGACATCGTTTACGAACCGAAGGTGTTCGTAAAGTTCGATGCCGCCTTTGACAGCATCAATCGTGTCTATCTCGCCGTGTGGGGAACGCAGTTCGCCGGCCCGGTCAATGGCATCTTTCTGAACGAGGCCGGAGGGCCCATCTCGGCACCGTTCGCGATTTCCGACCACTCCGATGGCAGCCCGCAGGCGGGATGGGCTCGCGTCATTTACAGCGCGCAAGAGCAAAGGTTCCTCGTCAGTTACACGAAGATTCTGGCTGCAAATGTCCACGGGAAAGCGGCGCGGATTGTCGCATACTCCGCCGCCGGCCCGCTGATGAGCGGAGAGATCAGAATCGCTTGGGGGTACGGCCATCCGGGAACCGAGAGTGGAATAGCGTATTCAGTTCCATCCCGGACATACCTGGTGACCTGGTGGACGTATTACGCGGGGCCGAGCGGGGCCAAGCCCGTCACGTTCGTGACCGCCATCAATCCCGGTGGCGCCATCCTGAGTCCGCAAATCCCTGGCATGAACGCCTGGGGTACACCAATCACCAATCCGTACGATGGTCAAGCCGATCCAGAAATCGCGTGCGACCCGGGAACCCGGCACTGCCTGGTAGTCGGATTCTCCTGGGGCACTTTCTATGGCGGGAACAGTCCACCTCCGGCTGTCTGGGGACGCTATATTGACGATACGACCGGCGCGCCGCTCGGTGCTGATTCCTTCTACCTGCCGACCCTCGGCTACATCGATTCGCCAACCGTGAGTTTCGGTGCTGGCAGGTTCCTGGTCGCGTATACGGGGAACGGGCAGGTTTTAGGGAACAGTGCCGCGGGTGCCGCCGTCGACGTATCGTCGTTCACTTCGTACTATGGGCTTCGCGTGAGCTCGCCGGCGACCGCCTCGTTAGATGGCGGAGGATACCGCTATCCTTCTCTTTCTTTTAACAGCGCGACCAACACAACCCTGCTCGCCGTAGCCGGCTACCAGGGTTATCCGGCTGCGCAGGAAATCGGCGCCGACGGCCTGCCGATCGCAGGCGCGCTCGACTTCCTCCCCGACCCGGGACCCAATTTCGACACGCGAACGCAGTACACGATTCCGGTCGCAAACACTGTCACACCCGGATTTCTCTATCTGGACAATCACTACTTCCTGAGCATGCGTACGTCACGGTATTCATCGACGGGCGGTGGCGGCGGCGGCGGGGGAACACCGAGTTCCAGCAAGTCGGACTTCTCCAGCGACGGTAAAGCCGACCTTGTGTGGCAACGGGACGACGGGGCGCTCTCCATCTGGGTGATGAATGGGACGACGGCGACGTCCGGTCCGCCTCTCAGTCCGGGCTCTGTGGATCCGGCCTGGCGAATCTCGGCGACTGGGGATTTCAATGGCGATGGTAAGGCCGATCTCGTATGGCAGCACGCAAACGGGTGGCTCGCCGTCTGGTACATGAACGGCACAACTGCAGCGGCCAGTCAGTTCCTCACCCCTAGTCAGATCTCGGACGGCAACTGGAGGATCGTGGGTTCTGGCGACTTCAATGGCGACGGGAAGGCGGACCTTATCTGGCAGCACACAAATGGGACGCTGCTCGTGTGGTACATGAATGGCGCCACCGCGATCGGCAGTGAACTCCTGAATCCTGCTCAAATCTCTGACGCCACGTGGAGAGTGGTGGGTGTCGGTGACTTCAATGGCGACTCCAAGCCGGATCTGATGTGGCAGCACCCAAGCGGCTGGTTATCCGTCTGGTACATGAATGGTCGAAACCTCGCGGGCGGGACGTATTTCAATCCCGGCCAGACCTCAGACCCGAACTGGGCCATCAGAGCCGTCACCGATATCAACGGTGACGGACAAACGGATTTGATCTGGCAGCACATGACGGCGGGATGGCTGGCGGCGTGGCTCATGAACGGCGTCTCCGTGACAAACACGGTCTTCCTCAATCCGGCAACCATCTCGGGTGGTTGGAAAATCATGGGACCGCGCTGAACGGTTCGACCAACAGCGTCGTAGCACCGAGATAGGCGCTGTGGGGCGGCACTCGTCGAGTGCCGCCCCGCATCAGCTCTCCCTCGAACTGGCAACCGCCCTTCGGTCCTACATAGATTCCCGCCAGAATTTCTCAACATTCAGTCCCTGTGGAACGCGATAGGATCGTTGCCGAATGTCCGTCGTCGTACGTGACGGCGTAGCGGGAGC
>Ga0111538_10001152_pt1 | contig 37183 bp, 34 predicted proteins | sample SoiMethybrSBSTD1_FD_79669 | JGI IMG/M metagenome (GOLD analysis project Ga0111538, IMG submission 79669) | Bulk soil microbial communities from a Populus tree surrounding site in Tennessee, USA - Soil MetaG P. TD hybrid SBSTD1 (version 2)... | ecosystem: Environmental > Terrestrial > Soil >...
ACGACTCCCTGGACCACGTCGGCGTCCCCGAGGAACAGCGCAACACGCGGCCGGCCATCGAGGACCCGGACGGCGACGGCCCACGGCTGTTCTGCCAGCAGGTGGCCGAGGACAAGGTCGCCAAGAACCGCGTCCACCTCGACGTGCGCGCCGCGCCCGGACTGGACGGAGACGAACGGATGGCGGCGCTGGAGGCCGAGTGCGACCGGCTGGTCGGCCTCGGGGCCACGCGGCTCCGTCGCGACGAGCCCGCTCCCCCGCTGAGCCTCGGCTTCATCGTGATGGCCGACCCCGAGGGCAACGGGTTCTGCCTGGACTGACGCAGGTCGGCGGCAGGATGTCGGCCGGCGACCGCGGGTGCCTGCGGTCGGTCGCGGGCCGCTAGGTCCGATCGATCGTCGCCAACCAGGCCGGTGCGCCGTCGTCGTGAAACCTGGTCTGCACCCGGTCGGCGTCGATGGCGACGACCTTCCATCCGGTGAAGGACGCGAACGCGGCGCTCAGCTCGTCCCGGCTGACGGGGTGCGGGCCCGTGTCGGGCCCTGCGTCGCTGAAGCACAGCACGTACAGGGTTCCGCCGGGCTCGGTCACCGTCGCCAGGCTCGCCACGTACTCCGGCCGCTCGTCGCCGTCGAAGGTGTGGAACAGCCCGCAGTCGAGCACCGTCTCGAACCTGCGCCCCAGCCGCTCCAGGTGCAGCGCGTCGGCGACGGCGAACTCGGCGTCGATCCCCCGCTCGTCGGCCTTCGCCCGGGCCATCGCCACCGCCGTCTCGGCCACGTCGACGCCCAGGACCGGAACACCCCCGGAGGCGACGTGGAGGGCGTTCTCCCCGCTGCCGCAGCCCGCGTCGAGCACCGGACCGGCGAATCCACCCGCGGCTGCCACACGCACCACCGCCGGCTGCGGGCGATCGACGTCCCAGGGCGCCGGGCCGCCGAGGTACGACGCATCCCAAGGCCGCCCCGTCATCCGTTCGTGACTGGTCGGGTGCCGACCACCGAACGGGTCGTCGGCGAGGGGTCCTGATCGCTCCGACACCCCGGTCTCCCTTCCTGCGCCTCGTCCCGCCGTGTCATCGTGGCACGCCGACCGGCGACCCGGGAGCGTCCGCCCCGCGGGCGCGCTCCCCGCCTGGCGGCGTCACCTGCGGGACGGCGGTGAGCCGTCCGACCGCGATCAGGCCCCGGGTCGCGGCGCGAGGTCGGCCTGGAGCGTCGCCTGCTCCCGCCGCACGTGGGCGTCGGGGATGCGCATCGGGCGGCGTCCCCGGGTGTCGAAGGCCATGTTCACGATCTCGAAGGCGACGAGCAGCTCGCCGTGCTCGACGTCGAAGCACCAGTGCACGCGGTGGGTCACCTTGTCGTGCAGGGCCACGGTGGCGCCGAAGCTCTGCACCCGCTCCCCCACCAGCGGCAGCCGCCGGGTCTGGATGCGGGTCTCCATCGACGCCCACCCCATGAGCTCGCCGCCGGGCATCTCCTCGAGCCACGGCCCGGACTCGTCGCCTACCGGCTCGCCGGCCCACACCAGCATCGGGGCCATCGCCGGGAGGTAGCGGCCGGCGGCATCGCACTCGATCGCGGTGACGGGCCGCTCGCGACGCACCGCCAGGCCGCGGGAGCGGACCTCGTCGAGCGACGGGGCCGACGCCAGCAGGTCGGCGTCGAGCGAGATCGTCCGCGTCGTCGCGTAGCGCGGCGCGGCGACGGCGACGTCCTGCGCGGCGGCGACGAGGCGGTCGGACAGCGGCGCCGGCTCGCCCCCCTCGTCGAGCGGGCTGATGCGGTGGACGAACGTGGCGGCCAGCACGTCGGAGTCGCGCGCCGCGAGCTCGTGGTGCAGGCGCAGCCCGTCGGGCCCGGCGCCCAGCACGGCGCTGCGGACGACCAGCGCGGTGCCGAGCAGCTGCTCGCGGTGGTGCCGGGTGTAGACGTCGTGGACCACGAACGGGCGACGGCCCCAGCCGGGCAGCTCGGCGAGCATGGCGCGGGTGCCGGCCGACGCGTTCTCGGCGTAGTACCGCACGTTCATGTGCCCGAGGTGATCGATCTGGTCTTCGGTGACCTCGCTCGAGTGCGTGGTCAGCAGGTCGCTCATCACACCATCCGCCGTCCGTAGGTCCGGGAGACGCTACCGGCCTCGCCTCCCGGAGCCACGGTTCCGGCTGCCGGTGTCGTCCCTGCGTCGACCGGGAAAGGACGGCCCCGGCTCGCCCGGCCGTCCGGGAACCCGACGAACGGTGAACGATCGTTCGGCTGCCGGCGGGGCACAGGTAGGGTTGCCGGGTGACCACGGGCGCGGGTCCTCGGCGACGTGATCGGCCCGCGCGGAGTGCAGGAGGGGGAGCACGTGGCACCACGGACCGGCGCGATCGACGGGGGTCTCAGGGCCGGGACGGGTCGCGTCCGCGGTCTGGCGGCGATGGTGGGCGTCGTGGTGCTGGCCGCCGCGTGCTCGGGCGGCGGGGACGACGACGCGGGGGCCGACGAGGGTGGTGACGAGGCGGTGGGCGCCGAGGTCGCGCAGTTCGGCGGGTCGGTCGACGCCTTCTACGAGGTGCCCGACCCGCTGCCGCCGGGCGAGCCCGGCGACCTGATCCGGACGATGCCGATCGACGCTCCCGCCGGCGAGGTGGGCCTGCGGATCATGTACCACTCGACCGACGCCGAGGGCGACGACCGCGCCGTCACCGGCGTCGTGTACTCCCCCACCGCCGAGGCGCCCGAGGCCGGCTGGCCGATCGTCGCCTGGGCCCACGGCACCAGCGGTCTCGCCGCCCCGTGCGCACCGAGCCGCAACCCGGCGCCGCCGCCCGGCTTCGGCGTGCAGGGCGTGCGGGTCGCGACCGACTACATCGGGCTGGGACCCGAGGGCGAGGTCCACCCCTACCTGTCGGCCGCCGCCGAGGGCAACGCGGTCGTCGACGGCGTCGCCGCGGCGCGCTCGCTGCCCGAGCTCGGCGCCGGTGACGAGTGGGTCGTGGCCGGCGTGTCGCAGGGCGGCCACGCCGCCCTGATGACCAACGAGCTGGCCGCCGACCGCCTGCCCGAGGCCGAGCTGCTGGGCTCGGTGGCCATCGCCCCGGGCTCGCAGCTCGGCGAGATCTACGGCGACGACCTGCAGGCCCGCGTCATCACCACCATGGTGCTCGTCGGCGTCGCGGCCGAGGATCCCGACGTCGACCTCGGCGACTACCTGGGCCCCGAGGCCCTCTCGGCGTCCGCGGTGATCGAGGCGGGGTGCGTCGGCGACATCATCGGCACCATGGCCGGGATCGCGGCCTCGCCCGACTACTTCGTCACCGACCCGCGGACCACGCCCCTCGGCACCGCCTGGCTCGAGCAGAACGACCCGGGCCACGTCGCCTCCGAGTCGCCGCTGCTGCTGGTGCAGGGCGGACAGGACACGTTGGTCCTGCCGGCCCGCACGGCGGCGCTGCTCGAGCGCCTGTGCGGCCTGGGCCAGGTGGTCGACACCCTCGACGTCCCGAGCGCGAACCACGACACCGTGACCGGCCAGGCCGGCGCCGACATCGCCCCCTGGATCGCCGCCCGCTTCGCCGGAGACCCCGCGACCGACGACTGCTGAGCCGCAGACGCCCTTGACTCTCGGCGGGAGAACGAGCACGCTGCGGGTCCAGAACCTAACGTTTGTTACGGAAGAGTCCGGTTCTCGTGCGGACTGCCGGGGCCGGTCGCGACGCCACGGGGAGATCGGGGGGTGTCGCGGCACCGTCGGACCGCACGCAGGAGCACCCGGCCGTGGTCGGCCGCGGCCGCGCGTCCGGCACGGGACGACCGTGCCGCCCTGACGCGCGCGCCCGGGCGCCTGCACCGGGGGGACCAGCCACGGCACGGGGGGAACAGATGCGAGCACACGGAGATCCCGACCGGGGCGCCGGCCGGCGACCGCGACGGGCGCTGGCGGCGGCCGCCGCCGGCGTCGTGCTCGTGGCGGCGTCGTGCAGCGACGGCGGCGGCGAAGCGTCGTCGGACACCACCGCCGGGGCCGGGGGCGACGACGTCGAGCAGGCGCTCGGGCCCGACGACCCCGCGTCGGGCGAGTCCGTCCGCATCGGCCTGGTGTCGGACGGCCAGTCCGCGGCCTTCGACGCCCGGACGGAGATCTACGCCGCCCAGGCGACCGTGGACTACTGGAACGCGCACCGCGGCGGCGTGGGCGGACGACCGATCGAGCTGGTGACCTGCGAGACGGGGGCCGACCCCGGCGCCGGCACCGACTGTGCCAACCAGATGGTCGAGGACCAGGTGGTCGCCGTGGCCATCGGCCAGTCCACGGTCCCCGACACGATCTGGGAGCCACTGCACCAGTCGGGCGTGCCCACGATGTTCTTCCAGACCAACGGCGACCGCATCCTCGCCGACGCAGAGTCCAGCTTCGTCATCTCGAACCCGTTGACGACGGCGTTCGGGCTGCCGATCTCGGTGGCGCAGGACGAGGGCGCCGACGAGGTGGCGTTCGTCGTCATCGACGTCCCCGTGGCGGTCAACCTCTTCGAGACCCTCGGACCGCCGATCATGGAGAACGCGGGGCTCGACTACGAGATCGTGAAGGTGCCCCTCGGCACCCCCGACCTCACCTCTCAGATGAGCGACATCGTGGACAGCGGGGCCGGCGTCGTGCACGTCGTGGGCAACGACGCCCTGTGCATCGCCGCCATCCAGGGCCTGGCGGCCGTCGGCTACGAGGGCGAGGTCACCGCGGTGTCGCAGTGCATCACCGACGCGACGCGCGATGCCCTCCCGGGCGAGCAGCTCGAGGGCACCTTCGTCACCTCGGGCGTGGCGGTCGGCGCCGCAGACGACCCGACCTACCAGCTCTACGAGGCGGTCGTCAGCGCGTACGGCCACGACGTCGACGTCGAGAACAACGTGTCGATGGTGGGCTACACGGTCACCGCCGCGTTGGCGACGTCGCTCGACGGGATCACCGGAGACATCACGCCGGCCACGGTGACCGAGGCGATCAAGGCGATGCCCGAGGCGGAGCTCCCCGGGGGCGGCGGCGTCAGGTTCCGGTGCGGCGGGTCGTCGATGGCCACGAACCCCGCCCTGTGCTCCAACCAGTGGCTGCGCGCCACCCTCGACGCCCACGGCGAGCCGGCGAGCTACGACGCCGTCGACTCGACCGACATCCTCGAGGGGCTCTGACACCGATCACGCGGGGTGACCGGAGCTAACCTTCGCTCCAGGTCAGGTCCGGTCGCCGTCAGGTCGATGCGCTCGGGAGCCAACGTGTCGGTAGACGGTGCACGCAGAGCAGAGATCCTCGAGACGGCGGCCCGGCTGTTCGCGTCGTCGGGCCTGCGCACGTCGCTGAAGCAGATCGCCGACGCCTGCGGCATCCTCCCCGGCAGCCTCTACCACCACTTCGACTCGAAGGAGGCGATCGTCGTCGAGCTCATCGAGCGCTACCGCCTCGACCTCGACCACATCGCCAAGCAGGCGCTCGACGACCTGCACGGCCCCGAACCGGTGCCCGAGAAGATCCTGGCGCTCGGCGAGGCCATCGCCGCCTGCGGTGCGCGCCATCGCGCCGCGGTGCTGCAGAGCTTCTACGAGCCCCCCTCGAGCGCCGGCGACCAGCTGGTGCGCGTCGCCCAGCTCACGCCCACGGCCATCGAGACGGCGATGCTCGAGACGCTGCGGGCGGGTCGCGACACCGGGGACATCCGGCCGGGTATCGATCTCGAGACGCTCGCCGAGCGGTTGTGCGAGACCATGCTCTACATCAGCCTCGGCGAGTTCCGCGACGTCCGCGGCGCCGACCAGCTGCCGGCGCTGCGGTGCCACATCGTGCTCGACGGCGTGGCCGTCCGGCCGCCCGACGACGCCGAGCTCGACGGGTCGAGCGCGCTGGCGGCGGCGCAGCAGGTCATCGACTCGTGGGGTGCCGCAGACGAGCACGAGGACCCTCGGGTCGCCCACCTCCGGGCCGTCGCCCGCACCGAGTTCGGCCGCCGGGGCTACGAGGCCACCACGGTCCGCGACATCGCCGCGGCCGCCGGGCTCAGCACGGGCAGCGTCTACCGCACGATCGGCTCGAAGGACGAGCTGCTGGCGTCGATCATGGGTGCCCTCCCCGATGCGGTGGCGTCGGGGTGGACCAGCGTGCTGGCGTCCGACGCCACGAGCGTCGAGAAGCTCGACGCCCTGATGTGGGTGAACGTCAACGTCGTCCTGCGCTTCAGCGACGAGTACAACATCCAGCTCGCCTGGCTGCGCGAGTCGCCGCCGAGCACGTCCGACCTCGGGCAGAACTTCCCCACGCTGCTCCGCGAGTTGAAGGCGTTGCTGGCCGAGGGCGCCCGCGCCGGTGAGCTGCGCATCGAGGGCCCGTCCGCCGACCTCCGGGCCTGGTCGCTCTTCGACCCGATGTGGATGCACGAGAACCTGGTGCGCCGGGTCGGCGCCCGCGCCGCCCTCTCGCTCGGGCGCGACACCGTGCTGCGGGGTGCGGCGCCGCGCGCCTGACGCCGCGCCGGCCCTCCACCGCCGCAGCGTTTCGGCGAGCGGGTCCGGCTCGTCAGCCGTCACCGTCGCCACAGCGGCCGCCGTCGGCGGGCGGGTCGACGTCGGGCCGGCCCGACTGGGCGCTCGGCCACCCCGACCAGATGCCGGGGAAGAACGGGCCCGGCTGACCAGCCTCCTCGTAGAAGCCGTTGGGGTCGTAGACCTTCGCCTCCGGGTACGGCCAGGGGCAGGCCACCGAGGTCGCCGCCTTCGAGGCGCGGATGAGCCCGAAGCCGGCGCCGTAGCCGAAGTAGGCCACGTTGACGACGGCGAACATCACGAGGAACGTGCCCAGAGCCGGGTGGGCCCGGAGGACGACGATGCGGTGGGCCAGCCTCCCGGCCTGCGTGCGTCCGGTGTCGTCCCGGTAGAGCATGACGCCGGCCGCGATCATCACCAGCGTGACGAGCGACGACTCCCAGATCAGCGGGAACTGGTACCACTCGCCGGCGGCGAACGACCCGAACGGGATCACCTGCGAGTAGGTGTAGAGCTGGGTGCGGACGAGGAAGATCTCGAGGCAGGCGTCGAACACGGAGCCGATGGCGAGGATCAGCGCCCCCAGCGTGACCAGGGGGTGCCGGCTCGCGAACGACCCGGGTGGCCGCCGGGCCTGGATGCGCCGCAGGATCCACACCGCCGGGAAGAACGGCGCCATGTAGAAGGTGGCGTACCCGACGACGAGGAACGGCTCGACGGTGGGCGAGAGCGAGACCAGCGGCCACGTCTCGGGCCAGTGCCAGAGCCGGGGGTTGTAGACCGCGTACGGCGCCCAGTTCATGATCGGGTCCTGCCAGATCAGCAGCGTCGTGACGAGGACCATCAGCAGGACGGGGTGCCGGGGACGGCGGCGCCACGTCACGACCACCACCGCCACGAGGGCGATCATCATCACGACGGTTCCGATCTGGTGGAGGGTGATCCAGTCGGTCCGCCCCCACAGCGGCGACACCGGGCGCGGGGCCCCGTCGACCGCCGGGTTCCTGATGCGGTCGGCGACGGCGCCTCGGCGGGCGTGGAGGACCACCGCCACCAGTGCGGCGACGCCGACGGCCGCGAGGACCGCCACCGCGACCGTCCGCACCGGGGTCCGGCCACCGGACGGTGCGGTCTCGGGCCCGGATCGGGTCAGCTGGGTGGTCACGGCTCAGCCCCTCCCGGTGCGGTCGACGATCCCCGGCTCGGGCCCTCGTCGAACGCGGGCCCGAACACGCGGGTCAGGTCGCCCCCCACCTCCTCCGGGTCGCCCTCGGGCGACACGAACCCCAACAGGTCATCCAGCTCCATCGGTTCGGCACCGCACCCGTACGCCACATCTCCCCCTCACCCTCGTCCGGGGGGTCGCACCGGACGACGATCGCTCCCGCCGTCCCCCGGTCAGCAGCCCTCGTCCTCGAGGTACACGGCGATCATCTCCACGAGCCCCGCCGTCACCAGCGGGTCGTCGCTGAGCGGCCCGGCGACCGCCGCCCGGGCCGCGGCCCGGGCGGGGAGGCCCTCGGCGATCAGCCGCCCCGCGGCGATCAGCACCCGCGTCGAGGCCACCTCGCGCAGCCCGGCGGTCTCCAGGCGACGGATCGCCTGGCCCAGCTGCACGAGCTGCGCCGCCTGCTCGTGGTCGACGCCAGCCTCGTGCGAGACGATCTTCTCCTCGACGTCGGCCGGGGGGAACGTCAGCTCGATCGCCACCATCCGCTGCCGCGTCGAGTCCTTCAGGTCCTTCAGCACGCTCTGGTAGCCGGGGTTGTAGGACACCACGAGGCAGAAGCCCGGCGCGGCGTCGACGACGACCCCGAGGCGGTCGATCGGGAGCTGCCGGCGGTGGTCGGCCAGCGGGTGGATCACCACGGTGGTGTCCTGCCGGGCCTCGACGACCTCGTCGAGGTAGCAGATGGCTCCCTCGCGCACCGCCCGTGTCAGCGGGCCGTCGACCCATCGCGTCTCGCCGTCGTGCAGCAGGAACCGCCCGACGAGGTCGGCGGCCGTGAGGTCGTCGTGGCACGACACGGTCACGAGTGGGCGGTCGAGGTCGTGGGCCATGGCCTCGACGAACCGGGTCTTGCCGCACCCGGTCGGTCCCTTCAGCACCACGGCCATGCCCTGGCGGAACGCCGCGGCGAAGACCTGTTCCTCGACGCCGACGGGCACGTAGTACGGCCGTGTCGCCGACGTCATGCGGTCCTCCTGTCGAGCTCGAGCTGCTCCCTCGTGCGCTCCGATCGCTGGAAGGTCCGGCGTTGCGCCTCGGCCGAGCGCAGCGCGACCTGGAACAACGGCCCCACCACGACGGCCAGCTGCCCGGTCGTTGGGACGGTGGCGTGGGCCGCGGGGCCGAACACCCGCGAGAGCGCCAGCGGCGCGGTGCCGGCCCCCACGCTCACGCACAGGCAGCCGAGGCCGCGACGCCGGGCCTCTGTCAGGGCCCGGCGGGCGTCCGCCTCGCCGTAGCGACCCTCGTAGCCGTGGTCGTAGGCGAAGCCGTCGGACAGCACGAGCAGCAGCCGGCGTGAGGTGCCCCCGGTCTCGTCCAGCACGTGGGCGCCGTGGCGGATCGCTGCGCCGAGGCGGGTGTACGCCGCAGGGACGAGGCCGCCGAGGCGCTGCGCCACCCGGCCGTCGAGCCGGTCGTCGAACCCCTTCACGCGGGTGACGTGCACGGCCGTGCGCCCCTGCGAGTTGAAGGCGTACAGCGCGACGCGATCGCCGAGGTCGTGGAGCGCAGCTGTCAGCGCGGCGGCCGCCGACCGCTGGTGCTCGTGCACGCTGCGCCCGGCCGGTCCCGGCTCGCCCGCCGAACCGGAGACGTCCAGCAGGATCAGCACCGCGAGGACTCGCCGGCGCCGCAGGTTCTCGACGTAGACGGCGCCGTCGGTCGGCGCACCGGCCAGCGTCGCCACCCGGGCCTCGACCGCGGCGTCGAGGTCGATGTCGTCGCCCTGCGGTCGCCGGTGGACGCGGTCCAGGCCGGAGCCGAGCCGGGCCAGCGGGCGGCGCAGCACGTGGCCGTCGGGCATCGCCAGCGGCGCCAGGTCCCCGGGTTCCGGGGCGCGCTCGCGCACGGTGCACCAGTCGGCGCGGTAGCCACGCCGGCGCACGTCCCACTCGGGGTAGGTCCGCGGGCGCGGTCCGAACGCCGCCGTGGGACCGCGCGCCTCGGCCCCCGGCGGGGACGAGGTCAGCGTGCCGCGCCCGCGGGAGCGGGCGCTCCCCCGGTGGGTCGGCGCGTCCGCCCCGGCCGGACCGGCCCCGCCACGGGCGTCCCGCGACGCCCGCAGCAGGTGCTCCAGCAGGCGTCCGAGCAGCCCCCGGCCGCCCACGGGGCTCGCCAGCAGGCCGCCGACGTCGCGGCCCCGGTCCTCGTCGTCGGGCTGCTCGTCGAGGTCGGGCAGGTCGCCGGTCGGCGACGGGGGGCGCAGGGGGCCGACGTCGCCGGTGGTCGTGCCCTCGTCGCGTCGGTCGGCGGCGAGGAGGCGACGCGGCCGGATCGTCCCGAAGCTCTCGGGTGGCGGCCGGAGGGCCCTCCGGGCCCGCGCCCGGACGAGCGAGGCCTCGGGGTCCGCGAGGCCCGCCGCCACGTCGCGGTCGATCAGGCGGCGCACCGCCGGCGGCAGGAGCGGCTCGCTCGCCGCCAGGGCGCGATGGCCCTCGAGACCGAGGTACCGGCGGGCCAGGCCCGGCCGGCCACCGAGCTGCCGCACGATCGCGGGACCCAGGCCCCCGCCCACCAGCAGCGACGCCTGGACGGCCACCGACACGACCTGCTCGGCGCGGCCAGCGTCGGGGTCGACGAACACGATCGTGCCGTCGGTCCACGCCGGCTCGCCGGGACGACCGGCACCCACCTCGAGCGGCCGCCCGCCGATCGCCGACGCCAGGAGGTCGAGGCGGTCGACGTCGGGGCCGGCGGCGGGCTCGCGGCTCATCGCCGTCAACGTAGCAGAGTGACCAAATGTTTGTTCCTGCTACGGTCGGCGCCGCTGTACCGGACGCACCGGCCGGGTGGGTCCCCCGTGGAGAGGAAGTGGATGTGATCGACCTCACCGGACAGGTGGCGATCGTCACCGGCGCGGGCCGGGGCCTCGGCCGCCTGTACGCGCTCGACCTGGCCCGGCGCGGGGCGTCCGTCGTGGTCAACGACGTCGGCACCTCGATGGGCGGCCGCGGGGTCGACGCGGCCGTGGCCGACCGCGTCGTCGAGGAGATCGAGCGCGCCGGCGGCGTGGCCGTGGCATCGCACCACTCGGTGGACACCCCCGAGGGCGGCGACGCGATCGTGCGCACGGCCGTCGAGCGGTTCGGCCGCCTCGACGCGGTCGTCAGCAACGCCGGCATCTTCCAGACGGTGCCGTTCGACGACCTGACGCCGGCCGACTGGCGACGGATGGTGCAGGTGCACCTCGACGGCGGCTTCCACCTCAGCCAGCCGGCGTTCCGTGTCATGAAGGCGCAGCGCCACGGCCGCTTCGTCTTCATCGCCTCGTCGGCCGGGCTCTTCGGCCAACCGCAGGTCGCCCACTACGCCGCGGCCAAGGCCGGCCTGCTCGGACTGGCCAACGTCATCGCCGTCGAGGGGGCGGAGCACGGCATCCTCGCCAACACCGTGCTGCCGTTCGGTCACTCCCGGATGGTCACCGAGACGGTGGGCGACGCCGGCGAGCTGCCGGGCGTGAGCGAGTTCCTGCAGGCCATCGAGCCCGAGCTGGTCGTGCCGATCGTGGTGTTCCTCGCCAGTCCCGCGTGCGACCTGACCCACCACGCCTTCTCCGCCTGCGCCGGCCGGTTCGCGCGCGTGTTCGTCGGGCTCGGCGAGGGCTGGCTCGCCACGCCGGGCACGGCCCCGACCGCCGACGACGTGGCCCCCCACCTCGCCGCGGTGGCGCGGACCGAGCCGTTCACGGTGCCGGGGTCGATCTTCGACGAGGTGGCCGGCATCGCCGTCCGGCTCGGCATCGACGCCTGATCCGGCGCCCCGGCACGCCCGGCGGCGCCGATACGGCGGCCGGTCAGGCGGCGCGCCGCAACAGCATCGGGAACCGCTCGAGGGTCCGGATGCCGGCGGTGTAGTCGAGCTCCACGCCGGGGGGCACGCAGTAGTCGGGGATCCGCCGGTGCCACTCGCGCACCGCGACCCGCAGCTCGAGGCGGGCGAGGTGCGATCCGAGGCACCGGTGGATGCCGCCCCCGAAGGCCAGGTGCCGGTTGACGTCGCGGTCCCACCGGAGCGCTCCCGCGTCGGGTACCTCGGACTCGTCGACGTTGGCGGCGCCGATGATCGCCATCACGTGCTCGCCGGCGCGGACCGGGCAGCCCCCGACCTCGGCGTCGCGGGTGGCGACGCGGGCCACCGCCATCACCGGCGTCTCCCACCGGAGCAGCTCCTCGACGACCGACGGGATCAGGTCGGGACGCTCGACGACCGTGCGCCGGGCGGCCGGGTCGCCGGCCAGGTGGCCGAAGAAGCAGTCGAGCGAGGCCGAGACCGTGTCGAGCCCGGCGATGAGGAACAGGAAGCAGATGTCGAGCATGTCGTCGCGTGTGAGCCGCTCGCCGTCGACCTCGGCGCGCAGGAGGTGGCTCAGCAGGTCGTCGCGCTCCTCCCCCACCCGCTCGTCGAGCACGCGCTCGAAGTAGGCGTAGATGGCGTCGGCGGTGCGCTGCTGGTGCGCCTCGGTCTCGGGGTGCCCGAACTCGTGCCCCACGACGTGGTCGGGACGGATCACCCCGTCCTTCATGCCGAGGAAGGTGGGCATCTCGTCGAGCGGGAGGCCGAACAGGGTGAGGAAGACCTGCGACGGGAACGGCACCGAGAACCGTGCGGCGAAGTCGATCTCGTTCTGGTCGACGAACCCGTCGATGAGGTCGTTCACGAGCCGGGCGACCGGCTCCTCGAGCGCCCGCACGCGCTGCGGCGCGAACAGCGGGTCGAGGATCCTGCGGAACGTGCGGTGCGCCGGCGGGTCGATCTGCAGCGGGATCAGCGGGCGCTCGGTCTTCAGGTCGTGGGCCGACATGCTCGACGAGAACAGCCCGGGGTCGCGCAGGATCCGGTCGACCTCCGACCGGGACGTCACCACGACCCCGACCCCGTCGACCCGCAGCACCGGCGAGCTCTCGCGGAGCATCCCGTACATCGGTTGGGGGTTCCGGGCCAGCTCGGGACTCATCAGCTCGGCCAGCGCCAGGCCGTCGGTCTGCGTGGGCTCGCTCATGGGCCGCACCGTAGCATCCGAACCTAATACTTGTTCCGGCAGCGACAGGCCTCCGGTCACACGGCGCACGGCTCGCCGACGCTCCGCCCGCCGGGGTCCCGCGCGACCTCGGCGGTGCGGTCGTCGGTCACGGCTGCGCCCCCGACCGACGCTCGGTCGACGTCGGCCCGGCGCCGGGGACCACCGACCGGATCGGGTCGTGCCGCAGGGCCCCGGGGTGCGGGATGCCGAGGGCCGCCGCCACCACCCGTTGGAAGGCCCGCGCCGGCAGCAGCGCCCGGGCGATCCGCAGCGCGACGGCGTCGGGGCCCACGGCGCGCCGGGTGAAGGGCGCCCGTTCGTCCAGGGCTCGCGCCAGCGCCGGCCCGAACCGCTCGGGTGCCCTCGCCAGGCGGTGGACGCGGGCCTCCATCCGGGCCTGGCCGGCGTGGAGGTGGCCGTAGGGACCGTCGGGATCGCCGTAGCTGACGGTGTGCTCGCGGTCGAGGATGTCGGTCGCGAACGTGCCCGCCACGAGCACCGACACGCCGACGCCGAAGGGGGCCACCTCGAGGGCCACGGCCTCGGCCCAGCGCTCGAGTGCGCCCTTCGACGCCGAGTAGGCGCTGATGCCCGGCATGCCGTGGATCCCGCCCTCGCTCGAGACGACGACGATCCGGCCCCTCCCGGCGGCCCGCATCGACGGCAGCAGCGCCGCGGTCAGCCGGGCGGGGCCGAGGACGTTCGTGGCGAAGATCTGCTCGACGACGTGGGGCGGCATCTCCTCGGCGCAGCCCACGCTCACGACCCCGGCGTTGTGGACGAGGCCGAACGGGGCCTCCGTGGCGTCGAGGATCGCTTCGACCGCGCCCTCGACGGACGCCGGATCGGTGAGGTCGAGCCGGACGCCGGTCAACCGCGGATCGTCGATGCCGGCGCCCGTGGCGGCACGGATCCGCTCGAGCCCGACGTCCGGTGCTCGCATGGCGCCGATGACGTGCCAGCCGCGGCGGTGGAGGTGGGCGGCGGAGGCCAACCCGAGGCCGCGCGACGATCCGGTGATCACCACGCTGCGGGGTTCATCCATCGACACCCCTCCCGGGCCGCGGCGGTGTCGACTCGACGACGCTTCCCGGGACCGCCTGCTGGCGAAGCGAAACCAAACGTTAGTTCCGGTCAGGCCCGCACACAAGCGGCGGGCCGGTCGATCAGCAGGTCCGGGCGCTGCACATCAGCCGTAGGTGGGGTGCTGCGGCCACCCCTCGGGTGAGTCCTCCCAGTCCTCCTGCCGTCCGTACACGGTCAGGTCCTGGATGTTGTTGACGAACAGCAGCCGGTCGACGCCGCGACTGCCGGTCGAGTAGGTGCGGTAGACGTCGTCGCCGTCGCGCAGGAAGGCGCTGTGCATGAACCCCTCGCCCGCACCGCAGTCGTCGGCGAACGACGTGCCACGCGAGGAGTGGAACGGGAGGGTCCAGCCGTGCTCGGCCTTCGCCCGGTCGATCTGCTCGATCGGCATGTTCGACACCGTCGCCCAGGAGATGCCGCGGTCGGCCAGCACGTCCAGGGCGGTGACGTTGTCGGTCACGTGCGTGCACCCGGGGCACAGCGCGTCCGGGCCGAGGTCCATGAACTGGTACACCACCAGCTGGTCGTCGTCACCGAAGAGGTCACGCAGCGTCACGTCACCGGATGTCCCGGTGAAGGTGTACGGGCCGAACGCGACCATCGGCAACCGCCGGCGTCGCGCCGCGAGCGCGTCCTGGGCGCGCGTCGCCGCCTTCTCCGCGATCAGCAGCTCCTCACGAGCCTGCCTCCATTCGTCCGCGGACACGACGGGTGGAGTCGCCATGCCGTCGAGTCTGGCACCGCGGCCCCGGCGCCGCGTTGGCGAGCGGCGTCCGGGCCTCGAGCGGCGCCGAGGAGCAGCCCGAGGCCCTCGGGCGGGGAACGGGGGGCCTCGGAGCCCAGCTACCCGGCCCGGTAGAGCAGCCAGGCGTCCCGCATGCGCTGCGTCTGGCCGGGTGTGAACTGCGTGTAGCAGGTGTCGTAGGAGTAGTCCATGTAGTTGTGGATCGGGTCGAGGCCGGGCGCCGAGCACGTGTCCTTGCCCTCGGGACAGCCGGACGTCGCCGTCTTCTGCGCCGGCGTGTCGTCGACGAAGTCGCCCTTGGCGCTGCACCCGCCGTAGAAGGTGTGCTCGAGGTTGAGCCAGTGGCCGACCTCGTGGGTGGCGGTCTCGCCCCGGTCGTACCGGTCGAGGTAGGTCGTCGACGTGCCGGGGATCGACTCCCAGTCGAAGACCACGCCGTCGAGGTACGCCTGGCCCGGCTTGGTCACGATGTCGGGAAGGTAGGCCCACCCCAGGTAGTCGCCGGCCGTGGTCGAGTACAGGTTGAGGGCGTTCGGGCCGCCCTGCCGGAGCGCCTGCTTCATGGTGTGCTCGTCGACACCGCCGGGGCCGGCGTGGAACCAGGCGGCGTTGTCGGTGCGGGTGACGCCGGCGAGCTGGAACGAGAACCCGGTGTCGTCGCCGCCCTCGCCGCCGGCGAACGTCACGTCGAGCACGCGAATCTGGTCGTTGATCTGCCGATTGGTCAGGCCGCCGAGGGCGCCGTCGGTCACGACGTGGAAGTACACGGGGATGCGGGCGGAGAAGTTCGCGGGGGCCCGGCCCCTGGCCGACGCCGGCAGGTCCGCGTGGGTCTGGCCGAGGTCGGGCTCGCGCCCGTCGGCGCCGCGAGCCGCGGGCGCACCGGCCGCGGCGTCGGACCCGCCGGCGGCGGGCTCGCACAGCACCGAGCTCGCCGACGTGGCCGCCGTGCCCGCCGACCCCAGCGACACCGCGCACATGACCGCGGACACCATCAGACCCGTGAACCGACGCTGCATCACGTCACCCCCTGCGGTCGCGGCCGGGCGGATCCGGTCGAGGGTGGACATGCTACGCGGCCCGTCGTGCGCGGGCGGCGTCTCCGCTCCGGGGGTGGCGATGTGCGGACCTCGGCACGGCCGGGCCCGCAGGCGAGCGCGCGCCTGCGAGCCCGCACCCGACGACCGCCGAGCGCCACCCCCGCCCGCGGCGTCACTCCTGGGGGAGCTGCTCCTTCGCCTGCTCGTACCCGCCCGTCGGCGGATCGGGGTCGGGCCCGTACACGAGGTGGAGCACACCGGTGGCGAACGGCCGGGACGACAGCAGGCGCAGGGGCTGCTCGGGGGCGCCGTCCTGGAACAGCCGCAGTCCGGAGCCGGCGACCACGGGGTGGACGAAGAGGTGGAGCTCGTCGAGCAGACCGGCGGCCAGCAGCTGGCGGACGACCGACACCGACCCGCTCAGGCCGATGCGCTCGATCGACGGGTCGGCCTTGAGCGCGGTGACCGCCTCGACGAGGTCGCCCTCGACCTGCTCGGAGTTCCGCCACGTGAACTCGAGCGGCTGGTGGGAGGCGACGATCTTGCGCACGTCACCCAGGCGCTTGGCGAACTCCGCGTCGTCGCCGCCCGCGGCCTCGCGGTCGGGCCAGGCACCGGCGAAGCTGTCGTAGGTGACGCGGCCGAAGAGCATGACGTCGGTGTCGTGCGTCCCCGAGACGGCCTCCCCCATCTCGTCGTTGAAGTACGGGAAGTGCCAGTTGCCGACGGCGGGGTCGACGACGCCGTCGAGCGACGTGAACATGCTGGCGATGATGGTGGCCATCGGGGTTCTCCTGATCGGGTCGGGCGGTTCGGTGTCGAGACGGTGTCCAGGGCGGGAACTCACCGCCCGCCGTCGCGTTCACCTGGTGGCCTCGGCCGGCGTGCGTCGTGCGGCACGCCGGGCTCGTCCACGTGCTCGTCCACGCGGCGGTGGTCGGTCCCGGATGCGGCGGGCCGGGGCGTGGTGGCCGGAGGGGAGCCGCACCATCATCGCCGACCGGCGGCCGGGGCGTGGCACGCCGCCCGGGCCCGGCCTACGGTGTCGGCGCCGACCCGACACCACCGTCGGGTCGGTGTGCGGATCTGCACCGAGGGGGACGCTGTGGCCGAGCTGGAGCAGGTGACGTCGGGGCTCTCGTTCCCCGAAGGACCGGTGGCGATGCCCGACGGCAGCGTCGTGCTGGTCGAGATGTTCGGGCCACGGATCACGCGCGTCCGACCCGACGGCACGAAGGAGACCGTCGCCGAGGTGCCCGGGGGGCCGAACGGGCTGGCCATCGGTCCCGACGGGGCCGCCTACGTCTGCAACAACGGCGGCTGCTTCTCCGAGGTGCACCTCGGCGACCTGTCGCTGCCCGGCCCCTTCGACCCCGACCGCTACATCGGCGGGCGCATCCAGCGCGTCGACCTGGACACCGGCGAGGTCACCGACCTCTACACCGAGTGCGACGGCCACCCGCTGCGTGCCCCCAACGACCTCGTGTTCGACGAGCACGGCGGCTTCTGGTTCACCGACCACGGCTACGCGGAGCACGGGGCGCGCATCGAGCACCTGACCGGCATCCACTACGCGCTGCCCGACGGCTCGGCGATCCGCGAGGTCGCCTTCCCGGTGTCGTCGCCGAACGGCATCGGCCTGTCGCCCGACGGGGCGACGCTGTACTGGGCCGAGACGATGCACGGCCGCGTCACGCACCGCCGGGTCACGGGCCCGGGTGAGCTGGCGCCTCCCAGCATGGGCCCCGGCGACTGCCTCGCCGGCCTGCCGGGCATGCAGTACCTCGACTCGCTGGCGGTCGACGGCGCCGGCAACGTGTGCGTGGCCACCCTGCTGAACGGCGGCATCACCGTCGTGTCGCCCGAGGGGGACGTCGTCGACTTCGTCGCGGCCGACGATCCGCTGACCACCAACATCTGCTTCGGCGGGCCCGACCTCACGACGGCGTTCATCACCCTGTCGAGCACCGGCCGGCTGGTGCGGACCACGTGGCCGCGCCCGGGTGCCCCGCTGCACCACCTCCCGCCGGCCCGCGCCTAGGTGGCCGGGAGCCGGCGCTGACCGCCCGGGCTCGCGGGTCAGCGTCCGGTGAAGCGGGCGGGACGCCGCTCGAGGAAGGCGGCGACGCCCTCGCGGTGGTCGTCGGAGTGGAAGCACTCCTGCAGCAGCGTTCCCGTCAGGCGCACGTGCTCGTCGATGGCGTTCGCCATGCCGGCGTACACGAGCTGCTTGGTGCGGCGGAGGGCGAACGGCGAGGCCTCGCGGTAGCGGTCGGCCTCGGCGCGGACGGCGTCGCCCAGCTCCTCGGGCTCGACCACCGCGGTCACGAACCCCAGCCGCAGCGCCTCCGCCGCGTCGACGGTGTCGCCCGAGAACAGCAGCCGCATGGCCTCGGACGGTCCGATGAGCCGCGGGAGCAGCAGGGTGCCGGCCCCCGTGTCGGGCACGAGGCCCCGCCGCACGAACACCCACCCGAACCGCGCCCGGGTGGTGGCGATGCGCACGTCGCACTGCGTGGCCAGCTCGACGCCCAGCCCCACGGCGGGCCCGTCGACCGCGGCGATCACGGGCTTGGGGCAGCCGACGATCGACCACGGGGCCGTCCCGGATCGGGCGCCCCGGGTCGCGTCCCCGCGTCGCGACCGCTCACCCTCGGGCGTGGTCGCCAGGTCGGCGAGGTCGGTGCCGGCGCAGAAGGCGCCACCGGCACCCGTGACGACGACCGCCGCCACGCCGTCGTCCTCGCCGGCCCGACCCACCGCGGCCTCGAAGTCGGCGAGGTCCGCGAACGTCATGGCGTTGCGCTTGTCGGGCCGGTCGATCGTGACGGTGGCGACACGGTCGACGACCTCGTAGCGGATGCGGCTCATCGGGCCTCGGGCCCCAGGCCGACCGCGGCGAGCCAGAGCGCGGCCAGCGTCTCGGACGCCGCGACGACGTCCTGCGCGCTGCGGCCCGGGCCGTCGCCCTCGACGAACCAGCGTTGCGAGAACTCCTCGAGCATGGCGGTGAGGGCGGCGGCGGCGATGTCGAGGTCGATGTCCTGGCGCACGCCCGCCGCCGCGATGCCCTTGCGGACGCGCCCGATCCGTCGGGCGCGCTCGCGCCGCCGCGTCTCGGCGATCTCGGGATCGAAGTTCGACGCCTCGTGCCAGACCTTGGCCAGCTCGAGGTGCTCGACGTGGTCGGACAGGTACCAGAAGATCTCGGCCCGGATGCGGTCGCCCAGGTCGCGGCTCTTCAGCCGCGGAAGCCGGGACTCGTTGTCGGCCGCCTGCCGCGTCAGCTCGAGGAGGATCTCGCGCCGGCTGCGGAAGTACTCGTAGAACGTGCCGTGACCGACCCCGGCGGCCTGCACGATGTCGGGCACGCTCGTCTCGTGGTAGCCGTCGCGGGCGAACAGCATCGACGCCGCGGCGAGGAGCGCGTTCCGGGTGTCCTCGCCGCGCGGCGTGCGGCCGCCGGTGGCCCGCCCCGGGCGGTCGGCGCGGCCCTCGGACGGGGTCTTCCTGCTTCCGGGCTCGACAGGTGTGTCGGTCACCGCCCCCATCCTGCTCGTCGGCGTCGAGGGCGGGAGTATACGGGTAGTGTCGACACGAGTGTCGGTTCAGGGTCGCGTGCGTCCGCGTCGGCCGGTGGGTCGACCGGTGACGGCCACGAGGAGGGGGACCATGCCGGGGTGGAACTTCGCGGACCTCTGGGAGATCTGCGCCGAGGTGCGCGGCGACGCGCCGGCCGCCGTGCACGGCGACCGCACGGTGAGCTGGACCGAGTTCGACCGCGGGGCGAACGGGCTGGCCCGCACGCTGCTCGACGCCGGGCTGCGCCGCCAGGACAAGGTCGCGCAGTACCTCACCAACGACCCCGCCTACATGCAGTCGGTCCTCGCCTGCTTCAAGGCGGCGATGGTCCCCGTCAACACCAACTACCGCTACGCCGACGACGAGCTCGTGCACCTGTGGGACAACGCCGACGCCGCGGCCGTCGTGTTCCACGGCACCTTCGGCCCCACGATCGAACGCATCCGCCACCGGTTGCCCCACGTCCGGCTGTGGATCCGCGTCGACGACGGCAGCGGGCCGTGCCCCGACTGGGCGGTCGACGCCGACGACGCCGCGGCGGCACCCACCGAGGGCCCGGTCGCCGGCCCGTGGGGCCGGTCGGGTGGTGACCGGTGGTTCCTGTACACCGGGGGCACCACCGGCCTCCCGAAGGGCGTGATGTGGGAGCAGGACACGCTGGTGCGGCTGGCGACGCAGACGTCCCCGCTCCCGCTGGGCGACGGCACGGCGCTCGCGGCCTACCGAGACCTCCTCGCCGGCACGGCGGGGGCCGCGCCGGTCCTGCTGCCCGCGGCGCCGCTGATGCACGGCACCGGTCACATCATGGCGCTCGCGCAGCTGACCCTCGGCGGGTGCGTGGTGACGCTGCCCGGGCGGTCGCTCGACGCCGAGGCGCTGTGGCAGGCGTGCCACGACGAGGGCGTCACGGTGCTGGTGATCGTCGGCGACGCCTTCGCCCGACCCCTCCTCGAGGCGCTCGACGCGGCGCCCGACCGCTGGGACCTGTCCCGGCTCCAGCTCCTGGTGTCGTCCGGCGTGATGTGGAGCCAGGACGTGAAGGCGCGGCTCCTCGACCACCTGCCGCAGGCCACGATCTTCGACTCGCTCGGCAGCTCCGAGGCGATCGGCATGGCGGCCAGCTTCTCGTCCAAGGGCAACGTGACCCGCACCGCCCGCTTCGCGCTCGGTCCCGACGCCGTGGTCGTCACCGACGACGGCCGCAAGGTGGCGCCCGGTTCGGGCGAGATCGGCCGCCTCGGCGTCGGAGGGCTGCTGCCGGTGGGCTACTACAAGGACGAGGTGAAGACGGCGGCCACCTTCCCGGTCATCGACGGCGTCCGCTACTCGCTGCCCGGCGACTGGGCGACGATCGAGGCCGACGGGTCGATCACCCTGCTCGGGCGCGGGTCGGTGTGCATCAACACCGGGGGCGAGAAGGTCTTCCCCGAGGAGGTCGAGGAGGTGGTGAAGACCTGCGACGGGGTCGTGGACGCCGTGTGCGTCGGCATCCCCGACCCGCGCCTCGGCCACGTCGTGTGCGCCATCGTCGAGCCCAAGGTGGGCACCAGCGTCGACGCGGCCGCGGTGATCGAGCACGTGCGGGCCGGCCTGGCCCACTACAAGGCGCCCCGGATCGTGCTGGAGCGGTCGACCATCGGGCGCGCCCCCAACGGGAAGGTCGACTACAAGGGCCTCACCGCCTGGGCGCGCGACCAGGCGGCGGCGGGCTGAGCGCCCACGGGAGCGGTCAGGCGTCCGCCCCGACGGGGCGGCCGTCGACGATCTGGTCGAGGTACTCGGACAGCCCCGAGCCCTCGAGCCCGTCGCCGCGCCACCGGGTCATCCCCTCGACGATGCGGGTGGTCATGCCGTTGCGGCGGTTCCGCAAGGGGATGCTCGACCACACCTCGCCCTCGACCTCGTACGCCCGGGCGTCTGTGTGGACGGTGGCGCGCACCGAGGTGTGGAACTGGCGGTCGTCGTAGTCGGTGTCGAGGTCGACGTCGCGGATCGGCACCCAGCCGGGGCCGACCCGACGGTCGTAGAGGAAGCCGTGGGCCCGGCGGCCGCCCCCTTCGTCGCCCGCGACGGTCGTCGCGAAGCCGACGTCGGGGCCGAGGTTGACGGTGAGCCAGCGGTACCACCAGATGGCCTGCCAGTACCGCGGGCCCCAGCTGTGGTCGCGCAGGCCCAGCCCGTCGGTGAGCTCGAAGGCCTCGTCGCCGATCGTCACCGTGCCGGTCACGGCCATGTGCTGTTCGAAGTGCCCGCGGGCGAAGCCCTTCTCGGGGTCGACCTCGACCGGCGCGTCGCCGTGCTCGGGGTCGGGCTCGCCGCCCCACGGCTCGGCCAGGCCGCGGTGGACCAGCTCGAGTCGGCACGGCACCCGCGGGTTCTCGGCGAAGGCCCGGCGGGGGTCGGCCATGGCGGAGGGATCGTCGAGCACGAGGACCCGGCCGTCGTAGGTGACCCGGTGCTCCTCGAACGGGCGCACGACCTCGAAGCGCATGCCGCCTGCGTCGTGGGCGTCGTTGGAGCTGATGCGCGGCCGGTCGAACCAGAACGCCACCCGGCCGTCGGGCAGGTAGAGGCACGTCGTCATCTCGGCGTACCCCTCGTTGGCGCGGTTGCCGAGCCGCACCCATCCCCCCAGCCCCGACCCTCGGTCCGAGAAGTTGTAGTAGGCGCTCTCGTTGAAGTTCTCCGCCTCCTCCAGCGGGTGCATGAGGTCGTCCTCGGGACGCAGGCGGAGGCGCATGGCAGGTCCCCTCTCCGGGCGCGATCGTCGACGGAGGCGATCTTGACAGCAATGTCAACCGAAGAACACGGTGATGCCGGGATTTCCGGTCAGCGCACGTGCAATGATGTCGACACGAGTGTCATGTCCTGCCGATGCGACCATCGGCGACGGGGAGGATCCGGCCATGGCCTATCGCGAGCTCCGCTACGAGATCGACGGCGACGTCGGCGTCGTCACGCTCGATCGTCCCGAGGCGCGCAACGCCCTCACCCGCACGACCTACCGCGAGCTCGAGGACGCCGTACGGTCGACCACCGCGCGCTGCCTGGTCATCACCGGCACGGATCCGGCCTTCTGCGCCGGTGACGACGTCAAGCTGCTGATGGCGCCCGCCGGCGCCGCCGCCGGGGGACCCGGTGCCGACGACGCCGGGGCGCTGTCCGACCTCGGGCTCACCCCTGCGGCCGACGCCCTGCTCCACACCGACGTGCCCGTGGTGGCGGCCGTCAACGGTGCCGCGGTGGGCTGGGGGATGGAGCTGGCCCTCATGGCCGACATCCGGGTCGCGTCCGAGTGCGCCCGCTTCGGCGAGCTGTTCGTCAAGCGCGGGCTGTGCTGCGACGTCGCCGGCCTCGGCCGGTTGGCCACGCTGGTCGGGCGGGAGCGCGCGGCCGACCTGCTGTTCACCGGGCGGGTGATCGACGCCGACGAGGCGGGGGCCATCGGGCTCGTGTCGCGGATCGTGCCGCACGCCGACCTGCTCGACGCCGCGCTCGCGCTGGCCCGCACCATCGCCGCCAACCCGCCGCTCGCCGTCCGGCGCATCAAGCGGGGCCTGCGCGCCGCCCTCGACCCCGACTGGGGCGTGCTGGGCCGCCAGGTGGGCGCCGACCTGGCCGAGCTGTTCCGCACGGCCGATCACCGCGAGGGGGTCGCGGCGTTCCTCGAACGGCGCGAGCCCCGGTTCGCCGGCCGTTGACCACCGATCCGGAGGGGAAGACCATGGACGTCGAGACGCTGCGGGGCGCGGCCGGTGGCCGCATCGCACGGACCGGGTGCACGGCGTGATCGACGACGGCCAGGTGACCTCGCGGGCGCGGGCGCTGGCGGGCGCGATCGAGCCGTTCGCCGGGCAGGTCTACTTCTCGCCCGAGTGCCACGACGCCTACGCCGCCCTCGGGTTCGGGGGCAGCCCCGGCCGGTTCGGCGACGTTGCGGCACCCGACGGCCCGGCCTACTTCTGCAGCCGCGGATCGGTCATGGGCCAGGTCCCGGGCGAGGTCATCGCCTCGGCCTTCGGGGTCTTCAACCCCGAGGTCGTCGTCCCCGCGGTCGCCGCCGGGTGGGCCCGCACCGACGCGTCGACGATCTGCGCGGCACGCACCGCCGGGGCGACGGGCCAGCTCCGCCGCATCCTCGGCCCCGAGCCGGACGGGGTGGCACGCGCCGGCGAGCTGCTGGCCCGGGCCGTCGCCCCCCTGCGTCCCGAGGGCCGGCCGCTGTACGCGGGGTTGGCGTCGCTCGGGTTGCCCGGTGAGCCGCTGGCCGACGCGTGGCGACTCGCCGACATGCTGCGCGAGTACCGGGGCGACGCCCACGTGTCGGCCTGGACGGCGGCGGGGTTCGACGCCACCGAGATCGGCCTGCTCACCGAGCCCTACTGGGGCCTGCCCCTGCGCACCTACGTGCGCACCCGTGCGTGGACCGACGCCCAGCTCGACGCGGCCGAGGCCCGCCTCGTCGAGCGCGGCCTGCTGCACGACGGCGGGCTGACGCCCCGGGGCCGAGCCGAACGCGAGGAGGTCGAGGTGGCGACCGACAGGCAGTGCCGCCCGATCGTCGAGGCGCTCGGCGGCGACCTCGACGAGCTGCTCGACATCCTCCACCCGTGGGGAGGGGCGATCCGATCCGGCGGCGGGTATCCGGCGGCGGGGCCGCACGATCTCGCCGGGGCGACCCGCTCGCGCTGACCGTCCCCTGCGCTGCCGCGCCTCACCGCGGTCCCGTGTGCGGGGTACGTTGCCGCCCCGTGGGCTGGTGCGACGGCGAGGCGGGGGAACGGACGTGAGGGCTGTCGTGTACGACCGCTACGGCCCGCCCGACGTGCTGCGGGTCGAGGACGTACCGACGCCGTCCCCCGGCCCCGGAGAGGTGCTCGTCCGGGTGGCGGCCACGTCGGTCAACCTCAGCGACTGGGAGACGCTGCGGGGCTCGCCGCTGTACGCCCGCCTCGGCGGCCTGCGCACGCCGGCGCGGCGGACGCTCGGGTCCGACGTCGCCGGCGTGGTCGCCGGCGTCGGCGACGGCGTGACGCGGTTCGGGCCGGGCGACGAGGTCTACGGCGACAACCTCGGCCTGAAGGGCGGCTTCGCCGAGTACGCCGTGGCGCCCGCAGCGGTGCTGGCCCGCAAGCCCGCGGGGCTGACGTTCGCGGAGGCCTCGACCCTCCCCCAGGCCGGGCCGATCGCCCTGCAGGGCACCGCGGGCGCCGGGGGCGGACTCCGGGTGCTGGTCAACGGGGGCGGCGGCGGCTCGGGCTCGTTCGCGATCCAGCTGGCCAAGCGAGCGGGCGCCCACGTCACCGGCGTGGACAACGCCGGCAAGCTCGACTTCATGCGATCGCTCGGCGCCGACGACGTGATCGACCACCACAGCGAGGACTTCACCCGGGGCGACCAGCCCTACGACCTCGTCCTCGACCTGGTGGCGCACCGATCGGTGTTCGCCTACCGCCGGGCCCTCGCCCGCGGCGGCCGCTACCGCGCCGTCGGCGGGTCCACACGGGCGCTGCTCCGCCTGGCGTCGATCGGCTGGCTCGCCGGCCGGCTCACGCACCGGCGGATCGGCGTGCTCGCCGTGCGGACCGGGCCGGCGCGGTTCGAACCGCTCGCCGAGCGGTGCCTCGCGGGCGACGTCGACATCCACGTCGACCGCACCGTCGGTCTCGACGACGTGCCCGAGGCCCTCGCCCTCGTCGGCAGCGGTGGCGCTCGGGGCAAGGTCGTCGTCACCCCCTCCTGACCCGGCGCTAGCTTCCGGCCGCATGGCGAGGCTGACCAGACTCGAGCGCACCGTCGCCGGCCGGGTGGCGGTCGTCACCGGCGCCGCCTCCGGCATGGGGCGGGCGACCGCCCACCTGCTGGCCGACGAGGGGGCGGCGGTGGCGGTGATCGACCGGTCGTCCGACGGCGCCGAGGCGGTCGCGGGCGAGATCTCCGCGGCGGGCGGCACCGCCTCGGCCTGGGCGCTCGACGTGGCCGACGCCGCGGCGGTGCGCGGCGCGATCGACGAGGTGACGGCGCGGCTCGGCCCGCCCGACATCCTGGTGAACAACGCCGGTGTGAGCCTGCCCGCGCCCGTCGACGTCGACGGGTACGAGGCGGCGTGGGACACCACGCTGGCGGTGAACCTCACGGCGCACACGACGCTCATCCGGGCCTGCCTCCCGCATCTGCGACGCCACGGCCAGGGCCGCATCGTGAACGTCGCGTCGACGGAGGGGCTCGGCGCCACCGCCCACCTCTCGCCCTACACGGCGTCGAAGCACGGCGTGATCGGGCTCACCCGCTCGCTGGCGGTCGAGCTGGGTCCGGCAGGCGTGACCGTCAACTGCATCTGTCCCGGCCCGATCGACACGGGCATGACGGCCGCGATCCCGGACGAGGCCAAGGTCAGGTTCGCCCGCCGGCGGGTGCCGATGCGCCGCTACGGCGATCCCGAGGAGGTCGCGCACATGACGCTGTCGCTGGTGCTGCCCGCGGCCTCGTACATCACCGGCGCCGTGATCGTGGTGGACGGCGGCCTCACCGTCCAGAACACCTAGCGGGCGGCGCGACGTCCTGGAGAGCGGTCGCGCCCGGGCCGGGCGGCGTCGGCCGGGGTCGGGGCTGGTTACGCCCCGTCGCCCTGCGGGTACCCCTCGTCCGGAACCGTGCGTGGGGAGGGTCCGACATGGCATCGAGCGCAGGAGGGATCGGCTTCCTGGTCGTCCTCGGTCTGATGGCGGTCGGGTACTCGAACGCCGGGCGGGGCGCGGGGCCCGAGACGGTCGGAGGCCACGACCCCGCGACGTGCGACGGTGTGCTCGTCGTCGAGTCGGCGTCGGGAACGGCGCACGTGCCGGGCGACACCGACCGGCCCGACGGGACCGCCACCGCGGTCTGCACGCTGGGGGTGGACCACGGCGACGAGGATGCGGTCGCCGTCGTCCAGAACGCGCTCGTGCACTGCCACGGCGAGGCCGTCACGATCGACGGCGAGTACGGCGCCGAGACAGCGAGGGCGGTGACGGCGGTGCAGCGTCGGGCCGGGGTCGCGCCCGACGGCGAGTACGGCCCGGCCACCGCCGAGGCGATGCGATGGCCGGTGGTCGGGACGGCGGGGGCGCCGGACTGCGTCCCGGGCGACTCGCTGGGAGCGGCGGTCGACGACGCCTCGCCCGGCCTGCCGGCGACGCGGTGAGCGCAGCGGCGGTCGGGCCCCTCCGCCGTCCCGGCTGCTCGACGGCGACCGGCGCCGGGCCCGGACGACGCGCTACGGGCCGGCGGTCGTCGACGCCCGCAGCCCGGCGACGAGGGTGTCGAGCACGACGTCGACCTCTGCTCGGGCGGCGGTGGGATCGGGCGACCGGGCGATGTACAGCGCGGCGCCGTACAGCCCGCCCAGGGCCACGTGGGCGAGCGAGTCGACGGCGACGCCGGGGAGGGCGCCGCTCGTCGTGAGCGGCGTCAGGACCGTGCGGAGCATCGGCAGCTCGCGGTCGCCGATGCCGCCCTCGGTGAGCTCCTGCTGGAGCACCGACACGCTCTCGAGGATCACGACCCGCCGGAACGACGGCTCGAGACAGGCGTCGAGGAAGGCCGCCAGGCCGGCGCGGACGGCCCCCCACGGATCCCCGGCCGCGCCCGCAGCCGCCATGACCGCCGAGACGACGTCGCCCAGCACGGCCTCGTAGACCGCGCCGAACAGCGCCTCCTTGCCGCTGAAGTGGTGGTAGAGCGCGCCCTTCGCCACACCCGCCCGCTGGACGATGTCCTCGATCGACGTCGCGGCGTAGCCCTGCTCGGTGAACCGCTCGCGGGCGATCGACACGAGGAGCTCCCGCGTGGCTTCCGCCTGGCGTTGCCGAAGTCCCTTGACAACCACGCGGTCCAGGTTAGACGCTGACCGAAAGTCGGTGACCGACCGTCGGTCGGCTAACGGAGAGGTGGTCCATGCCTGCAAGGACCCGGCACCCGGGCATCACGCACGAGGAGCCGTCGTCGGCGGCGACGACGCTGCCGCCCGGTCAGCACCTGATCGGACGGTTCCCGCGCTTCGGCACGCACATGGGCCGACCGGCTCCGACGGTTCCGCCCGATCCGGCGATCACCATCGGCGGACCGGCGGTGCCGTCGTCCTTCGACCTGCCGGTCGCCGCCCTGGCGGGGCTGCCGCGGCGCGAGCTCACGGCCGACTTCCACTGCGTCGCGGGCTGGTCGGCCTCCGCCGTGCGCTGGGAGGGGGTGGCGTTCGAGACCTTCTTCCGCACGATCGTCGAGCCGGAGCTCGAACCCGGGACCAAGGTCACCCACCTCGTGTTCGCCGGGCTCGACGGCTACCGGTCGGTCCTCGTGGCCGAGGACGCCCTCGACGACCACGTGCTGCTGGCCGAGCGCCTCGCCGGCCGCCCGCTCGGGGCCGAGCACGGGGCCCCGCTGCGCCTGGTCAGCCCGTTGCAGTACGGCTACGTCAGCACGAAGCACCTCTGCCGCATCGAGGTCCACGCCGGCGCACCCCCGAGGCGGCGCGGGCCGCTCGTCACCACCCGGCTGCTCGAGCCGCATCCCCGGGCGAGGGTGTGGGAGGAGGAGCGCCACGGCTCGCTGCCCGGCTGGCTCGTCCGACCGATCTACCGGGCACTCGAGGCGCCCCTGCTCCGTCTCGGCACCGGGAACGAGGAGGCGGGGTCGTGAGGGTCGCGAACGCCACCGTCGAGAGCCGCCCCTGGCGCATCCACGAGATCGCGCCCGACTTCACGGTCGAGGACGTCTGGGCGCTCCCTGCCGACGGCGGCGCCGACGAGTTCCCGTCGCTGCTGGAGGTCATGCGCTCGCTCGACCTCACCGCATCGTCGTCGCTCGCGGCCCGGGTCCTCTGGGGTGTCCGCGACCTGCTCGGCCGCTGGTTCGACCTCGGCAGGATCGCGGCCCCGGGCGACGGCCGGGGAGCACCGCCGGTCGGCGAGCCGAGGGCCCTGGGACCGCACGAATCGTCGCTCGTCGACCGCCTGCCCGACGATCTGCGCCACTCGGCGGCGGGCATGGGGTCCGGCAGCACGCCGTTCGCCCCGCTCTACCTCACGGGCGACGAGTACGCCGCAGAGGTCTCGAACCGCACCGTCCACGGGGTGATGCACCTGGCGTGGGTCGACACGGGTGAGGGTCGCCACCAGGGCCAGATGGCCGTCTTCGTCAAACCCCGCGGCCTGTTCGGCAGGGCGTACATGGCGTTCATCAGGCCGTTCCGCCACCTCGTCGTGTACCCGGCGCTCATGCGCCAGATCGAGCGGGCGTGGAGCAGGCGTGACGCGCCTGCGTCTCTCCCGTCGTCGACCACGGGCGCTCCAGACGACGTCGGTGCGGCGCCGTCGTCCTGATCTGCGATCAGGGGCCGCCGACGTCGAGGTTCCGGTTGGCCCACCCGTCCAGAATCGACTCGTGCTCCGCAGCGAAGCCCAACGTCCCGATGTCGAGGTCCCGGTTGGCCGAACCGTCGAGCAGATCCGAGGCGACGCTGCTGCTGTCGACCGGGGTGTCGGCGTGGACGTCAGCCGGCGAGGTCGATGCCGGCCGCCTGTGCGAGCTCGCCGAGGTCGTCGACGATCGCGTCGGCGAGGTCCCACAGGTCGGGGACCAGCTCGCGGCAGGCGACCAGCCCGAAGTCGAGCGTGTCGAGGTAGCTCTGCACCGTGATGTTGAGGCCCTGACCGTCGACGATCGTCGACACGGGGTAGTAGTGCAACATCCGGGCGCCGGCCGTGTAGAGAGGTTCGCGAGGGCCGGGCACGTTCGAGACGGTCACGTTCACCGGCGGCATGTACCGGTTGACCGTGAGCCGCATCGCCGTGCGCATGGCGCGGGCGAACACGGCGGGCGGGGGGAACTGGGTGAAGTCCGTGAGCGCCTCCGCCGGTACGGCGTCGAACAACCCCTTGGCATCGATCATCGCCTCGTGGACCCGACCGACGCGGAGCAACGGATCGGGCTCGTCCGTCGGCAGCGTCGCGAAGGTGGCCGAGACCCGGTTGGTCCACCTCTCGGTCTCCTCTCCGCTGCGGATCGAGACCGGGACCATCGCCACCAGCGGGAGCTCGGGGAGCTCGTCGTGGTCCTCGAGCCACCGCCGCAACCCGCCGGCGCACATCGCCATGACGATGTCGTTGACGGTCGCCCCGAGGGCGTTCTTGACCGCCTTCACCGCTCCGAGCGAGGTCGACCGGAAGGCGAACCGGCGGTGGGCGGTGATGGCCGCGTTGAACCGCAGCCGGGGAGCGTTCGTCGGCAGGGGCCCCTTGACCTCCCCCTCCGGCACGCGGGGGCGGCCGACGTTCAGCACGGCGCCGAGCGGCCCGCGGAGCCCCGCCCGGACCTGGTTGGCGGCCGTGACCATCAGCGGGTTGCGGATCGCCGTTCCGAGCTCGCGCAGGGTGCGCGCTCCCAGCAGCACGGCTCGGCCCGGCTTGTGGACGAGGTTCGTCGCCGCCCGGGCGAGCATCTCGCCGTCGCTCGGGACCCGCTCGGCCGCCGTCTCCGACCTCGGCGCGGGCGGCAGCACGTCACCCGCCGGGTCGCCGTCGAGCATCAGCACGAGCAGCTCCGCCCCGGCGGCGCCGTCGATCGTCGCGTGGTGGACCTTCGTGAGGATGCCGAAGCGATCGTCGGGCAGGCCCTCGAGGACGTAGGTCTCCCAGAGCGGCCGGCGTCGATCGAGCGGGCGGCCGACGATGCGAGCGACGATCTCGGCCATCTGGTCGTCACGGCCGGGCGGTGGCACGCCGCTGTGGCGGACGTGGAAGTCGAGGTCGAAGTCGGGATCCTCGATCCAGTAGGGGTGGTCGAGGCCGAACGGCACCTCGCGGAGTCGGCGCCGCAGCGGCTCGAGAAGGTGCAGCCGGCGCTCGATCTGCGTCCGCCAGGCGGCGAACGGGTCGTAGTCGGGCTCGCCCTCGGGTTTCGCGTAGATCGACAGGCTGGAGACGTGGCCGAATTGCGAGCCCGTCTCCACGTAGAGAAACGAGGCGTCGAGGCCGGACAGCTGCTTCATGGTCCCCTCCCGCCGCGGGGAACCGCGGCCCCCGCACTCTGCCACCGCATCGGTGGCTCCGCGCGGTGAGCGACGTCAGGGGGGTGGATCCGCCCCAGCACGCTGCGGTCTCACGGTCGACTCGGCCGGTGCTGCGACGGCGCCGACCACGCGTCGCCGACCCTCGACACGGACGGGGCGGGTCGCGACACCGGTAGCGTTGCACCCGGCGCGACCGGTCGACGGAGGAGCCTCACGATGAGCACCACAGCGTCTCCGCAACCGCGCCGGCCGAATCCGTTGCTGCTCGCAGCCGAGGGGCCGCGAGCGCTCGGCGAGCTGGTGTGGTTGCAGGCGGCTCGACCGCTGCTGGCCAGCGCTCCCCGGGGGGACGGTCATCCCGTGCTGGTGCTGCCCGGGTTGGCCGCGGATGACCGGTCGACCGTGCCGTTGCGTCGGTTCCTCCGCCGTCTCGGTCACCGCGTCCACGGCTGGCGGTTGGGCGCCAACGTCCCGTCGCAGGAGATGGTCCGGCGGCTGCGTGATCGCCTGGCGCAGCTGCATGCGCAGGATCCGCGGCCGATGAGCATCGTCGGGTGGAGCCTGGGCGGGATCTACGCCCGCGAGATCGCCCGTGCCTCGCCGGGCGCGGTGCGCACGGTCGTGACCCTGGGGAGCCCTTTCCGCCCCCTACCGGGCCATGAGAGCTACGCCGCCCCGCTGGCGCGGACACTGGCACGGTTCGCGGGCAGGGACGTGCCCGCAACGTGGTCGCCCCGCGACGACCGGCCGCTGCCGGTGCCGTCGACATCGGTGTTCAGCCCCACCGACGGCGTCGTCCCCTGGCAGGCGTGTGTGAACGCCACCAGTGGCCCGCACGAGACGATCGAGGTGGTCGGCAGCCACTGTGGGTTGGGGCACCACCCGGCTGTGCTGCTCGTCGTGGCCGACCGGCTGGCCCAACCGCCGGGCGACTGGCAGCCGATGCGGATCCCGCCTCCGTGGCGCCGACTCCTCCGTCATCACGCAGTCGAGCCGGTGACCGCGCCGGCCTGACCCGGGCCGCGCCCGGCGGTCGACCCGGCGACCGGCACCCGACCGCCGCGCTCAGCTCCCGAACCGGGCCACCAGCGCCCGGGCGCGCTCGGTGAACCCGGCCTCGTGGCGCAGGCGGAACTCGTCCCACGTGCACAGGCTGCGGGTGTCGGACACCCGGTCGACGAAGAGCCGGCCCTGGAGGTGGTCGGTCTCGTGCTGGAAGGTCCCGGCCGACAGGCCCCGGACCACCAGGTCGAGCGGGTCGCCGTGGCGGTCGAGGGCCTCGACCCGCACGTCGACGAAGCGGTCCACCACGCCGCGCAGGCCCGGCACCGACAGGCAGCCCTCGTAGTTGGCGAACGTCTCGGTCGTGCGGGGCTCGACCACGGGGTTGACCAGTACGGTGAGCGGGATGACCGGCTTGTAGGGGTAGCGGGGGTTGCCGCGCCGCACCTCGATCACGCACACCTGCACCGCCTCGCCGACCTGCGGAGCGGCTAGGCCGGCCCCGTCCGCGGCCCGCATGGTGTCGATCAGGTCGTCGATCAGTCGCTGCACTCCCCCGCCGGCCACCTCGGCGGGGTCGAGCCGCCGGGCGGTCTCCCGCAGCACGGGGTGCCCGATCGAGACGATGTCGCGCACCGTCACCGCTGCATCCCCTGGGCGCACCGGTGAGCGGATCGCCCCGTCGTGGCGCAGGGCCCACGGGGTCCCCGGCCCTCGGTCCGCCGGGTCACGCCGGCCCTCCCTTGACGAAGCGGCCCCGCTTGACCACCGCGGCCACCGGGTCGAGGCCCAGCCAGTACACGATCTGCGCCGGGTGATCGGCGTCCCACACGACGAGGTCGGCCCGGGCGCCGGCCGCGATCACACCGGCGTCGTGCACGCCCAGCGCTCGCGCCGCGTGGGTCGTCGCGCCGGCGATCGCCTCCGCCACGGTCAGCCCGAAGCGGGTGCAGGCCAGGTGCAGGGCCAGCGGCAGCGAGACGACGGGCGACGTGCCGGGGTTGCAGTCGCTGGCCACGGCCATCGGCACCCCGGCGGCGCGCAGGGCGGCGACGGGGGGAACCGCGTCGTCCCGCAGCACGTAGGCCGCGCCCGGCAGCAGCACGGCCACCGTCCCCGCCGCCGCCAGGGACGCGACCCCGTCGGGCGACGTGTGCTCCAGGTGGTCGGCCGACAGGGCGCGGTGGCGGGCGGCCAGCGCCGCGCCCCCGCCGTCGCTGAGCTGGTCGGCGTGCAGCTTGACCGGCAGGCCGAGCCGCCCGGCGGCGGTGAAGACCCGATCGACCTGGGCGGGCGTGAACGCCATCCGCTCGCAGAAGGCGTCGACCGCGTCGGCGAGGCCCTCGGCCGCCACGGCCGGGAGCAGCCGGTCGCACACGAACCGCACGTAGCCGTCGGCGTCGCCGCCGAACTCGGGCGGGACGGCGTGGGCGCCGAGGCACGTGGTGACCACGTCGACGGGCGCCCGCTCGGGGATGCGCCGGGCGATGCGCAGCATCCGCAGCTCGGTGTCGAGGTCGAGCCCGTAGCCCGACTTCACCTCGACCGTCGTGACACCCCGGGCGGCCAGCGCGCCCGCGCGTGCCACCGCCGCCTCCAGCAGGTCCGCATCGGACGCGGCGCGGGTGGCGCGCACCGTCGCCCCGATGCCGCCGCCCTCGGCGGCGAGGGTCTCGTAGTCGGCCCCCGCCAGGCGCTGCTCCCACTCCCCCGCCCGGTCGCCGCCGAACACCAGGTGCGTGTGGCAGTCGACCAGGCCGGGCGTCACCACCCGTCCGCCGGCCGACCAGGTCACGGCCGCCGATCCGCCGGGTGGACGGGCCTCTGCCGGTCCGGTCCAGGCGATGCGCTCCCCCGCCACGCCGATCGCCCCGCCACCCGCGGTGTCGGTGATCAGCAGGTCCCACATCAGCGCACCGCCGCCACGGCGGCCCGGAGCTCGGCGGCGACGTCCATGGCCACGTGGACACCGCCCCGCACGACGTGGCGGCCGGCGACGACCACGTCGGTGACGTCGGCGGCCGTGGCCGCCGCCACGAGCATCGGCACCGGCCGGCCGGGGTCGGCACCGGCCAGCCGGACGCCGTCGAGCCCGACCGCGCAGAGGTCGGCCGGCGCCCCGGGCCGCAGGGCGGCGCCGGCGGTGGCTGCGGCGAGGAGGGCCTCGGGCGGGTGCAACCCGCGCCGGCCGGTGGCCAGCCGCTCGTCCATCTCGACCGCCCGGGCCTCCTCGAACAGGTCGACCACCGCGTGCGAGTCGCTGCCGAGCCGCAGCGGGCACCCGGCGGCGGCCAGCGCCGCCGCCGGCCCGACCCCGTCGGCCAGATCGCGCTCGGTGGTGGGGCACAGGCACGCTGCGGTGCGGCTCCGTCCCAAGAGGGCGACGTCGTCGGCGGTGACGTACGTGCAGTGCACCGCTGTCGTCGCGGGGCCGAGCACCCCGCACTCCTGGGCGAGCCGGGTCGGTGTGCGGCCGGTGGCGGCCAGGCAGGCCGCGTTCTCTGCCGGCTGCTCCGACAGGTGCAGGTGGAGCGGCACGTGCCGCGCCCGGGCCCAGGCGGCCACGGCGCCCAGCGACGCCGGATCGACCGCCCGGACGCTGTGGGCCGCGGCGCCCGCGGTGACATCCGGGTTGGCGGCGGCCACCTTCTCGGCGCGGGCCGCCCACCGCTCGACGTCGCCGTCGCTGAAGCGGCGCTGCACCGGGTCGAGCTCCTCGCCGGCGAACCCGGCCCGCAGGTAGCAGGTGTCGAGGAGCACCAGCCGCACCCCGGCCCGCCGCGCCGCCTCGCACACCGCGTCGTCCATCCCCGCCGGGTGGTGGAGGTAGTGGAACTCGTGGACGGTGGTGACGCCGGCCAGGACGAGCTCGCCGAACGCAGCGGCGGCCAGCGCCACCAGTCGGTCGGGGTCGAGCCGGTCGACCAGTGCGTACATCTCCGACCGCCACGCCCAGAAGTCGCCCCCCGGGGCTCGCCCCCGCAGCGCCCGGTGGAACGCGTGCGAGTGGGCGTCGACCAATCCGGGCACCACGATCCCGGAGAGCGGCGTCGCCCCCGGCGGCGCCCGGTCGACGCCCGGTCGCACCGCGGCCAGCCGGCCGTCCTCGCCGCAGTCGAGCACGACGCCCGACGCCACGCCCACGCCGTCGGGCAGCAGGGCCCGGGCGGCCCAGTAGCGGGTCACGGCGGCATGGGCAGCTGCATCCCGGTCTCCCGGGCCACCCGCAGCGCCTCGGGGTAGCCGGCGTCGGCGTGCCGGGCGACGCCGCTGCCCGGGTCGTTGGTGAGCACCCGTTCGAGCTTCCGGGCCGCCAGCTCGGTGCCGTCGGCGACGGCCACCATCCCCGCGTGGATCGACCGGCCGATCCCCACCCCGCCGCCGTGGTGGATGGACACCCAGCTCGCGCCGCTGGCCGTGCTGAGCAGGGCGTTGAGCAGCGGCCAGTCGGCGATGGCGTCGGAGCCGTCGCGCATCGCCTCGGTCTCGCGGTAGGGCGACGCCACGGACCCGGAGTCGAGGTGGTCGCGCCCGATGACGATCGGCGCCTGCACGCGACCGGACGCGACCAGCTCGTTGAACCGCAGACCCATCCGGTCGCGCTCGCCGTAGCCGAGCCAGCAGATGCGGGCGGGCAGGCCCTGGAACGCCACCCGGTCGGACGCCAGGCGGATCCACCGCGCCAGCGCCTCGTTCTCGGGGAACTCGTCGAGCACGGCCCTGTCGGTCACCCCGATGTCGGCCGGATCGCCGGACAGGGCCGCCCACCGGAACGGGCCCTTGCCCTCGCAGAACAGCGGGCGGATGTAGGCGGGCAGGAAGCCCGGGTAGTCGAACGCGCGCTCGAACCCCCCGAGCTGGGCCTCGCGCCGCAGGCTGTTGCCGTAGTCGAACACCTCGGCGCCCCGGTCGGCGAAGGCGACCATCGCCGCGCAGTGCCGGGCCATCGAGTCCCGGGCCCGGGTGGTGTACCCGTCGGGGTCGCGGCGGCGCAGCTCGTCGGCCTCGGCGAGCGTCAGGCCGGCGGGCACGTAGCTGAGGGGGTCGTGGGCCGGCGTCTGGTCGGTGACGATGTCGACGGGCGCGTTCAGCTCCGCCAGGCGGGGCAGGACGTCGGCGGCGTTGCCCAGCAGGCCGATCGACAGGGGGTGGCGGTCGGCCCGGGCCGCCTCGGCCCGCGCCAGGGCATCGTCGAGGTCGTCGGCGACCACGTCGAGGTAGCGGGTCTCCAGCCGCCGGCGGATGCGGTCGGGGTCGACCTCGACCACGACCGCCACACCGCCGTTCATCGTCACGGCCAGCGGCTGGGCGCCGCCCATGCCCCCGAGCCCGGCCGTGACCGTCACCGTGCCGGCCAGCGTGCCGCCGAAGCGGCGCTCGGCGATGGCCGAGAAGCACTCGTAGGTGCCCTGGAGGATGCCCTGGGTGCCGATGTAGATCCACGATCCGGCGGTCATCTGGCCGTACATCGTCAGCCCGAGCGCCTCGAGGCGCCGGAACTCGTCCCACGTCGCCCAGTCGGGCACGAGGTTGGCGTTGGCGATCAGCACCCGGGGCGCCCACTCGTGGGTGCGGAACACCGCCACCGGCTTGCCCGACTGCACGAGCAGCGTCTCGTCGTCCTCCAACGCCCGCAGGCCGGCGACGATGGCGTCGAACGCCGCCCAGCTGCGGGCGGCCCGCCCGGTCCCGCCGTAGACCACCAGGTCCTGGGGCCGCTCGGCCACCTCGGGGTCGAGGTTGTTCATGAGCATCCGCAGGGCGGCCTCCTGGGCCCAGCCCTTGCAGCTGCGCTCGGGGCCGCGGGGCGCCCGGACGGAGCGGGGTGCGTCAGGCAAGGGCGCCCACCTCCTGCTCGGCCGCCCGCACGACGGCCCCGCCCGTCACCAGGTCGGCGGCCGCCGCCAGCTCGGGGGCCAGCAGCCGGTCGGGGCCGGGCGGGCCCACACCGCCGGCCCGCAGCGCGTCGCGGACGGCCCCGGTGGCGGGCGCCGGGGCCAGCGGGGCCCGGAGCTCGATGCCCCGTGCCGCGGTCACCAGCTCGACCGCCAGCACGCGGCCCAGGTGGGTGAGCCCCGTCCGCAGCTTGCGGGCGGCCGACCAGCCCATCGAGACGTGGTCCTCCTGCATGGCGGAGGTCGGGATGGTGTCGACGCTGGCCGGGACGGCCAGCCGGCGGCACTCGGCCACCAGGGCGGCCGCGGTGTACTGGGCGATCATCAGGCCGCTGTCGACGCCGGGCTCGTGCGCCAGGAACGGCGGCAGGCCGTGGCTGCGGTTGGCGTCGAGGAACCGGTCGGTGCGCCGCTCGCTCATGGCCGCGACGTCGGCGACGACGATGGCCAGCAGGTCGCAGGCGTGGGCCAGCGGTGCCCCGTGGAAGTTGCCGACCGACTCGACCCGGCCGTCGGCCAGCACCACCGGGTTGTCGATGGCGGAGGCCAGCTCACGGTCGGCGCACGCCTCGGCGAAGGCCAGGGCGTCGCGGGCGGCCCCGTGGACCTGGGGGGCGCACCGCAGCGAGTAGGCGTCCTGGACCCGGGGGTCGCCGGTGCGGTGCGACGCCACGATGCCCGAGCCGGCGAGCAGGGTGGCGATGTTGGCGGCGGACGCCTGCTGGCCCGGGTGGGGCCGCAGGGCGACGAGGTCGGCGGCGAAGGGCCGGTCGGTGCCGAGCAGGCCCTCCACGCTCATGGCCGCGGCCACGTCGGCCGCCCGCAGCAACCCGGCGAGGTCGGCGCAGGCGAGCACGAGCATGCCGAGCATGCCGTCGGTGCCGTTGATCAGCGCCAAGCCTTCCTTCTCGGCCAGCACGACCGGTGTGATACCGGCGGCGGCCAGCGCCTCGGCTGCCGGGCGCAGCGTGCCGTCGGCGTCGCGCACCTCGCCCTCGCCGGTCGCGGCGAGCGCGCAAT
>Ga0111538_10001154_pt1 | contig 37159 bp, 30 predicted proteins | sample SoiMethybrSBSTD1_FD_79669 | JGI IMG/M metagenome (GOLD analysis project Ga0111538, IMG submission 79669) | Bulk soil microbial communities from a Populus tree surrounding site in Tennessee, USA - Soil MetaG P. TD hybrid SBSTD1 (version 2)... | ecosystem: Environmental > Terrestrial > Soil >...
CGAAGCAGCCAGACAAGCCCCCGCGCGCCACCCCGCCGCCACCCCCGTCATCCCGCCGTTGAAAAACAGCAGGGATTAACCGCCAAAGCCGCCAAACCCGCCAAAGTTCTTTCTGGTTTCTGAACCAAACAACTTCTGACTTTGGCGCTCTTGGCGGGTTTGGCGGTTCAGTCCTTCTTTTCTGTCGGGCTCGAGGTCGGGGAGGGGTGGGCGGCGCCGCGGCCGCGGCCCTGCCCGAACGTCGCGGGGACGGTGAGCATCTTGCCGCCGCGCTCGAAGGTGATGGTCGTCTTCTGGCCCGGGCGCGCGTCGTCGAGGATGTAGACCAGCTCCATGACGCTGGCGACGTCGATCTTGCCGATCTTGAGGATGCGGTCGCCCTTGGTGAGGCCGGCCTTGGCAGCGGCGCCGTCGGGGCGAACGCCGTCGAGCACCACACCCGGGCCGGTCGCGGTGTAGCTCGGGATGGTGCCGAGCGAGGCGTTGAAGGAGCGGCGGTCGCCGCGCGGCAAGGGCGGCGCCACCGAGCGATAGGCCAGTCGACCGTCATGGCCGGCCAATCGCGCGGCGATGTCGGCCGCCGCCAGCGCGATCTGCGCGCCGCCGCCGGCGTTGATGCGCTCGGCGTCGTCGGTCGCCTTGTGGTAGTCGTCGTGGCCGCCGGTGAAGAAGTACACGACCGGAATCTTCTCGGCGTAGAACGAGGTCTGATCCGACGGTCCCCAGCCGCCCTGCTGCTGCAGGTCGCACACCACGCGCGCCGCGGTGCAGGCCGGCTCGATCATCCCCTTGAGCTCCTCGGCGGTGTCGCTGCCCATCGCGGCGACCGTGTTGCGCCGCAGGCGGCCGACCATGTCGAGGTTGATCATCGCGACGATCTCACCCTTGTCGACCCCGGGCGGCAGGTTGGCGACCAGGTGCTTGGAGCCGACCAGCCCCAGCTCCTCGGCGGTGAACGCGGCCAGGTAGACGTCGCGCTTGAGCTCGCCGCGCCGCCTGGCGAGCACCCGCCCGATCTCGAGCAGCGCGGCGGTGCCGGAGGCGTTGTCGTCGGCGCCGTTGTGCGGCGCGATCACCCCCGGATCGAGCGCGTCCTCGCCGCCCTGCCCGAGGTGATCGTAGTGGGCGCCGACCACCACCACGCCGGGCAGCTTGTCGGGCGCGCCGGCGCGCAGCACGCCGACCACGTTGCGTGTCGCCTTCTTCTCGACCTCGAGCGAGATGGCGAGCGAGATCTGATGCGAGCCGGACAGCAGCTTCTCGCCGACCGCGCGCTTCACCACCACCACCGGGATGCCGACTGCCTTGCTGAGATCGCCGGCCAGGACGGCGGGCAGCGGTGCCTCGTCCTGCTGCTTGCCGCCGGTGGCCGGCGCGTCGACCACGATCAGCCCGACCGCGCCGCGCTGGCGCGCCAGGGTCGCCTTCTTGTGGATGTCGCCGTGGCGGGTCTTCTCCTCGCGCTTGAGGAACGCCTTGTGCTCCGGCACGAAGCGGCGGACGACCACCACCTTCCCCTTGGCCTGCTTGCCGCCCCAGTCGTCGTAGCCGAGCTCCTTGGCCGCGATCCCGTAGCCCATCGCGACGGTCTTGCCCTTGGCGGCGACCTGGCCGGAGAACCCGGTCGGGACGAAGTCGGCGGCCGCGACAGCCACCCCGTCGATCACGAGCTGGCTGCTCGGCGCGACCTTCACGCCGACCGGCACCTCGACCGGCTGGAAGTAGCCGCCGCGCTCGAACGCGCCCTCGGCCCCCAGCCCCTTCATCTTCCCGCCCAGCCAGTCGGCGGCCGCATCGATGCCCCGGGTGCCCACCCCGCGCCCCTCGCGCGCGTCGTCGGCCAGCCAGGCGACCTCGGCCGCATACTGATCGGCCACCGACGGCTTCCGACCTGGCCGCTTCGCCACCTTGTCGACCCAGCGCGCGACGTAGACGTCGGTCTGCCCCTCCTCGGCCTGGTTGCGGTTGGACGAGAAGGCCAGGTGGGTGCCGTCCGGCGAGAACATCGGGAAGCCGTCGAAGCCGGGCGCGTACGTGACGCGCTCGAGGTCGGTGCCGTCGGTGTCGATCGCCCAGATGTCGAACTCGCGCCCGCGCGGGTCGGGGTAGTTGCTCGAGAACAGGATCCGCTTGCCGTCCGGGTGGAAGTAGGGCGCGAACGACGCCGCCCCGAGGTAGGTCACCTGGTGCGCCTCGCTGCCGTCGGCGCTGGCGACCCAGAGCTCGAGCTGGGTCGGCCTGACCAGCCCCTTCTTCAGGAGCTGCTGGTACTCGGCCAGCGCATCCCCCTGCGGCCGCGACGCCCGCCAGACGATCTGCTTGCAGTCGCGCGAGAAGAACGCGCCGCCGTCGTAGCCGGGCGCGTTGGTCAGCCGCGCCACGTTCGAACCGTCCTTGTCCATCCGGTAGAGCTCGAGATCGCCGTCGCGCGTCGAGGTGAAGACGATCGAGCCGTCCAGCGGGCAGATGGTCGACTCGGCGTCGTAGCCCGGGCTCTTGGTCAGCTGCGCCAGCCCGCTGCCGTCCGGCCGCGCCGTGAAGACGTCGTAGGAGTCGTAGAGCGCCCAGACGTAGCCCTGCGAGTGGTCGGGCGCCGGCGGACACGAATCGCCCGCCAGGTGGGTGGACGAGTAGAGGACCTGCTGGTCGCCGGGGAAGAAGTAGGAGCAGGTCGTGCGACCCTTGCCGGTCGACACCAGCACCGCCTCGCCCGACCCGTCCGCCGGCACCCGGTAGATCTGATCGCAGCCGTACGGCTTGCGCGAGCTCTGGAAGATGAGCTCGCGGCCCGACGACGACCAGTAGGCCTCGGCGTTCTCTCCCTGGCCGCGCGTGAGCTGCCGCACGTCGGTCAGGTGAACCTCGCCCTCGACGAGCAGATCCGGCTTGCCGCCGCCGCCGCCGCCGCGCTCGTCGCGCTCGCCGCCGCCACCGCCGCCGCCCCGCTGCGCCGATCCGCTGCAGCCGGCCGCCGCCATCACAACCGCCACGATTCGAATCGCTTTCATCGCGGGACGAGTCTAGCGTAGGCGCGCCCCCATGAAAGCGATCCGCGCCCACCGCCACGGCGGCCCCGAGGTCCTCCAGCTCGACGAGCTCCCCACCCCGGCCCCGGCCAGCGGCCAGGCGCTGATTGCGGTCGAGGCGGCCGGCGTCAACTTCATCGACACCTACCACCGCTCCGGCCTCTACCAGACCGCGCTGCCGGTCTCGATCGGCGTCGAGGGCGCCGGCGTCGTCGAGGCGAGCGGAGCCGGCGTGGAGCTCGAGGCCGGCACGCGCGTCGCGTGGACCGGCATCCCGGGCTCGTACGCCACCCACATGGTCGCGCCGGCCAGTCGCCTGGTCGCCATCCCCGACGGAGTCGACGCCGCGCAGGCCGCCGCCCTCATGCTGCAGGGCATGACGGCTCACTACCTGACGCGCACGACCTACCCGCTCGGCGAGCGCGACACCTGCCTGGTCCACGCCGCCGCCGGCGGGGTCGGCCTCCTGCTCTGCCAGATGGCACGACTGTGCGGCGCCCGCGTCATCGGCACGGTGTCGACCGAGGCCAAGGCCGCCGCGGCGCGCGCCGCCGGCGCCAGCGAGATCATCCGCTACGACCAGACCGACTTCGTCGCCGAGGTGCAGCGCATCACCGGCGGCCGAGGCGTGCAGGTGGTCTACGACGGGGTCGGCGCCACCACCTGGGAGGGCAGCATCGCCTGCCTGGCGGTGCGCGGCATGCTGGTCCTGTTCGGCCAGTCGTCGGGAAAGGTGCCTCCGATCGATCCCTTCGCGCTGTCGGGGCGCTCGCTCTTCCTCACCCGCCCCGCGCTGCACCACTACACGCAGGACCGCGCCGAGCTGCTCACGCGGGCCAGCGATGTGCTCGGCCTGGCCGCGCAGGGCAAGCTCTCGGTCGCGATCGATCGCCGGCTGCCGCTCGCGCAGGCGAGCGAGGCGCACCGGCTGCTGGAAGCCCGCGCCACCTCGGGGAAGCTACTGCTGGTGCCCTGAACCGCGGCTCGGCGGCCGGGCTGCTGCGGGTGCCGGAGGTCGGACTCGAACCGACACTCCCTCGCGGGAAGGGGCTTTTGAGACCCCCGAGTCTACCATTTCTCCACTCCGGCCAGAGCGGACGGAGGTTTTAGTCCGAAGCCGTGAGCGCGGCAAGTGCGGCGACGATCTCGCCGTGCGCGTGGGTGTCGCCGCGCCGCATGCTCACCTCCGCCCCCGTCCGGTACACCTCGGCGGCGCGCTCCGGCTGCCCCGCGCGTGCCAGCGTGTTGCCGTACATGAGGTAGGCCGGAACATAGTCCGGCTTCCTGTCAAGCAGCTCTGCGAAGACCTGGCACGCCTCGTCGAGGTGTCCGCGATTTGCAAGCTCCATGGCCAGCCCATAGCGAGGAAAAGGGTCGTCCGGGCTCTTCGCGACGAAGTCTCTCAGAGCGGCGAGGCGGTCCATCGCCGTCGTATACTACGCTGCGAGGCCCGTGAGTCGCCCCTACACCACGTTCATCGGCATCGACCTGGGCGGAAGCCGCGGGAAGAGCACTGCCGTCGCACGCCTGCGCTGGAACGGCGGCGCCGGAGAGCCGGTGTGGGTGGACGAGGTCGTCACCCGCCACAACGGCGAACCCTGGTCGGACGAGGTGCTGATCGACTACCTGCGCCGGATCGGCCCGAGCGCGGTCGTCGCCATCGACGCGCCGCTCACCGTGCCGGCCTGCCTCGCCTGTCACGTGCCGGTCTGTCCCGGCTACGAGGCCTGCGAGGTCCCCGCCACCGTCTGGCTGCGCACGGTCGGCGAAGAGATGCAGTCGCGCTCGCTCGCCAAGGGGGGCGACCGGGTCGCCACCATGTCGGGCAGGAGCACGAGCCGCGCCGGGGTCGCACCGTCGGCGTCGAAGCAGCGGCTGGCGCCGTACACACACCGGCCGACCGAGGTGTACCTGCACTACCAGCGCGACCTGGTGCCGCGCGATCAGCTGAGCCACGGGACCAGCCCGGTCGCCGCGCGCGCCGCACACCTGCGCCGCGTCCTCGCGACCCACGGCTTCATCCTCAACCAGAACCTTCTCGAGGTCTCGCCGCGCAGCACGGTGCAGGCGCTGTTCGGCCGCCGGCGCGCGCGCGGCTACAAGCGCGATGCCGATCCGTGGAACACGCGCGCGCAGATCGTCGAGGAGCTCGGCTGCCAGTCGGGCGCCGGCCAATCGGGCGAAGCAGGATCGATGCGCTTCGCGCCGTCGAGCCGGATGTCGAAGGAGGAGGTCCTGCGCAACGACCACTGCTTCGACGCCCTCCTGTCCGGCTACACCGCGTTCCTCTGGGCGCGCGACGGCTGGCAGGTGCCGCCCGACGCCGTCGACTTCGCCTCGCACGGCTTCATCTGGGTCCCGCCCGCACCGCGCTGACGTTGTTTCCGTTCGGTCTGGGCAGCCCGTGCTTGTGGAGGAGCGCGCGCAGCTGCTGGGGGGAGATCCCGGACACCCGGCTCATCGCCGCCAGGCTCGAGTACCGCCCCACGAGGTCGAGCATGTACGAGCGTTCGAAGTCGTCCAGCACGCGCTGCTTCGCGGCCTTGAAACCACCGAGTACCAGCATCGCGACCGTGCAATTGCGAGCCGCGTGCCGGGACCGGAGTGCCGCGCCATCGGGCGCTTGCGCAAGGGCCCGGCCGCGCGTGCGATCAGAAGCTGAGCGAACGGCGCAGAACCGGGTCAGCTCAGGCCGCGTCGACCGCGGCCACCCAGCCGAGGTAGTCGCGCCAGGAGTCCGGCAGGGCCTGGCCGGTGCCCAGATTCAGCGCGAACTCGATCGGCAGGCTCTCCGGCCGCGACGGCCGGTGGCGCAGCTTCATGCGCGCCTGCTCGGGCGTCCGTCCGCCCTTGCGCCGGTTGCACGGCCCGCACGCGGTCACCAGGTTCTCCCACGAGGTGATGCCGCCCTGCGAGCGCGGCAGCACGTGGTCACAGGTCAGCTCGCGGGCCGGCAGGCGCCGGTGGCAGTACTGGCACTGGTAACCGTCGCGGTAGAAGATGTTGCGCCGCGACATCGCGATGCGCATCCGCCGGCGCCGCACGAAGTCGATGAGCCGGACGACCGCGGGAGTCGGGATGCTGATGTGGACGGCCCGGAGGACCGAGTCGTAGGTCCTGACCGTCTCGACCTTTCCCAGCACGAGCATCGTCACGGCTCGCTGCCAGGAGATGACCTTGACGGGCTCGTAGGTGGTGTTCAGGAGAAGCGTGCGCGAAGCTACCACTTTCGTTCCACCTAGGATAACCGGCGGGACCGACACCAGCAAACGAGCGCGATGAAGCCGCCCCGAGACGTGGGGGTACGCGGGGCAAGCGCCGCAAAGCGCGCGCCGTTCTTGGGGCAGCACCCACCCCGATCTCGACGATGACAATGTAGGTTACGCGTCGCCGCTGGCCCGCAGATTGGCCGCGCGCGGAGCGGCCGAGCGGGCGGCGCCCTTGCCGGTCTCGGACAGAGTGACCGGCTCGTCGTCGTCCATCGGCTCGCCGTCGTCCTGCGCCGCGGCGATGAGCTGGCCGGATCGGTCGCGCAGGAACTCGAGGAACGCGATGGCGCTCGGGAGGTCGATCGCCGCGATCCCGTCGATGAGCTCGCGCGCCTGTCGGCGCAGCGCCTCTCCCGGCGCCTCGGTGCCGTGCACCACCGGCTTGCCCTCGACCAGCGGAAGCTCGGGGGGCGGCTTGGCCTCGCCCCAGGGAGGCGCCTCGGTCGACTCGATCTGCGACTCCTTCAACCAGTTGAAGATGTGCCAGTGAAGGAGATCGGCCCGGTAGCTGAACCAGCGTTCCCGCTCCGCCGGGTAGGCCAGGAGGACATCCTTGAACCGGCGGAACGCCCCCTTGCCGTCGATGGAGATGATGAGGCGCTCGCGCAGGGCCGGATCGGCCACCGACGAGACGAACCGCTCCATCCACCGGTACTGCTCGCGCGACGAGGCCGGCTCCACACGGACGAAATTCGAAATGTTCTCGGCGATTTGCCGCTTACGGATCGGCGCTTCCGGATCGCCCGAGACCACGGTCAGTACCTGGCCGGTGGTGCGGTCGAGGAAGCTCTCGGTGTCCGGCGCGTTCCGCTCGACGGCGGTCTCGAGCGCGTCCCAGTCGACGGGGATAGGTGTCTGGCTCATGGGCGCTAGGGCCTCAAATACTCAACGGTAGTCTGGCTGTGTGGGCTTGGCAAGCCACCTTGCATACGACTCGACCCATGGCTAGAATGCCGACCCTCCATGGCCCGCGTAACTGTCGAAGACTGTCTGGAAAAAGTACCCAACCGGTTTGCGCTGGTCATCCTCGCATCGGAGCGAGCGCGGCAGATCGCGCGCGGCGGCGACGCCCTGATCGACTGCGACAACAAGCCAGCTGTCACCGCGCTGCGCGAGATCGCCGACGAGAAGGTGAAGTTCCGCGAGGACGTCAACGACACCGTCCGCCAGTACATCAAGGAGCGACGGGTCGCTGGATTCATGTGAGCGCCTGTTGATGTCGGGCGCGCCGCGCGCGCCCGCCCGCGCGACGCCGTTGTCGCAAAAGTTGCCCGCCGAGGGAGCTGCCCCTCTGATGGCGGAGTGCGCACCTCGACCGAGCGCCTGGTCCGCGGCGAGTTCGTCCGCCTGATCTACCGGCTGGCGCGGACCCGCGCGACCGGCGTCCTCACCATCCAGGCTCCGCGCGGAAGCGCCGAGCTCCTGGTCCTGCGCCGCGGCCACCTGGTCGCCGGCGAGCAGGAGCCAGGCGAAGGCAGCCGGCGCACCGCGCAGCGCCTCGAGCGGCTCGCCGCCCTCGACGGCGCGCGCGCCCAGTTCGACGGCGGGCTCGCCGCCTATCCGCCCGGCGGCGCGCTCCGCCAGTACAACCTGGCGGCCTGGGCGCGCGCCCACCTCGAGAGCCAGCTCGACGCCGCCGGCGCGCAGGCGATGGTGCAGGAGCTGGCCGGCGCGCGGCTGGCGCTGCGCCCCGAGCTGGCCCCCGAGCTCGGCTGGTGCGACGAGACCGACCGCCGCATCCTGGCCGCGATGGCCATCCCGCGCCGCCTCGATCAGATCTGGCCGCTGGCCCGCACCGCCCGCTTCCGCCTGCTGTCCTTCCTCTACTTCCTGCGCGCGGTCGGGGCGCTGAGCCCGCTCGGCGTGAGCGCGCCGGTGGTGGTGCCCTCCGCGGTCGAGGGCGACGCCTACCGGCTGCTCGGCGTCCCCGCCGGCGCCGACCGCGAGACGGTCAAGCGCGCCTACCGCCGGCTGGCTCGCGCGCTGCACCCCGACATGAACGCTGCGATGAGCGAGGACCGCCGGCGCCAGCTCGAGCTCAAGCTGGCGGCCATCAACAGCGCCTACCGCCGGCTGGTCGACGGCGCGACGGCCTGACTCGAGCTAGAATGGGCCGAATGGCCCCGATCTCCCTCGAGCGGGCGCGCGAGCACGTCTTCATGGCCGGGGTGGACGACAGCGGCGCGCGCCTGTGCGAGGCCAACGTCCCCTTCGGGCTGGCCAAGATCCACGTCGCCCAGGAGGCGCTGGGCCTGCCGCCCGACGCCAGCTTCGTCGGGTCGCCCGACTGCACCATCACCCGCAACGAGCGCCGCTGGTCGCAGGGCTTCGGCTACGGCGGGGTCTACCAGTGGAGCGGCGAGCTCGCCGTCCTCGACATCAAGAGCAACTCCTGCGGGATGCTGGTCGGCGCGCTCGATGGCTTGCCGGAGCTGGCCGCCGTGCGCGAGCGGCTGCACGCGCTCGACCGCGAGGGACTCGAGCTCGACGGCGTCCCGCTCGACAACGACCTCACCGAGTCGAACCACTTCGTCGACGTCCTGACGGTGAACGGCGAGCGCTCGAGCGAGGAGCTGCCGGGCGGGGCGCGCCACTGCTTCATCATGCACTCGAGCGGCCACGAGCTGCGCGGGGCGACCGCCGCCGGCCCCGGCCTCTACTGGGACGAGAGCGCCGAGCTCCGGGCGATGGCCCGCGTGATCGACACGCCGTGGGGCTCGCTGCACGTCCTCACCGGCGACGCGGCGCAGCGCTGGTACCGGTTCTACCAGGCGGTGCAGGACTTCACCCATCGGCGGCGCGAGGCGCTCGCCCGCTTCCTGTTCGGCGACTACCAGGTGGTGGTCAACGCCACCCATCAGGGGCTGGTGCGGGCGATCAACCAGGCCAACATCGGCTGCTACCACTTCGACGACCCGGCGCCGGGCGCCGAGCCGCTGTTCCCGCTGACCCTGTCGGCCACCCTGCCCGCCTTCCTGGTGCGCGGCCAGAAGAACTTCACCGATCGCGCCATCGCCGAGCTCGGCTGGGGCGAGCGGCTCGCCCGTCTCGGGCTCGAGCAGCGCATCGCCGCCACCAACGTGCTGCCCCACGGCGGTGGTTACCGCTTCCCGGCCGTGCGCGGGGTGGCCCGGGTGATCGAGGAGGGGCCCGACCAGCGCCGCTTCGAGCTGGAGCCGGCCGATCCCGCCGCCGCGCCGATCGCCGTCGAGACTCCGCGACCGCTCGCCTACGAGTACCGCGGTCTCGAGGTCAAGGAGCGGCTCGAGGAGCTCGAGCTCGGCCGCGTGGTGGTCGCCCTCGACCTCGACTACGTCCTGAGCGCCTGAGCCATGCTGCGCGGCCTGGTGCCGGTCCGGACAGGCGAGGGGCGCGCGGTCCTGGCTGTCGGGCTCATCGCCATCCTGTACGCGGCCGCGGTCGGCATCGGCGACGTGGTGTCGCAGTCGATCTTCGTCGGCCGCGCCGGCGCCGAAGCGCTGCCGCGCATCTTCCTGCTCAAGGCGGCCATCGACGTCGGCGCCGCCCTCCTCTACCTGCCGATGACGCGGGGCCGCCGGCCGCCCGCCGTCCTCCGCCTCACCCTGGTGGTCTACATCGCGACGGTGCTGGCCGGGCGCGCGCTGGTCAGCGCAGCCGCGGGTGCGGCGCCGGCCTACATCCTCTACGTCGGACACGAGTGCGCGTGGACCATCCTCACCATCCACTGGGGCGTCTACCTGCTCGACGTGTTCGACGCCAGCCAGGCGCGCCGGCTCTTCCCGGTCCTGTTCGGCGCCACCCGCCTGGGCGGCGCGCTGGCCGGGCTGGTGGTCGGCGCCTGGGCCGCCGAGGTCGGCGCCGCCCCGCTCCTCTACGCCTCGTGCGGGCTGGCGGCCCTGGCGCTGGTCGGCTCCTTCGCGCCCTCCACCGCGCCCCACCGCCCGGCAGCTCCGGCGCTGGGCGAGAGCCCGGCCGAGTCGGAGCTCGACGACGAGGCCGCGGTCGACGACGCCGCGCCGGGCCTCTTGCGCCGCTGGGTGCGCGGCTGGCGCGAGGCGGCCCGCTCGCCGCTGGTGCGCGCCATCGCGCTGTCCACCGCCCTGATGGTCGCGGTGCGCTACGCGCTCCGGCTGGTCTCGTCCGGTGGGATCGAGGCCGCGTTCGCCGGCGACGAGGACCGCATCGCCGGGTTCCTCGGCAGCTTCGACGCCCTGTCGAACATGGCCGGCGCGGTGCTCGGCGTCCTGGTCCTGCCGCGCCTGCTCACCTGGTTCGGGGTGGGCGCGATCAACCTCGCCTATGCGCTGGCCAGCGCGCTGGCCCCGGCCGCCGCCCTCATCGACCCGTCGCTCGCCAGCGCCGCGACCGCCCGCTTCGTCGAGATGGCGCTCAAGGACGCCATCAAGACCCCGCTCAGCGCGCTGTTCTACGGGGCCGAACCGCCGGCCGGGCGGGCGCCGGCGCGCGCGCTGGTGTTCGGCGCCGTCATCCCGCTCGCCACCCTGGCGGCGGCCGGCGCTCTCGAGCTCGCCCGCCGCACCGCCGACCCGCTCGCCACCGCCGCCGCGATCGGGCTCGGCGCCGCGCTCCTGTTCGCCGCGGCCAGCTGGCAGCAGAACCGCGCCTGGCGGGGCCGTCTGCGCGCGCTCCTCGACCTCAAGCTCGCGCGCGAAGAGGCGCGCGGCCGCCAGCCCGATCGGCATCGCCTGGCGCGGGCCGGGAATCACCTCACCACCGCCGAGCTGGCGCCGATCGCGCGCGGGCTGGCCTCGACCGACCGCCGGCTGCGCGCGGTCGCCGAGGAGGTCCTGGCCGAGACCATCGACCGGCGCAAGGCCCACCGCATCGCGCGCGCCCTCGACTTGCGGGACGAGAAACGGAGGGACTAAGCTCCGGACGCGTGCCTCCGGGCGAGGCTACATCGACTGCGGCGGCCGGGACCGCCAAGCTGGTCTGCTTCTTCCTCCACGGCCAGGAATACGCGGCCGACATCGGCGACGTGGTCGAGACGCTCGCGGTCCGTCCCATCACGCGCGTCTTCCTCACTCCGCCCTGGATGGCCGGCATCATGAACCTGCGCGGCGACGTGGTGGCCGTGCTCGACCTTTCGCGCCTCATCGGGATGCCCCCCACGCTCATCACCGACGACAGCCGGATCGTCCTGGCCCGCCACGAGGGGCGGCGCGCCGGCCTCCTGGTCGACGGCCTCGCCGAGCTACGCGCGCTCGACCTCGGCCTCCTCGAACCGCCGCCGGCAACCCTGAGCGGCGAGGTGGCCAACCTCCTGCGCGGGGTGGTCACCGTGCAGGGCGGCGAGGTGGTGCGCCTGCTCGACCTCCCCGCCCTGTTCGAGTCCGACAAGCTCCGCTCCCTCGGCACGCTGTAAACTCGGCCGACCGTGTAGGTACCCTATGGCCCGCTTCCGCTTCCCGATGTTCCTCAAGTTCTGGGTCGGCTGCGCCGTGCTCGCCGGCCTGCTCATCGTCGGCGGCGTGCTGGTGGTGCGCAGCGAGACCCGGATGAAGAGCCGCGGCAACTATCTCGAGAAGCACTTCAAGCGCTACGAGGAGTACCAGGAGGGTGTCGGCCGCGCGGTGTCCTCGGTCGCCGACGTCCTGGCCAACGACATGCGACTCCGGCAGGCGCTGTCGGGTCAGGCGGCCGAGGGGGCCGGGGCGGCCGCGGTGGCGCAGCAGATGCTCGATCAGATCTCGGGCAAGAACGGCCTCAAGCCGGATCTGTTCGTGGTGTTCGACCAGCAGGGGCTGGTGTGGGCGGCGCCCGACTCGCCGATCGACGCCGACGACCTGCGCGAGCTCGAGCCGGTCGGCCGCGTGCGGCAGGGCACCGCCTTCTTCAACAAGGTCCTGATCCACAGCGGCCGCGCCATCCAGCTGGCCGGCGTGCCGATCGCCGCCGCCGGCGAGAAGCGGGTGGTCGGCGGCCTCCTGCTCGGGGTCGACCTCGAGAGGTACATGCAGGAGTACCGCGACCAGTCGGACGAGAAACCCAAGGAGGGCAAGCCGGACATGCGCCACCGGCTGGTGCTGGTGCGGGGCGGCCAGGTGGTCGCCTCGGTCTTCCCGAAGGAAGAGTGGGGCGAGCTGGCCGAGAAGCTGAAGCCCGACAAGTGGGTGCAGGCGCGCGAGGGCGAGGAGAAGCGGCAGATCATTCGCCTGAGCAAGGGCGACTTCGACTTCTACCGCGGCCAGGTCGAGGGCTTCGCCGGGCTGAGCGCGGGACAGGTCGGCGAGCTCTTCCTCCTGCGCAGCCGGTCGAACCTCGAGGGGCGCGACGAGGTCATCCCCTGGGGCGAGATGATGGTCGGGGCGGTGCTCTCGCTCCTGGTCGCCTCGCTCCTGGCACTGTGGATCACGCGGCCCATCAAGCGCTTCGTCAACCAGTCGCAGCGCATGCTCGAGGGCGGCGCCGACCTCAATCAGCGTCTCGAGATCAAGTCGAAGGACGAGACCGCCGACCTGGCGCACAACATCAACCAGGTCTTCTCGCGCCTGTTCGGGCTGGCCAGCGAGGTGCAGGGGGCGGCCTTCCAGGTGGGCGCGTCGTCCGCCGAGATCAGCGCGGCGTCCAAGCACATGCTCGACGGGCTGCGCGACCAGACGCTCAAGATCGAGAGCTCGACCGCCGCGGTGACCGAGCTCTCTGCCTCGATTCAACAGGTGGCGGCCAACGCGGTCGAGGCAACCAAGGTGGCCGAGAAGTCGAACGTCGCGGTCCACGCGGCGGTGGATCGCATGCAGCAGATCCGCGGGGCGGTGGAGGAGGCAGCCGACAAGATGACCGAGCTCGGCGAGTCGTCGAAGCGGATCGGCAACATCGTCGAGGTGATCCGGCAGATCAGCGAGCAGACCTCGCTGCTGGCGCTCAACGCCTCCATCGAGGCGGCGCACGCCGGCGAGCAGGGGCGGGGCTTCGCGGTGGTCGCCGACGAGGTGTCGTCGCTCGCCCGCCGGGTCGGCCAGTCGGCCAAGGACATCGAGACGCTCATCCAGACCATCAAGGAGCAGACCTCCGAGGCGGTGAAGTCGATGGAGATCGGCACGCGCGAGGTCGAGGGCGGCACCGAGCTGGTCACCAACACCCTCCAGGACCTGCGCCAGCTCATCAGCGTGGTCAAGGACACCGCCGCCGCGGTGCAGGAGCAGGCGATGGTGTCCGACGAGATCGCCCGCAACATGGACGCGGTGCAGAAGATCGCCGCCGAAATGGTCGCCGGCTCGGAGGAGGCGGTCCTGCAGGGCGACCAGCTCCACACGCTCGCCTTCAACCTCGAGCAGTCGGTCGGCGGCTTCAACATCGACGGCTCCGGCGGCACCAGCCGCTCGACCCCGGTCCAGCCACCGCGCCCGCAGCTCAAGCCCCCCGCCCAGAAGCGCGCCTGACATCGCGGGTGGGGACTTCGTCCCCCCCACGTGCCCCCCCTGCAGAGGGAACCTCGGCAGTCAGCGCGAGTGCGTTCGGTCGCGACTCTCGCCACGGCGAGTCGAGGGCGTCGGCCCCTCGACTCGCTGACAACAGAGCGCGAGCGTCGAGCACAGCAGCCCACGTTCGAAGTATTGCGCCGAGCCGCAAGGTGCTGATTGACCGGTCTTAGCGCCTCGGTCATATTCTGAGTCGCGCAACCGGGGAGGGTCACATGCTGCACGTTGGCGGTCGATTGGTCAGTCCAATCTGGGGGGGGCATTAGCGTTCTGGTGCTCGGCCTCGTTGGTTGCGAAGGACCCGCTGTAGAGGAGCAGTCCGCCCGACCTATCGAGGTCGGCGAAATGCTCTCGAAGGATCCACACTGGGGAGACTCAGCGAGCACGACGGTCGATCCGACGACGGCGACCGACTGGCTCGAGAATGCCCTCAAGGACGGCGAGGTGCTCGAGCAGGTCCGCTTCACCGAGCTCGTCGAGAGCGGCCACGTCCTCGTGGAGGGCGTGGCGCAGTCGGCTGAGGATGCGCGCCTCATCGTCTTCGACGAAACTGGCGCTGACGCGACCAAGCAAGGTCTCCTCCAGCTCGAGATCGAGGCCCACCGGACGCGCCACGGGTTCCTGTCCCACGAGCTGCACGAGCGCATCGCGACGGCAGCGTCTGACGAAAACATCGAGGTCATCGTCTACGTCGATGCCGCCCTGGCCGACGCGGTCGTGCCAGAAGATCCTGCGGCCGATCTGTCGTTCGAGAAGTGGCACGCCGCCTATCGCGAGGAGAAGCTGGCCCGGATCGCCGAGCACACGGCCCCGGTCTCGGAGATGCTGCTGGCGCGCGGCGCCAAGGACGTCCACGTGCTCGACGAGCTCGCGATGATCGGTGCGAGCGTCTCGGCCGACGCACTCCTCGACACCGCGTTGAACCAAAGCCCAGACGTGCGCGGCATCGAGCTGCGACAGGACGAACACTACCTGCTGCGGGGCTACGCCGCTCACGGCGCGATGGGCGAGGCCGTCTTCGACGCCTGCGGCTCTTACTGCGAAGGCTCCGGGCAAGACGTCGTCGTCTGGGAGTCCGACGCCGACAACGCCGTCGCCAAGCTCGACTTCTTCACCAACTACAACACGAGGTTCGGCGACCGAAGCAATTCGCAACAACTCGCTGCGGACGCCTGCACATCAGCGAACGACTGCGACTTCGATCCAAGCGCGGCATCGCAGATGGGATACCAGTGCAGCGGGCCGACGAACCAGAAGGTCTGTGTAGGCGAACACTCGACTTTCGTGGCTGGCGCGATCGGCATGGTCGGCAGCTACACAGAGCGTGGCTCGACGTTTAACGGCGCAGGCGCCGGCGGCGTGGCGTTTCACTACGCGAACGACGGTGGGATCGCCGGCCTCGACTGGGCAGTGGCTATCCCATCGCTGTTCATCAACCGCAGCCAGAGCGTGGACTTCAGCCCGGTACACGCGATGAATCGGGGCATGGATATCGCGGCGCGATACGACTTCGCGCTCATCACGCTAGCCTCGGGCAACAGCCCAACCGCAAACGTCGACTGCAAGGGCTGGAACACGCTCTGCGTAGGTTCCTACGACTACAAGGTCTGGAACTCCCGAAGTGACGACCGGATCTCGCTCTTCACCAGCTACATCAATCCGTCCTCGAATGCGGGCCTCGAGCGCCCACACATCCTGGGACCCGGAAACCACAGTGCGAGCACGGTGGAGGGCAGCAGCGGGAGTCCGCTCTACCTTCCAGACTCGAGGGCAACGTCTTCCAACCCGAGTCCGATGATTGACTACTTCAAGGGGCCAGATCAGGGGTCGAACTTCTATCCGGTCGCCGGCACGAGCTTCGCGGCGCCGTTGGTGCTCGGTCTTGCGGTGCAGTTCTACCTCTACGAGGGACCGTTTCAGATGGCCCACTCGGCGATGCGCAAGATCGTCCTCATGGTCGGCTCTCTGGATGCGAATGCCGATGGCGCCCTACCGGGCAATACGAAGTGGAACTCGACATCCGATGCGAAGGACGGCGCGGGCGCGCCGGAGGGCGCACGGATCAAGTCAATCCTCGACAACAACCGTTATCAGCAACTGAACCTGACCAACTCGAGCTTCGTCTCGTGCGGCACCAATTGCCGCGAATACACCGTCGCGACCGTCAGCGTGCCCGCCAACCGCTATTTCCGCGCCGGGCTCGCCTACTACTCCTGCCCTGGCACGGCGCCGATCACGAACGCGCTGATTAACGATTTCGACTTGGTGGTCTCGCGTCAGTGCCTCGAGAGCGGGAGCCTGCTTTCCACCTCCACCAACAGCGAAGTCGAGCTGGTGCATAGCTACTGCGAGCTGTCGACCTCGAACACGATCAAGGTCCGCATCAAGAACGGCGCCGCCCTCCAACTCTGTGGCTCCAGTACGAGCGAACCGATTTCAGTGGCGTGGGACTACTATTCAAACGGCGTCATTCAGTGAACGCACACATCCTGCTCTCGGCGTCCTTACTCCTCGCGTTCGGGTGCGGCGACGATATCGGGGTTGTGTTCGATGGAGGGGTGGGGCCGAACGATGCCTCAGCCGCGATTGACGCAGGGCCGAAGGGTGATCGCTGGTTCCAGGAAAGCGCCAAGATTCTTGCACTTCGTGAGCAGCCCGGCCTCTACCTCGACGAGGAGCGCGCTACCGAGATCGACGGATTGATCGCGCGCGCCAAGGAGATTGATATCGACGCCGAAGGGGTCGTCTTCGAAAACATCTTCGCCCGACCGCTGTACATGATGGATCAGATGTACCTGCAGTCTACCGATCCCTCGATGCAAGCCGCGTGGGAGCGTGGCCAGATAGAGACCGGCAACAAGGAGCTCGACGCACTGCTCTTGTCCTTGCGGCCCACAAAGGTCGAGAAAGCGCCGTTCGACCTCGTGCTTCTCTGGTTCGCGCGGTGGGTCGACATCGAGGAGCTCGAGAGTCGTTTCGCCGAGTTTTCGTTCATGTACTCGTCCCCGGTGTGTCACTGCATGGACGGTGACGACATCGAGCTGCTCGAGGAAGAGAATCAGGCCCGTCTCACCTTCCATTTGAAGTGGGACGACTGTCAGGCGGGCTGTCTCAACGATCACTGGTGGGAGATCGTCGTGCCGCACGACCCCGACCTGCCGGCGCAGTTGGTGGACGAGGGCGGCAGCCCGCTTCCGCCGCGCTGAACGTCGGCCGGACGCCGTGACATCTGCCTCATGACGTGGGGAGGCGAACCGGCGTAGGATCGGTGCGATGAATCGGCGCGGGTCTCCGCTGGCGGCACTGCTGTTGGTCGCTGCCTGCGGTGACAACCTCGACGCGCCGGGCGACCAGACGGACCCCGGTGCCGACGCCGCCGCGCTGCCGCCGCTCGCCACCGTCGTGCGGGTCCTGCCCTGGCCAGGCGGCGGAGTCCAGGTGGCGGTCGAGCTGTCGCCCGACCTGACCGACCTGCCGAAGGCGTCGATCGAGACGCAGAGCGGAGAGCTGGTCCCGGCGGAGGTCGCGGAGACCCAATTGGGGCCCGGGCTGACCGCGCTGGTGGTGGTGCCGGCCGCGGACGACGACGAGCACGCACGGCGCCTGGCGGCGGCCATCGATCTGCTCGACGCCTTGCCCGAGGGCGAACGGGTCGCGGTGCTGGTCGCGCGCGAGCGGCCGGTCCTGGTCGCCGAGCTGTCGGCGGATCGCGCGCACTCGCGCGCGCAGATCGCTGCCTTGCCGCCGCACGCCGGGTCGGCGGCCTCGCTGATGGACGACCTGCGGGCGGAGGTGGCGGATCTCGAGAGCAAGTACACCTCCCTCGGCCGGACGCTGGTGGTCGTGGGCGAGGAGGTCGACGAGACCCCCGCCGGCATCCAGCGTCCGGTGCAGACCCTGAGCCTCGTGCCGGGAGCCGATCCGGCGGCGCTGGTGAGCGAGCTCCTGGCCCGCCGGGGCGCCATCGTGCGCATCGGCGCGTGTGCCGGCCCGAGCGAGGAGCAACCGTTCACCCTCCGGGTCGGGGAGGCGATCGCCCGCCTGGCCGGCCCCGAACCGATGGCGCACCTGGCGGCCGAGCCCTGCGACCCCGGCGCTGCCGCCGCCGACGAGTTCCCATTCCCCGAGGAGATCGACCTCGCCTTCACCGCCGCCCAGCGCGCGATCTTCGACGAGCGGGTCGCCAGCCTCAGCGAGGAGCCGTTCCGCACCTCGGTGACGCTCGGGGTCGGCGGCGCGCTGCCGGCCGAGGCCCACCTGCGCGGCGCGGGCAGCCTGAACTGCCAGCGCAAGAGCTTCTCGGTCACCCTCGACGGGCCGCGCCGGCGGCTCATGCCCGAGCTGGCGAGCGATCGCTTCTTTCTCATCTCGATGTGCCTCGACACCCGCTACTTCGGCCAGGTGTTCGGCGATCGCCTGCTCGCCGGCCTGGGGCTGTTCCCGCCGCGCATGCGCTACGTCCGGCTCCGCATCGACGGCGTCAACCAGGGCGTCTATCTGATGCTGCACCAGCCCGAGCGAGCCTTCCGCGACACCAGCCTGGGCATCGCCAGCGTGGTCCGCCGCCGCTACGACATCGACCTCGAGCCCGCCGAGGTCAAGTTCCCGAGCGATCCCGTCCTGGCCGAGGACGCGCGGCTCCGGTTCGAGGCGCTGGGCGATCTGGCTCTCGCCGAGCCGCCCGCGACGCTGGAGGCCGCGCTCGACGATCGCCTCGAGCTCGACAGCTACCTCCGCATGCTGGCGCTCTACAGCCTGCTCGAGAATGGCGATTACATCGACGAGGCCTACTTCGCCTCGAGCCTCGAGGTCGAGGGCGAGCGCTACCGGGTCATGGGCTGGGACACCGACGACCTCTTCTCGCCCTGCCACGGAGGCGGCGGCCGCGGGATCGTGGACGACTGCGGGGTCGCCTACTGCGCCGAGGCGGAGCTCGACCACGCGCTGGTGCGCTCGCCCGAGGTCTACGGCCGGTTCCTCGACCAGCTCGCCGCCATCATCACGGAGCTGTCGCCCCAGATGCTGGAAGCGACCATGGACCAGGTGCAGGCCGACCTCTGGGCAGCGATCAGCGACGACGAGACCGCTGCCGCCCTCATCGAGATGGTCAGCGAGAACCCCGACGCCGCCACGGTGGCTGGTGCCCGCGCGGACATCGCGGCGGCGATGGCGGCGGTCCTCGACCGCATCGAGAGCCGCCGCGCCGCCCTCGAGGACAGCCTGGCGACCTGCCCGGCCGCCCGGCGGCCGCCCCTCCGCTAGGGTGCCGCGAAGGCCGGGTAGCCGCGCCAGCCGATGGCGCCGCCGGCCGGCCCCGCGGTCAGCGCCGGCGAGCCGGCGCCCGGCCGGTAGTCGCACACGGCCGGATCGGCGAGCGCGGGATCGACGGCCTGGTCGCCGTCGCCGCAGCCGAGGTCGCCGGCCGCGCCGACGATCGTGTAGTCGATGTCGCCGCTGCAGGTCTGGAGGCTCGACGGCCAGATGATGCTCTCCTGCACGATCTCCGGGGTCGTGATCGGCGTCCCGGTGGCGATGGTGCTGTTGTAGACGCGCGCGGTGCCGCGGATTCCGGTGTCGGCGTTGAACAGGAGCGAATTGCGGAAGGTGGCCAGGCCTCCGGTCATGCTCACCGCCTTGTCGCCGGCGTCGTGGACCACGGTGTCCTCCACCGTGAAGACCGAGTTGCTGTGATCGATGGCGTCGTCGCCGATGTCGGCGACGATGGTGCGCCGGATCGTCTGGTCGGAGCCGACGCCGTCGATGTGGATGCCGTCGCCGTCGAACCGGAGCGGCTCGGTCGGGCCGCGGCCGATCCCGGTCCACCAGGTGTCCTCGATGAGCAGCGTGTGACCGCTCGACAGGAACTCGCCGCCGATGCCGACGCGCGACACCAGCGAGCGGCGGATGGTGTAGGACCCGGTGCCGGGGGTCTGGAACATCATGCCGGTCGAGTCGGCGAACACGCTGTCCTCGACCAGCAGACTGTGGGTGTCGCGGGCGTTGAGGATGGGGGGGCGCGGGTGGCTGGTCACCACGCCGTTGCCGGCGCCGGTCAGCACGACCCAGCGGAGCGTCGATGTGCCGTCGCCGGTGAAGTTGATGCCGCGCCAGGCGTCCGGGTTCGACAGCGAGGTGCCGGCCACCGTGTGGGTCATCGCCGCCGCGCCGCGCTGGGAGAAGATGTGGATCGGCTTGTCGAGGCTGCCGACCGCCTCGAGCCTGCCGTTCACGTTGATCAGCGTGCCGTCCTCGAGGCCCCCGGTGGTGTCGACCATGATCGAGGTGCCGGGATGGATGGTGAGCGTGCTACCGGCCGGCACCTCGGTCGTGTGGGCCGAGATGCGGATGTTCTCGTCCGGCCCCCAGACCAGGTCGGCGCCCGACAGGGTGGCCGGCATGACCCGCCAGGCGGGATCGGCGACCAGTGTGATCGGCGACGTCGCCCGCAGCCCGCGCACCTCGATCGCGACCCGGTAGTCGCCGGCCGGCAGCGCGGCGCCGTCGTCGAGCGTGAACGAGACGCTGCCGACGCCGTGGTAGAAGCGGATCGAGTCGTCCGGGACCGGCAGGTGATCGTCGAACAGCGTCACGCTGATCGGGACGTCGGCCCCGTCGGCGACGCGCGACATCGAGACGGTGCCGAGCTCGGCGAAGCAGCCGCTCGGATCGATCGCGCCCGACTCGTCGAGGATCTCGGCGCGCAGGGTCAGGGTGCCGCCCTGCACCATGCGGGTCGGGACGGTGAGCCTCGGGTTCTGCAGCACGCAGCCGCGCTCGCCGAGCTCGTAGCCCGGCTGGCAGTCGATCCCACCACCGGCATCGACCCCGGCGTCGGGATGTCCCGCGTCGAGCCATCCCGCATCCACCGGCGCGCCGGAGGAGCGGCCGTCGTCCCCACAACCGACGAGGAGGAGAGCCACGACCATCACGCCCCCTCTCGCCTGGTTCACATCCTCAAGGTAGCGAGAGTCGGCCGAACACCACAAGCGCGAACTTCGGGCAGGGGGATGCCGGTCTCCGCGAAGCGTGACGAAGAGCGCAAACCGGCCACCCACGCCGGGCGGCCGAGCCGCCCCCCCCCGCTACCAGGCGTCGAGGTCGAGATTGGGCGGATTCGGCACGAAGCGGGGGATGTCGACGATGAACGTGGTGCCCACCCCCACCTTGCTCTCGCAGCTGACGGACCCCTTCAAGATGTTGGTGATGATGTTGTGGCTGATCGCCAGGCCGAGGCCGGTCCCGCCCAGGTTTCGCCCGGTCGTGACGAAGGGGTCGAAGACGCGCGGCACCAGGTCGGGTGGAATCCCGGCCCCCTTGTCCTCGAACTCGATCCGGAATCCGTCGACCCGCTCCGACGCCCCGATCCGCACGAAGATCTCACCGCCCTTGGTGTAGGCGTAGCGCAGGACGTTCTGGACGAAGTTGAGGATGACCTGGGACAGGTGGCCCGGGAAGCCGTCCCACAGCTGATCGATCTCCGGGTCGACCCGGAGGTGGGGGACCACCTCCGCCTTCTTGAGCTCGGGGGCCATCGTCAGGAAGCAGTCGTCGATGACCGAGCCGATCGAGAGCTTGGCCCGCTGATCGGACAGCTGGCTGGACGACAGCTGCTTGAAGCTCTTGATGAGGTTGTGCGCCCGGAAGATGTTCCGGCTCATCAGCTTGCTGGCCTCGTTGAGGTCGTCGATCAGCTCGCCGTTCGCCGAGTCCCTGGGAAGCTGGAGGAGGATGCGCTCGATCATCGAGTTCGCGACGCTCGCCACCCCGAGCGGGGTGTTGATCTCGTGGGCGACCCCCGCGACCATGCTCGCGATGCTCTGCAGGCGTTCGAGGTACATCTTCTCCTGCAGCATCCGATCCTTCGCGACCTGCTCCTGCAGCTTCAGGGTGGTATAGGTGAGGCGCCAGTTCTCCACGAACACCGCCAGGTCGCTCTGGAACGAGGCCGACAGCCGCTCGACGGTGGTGGGCGCGGCGTCCAGCTCGATGAAGATTCCACCCCGCGAGTTGGAGGTGGTGAACGGATAGACGAACGAGCCGGCGATGGGACCGGAGCGGACCTCGCACTCGGGGAGCCCGCGGTCGTGCGCGTCGGTGAGCGACTTGAGGACCTCGATCTCCGACATCACCGTGGCCGTCCGGTCCGGGTCGGTCAAATCCGCGTCGAGCAGGAGCGGGGTCTCGGAGTCGACCTCGTGGGTGAACAGGATGCGGGCGTTGTACTTGAGGGCGAGGAACTTGAGACCCTCATGCATCAGGAGGAGCAGATCCTTGAGCGAGGTGACGCCCTGCAGGACGGAGGCAAAGCTGCGGATCTGGCGGCCGAACGACAGCAGGGTCGCGATGTCGAGCGAGCTCCGCAGGCAGGCGCAGATGACCGAGTACAGCTTCGACTCGTCCACCTCGGCCTTGCTGAGGTAGTAGTCGATGTCGAAGCGGCTGAGGACGACGTGCTCGGGCGCGGTGCCGGGCTGGCCGGTGCGCAGGATGATGCGAAGCGAGGGCGGACAGTGGGCCCTGATGTACTCGCACAGATCCAGCCCGGACGTCTTCGACTCCATCACCACGTCGACGATGGCGACGTCGAAGTGAGCCGCGGAGGTGTGCGTCAGGATCTCGCGCGCCTCCGCGGCGCTCTTGGCGCTGGTGAAGTTGAATGACCGCCGGCGCCATCGGCGGTTCTTGAGCGCAAGGCGCGTGATGGCGTGGATATCCTCGTCGTCGTCGACGATCAGGATCTCCCAGTGACTGTCCATCGGTGGCGGGTTGGCCGGAGCGGCCGGAGCTTATTTCGAGATCATCCAGACGTTGCGGATCGCGGCGAGGAACCCGAACCAAGCTCTCAGGTAGAAATCCGGCAGCGTGTCGAACGAGTGCTCGGCCAGACACTGCACCTTCACCGGGCCGTCCACCTGGAGCATCGTCTTGTTGCCGCCGGTCTGCACCGTGCCGCCGAAGGCGGTCTCGACCCGCGGGCGGGCGGTCAGCTCGGTGCGAAGAGCCTCGGCCTGGGCTCGCTCGGTGTAGTTGCCGACGCCGACGAACTCGTCGCCGATGAAGAGGCAGGAGTGACTCTCGAGGGTGTCCTTCGTTCTGGCTGCCGACTCATTTCGGCTGGCCCAGTGAGGCATCTGGAGCCCCTCGAGGATCTTGGCGCGCGATCCGGCCACCTCGATGAGGCGATTGGTGGCCTTGAGGATGCCTTCGGACACTCGAGCCCACAGGAACTGCCGCACCGCCGACTTCACGATGGTGTAGAGCCGATCCTCGGTCGCCTCGACCTTGGACACGTAACCGCTGATGTCGAGCTCGTCGATGATCCGCCGCTCGGGCGCTTTCCCCGGCTGACCCGTCCGCAAGTAGATGGGAGAGGTCCGGTTGCCCATGTCCGATCGCATGTAGCTGCAGAGCTCCAGCCCGGCGTGATCGGTCTCCATGATCACGTCGATCAACGCCAGCGCCACCTTCGACAGCGTCGAGTCGTTGGTCTTCAGCCAGTCGATCGCCTCGTTCTTGCTGCCCGCCGTGTGAATCTTGATGGGGATCCCGTAGATCTCCACGTTCTTGAGCGCCAGCTTGGTGACGCTCAGTACATCCGGCTCATCATCGACCAGTAGGACGTCCCACGCTTTGCGCAAGTACATTGGTCACCTTCCGTTTACGCGTCGTCACGCGGTGCGCGGCAACGCGAGGCCCCCTCACCCACTATTGTGCTGCGATACAGGCACTTCCTGTCAAGGTGCGCGGGCGCACCTCGTCACTCAGTAGGGCGTCCAGACCCAGTTGTTCAGCACCACGGTGGTGGCGGCTGCGTGCTCGAGCGCCTTGCGCATTTCTCGCGCGTCCTGATAGCGCTGCCCGGGATCCTTGTACATCGCCTTCTCGACCACATCGGAGATGACCAGTCCGAGATCGGGCCGCAGGGTCGCCAGCGGGGCCGGGTTGACGTCTCGAATGTCGGCCAGGAGATGGATGAAACTGTCGCTGCGGAAGGGAAGCTGGCCCGACAGGCCCTGATAGAGCACGACCCCCATGCCGAACAGGTCGCTCCGCAGGTCCAGCGCGCGGGCCCCGGCAGCTTGCTCCGGCGACATGTAGTGCGGCGTGCCCACGATGATGCCCTCGCGGACGGTCGACTCGGACAGCGAGATCTCCCTGGACAGGCCGAAGTCCAGGAGCTTGGGCAAGGTGCCCTCGGCGTCGGTCTCGAGGAAGATGTTCTCCGGCTTGATGTCGCGGTGGACGAGGCCGGCGTCGTGAATGGCGGCGAGGCCGCCGAGCGCCTGGACGATGACGTTGAGGAGCTCCTCGACCGAGGGCGACGGGGTGCGCGCAAGTCGCCCCCCCAGCGACTCGCCTTCCAGGTGCTCCATCAGGATGTACGGCTCGCCGTCCTCGGTCGTGTCGACGTCGTAGATGCGCACGACGTTGCGGTGCTGCACCTTGGCGGCCGCCCGCGCCTCGCGCAGGAGGGCCTCCCTTCGCACCTCGGCGCGCGCGCCGCTGGTGCTCATGATCTTCATCGCCATGGTGCTGCCGAGGCTGAGGTGACGCACCCGCCACACCACCGACATGCCACCGGAGCCGATCTGGTCCTCGAGGACGTACTTGTTCCGGATCACGCGACCCGAGTGCGGCAGACCGTTGACCTCGATGGTCGGACTGCGATCTCTCATGCGCCAGCCCCTCCCCCCGGGCCTCCCCCACCAGCCTTGCAGAAGTAGTGGAACGAGCGCGGCCGCTCCGGGCCCATCCGTGCGCCCTCGCGAATCTTGATGATGCCGATCACCTCCGTGCGCGCCGAGGGGTCGACGTTGATGACCAGGCCGGACATCGCCATGTACGACATCGCGAGGCCGATGCCGGTACCGCCGCGCCCGTCGGTCTTGAAGTCGACCTGCGCTCCCTCGTGCGCGAAGCACTTGCAGATGTAGGAAAAGGCGGTGTCGCGGGTGAGCCGGCCGTAGTTGTCGCTCACGCTGACTGCCACGCGATTGCCGTCGGTCGCGTACCGGAGCGTCACTTCCTCCCGCTTGGTGAGCATGACCCGCTCGGTGCGGGGGAGGTGAGCGTACTTCGGCTTGCCATCCTCGCCGACCGGCGCGTCGTAGATCGCGTTCATCATGAGCTCGTCGGCCAGCGTGAGGATCGCGCTCTTGTGCCGATCGCGCATGTCGCACTTGTCGATGAACACGCCGAGCTCGTCGGCGACGGCGAAGCGGTGCTCGGAATCGCTGATCCGGCGCTCGTGGGTGGTCACGCCCCACGAGAGGTACTTCTCGAGCCCGAAGATGTCGTCGGTGATCAGCTTGCCCGCCGTGATCACCAGCTCCTCGATCATCAGCGCGTCCGGCACCTTCTGGACGTCGAGGATGGTGTTGATGATGAGCGCGCTGGTGATCGGCAGGGCGAGGATCTCGGATCCGTGCTGCTCGAACTGCGGCTGCGTGGTGAGCAGGACGGCGATCAGGTTGCTGTTGAAGCGCAGCGCCTCGTTGAGGACGCCCATGTGCTCCCAGTCGACGAACAGGAGATCCACCGCGCCGGTGCGCAGGCTCGCCAGCGCTTCCTCCCACGAATCGGCGGCCCGGGTATTGGTGTGCGCGCCGGCCAGCGCGCCTCGAGTGAGCCGCAGCGCCTTGCTCTCGCCCAGGAGGAGCAGCACGTTGCGGTGACGCAGAGCCTGCTGCACGATCGACACGAAGTCGGAGGGGCGCAGGAGGTCCTTGAGCTCTTCTCGCGCCCGCTTGATCTTCGCGCGCCACTCGGCCGGAACGAAGTTGCCGGCCAGGTCGGGGGCCGAGAGGTGGGCGAGCACGTCACCCAGGACTCCCCCGCCAGCCAGCTGGGACAGCACCTTCTGGCGGAACTCGTTCTGCCTCGCCAGCTCGGCGTTGATCACCGTCAGGGTGGCGTTGGCCGCCTCGAGCGCGCTCAGATCCTCCAGCGTCCGGAGGCTCGAGCGGATCGCCGCGAACAGACTGTCCTCGGTGGTCGTGCTCTTCGCCAGGTACGTGTCGATGTCGTAGTAGTTGAGGACGTGCTCTTCGGGAGCGACACCCGGCTGGCCGGTACGCAGCACGATCCGGACCTGAGAGCCGAAGGTCGAGCGGATGTACTGGCACAGCTCGAGACCCGCCTGGTCGGTCTCCATGACGACGTCGACCACGGCGACCTGAAACGCCATGCCGTAGGTCTTGAGGAGCTGCTTGCCCTCCTTGGCCGACCGGGCGTGAGTGGTCTCGAAGTGCCGCGCGCGCCACGACCGGCGGCGAAGCGCCAGACGAGTGATCTCGTGGACGTCTTCGTCGTCATCGACGATCAGGATTTTCCACGGCTTTGATTCCACTGTCGATCCCCTGGTCGCCGCAGAGTCAGCCGCCCCGCCTTCAGTATGCCACAAGAGGCTGCGGCAGAAAGTGATCCGCTCTCACACAAAGCACGCGGGCGACATGACTGTACAGGCGCACCGTCGGCATGGCATCGTTCCACAGGGGCGCTCGAGGGGCTCGACCGCCGCCCGGCAGACCATGTCACCGCACGGAAGACCTCGCTTCGAGGTTCGCGTCAGCCGACGCGCCGACGGAGTCGGCCTCGCCCTGGTGGGAGCGCTCGACGAGCACAGCGGCCTCAAGGAGCTGCCCACCAAGGTCGACGGCAAGGTCGTCTATATCGATCTGGCAGAGGTCGAGCGGATCAACTCGTGCGGTGTGCGCGACTGGATGCAGATGATCGCGGACATGAGCGCCAACGCGCGCGTCGTGCTGACCAACTGCTCTCCCGCGATCGTGGCGCAGCTCAACTTCGTCCACCGGTTCGCGGGGAATGCGATCATCGAGAGCATCCTCATGCCGTACGTGTGCCCGTTCTGCGAGTCCGAGAAGAAGATCTCGGTGTCGGCTGCCCAGTTCTCACGACCCGGCTTCGAGCCGCCCGACTGCCAGTGCACGGACTGCAAGGTCGCGATGGTCTTCGACGACTACCCCCAGTCGTACCTGGCCTTCTCGAGCGCGCGCTGACCGGGCGCGGGCCACGCCCTGATGGGATTCGCCGGTCCGTGCGTTGACGGCGGGGCGGCTTCCGTGGGCCGATCAGACCCCAGAGGTGCCTCTCTCCAGCCAACTCCTCCGGCGCATCGCCGAGCTCATCGCCGGGCACGCCGGGCTGCGGCCGCCCGAGTGGGTGCTCAGGGCCCGTCTCGAGAGCCGGATCGCGGCGCTCGGGCTGGAGCAAGCTGAGCGCTACGCCGCGCTCATCGAGTCGCCCGACGGGGCGCGCGAGCTCGAGCTCCTGGTCGAGGCCCTGCGGGTCGGCGAGACCCGGTTCTTCCGCCACCGGGCGCACATCCAGGCGGTGCAGGGCGCGGTGGTGCCGGCGCTGGCGGCGGCGCGTTCGAGCGGGCCGGTGCGGGCGTGGAGCGCCGGCTGCGCCAGCGGCGAGGAGGCCTACACGCTGGCCATCCTGCTCTCGCGCGGACTGCCGGCGCCGCTCTACCAGGTGAGCGTGCACGCGACCGACATCAGCAAGGAGGCCCTCGAGGTCGCGCGGGCCGCCGAGTATCCGCTCTCCGCGCTCGACCACGTGCCGGACGATCTGCGCAAGCGCGCGTTCGAGACCGTCGGCGAGGGGCGCGTGCGGGTGGCGGCGCCGTTTCGGCGGCTGGTCCAGTTCGACAGCCACAACCTGACCGACCCGGGTTATCCGCAGAGGCTCGACCTCATCTGGTGCCGGAACGTCCTCATCTACTTCGGACCGGACGCGCGGCGGCAGGTGGTCCTCCGCCTCATCGACAGCCTGGCGCCGGGCGGCTTCCTGTTCGTCGGCTACGCCGAGAGCCTGCGCGACTTCGAGGCGCTCGAGACCGTGCGGACGCCGGACGCGGTCCTCTACCGCAAGCCGCTGGCCGGTGAGCGGGCGCGCAGGGGCTCGACGCCGATGTCGGTGGCGATCCCGCCGATGGCACGTCCGCCCATGGCCACGCCGCTGCCGTCGCCGCCGCCACCGGCGCCGTCGCCGCCGCCGCGCCGCGAGCCGCCCTTCGCGACGCTGGTGCCGGAGGAGGCAGTGCTCGAGCTGCGCGGGCGCTACGACGACGGCGATCGGCTGGGCCGCGAGCTGGCCGCCGTCCTGTCCGGCTCGTACCGCAGGGTCATCATCGATCTCGACGGGGCCGACTACCTCGACGACGCGGCCGGGCAGGTCCTGCGCCGCGCCTGCTCGGCGGCGCGCGCCGCCGGGGTCGAGGTGGTGCTGGTGGCGGAGCGGCAGGGCACCCGGCGCTGGCTCAGCCGCTCCGGCGCGGAGGAGCGATGACCAGCGGCGTCGAGCTGTGGAACGAGTTCGTCGCCGCCGGGGTGCGCGATTCGCGCCGGCTCGAGGAGACCCTCGCCGGGCTGCCGATCGCCGACGTCCCCGCCTCGCGTCCGCCCCTCATCGACGCCGCCGCCGTCGCCTTCTCGCTCGCGACCCAGTCGCTGCTCATGGGCGCCGAGCCGGTCGGACGGCTCGCGCTGGCCGCCGAGCGGCTGGTCGATGCCGTCCTCGGCGGCGCGGTGATCCCGGAGACCGCCCTGCCCTATCTGATCTCGGCGAGCCACACGCTGGTGCAGGCGTTCGACGCGCTGGCCAACCCGGATCGCTCGGGGGCGCGGGTCGAGGGGCTGCCGCTCGAGGGGGCGCGCTACGAGCTCGAGACCCTGACGCCGGCGCCGGGCAAACCGGCGGCTGCGCCGGCACAGGCGCAGGTCCCGGTCACTCGCCTCAAGAAGGAGGAGCCGAAGGCGACCGAGGCGCGGCCGCAGGCGACCGGCGAGCGGGCCCCGGCGACCTCCGAGGAGGTAGCGGGCGCCGTATGGACGCCGACGGTCGACGACGACATGGTCGAGCTCTTCTTCGCCGAGGTGAACGAGCGGCTCGAGGGGCTGGCCATCAAGCTGGTCGAGACCGAGAGTCGGCCGGACGACGGCGAGCTCCTGCGCGACGTCTTCCGCGACCTCCACACCATCAAGGGCTCGTCGGCCATGGTCGGGCTCAAGCCGATGAACGACATCGCGCACGCCGCCGAGGACCTCATGGGGCAGGTGCGCGAGGGGCAGCGGCGGCTCGACCGCCCGATCATCGACGCCCTGCTGGCGGCGCTCGACGAGCTGCGCGACATCGCGGCGCGCGCGCTCCGGCGCGAGGCGCTGACCGTACCGGCCGACCTGGTCCGCCGGCTGCGCGATCCGTCCAGCGCGACCGCGGCTCCCGCCGAGTCTCCGTCGGCCGGCGCTCAGACCGAACCGGGCGCCCAGGCGGTGTCCGCCGGCGCCGCCGCCCAGCAGCAGGCCAAGCAGACCATCCGGGTCGACTTCGACAAGCTCGATCATCTGCTCAACCTGGTCGGCGAGCTGGTGCTCGGGCGCGACAACCTGCGCGGCTCCATCACCTCGCTGTCGGCGCTCGGCGGCGAGCTGTCGACCGATCGCCAGCTGGCTCGCCGCATCGAGGTGCTGTCGGACATGCGCCAGCACCGGATGGTCGCCGGCGGAGGTACCCGCCGGGTCGCGCCACGCCCGGGCGCCGCGAGCGCGATCGGCGAGCTGCGCGAGGAGCTGGGCCGGGTCGAGCGGGTCCTCGCCGACATCGCCCACGAGCTCGATCACTCGTCCGGCCGGCTCGACGCGGTGTCGGGCGAGCTGCGCCAGGCGGTCATGCGGCTGCGCATGGTCCCGGTCGGCGGCGTCCTGCGCAAGCACCACCGCACCGTGCGCGACCTGGCCAACAAGCTCGGCAAGCGGGCGCGCGTCATCCTCGCCGGCGAGGACACCGAGCTCGACAAGCTCCTGGTCGAGGCGCTCGACGAGCCGCTCCTCCACCTGGTCAGGAACGCGATCGATCACGCCATCGAGCCGCCGGACGAGCGCACCCGGGCCGGCAAGCCGCCCGAGGGCACCGTCCTCATCCGCGCCCACCAGCGCGGCAATCAAGTGGTCATCGAGGTCGAGGACGACGGCAAGGGCATCTCGCCCGAGCTGGTGCGCCAGAAGGCGCGCGAAAAGAGCCTGTGCAGCCCGGAGGAGCTCGACGCGATGGACGATCGCGACGTCCTCGACCTCATCTTCCGGCCCGGCTTCTCGACCGCGCAGGTGGTGAGCGACGTGTCGGGCCGCGGGGTCGGCATGGACGTGGTGCGCCAGACCATCGTCCACCGCCTCAAGGGCACCATCGACATCCGCTCGCGGGTCGGCCAGGGCTCGGTCTTCACGCTCAGCCTGCCGCTCACGCTCGCCATCACCCAGGTGCTCCTGGCCCGCGCCGGCGGCGAGGTGTTCGCGGTGCCGCTCGACTCGGTGGTCCGCACCCTGACGGTGAGCGGCGGAGAGGTGCGCCTGGTGCACGACCGCGAGGTCCTGACCGTGCGCGACCGGCAGGTGCCGCTGGTCCGTCTGGCCGACGTCCTCGAGCTGCCGGTCGACATCGGCGGCGCCACCGGCGAGCTCTGCATCATCCTGACCGATCAGGGGGGCGATCTCTTCGGCCTGGTCTGCGAGGGACTGCTCGGCAAGAAGGAGATCGTCATCAAGTCGCTCGGCGACCTCCTGCGCGGCGTCCCCTGCACCGCCGGCGCGACGCTGCTCGGCGACCGCTGCGCCATCATCCTCGACGTCGCCGCGGTGGTCGAGCGCGCGCTGTCGAGCCGGCGCGGCGCCTCGCGGCGGGCCGCGCGCGAGGCCGACGAGCCGCAGCGGGTGGCGGCCGAGCCGGGGGCGGCCCACATCCTCCTGGTCGAAGACTCGGACATGGTGCGCGAGTCGCTCCGGCGTCTGCTGGTCGACGCCGGCTACCGGGTCACCGTCGCGCGGGACGGCGCCGAGGGCCTCGAGCTGGCGCAGGGCCAGCGGTTCGACCTGGTCTCCACCGACGTGATGATGCCGCGCATGGACGGCTACGAGCTGACCCGCGCGCTGCGCGACACCGCCGAGTACCGCGACGTCCCCATCGTGATGGTGACCAGCCGCGGCGAGCGCATCGACCGGGTGCGCGGCTTCGACTCCGGGGTCGACGAGTACATCACCAAGCCGCACGACCGGCACCTCCTGCTCAAGGCGGTGGCCCGCCTGCTCGCCGAGCGAGGTGAGTCGTGAACGTGATGCTCATCGCGGCCGATCCGGTGCTGCCGGTCCTCCTGCGCCGCCCGCTCGAGCCGCTCGGCCACACGCTGACGGTGGTGCCGAGCGCCGCCGAGATGCGCCGGCAGCTGCACGCCGCGCAGCCGACCGCGGTCATCCTCCCCCGCCGCCTGCCCGACGAGGAGCTCGGCACGGCGGTCGCCTGGCTGCGCGCCCAGCTGGACGACATCGCGATCGGCACCATCGTCATCGGGCTGGAGCCGCGCGACCGCGACGTCGCCCGCGCGGTCCACGCCGACGGCTTCCTCCTGGTCCCGTTCGCCGATCGCGAGGTGCTCGACGTCCTCGGCGCCTCGACCCGTTCGCGCAAGGTGGTCCTCCTGGCCGACGACTCGCAGATGATCCACCGGCACACGGTTCCCATCCTCACCGAGGCTGGCTACGAGGTGGTGAGCGCGATGGACGGGTTCGAGGCGCTGGAGATGGCCCGCCAGCGCGCCCCCGATCTGGTCATCACCGACATCGAGATGCCGCGCATGGACGGCTTTGCGGTCTGCTCCGCCATCAAGACGGACCCGGACCTGTCGCATGTCCCGGTCCTCATCTGCTCGGCCCTCGGCGAGGCGACCGACCTCGAGCGCGGCTTCGACGCCGGCGCCGACGACTACCTCATCAAGCCGGTGGTGCCGGAGGAGCTGACCACGCGGGTCAAGCAGCTCCTGTCCGGCACCATGCCGGCCTCGCGCGAGCGGCTGCTGGTGGTCGACGACTCGCCCGCCCTGCGCCACTACGTCGCCGACTGCCTGGCCCGCCAGGGCTTCGAGGTCTCCACCGCGGAGAACGGCAAGGTCGGCCTCGAGAAGGCGCTCTCGCTCAAGCCGGCCCTCATCGTCAGCGACTACGAGATGCCGGAGATGACCGGCTTCGAGCTGGTCCACGCCCTCAAGCGCAACCCCGACACCCGCAACATCCCGGTCATCATGCTGACCGCGCGCGAGTCGCGGCGCGACATGGCGCAGATGCGCGCCGCCGGCGCCTCCGCCTACCTGGTCAAGCCCTTCGCCCAGGACAAGTGCGTCGCGATGGTGGAGCGCACGCTGGCCGAGCGGCGCCTGCTCGACTACAAGCTGGCCTCGAGCTTCTACATCTCCGAGGGGGCCCGCCGCGCCGCCGAGGAGCGCGCCGCCGCCGGCGACATCACCGCGGTCCGCGCCGACGAGCGCGAGATGAGCGTCCTGTTCTCCGACCTGGTCGGCTTCACCCAGATGTCGAGCAAGCTCGGCCCGCGCGAGGTGATCGAGCTCTTGAACGACTACTTCGACGTCATGTGCCCCATCGTGAAGTCGGAGAACGGCGACATCGACAAGTTCATCGGCGACGCCATCATGGCGGTCTTCGACCTCGGCCCGGGCTGGGACGAACCGGCCGAGCGCGCGGTCCGCGCTGCCCTGGCCATGCAGGGGTCGATGGACGACTTCAACCGCGGCCGCCCGGTCCAGCTCAAGATGCGCATCGGGATCAACACCGGTCCGCTGGTGCGCGGCGACCTCGGCTCGCGGGTGGTGCGGCGCGACTACACCGTCATCGGCGACACCGTCAACCGGGCCAACCGGTACGAGTCGCGCGCCCCGCACGGCGGTGTCCTGGTCAGCCAGTCGACCTATGACAAGCTGAAGGGCCTCGTCACCGTCGACGAAGTGCACGGACTCGAGCTCAAGGGGGTGACCGAGCCGGTGACCGCCTACCACGTCCTCAGCATCGCTCCCCGCAAGGAGACCCCGGAATGAAGCCGTCCGATCGCAAGCTCCGCGTCCTGGTGGTGGATGACTCGCTGTTCATGCGCGCCGCGGTCGCCAAGCTGCTCACCACCGACGGCCGCTTCGAGGTGGTCGGTCAGGCCAAGGACGGCGCCGAGGCGGTCGACCGGGTGATCGACCTCAAGCCGGACGTGGTGACCATGGACTTCAACATGCCCAAGATGAACGGCGCCGAGTCGGTGCGCGCCATCATGGGCAAGCGGCCGACTCCGGTCATCATGTTCAGCGCCCACACCAAGCAGGGGGCGCGCGAGACCTTCGAGGCGCTGGCGGCCGGAGCGGTCGACTTCGTCACCAAGCCGGGCGGCGAGGTCTCGGCCGACCTGCGCGGCATCGCCGACGATCTCACCGGCAAGCTCATCGCCGCCTCGGGCGCCCGACCGCGCGCCCTGGCCCCCATCCAGCAGTCCAAGCCGAAGTCGCCCGTCCACATCTCGACCTGGCCGCCGACCGGGCCGCGGGTCCTGGTCATCGGCGTGTCGACCGGCGGCCCGGCCGCGCTGTCGCGGGTCATCCCCACCCTGCCGGCGACGATCCGCTTCGCCATCATCATCGTCCAGCACATGCCGGCCAGCTTCACCGCCACGCTCGCCGAGCGGCTGAACGGCCTGTCGGCGGTGTCGGTGCGCGAGGCGCGCGACGGCGACATACCGGCCGCCGGCATGGTGTTCATCGCGCCGGGGGACCGCCACCTGGAGGTCGCCGACGGCGGCGTTCTCAACCTGACCGACGCCGCCCCGGTCAACGGCTGCCGTCCGTCGGCCGACGTGACGATGGCGAGCGCCGCCCGGGTGTTCGGCCGCCGTGCCATCGGGCTGGTCATGACCGGTATGGGCCGGGACGGCGCCGCCGGCCTGGGCGCCATCAAGCAGGCGGACGGCATCACGCTGGCGCAGGACCAGGCCACCTCCGTCATCTACGGCATGCCCAAGGCCGCCATCGACGCCGGCGTGGTCGACGAGGTCCTCTCGCTCGACGACATTGCGCGCCGCCTGCAGGAGCTCTGATGACGCGCGCCGCCGACGCGGTGCTGGCGCCGGTCGGGTTCGCTGCGCGGCTTGTCTACTTCCTGCTCGCGCCTTTCATCCTGATCGCCGCCGGCCGCGTCTTCCCGGTCTGGGGTGCGGCGCTCAACCTCGGCCTGGTGCTCGTGGTCTTCTTCGCCGCCTCCACCGTCAGGCGGTGGGCCGATTCGTCGCGTCTGGTCCGCCGCCTGTTCGGCCGCCAGCTCGCGCTCGAGGAGTACTACCGCGAGCGCCCGCCGCGGCCGTTCCTCTACTACGTCCTCTACCCGCTCCTGGCCCCGTACTGGCTGATCTCGCGCTCGGCGCGCCGCGAGTTCACGCTGTTCAAGGGCTACTCGGCGGTGGGCCTGGTCCTGGTCGTCGCGCTGGCGGCGGTCGACTACGCGCGCAACTGGGCGCCCGATATCGCCTTCAAGCACTTCGTCGGCGCCACCGTCGCCACGCTCGTGGTGCAGCTCGTCCTGGTGCTCGCCATCCTGATGCCGGTCGCCACCTCGATCATCGCGCACGCCATGGCGCGGGAGCGCGCGCGCCTGGCGATGCTGTTCGCCGCGGCAGTCCTGTCGACCGCAGTGGGCGTCGCGACCGCGCGGGCGATGCAGCAGCGCATCCCGCTGACCGTGCGGGCTCGCATCCACTTCCGCACCGAGGGGAAGAAGGAGGAGGCGCGCGCCGCCCGACTCGACGCGATCCGCGCGGCCGCGCTGGCCGGGCGAGCCGGCGCCACCCGCGACAACATCCTCGCGGCGGCGCGCGACGCGCTCGGCTCCTTCTACCGCCCCGACGAGGTGCGCGGCTTCCGCCTGTTCGCCAACCGCTGGGGCGGCATGATCTACTGCCCGGCCACGTCGCGCCGGCCGCCCATCTGGGTCGCGATGCGGACCAGCGGCGGCCTGGTCGAGGACGACTCGCAGCTGCCGCCGGAGGCGCGCGGCCTGCTCGCCCCACCCTGATCAGTCGCGCGGGATGGCGAGGAACAGCCTCTGCGACAGACAGGAGGCGCTGTCGACCGTGACGTCTTCCGGGCGGACGCACTCGTCCATGGTGCGGGTCTCGCGCAGCTCGCGCTCGGCGAGGGCGATCTGGCCCGGCAAGAGCTCGGTGGGGAAGCGGCGCAGAGTGATCTCGTAGAAGAAGTAGTTGCACACGGCGCCGGCGTCTTCGTCGGCGTCGAGCCACCCGCGCCAGCTCTCCTCGGCGATCTCCTCGTCGAACACGCGCGGGTAGTCGCCGACCGGCTCGCCGGTGGCGGCGCAGTCGCCCTCGGGACTGCAGGGACGCCACTCGATCGTGCCGTCCACGTCGGCGAGATCGAAGCTGGCCAGGGCCGGATCGACGTCGATGACCACACCTTCACCGTTGCAGGTGTCGTCCTGCCGGAACTCGTTGACGCTGTATTCACCGCCGAAGCCGGACGAGCCGGCGGAGTCGTCCGAGCCGCAGCCGAGGGCCAGGGCGAGGAGAAGGAGGCCGGGCCACCCGGTCCGCATCCGCCCGATTATAGGCCACGCAGAGCCGCGGCGAAGAAGCCGGCGTTCCGCTCGACGTCGTCGGGGTCGGCGTCGGCCTCGTGCGCGATCGCGTCGACCGGGCATTCGGGGAGGCACGCACCGCAATCGATGCACTCGTCCGGATCGATGTAGAGCTGGACCGCGGGGAACGCGGCCGCGCGCCCGGCGGGCGGAACGCGGCGAACCTCGCCGATCGGGACCGGCCCCACGATGCAGTCACATGGACAGACGTCGACACACGCCGTGTCGCAGGTGCCGACGCATTTCTGGGAGATGACGTACGCCATGCGCGAATCACCAGCAGGGGCCGTGCCGGTCGCAATAGCTTGATCTGACTCGTCTCTGGATGACAGGCAAACCGCTATATCGGTGGCAGCACCGATATTTCGGTGCTAAGTCGTTCGGGTGGACCGATCCGACGAGATGCGCCTCCTGTGCGAGCTCTTCGCCGCCGCCGGCTCGGCCGACACTCCGCGGGCCATGGCGCGCGCGCTTTCCCGACCCATCGCCGCGCGGGTCCCGCTCGCGCGGCTCGAGCTATCATCCGGCGACCGCACCACGCTCTGCGAATGGCACGACGGCGCCCCGGCGACCGGGTCGAGAGCGGTGGCGCTGCTCCCCGGTCTCACGATCTGGCCGCGCGGTCCGCTGCCCGCCGCCTTTCAGGATTCGAGCTTTCGCGCGGCACTCGGCGAGGTGGTCCGCTCCGCTCTGCGCCACCTCACCGTGGTGCGCAAGGTGGCCGAGCTGTCGCGGCGAGCCCACGCGGCCAACCGCGCTCTGCGTGCCGAGGTCGATCGGCTGGCGCCGCCGGCGAAGGTGGTCGCGCTCAGTCCGGCGATGCGAGCCGTCATGGCGCGCGTCGAGCTCGTCGCCCGCCATCCCACCACGGTCCTCCTCACCGGCGAGTCGGGGACCGGCAAGGAGGTCATCGCGCGAGAGATTCATCAGCGCTCGCCTCGCGCGCACCGGCCGTTCCTGCAGATCAACTGCGGGGCGATCCCCGCGCCGCTGGTCGAGAGCGAGCTCTTCGGCCACGAGCCTGGCTCGTTCACCGGGGCCGACCGCCGTCACGCCGGAGTGTTCGAGCGCGCCCACCGGGGCTCGCTCCTGCTCGACGAGGTAGGCGAGCTGCCACCGGCCGCGCAGGTCAAACTCCTGCGCGTCCTGCAGGAGCGGCAGGTGCGGCGGGTCGGCGGGACCGAGCTCCTCGAAGTCGACGTCCGCCTGCTCGCGGCGACCAACCGGCCGCTCGCCGCCATGGTGGAGGACGGCGCATTCCGCCAGGATCTCTACTACCGGCTGCACGTGTTCGCCATCGACCTGCCACCTTTGCGCCAGAGGCGGGCCGACCTGGCCCCGCTGGTCGCCCAGCTGGTCGCCGAGCTGGCGGCGCGGCTGCGCGTGCAGGCGCCGCCCATCTCGCGCGCCCTCCTCCGCCGACTGGCCGCCCACGACTGGCCGGGAAACGTCCGAGAGCTGGCCAACGTGCTCGAGGCAGCACTCATCCTCGGCGGCGGCCGCGACCTCGACGTGCCGGCCGACCTTCTGTACCCGAGCGCGCGACCGGGCGGCGGCCACAGCCTGGAAGCCACAGTGCGCGCCGCCATCGAGACGGCCCTGCGCTCCAGCCGCGGCGCCATCTACGGATCGCGCGGCGCCGCCCAGCAGCTCGGACTCAAGCCGGCCACCCTGCAAAGCAAGATGAAGAGACTTGGCATCCGCCGGCAAGACTTCGTTTGACGGCTTGCATCGTCACGCCCGCTCACCGTCGTCACGCCGGCTCGCCGAGCCACTCCTCCCGCGTGACGGCGCGGCTGCCGGCGGCGCGCGGGACCTCGTCCGGGCGGATCCGGCCCCAGCGCAGCCAGCCCTGCTTGAGGAGCCAGCTCTGCGGCGGCGCGACGCACGGCCCGTCACGCGGTGGGTCGAGGCCGCGGCGCCAGTCGTCGTGCGACCAGCCGTCGAAGTGCCAG
>Ga0111538_10001155_pt1 | contig 37152 bp, 33 predicted proteins | sample SoiMethybrSBSTD1_FD_79669 | JGI IMG/M metagenome (GOLD analysis project Ga0111538, IMG submission 79669) | Bulk soil microbial communities from a Populus tree surrounding site in Tennessee, USA - Soil MetaG P. TD hybrid SBSTD1 (version 2)... | ecosystem: Environmental > Terrestrial > Soil >...
CTCATCCGCGGCACCAGCGGCATCACGTGTCCGCATTGATCGCCTCAATGAACATCCAGAATGCGCGCTTACGAAATCTTCTCGGCTACCTGGTACCCAGAGTCGCCCTTAACGACTTCCTGCTGGAATCGGTGTCAGCATCGTGCCGAACCTACACACCAGGCTGGATTGACGTGTGACGCTGATGGACAATTGGTTGCGGCCGCGTCATGTCGGCGGTCGTCGACCCGACCATCGCGACATCACATCACGAGGAGGCGCTCATGTTTCTGGTCCGAGACATCATGTACTGCAAGCCCGGGCAGGCCCGGCCGATGGCGCTGAAGTTCCTGGCGCTCGCCAAACTGTCGCGCCAAATGGGGCTCGGCCCCATGCGTGTGATGACCGACGTCAGCGCCGAGCGCTACTGGACCGTCGTGTCCGAGATGGAAGTCGAGAGCCTGGAGAAGTACGCCGAGATGAGCCGGCAATCGGCTGAATTGAAAGAGTTCCAGGACGCCATGAAGGGCTATCACGACCTGGTCGTGCAGGGCCGGCGCGAGATCTACACCATCGAGAGCTGACAACTGCTTGCCGTCGCCGCACGCGCCGGCCGAGACACGCGCCCCACTCGATACGCGTCGAGTGGGACGACACGTGTAGGTCAGAACGCGGCGAGACCGGCGTCAAAAAACAGCCACGAAAGCACGAAAACCACGAAACAGATACAACATCTGGCTTTCGTGCTTTCGCGTTTTCGTGGCTCTCTAATCGCGCTACGTCCTCATCGCGGTCGTGCACAGCGACGTGGTCGCGAGCCTGATGCGACCATCGACAACATGAGGCTCGACGGCTCGCGCGACGTCGGCATGAAGCCTGGCCCGCGACGAATCTGAGAGCGCGGCCATGCGCGACTTCCACGCAACATCCGAAAAGAGCTGGCAGTAGTCCTCGACGGTTCCGCAGTCGAAGGTCATCGAGAGCCTGGAGACCCGGACGTCGTGGAATCCGCTCGATGTCACCATGGGAATCAGCTCGTCTGGCGAGGCGAAGCGGAAAGGTCCTGGCGCGTCGGCCGGCGGCGGCTGCAGCGAAAGGTAACCAGCAGCGACCGAAGTCAGGACCTCGAAAAACGGGCTTGCCGACGGTTCGGCCCACGTCACCACGGCGAGGCGGCCACCAGCTCGGAGCACGCGGTACGCTTCTGCGAGCGCTCGGCCCGGCTCGGGACAAAACATGAGCCCGTACGCGTTCGAAACAGCATCGAAACTGACGTCGTCGAGTTCCAGCGCCTCGGCGTCCATGACGTGGAGGTCGACGTGCCCGAACCCGCGCGCGTGGGACTGGCGTGCGGCCTCCGCGATCATTTCGGACGAGCTGTCGATGGCCACCACCGTCCCCCCCGGCAGCACGTGCGCGGCGGCGGCAAATGCCGGATACCCCGGTCCGCATGCCACATCCAGGACGCGCGCGCCAGGCCGCCAACCGGCGCTCCCGGCGAGCCACGCGGTGAGTGGAGCAAAATTGCGTTCTGTCCAGGCAAGCCATGCGGCCCAGCCCGGTGCGACAGCGTTCCAGTGCGAACGCTGACGCGCGCGAATCTGCGCGACATCCGATGTTGACAGCATGGCCGCCGCCCTCCTCAGTTCGCCTGCACCAGACTGTGAAGCTCCGTCAACGTCCGGCGCGGCGTTATCCCGGCCGGCAGATTCGGGTGGACGTGGGCGGCGAAAAAGGCAGTCGCGTCTTCGGCCGTCTCCCAGACCTCGAACACTCGCCAGCCATCGGCTGACGGTCCAGCGCCATGGGCGATGAAGCCCTTGGCGCGGCGCAGGGCCGGCTTGAGAGCCTCGAGCATCTGGTCGTATTTCTCTCGAGTCTGCCCGGGCACTTCTGCAATAACCAATACCGCCATGGCGACCTCCTGAAACCCGTGAACGTCGCGAATGTCCTGACAGTACGCCGGCGACCGCTCGGCTGTCCTGGCAAAAATTCGCACACCGCCTGTGCGAAAATGAACGGCCGTGGATTGGGACGGGCTCCAGGTGTTTCTCGCCGTCGCGCGCACAGGCCGCCTGTCGGCTGCGGCGCGGCGCCTTGGCGTCGAGCACTCGACCGTTTCTCGGCGTCTGGCGGCGCTCGAGGAGGTACTTGGCGTGCGTCTCTTCTATCGCACGGCGGACGGCTACACCCCCACGCAGCACGGCGCCAACGTCCTCTCCAGCGCCGAAGCCATGGAGGTCGCGGCCCTGGCCGTTGCCTCGAGAGCGCGCGAGCAAGACAGCGTCGCCAGCGGACAGGTGCGCATCGATATGCCGCCGGAGTTCGCGTCGCACTGGCTGGCGCCGCATCTCGCCGCCTTCCGGACGGCGCATCCGCAGATCGAGCTGCAGGTGCTCGTCGGCACCAGGCTGCGGAACCTGTGGCGCGGCGAGGCCGAGCTCGCCATTCAGTCGCCGCGCCCCACCCAGAAGGGTTTGATCGCCGTTCGCATCGGTCGCACCACCACCGCGCTCTTCGCCGCACGATCGCTGGTCAACCGCGCGAAGCCGCCGCTTCGCGCACCAGACGCCCTGCGCGACCTTCCAATCCTGTCGTTCACGGCGTCATTCGACCTGCTACAGGATGCGAAGTGGTTCCAGGAGTTCCGTCGAAAGTCGCGAGCGCCGTTGACGACAAACAGTACACACCTCCTTCTGGAAGCGGCCCGCCATGGCGCCGGCATTGCCGTGCTGCCACGGCTGGTCGCCCGGCACTACGACGACCTGGTCGAGGTATCCGAAACCCTCGCCGAGCGCGATGTGTGGCTGATTACCCATCCCGAATTCCGACGCGATCCGAAGGTCAAAGCGACCGCGGACTTCGTGCGACGAATCGCGGCAGAGCCGAACGGATTGTGCTGATTCAGGCGGTCACTGCCTGGCCACGTGCGGCGCGGCCTTGCCTCGCCGGGCGTAATGTCGGCCGGCAGAGCGCTCGCGCGCGAATCAGCTCTCCGAGTGACCACGCTTGAAACGGGCAACCGCGAGGCGTGAACGGCAGATCGCCGTCGGCGATTTCAGACACATGGCCCAGACCGGCGGCATCGAGGTGCTGGAGGAGCGGCTCGATGAACCGGTTCTGCGCCTCCTGCCGTGCCCGTAACGACCTGCCGCGCACGCGCAGCCATGCATCGACGAACGGACCGACGAGCCAGGGCCACACCGTGCCCTGGTGGTAGACGGCGTCACGATCCGTGGGACCACCGAGGTATTGTCCGGCATAGTTCGGGGCAGTCGCATCGAGCGATCGCAACCCTATCGGCGTGAGCAGCCGCCGCTCGACCGCGTCGACGACGAAGCGGGCCGCAGGTCCCTTCAGTATTTGGTGGGTCAGCCCGCCAACCGCGAGGATCTGGTTCGGCCGGCACGTGTCATCCACCCTCCCGCGCACATGATCGACGTCGACGACGTCAGCCAGGAATCCTCTTCTGGAGTCCCAGAAGCGATCGACAAATGCGCGATCGGCACGCTCGGCCGCTTCCGTCCACGATCGCTCGTATGCGGCGGCAATGCGGAGCGCGTTGATCCAGAGCGCTTGAACCTCCACCGGCTTGCCGATACGGGGCGTGATTTCTCGGTCTCCAACTCGCGCATCCATCCACGTCAGCTGCTGTCCTCGAACCCCCGCGGCGAGCAGTCCATCGTCATCCATCCGGATGCCAAACCTCGTGGCAGCCGCGTAGCCACTGACGATTGACAGGACAGCCGATCGCAGGATGCGGCGATCCTCAGGCGTGACGCGACGCGCGATCCCACGGCTGGCCTGGAGGAAGTCGTGCACGGCGACGACGAACCAGAGCGAGGCATCAACCGAATTGAACTCCGCCGGTCCACTGCCATCCGGAAAGCGGTTCGGCAGCATGCCATCTGAAACCGTCTTCGACCACTCGACGAGAATGCTGCGAGCCGTGTCGAGACGTCCCGTCTCGAGACAAAGCCCACGGAGGGCGATGAACGTGTCTCGTCCCCAATCCGTAAACCACGGATAGCCGGCTACGATCGTTCGTCCGCTCCCACGCCGGACCACGTACGCGTCAGCGGCGCGATCGAGCGGATCCGCAAACGCGCGTCGTCGATTGCGTTCACGCGCAACGAACGCCTCATAAGCCGCCGCCGCGCCGGAGGAACTGAGCCCGTCGAACGTTTCTTCGCCCGCGCCAACCATCAACAGTGCAGGTCTCGTTTCACTCACCGTAAACACGAACTCACCTGGGGAGGCGAGGTCTTCGATAGCATCGAGGCCACGTTCCTGTTCCGCCGTGTAAAAGAACTGCCGATACCAGTCTGGCCGGTGGCGGTACTCGCCGTTTCCAAAACAACGGACCGCAGGAACGCCGTCGTACGGTCGGAAGCTGACACGGTCACCAGCCACGTCCGGATCGAAGCGCACCGCACCGTTCTCGTGCTGCATCGCGTGGTAATCGCGCGCGGCGATAAACAAGCGAACCCTGAGGATCGCCGTGCAGGCCCCCACCACATGCCAGCTCGAGACAGTGGCGGCCGACTCGCGATCGACGAACAGTTCGTGGCGCACCTGGACATCCGATGTGACGTGATAGGTCCATGTCGGCCAGGGTTCGTGTGAGAACGAGACGATTCGATGGACACCGTCCGGATGGACGACATCCGGCGCGTAACGCTGTGAGCTGAGCGCCACGCTGCCGAACGGACCATCGATCCACACGTCAGCGCCACTCACCAGCACGATCCTGCCGGTGGGCGGTGTGGTGGCCGGCAACAGCAGCGCGTGATACCGGCGGGTGCGGATTCCAGAGGCTGTGCCGCTGGCAAACCCGCCGCGGCCATCTGGTTCGAGCCACTCCCGCTGTTCGGCAGTCGACATGATTACGCCATCGACGTCAATGAATATGCGCCGGCACTGTTCCGGTTCAGGAAACCCGCCTGCGCCAGCGCGTCGAGCAGCCGCTCCGACATCGCCGGATCGACGGCCCAGAGCCGCGCCGCCTGTTGCGGCGTCAGCCGCAGGCCAGGCATTTCGAGAAATTCGCCTCGAGCACGCGGAAACAGCTGCTCGATCGAGGGTTCGCCCGTCATCTCGACATCTCCGTCAGAGACCGCGCGGGCTGAGGTTCGAGGTCCGCCGGCGTGGACATCACGGACCCGCGCACGGTCAGGAATTGGACGAAGTCCTTCGTGAACAGCAGATCGAGTGTCCAGTCGAGCGCCACGCGGACCTTTTTCTCGAAGCGCGGCAGCTTGCCGAGATAAATGGTGCGCCACAGCCACCAGGCGAGGAAGCCAGAGAAATTGACCCCGAAGATGCGCGCCACGCCGGTCCGGCGGCCGATGGCGGCAAGCTGGCCGATGGTCCTGAAGTCGAACCGGGCGATAGGCCGTCCACGCAATGTCGCGACGATGTTGCGCGCCACGGTCCGCGCCTCGCGGAGAGCGTGCTGGGCCGTCGGCGGATGCGGCCGGCCCGTGCGCCAATCCGGCACGACCGCGCAATCACCCAACGCCCAAACCCCGGGAAACCCTGCCACGGCGAGGGTGTCATCCACCACGATGCGGCCGCGATCGAGGCCGCATGGCAGCGCGTGCAGGAGCGGATGCGGTGACGTGCCCGCCGTCCAGACCACCAGACGCGCCGGTATCGTCCGGCCGTCGCCCAAGCGCACGTCCTGTGCGGTCACCCGCTGCACTTGGGCGTTCACGATCACCTCGACGCCGCGCTCGCCAAGTTTGTGCTGCGTGTAGCTGCCGAGTGCCGACCCTAGTTCAGGCAAGACGACCGGGCCGGCGTGGACGAGGACCATTCGCAACCGGGCGGGGTCGATGCGCGGATAGAAGCGCAGGGCCTCGCGCACGAAGTCGTTTACCGCGGCGATCGTCTCCACCCCGGCGAATCCGCCGCCGACCACCACGCAGGTCAGAAGCCCCGCCGTCTCGGCGGCGCAGTCGTTGTCGGCTTCTTCGAGCGACGCGATGAGCCGATTGCGTAGATGGATGGCATCGCCGAGCGTCTTCATGGTCAGCGCGTGCTCTTCAAGGCCCGGCAGACCGTAGAAGTTGGTGATCGATCCCAGCGCGATGACGAGCTGGTCGTAGGCCAGGACGTGCCTGTGGTTCTCGAACCCGTGCCGCAGGCAAACCCGACGCTCTCGCAAGTCGATGCCGGCCACGTCGCCGACGACGACGCGGGTGCGGCGCAGCAGCGAGCGGAGCGGGCTGACGATATGCGTGATGTCGACGTCGCTGGCCGCGACCTCGTGGAGCATCGGCGTAAAGAGAAAGAAGTTTTCCTGGTTCACGAGCGTGATCTCGGCGTCGCCGGCGCCGAGCAGCCGCTCGAGGCACATGGCGGCGTGAACCCCACCGAAGCCGCCGCCGAGGATCAGGATTCTGGATGGCTGTGCGCTCATTGTCTCGGCCCTTGGATGTCGAGGGCCGGCGGAGGTTACGCGTAACCGTCACCCCGCTCGCGCATCCAAGCCGCCGTGACCCGATTGCTGCAGCAGCACTGGCGCGAATACGCAAGCGAGGCGGCGGCGCTCGGCCTGTTCATGGTCTCGGCCACGGCCTTCGCCACACTCTTCCAGCACCCCGCCTCGCCGCTGACGATGTGGCTTCCGCAGACACCTGTTGGCCGGCTGCCCATGGGGTTCGCCATGGGTGCGACGGCGATCGGGCTGATGCACTCGGCCTTCGGCCGCTGCTCGGGGGCGCACATGAACCCGGCGGTGACGCTGACCTTCCTGCGTCTGGGGAGGATTGGCGCGGCTGACGCGGTGGCGTACGTCGTGGCGCAGTGCGTCGGCGCGCTGGCGGGAAGTGCAGTCGCGCTCGTGCTGCTGGCGGGCCTGCCGGCCGATCGTTCGATCAATTTCATCGCGACGTTCCCTGGCGACGCGGGCGTGGCCACGGCATTTGTCGCAGAACAGGCGATGTCGTTCGGGCTGATGCTGACCGTACTGATCCTGTCGAACCACCGCCGGACCGCACCGTACGCCGGGGTCGCGGCCGGCGTACTGATCGCGCTCTACATCGTTGTCGAGGCGCCCGTCTCGGGAATGAGCCTGAATCCGGCGCGGACGCTGGGTCCGGCGATCCTGTCCGGTCGCTTTGACGCCTTCTGGATCTACTGCACGGCCCCGGTGCTCGGAATGCTCTCGGCCGCGGAACTCTTCACCGGTATTTTCCACTGCCGTCAAACGGCAACCCTGTCGGAGACGCACGCATGAGCCTGAACCACTACGACGTCATCATCATCGGCAGCGGCGCCGGCGGCGGCACCCTGGCCTACCACCTGGCGCCGTCGGGCAAGCGGATCCTGCTGCTCGAGCGCGGCGACTACGTCCCACGGGAGAAGGAGAATTGGCAATCCCACGCGGTCACTGTCGAAGCGCGTTACAACACGCGCGAGACGTGGCGCGACAAAGACGGCCAGCCCCTGCATCCGCACACCAACTACAACGTCGGTGGCAACACCAAGTTCTTCGGCGCCGCGCTGTTCCGTCTGCGCGAGCGCGACTTCGGTGAGCTGGCCCACAGCGGGGGCATCTCACCCGGCTGGCCAATCCGCTATCAGGATCTCGAGCCGTACTACACGCGTGCGGAGGCGCTGTACCAGGTACACGGAGAACGCGGCGCCGATCCGACCGAACCGTGGGCCAGAGCGCCATACAGCTTTCCAGCGGTCGCGCACGAGCCGCGCATCCAGAAGCTGCACGACGATCTGCAGCGCATCGGCTGGAAGCCGTTCCCGGTGCCGCTCGGAGTGCTCCTCGACGAACAGGACCGCGGGCGCAGCCGCTGCATCAAGTGCAATACGTGTGATGGCTATCCGTGCCTGGTCTCGGCCAAGAGCGACGCGCAGGTGATTTGTGTCGACCCCGCGCTGGCGCACCCGGACGTCACGCTGCTGACGAAGGCCAAGGTGACCCGCCTCGAGACCAGTCCTTCCGGGCGTGAGGTCCAGACCGTGATCGTCGAGCGCGCCGGGCAGGTCGAACGCTATTCCGCGGACTTCGTCGTCAGCAGCTGCGGCGCCATCAACTCGGCAGCGTTACTGCTTCGGTCGGCCAACGATCGACATCCCCACGGCCTGGCCAACGGCTCAGGTGTCGTCGGCCGTCACTACATGGGGCACACCAACTCTGTGCTCCTGGCCATCTCGCGGACGCCGAATCCGACGGTGTTCCAAAAGACGCTGGCCGTGAACGACTTCTACTTTGGCGACGCCGAGTTCCCCTTCCCCATGGGGCACATCTCGTTCGTCGGCAAGCTCGACGCCGTAGCCCTGTCCGCAGGTGCGCCGCCGTTTGTGCCGGGGATGACGCTCGACCTCATCGCCAAGCACTCGCTCGACTTCTGGCTGACGTCTGAGGACCTGCCCGACCCGAACAACCGCGTCGAGCTCGATCGCGATGGCAACATCGTCCTGCGCTATACGCCGAACAACGAAGAAGGCCACCAGCGGCTGATCAAGAAGTTGGAGCACGCGCTTCAGCATCTCGACATGCAGCCGCACCTCGTGCCGCGCAACCTGTTCGTCGGCAACCGCATTCCGCTCGCTGGCGTGGCCCATCAGAACGGCACCATCCGCTTCGGACGAGATCCGCACACGTCAGCCCTCGATCGCAACTGCAAGGCGCACGAGCTCGACAACCTCTACGTCGTCGACGGCAGTTTCTTCCCGTCGAGCGGCGCGGTAAATCCGGCGCTCACCATCATGGCCAACGCGCTGCGGGTAGGTGACCACCTGCTGGCGCGGATGGGCGCGCTGACTGCCAGAGCAGAGGTAATGTCATGAGCAACTCGACTCGAGTCCGTTCGCTGCTGGCCCCCCTCGCGGTGCTGCTGCTCGTGGCGCCAGCCATCACCGGCTGGCGCCACCTGGATGCCAGCGGCCCGGTGCCGCCGAGCGCCATTCCCGTGACATCGGTTGGCACCGTCGGAATGACCGTGTCCGATCTGCGCCGTTCTCTCGACTTCTACACTCGCGTGCTTCCCTTTCAGCAGGTGTCGGAGGTCGAACAGTCCGGTCGGGAGTTCGAACTGCAGGTCGGCGTCTTCGGCGCGCGCGCCCGGACGGTCACCTTGCGCCTCGGGCAGGAGACGTTGGCGCTGACTGAATTCCTGGCGCCGCGCGGCCGGCCGATTCCCGACGACTTCAAGCCGAATGATGCGGCCTTTCAGCACGTCGCGATCATCGTCAGCGACATGGACCGCGCGTACGCACGCTTGCGCGAGGGCGGTGTGACGTACGGATCCACTGGACCTCAGCGGCTACCCGATTGGAATCCCAACGCCGGCGGCATCAAGGCGTTCTACTTCCGCGACCCCGATCGGCACTTTCTCGAGCTGCTGCAGTTTCCCGACGACAAGGGCGCACCTCAGTGGCAACGGAAGGATGCACTGTTCCTCGGCATCGACCACACCGCCATCGTCTCGATGGATACCGAGCGTTCGCTCGCCATGTACCGGGATGTGCTGCGGATGACCGTCGCTGGCAGCAGCGAAAACTTCGACATCGAGCAGGAGCGTCTCAACAATGTCTTCGGCGCCCGGCTGCGCATCACGGCCCTGCGCGCCGCTTCCGGCCCAGGCATCGAATTGCTCGAGTACCTTGCACCGGGCACGGGACGCCCGGCGCCCACCGACCTCGCTGCCAACGACATCGCGCACTGGCAGACGACGCTGCGAACGTCGGCCAACGTCGACCTCGTGCCCGCCTTCGCCAGGCATCACCTGCTGACGCTGGTCTCACCGATGGCGACTCTCGTCGCCAATGACCCGGCCAAAGCCATCCTCGTACGTGATCCAGACGGCCACGCCCTGCGCCTGATCGGAGAGTGAATCCGGCCGAGGCCGATCGGTCTTGGGTCGTCTTAGGTCGTCTTAGGTCGTCTTAGGTCTTACGTCTTAGGTCTGAGGCCTTAGGTCTCGGGGCGGTGTTTCGGCCCTAAGACGTCAGACGTAAGACCTAAGACCTTAAGCCCGCCGTGAGCGGGAGCGCTGTAACTCGCGACCCGTGGGGGAATCCAAGAAGTGACCGGGATGAGCCCGGACGCAAACACGGAACACGAGCCAACAGCTCACGAAACAGCAAGGAGACAGAACGCCATGATCCGCACCGCCCTCCCCGCGCTTTTCCTCAGCGCCGCCGTCGTGGCGATGACCGCGACAAGTGCGTCAGCGCAGATGCGCACCAGCAAGACGTTCAGCGGCGCGAAGGTGAATGCCGGCACCGCAACCCTCTCCGTGAAAGACGGCAAGGCCATGTTGACGCTGTCGAACGACTTCGTCGTCCCCGATACGCCCGATCCGCACTGGCAGGTCGTCGACTCGAAGGGCAACGTCTACCTGCTGCAGCGCCTCGGCGTGAAGAGCCTCGGCGGGATCGCCAAGGACCGCGTCAACATGTCGATCGCGCTGCCGGCCTATATTCGAGACGTCGCCCGTGTCCAGATCTACTGTGCGTGGGCCGAAGCCGTCCTCGGCGAGGCCGCGTTCGACGCTCCGCAATCGACCAACTAGCGTGCCCGTCCGCACGTCCCGGTGTCGAGGCCGGCATGCGGCCCGGCACCGGGATGCCACGTAACCTCCCGCGCCCCCCGGAATCCAAGCGGGCAAGACCATGCCGGGCGATTTCTTCCGAACCGACGACCTGCCACTCACGCCCCTGGCCCGCGCCGCTCTAAGGGCGGCGCGGCCCCTCCTCGAAGGAGGGCTCGGTCTCAAGCAATTTTGCCAGCGCTATGACGAGACGCGGCGGCTCACCGGCCCATTCGCCTGCCGGGCCTTGCGCGTGCTCGATATCCGGCCCACGGTAACCGGCGATCTGAGCTCGGTCCCGACCCGTGGCCCCCTGATCGTTGTCGCCAACCATCCATTCGGTGTGCTCGACGGTCTGGCCATCGCGGCCGTCCTCGATCCAATCCGTCCCGACGTGCGTGTGCTGGCGAACGGGATGCTCGCACGCATTCCGGAGATGCGCGATTTGTGCTTCTTCGTCGACCCATTCGGTGGCCCTGCAGCTGCGTCACGGAGCCGCGCCGGCCTGCGTGCCGCGCACCTGTGGCTCCGGCAGGACCATGCGCTGGTTGTTTTTCCGGGCGGCGAGGTCGCGCATGGCCCGCTCGTGAACGGCACCCGGCTGGACTCGCCATGGAGCGACACGGCCGCACGACTGGCCCTGCACACCGGCGCGACCGCACTGCCGATGCACGTGCACGGCACCAACAGCGCGAATTTCTACGCGGCCGGCCGCGTACATCCCACGCTGCGTACGGTGCTGCTCCTGCGAGAGCTGCTGAAACGGGCTGGACAGCCAGTGTCGATATCAGTCGGCGAGCCGCTGGTTCGACCATCGACTCCGGCGGCAGGACCGCCGAGCGAGTCCGGCCATGCCGCCGGCGTGACCCGACGGCTGCGCGCCGCCGTGGAGTCGCTGCGTGATGCGCCGAGCGTTGACCCGCAAGCGGCGAGCATTGCCCAGGAAATCGCGCTGCTGCCGGCCGAGGCGCGCCTGACGAGCGCAGGCGGCTTCGACGTCTACGCCGCGTCAGCCGCGGAGATTCCGCTCGCCTTGAAGGAGATCGGCCGCCTCCGTGAGCAGACGTATCGCGCTGTCGGTGAAGGCACGGGCCGCGAGCTCGACCTCGACGCGTTCGACGGCTTCTACACTCATCTTTTTGTCTGGGACCGCGTCGCCAGCCGCCTCGTCGGCGCCTACCGCATCGGCGATGCGCGCCGCATCGTCGCGGAGCGTGGCGCGGCGGGCTTGTATACCCGGCAGCTCTTCGAGTTCAGCGAAGGCTTCATCGACGAGCTCGGTCCGGCTCTGGAGCTGGGCCGATCGTGGGTCCGCGCGGAGTACCAGAAGAACTACAACGCCCTGCTTCTGCTCTGGAAAGGCATCGGCCGCTTCGTGGTCGAACGGACCGACGCCCGCGTCCTGTTCGGTCCGGTGAGCATCAGCGCACGGTACTCGGATGCGTCACACGCGCTGCTCATGGCATTTCTCGAACAGAACCATCGCCACGCTCCGCTGGCGGCGCTCGTCCGCGGCCGCCACCCAAAGACCGCGGCACCGATGCCATCTCACGTCGTCCTCCCCACATCCATCGATGAGGCTCACAAGCTGGTGGCAGAGATGGAAGAAGACGGGAAGGGCTTGCCGGTCCTGCTCAGACAGTATCTGAAGCTGAACGCCCGCCTGATCGGCTTCAACGTCGATCCCGACTTCGGCGATGCGCTGGATGCGCTGATGATGGTCGACTTGACGCAGGTTGATCGCGCCATCCTCGCTCGCTACTTTGGCCGGGACGGACTCCAGCACTTCCTAATGCGACAACTGAATCGGTCTGGCACCCGCGCCGCGTGAACCGCCGCGGCCGCGCCGGAGAGGCGGACGGACTGTCGGGCGTGCGGGTCCGTCGCGCGCCCGGTGTTTCGACGTCGCCGCCGCGTATCAGTCAGACAAGGCCAGGACAGGCCGAGCCTTCAGGTGCTCTCGAACCAGCCGCACCAGCCGGGTGAAGGGTGTAACGCTGGCCCCACGGCGGCGATTCTCGGCACCGATGCTGAAAACGAGGGACCACTGGGCGAATAGCGTCTGGTAGGCGGCGAAGAGTGAGCGCTCGGGATCGTAGATGTTCGTGGACTCCGCCGTCGCGCCGTTCAGCTCCACGATCGCGAACGCCGTGCCTTGCTTGAACTCCTCGACGCTCCGGTAACGGATGTCGAAGCGGCCGATGAAAAAGCCAGGTACCTGTCGGGCAATCTCATCGATGCGCCTTTCAAGTGCGGGTGTGATGAGAAACCGGCCGTCACGAAAGAGCGTGCCCTGCGCGTGGTTACCGGCCAGTGCGAGACGGACACGCTGTCCAGCGGCGGGAACGAGCTGGCTGCGCTCACCGAGGCGCTTCAGAAAGGTGGAGGCCTGCAGACGGAACCTCGGGTGGCTCCAAATCAAGGCTTCGAGCGACGAGCGGCCGTCGCCCGCGACCTCCGGAAAGACCTTGTCCGTGACCGAAAAGATGCGACCACTCGCCCACTCGGGCCGCCGGACGTAAAAGACTCCGGCTTCGAACGGTCCTGGGTCGTAGGGTTGCACCAGCACGGCGCCGATCGTCGCCTTCAGATAGCCGCGTACGTCTTCCCAGGTGCGGATCAGGCGAACGCCGGTGCCGCGTTGACCGACGTCCGGCTTCATCACAATCGGCAGGCGCCAGTCACGACGGATCACTTCCAGACGCGCCTGACGGCAGCGATGCTCGAGGTCTGCTGCCGGATCGAGGCGAAATGACGGGATGATGGCGTCTGGCGGCAGTGCTGCCAGGATGTCGCTCTTCGACTCGCCCACCGTCCCGCCGTCGGCGAGCCCAGGATTGGCCGCGGTCATCGTCGTGACGCCGCGGTGACGGACCGTCAACCAGAGAATCCAGAGGCCGACGGGCAGATAAAAGATCCACATCGGCCAGAACTCCCAGCGCTGCCAACGCTGCAGGGTCGCGAGACCGCGGCGCCACGCACCCGAATCGCCGGCTATCCGCACCAGGCCGACGAGAGGGACGGTCAAAAAGGCGCCAGCAGCCTGCAGAGCGAGCACGCCCGCACCGGATTCGCGACCGAGGAACGTGGCGGCGCGACTCAGGTGGCCGGCAGTCAGGATGATGCCGGGCGTCCAGAGACAACACGCTAGCAGCGACCATCCCGCAAAGGTCCGGAACGGCACGCCCATGGCCCCGGCCGCGACGTACAGCGGCAGCCGCGTGCCGGGCAGAAAGCGACTGGCAACGATCGCGCCGGCGGCCCGTCTGACGATTGTCTGCGATGCTTCGTGTGCGCGCGCCCGTTCGAGTCGCCGCTGCACCCACGCCCAGCGGGAGGTGCACACCGCTCCGCTGCGTCCGAGGGCCCACAGTGCGACGTCGCCCACGAAGATACCGGCCGTGCAGGCCATAATCGCGGCAACTGGGGACACCGCGCCGTTGGCGATGAGCAGCGCGGCGGTCAGGCAGGCACCGTCCTCGGAGACCAACGTCGCGGCGGCGAGGCCGAGCAGCGCTAGCATCGCCGCCCTGCCCGGCGTCGTTCGGCTGCCGGGCGCCCCTCGTGCAGCGCTTCGTAATCGAGCGTTGCCGTTCTCAACCCAAGGTCGATCTGCGTCCGCGAGACCGTACGAGCGTCCGCCCGGCGCATCACGACGCTCTTCTCGGGTCGCGACGGCCAGTGATGGCGATGGAAGAGTCGCTGCGCAATACGCGGATCTCGATGCTCGGCGAGAAGTCGCGTGAACAGCCGTCGTCGCGGTCCCTGGACCAGATGATCGCCGAGGGAAGACGAGGAGAACACCCGGGGGGTCGCGGTCGAATATCGCCGAACGACGATGGATGCGCGGCCGGCGCCTCGCACCGTCGCCACGCAGTTCCGATCGACGACAATCAGGCGGTAGTCCGCGAACTTTGCGCGGGGCACCTCGGACAACCTTGAGACTGCTTCCTCGATCGATCCGGCGTTCAGCAGGAGGTCGCGCACGATCTGTCCGCGGGACGTCAGCCTCCCGATCGAACGACTGTCGCCTTCGTTGCGGTTCAGGAGAGCAACGGCAAAACCAGCATCGTTCACACCGATCCAGGTGCCGCCGCCGTCCGGGTCGACCGGAAAGAGGGCGCTTCGCGGACCGTTTTCGTGCAGACTCGGCGGCACCGCGGCTGCCCGGCTTCGCCGCTCGTCGCGGTTGCAGACCATGCGCACGATGCCGTTTGCCGCGACGATGGAGACGGTGCACATGGGTGCGGCGTCCGTTCAATGCGCGAGCGGCGTCGACGGCGCGTAGCCAAACCGGGGCGGCAGCGTCAAGTCCCGCGCGTTCGCGAGCAGCAACGCAATGAGTGCCTGGTGGTGAATGGTATGGCTCACCACGAACGCCAACTCCCGGCCGAGCGTCGACGAGCTCACAATCGTCTTTCCCGCAGGCGTGAGCTGAGTATGAACGCAGACGCGCTCGTCCTGGCTGCGCCCGGCCATCCGCTCGAGCCCGCGCTGCAGGCGGCAGATGGTCGACAGGGCTTCGGCCGGATCGACCTCGACGCGGGTTCCCCGCTGACGGCGGTCGTAGTCGAGCGGATTCGTGCCGCTCGCCTCGAGGAACGAGGCGACATGGTCCAGCGTATGCCGCAGGTGTTTGCCGACGCTGCCCGACACGCTAACCGCCGGCGTGGCGGCATAAACGGTCGGCGGAGTCGCCATGACCACCGCCGCGAGATCGTCGAGCAGACCGCCGAGGGTTTCCACAGAACCCCTCAGGTCGGTCACCGCCGTCGGCAGAAGAGCATCGAGCACCATGATGGTCACGCCAGCTGGAAGTAGCGGCCGACGAGCGGAATCTGCCCGCGTCTGATGCAGAGAACGATCCCGGAACTGAGGAAGACCGTCACGGCGAGGCCAAAGAGCAGCCCGCCGTCCCCCTTCACTTCGATGCCGAGAATCGTCAGGTGGCTCATGATGGCACCGGCCATCACCCCATGGCGAGAATGGCACCCATTGTCGCCGTGCCGGGGCCGAGCAGCAACGCCGCGGCAACGAGCTCGATGACCCCCGATGCGATGCGGCCCCAGGGTTCTGCGCCGACCGTCGTGAAGATGTAAACGGATTCCTCGGCGGCGGTGAACTTGAAAAACAGCGTCTGCAGCAGGATGCCGGCCGCGAGCAGCTGCAGTGCCCAGCTCGCGATCATCTGATCTTTGGTGAGGTTCGTCATGCCGGCTTAGATGACGCGCCGGTCCGCGGGTTACGTTCGCCAACCGCGATCTGACGGCCACCAGAGTTGGTGGCAGGCCGAGTCGCGGCGCCTTGTAACCCGCGCCCGGCGCCGACATCCAACCGGCAGCCATGAACACCACTGCTGAAGCCCTCCGCCTTCAAGAGTGCGACGACCGCAGAAAACATTGGAAGCGCTGGGGACCGTATCTCAGCGAGCGCGCCTGGGGCACCGTGCGCGAAGACTACAGCCCCGGCGGCACGGCCTGGGACTACTTCCCTCACGATCATGCCCGCTCCCGGGCCTACCGTTGGAACGAGGACGGCATCGCCGGCATCTGCGATCGGCACCAGCGCATCTGCTTCGCGCTGGCGCTGTGGAACCGCCGCGATCCGATCTTGAAGGAGCGCCTGTTTGGCCTCAATGGCAACGAAGGGAATCACGGCGAGGACGTCAAGGAGTACTACTTCTACCTCGATAGCACGCCGACGCACTCGTACATGAAGTATCTCTACAAGTATCCGCACGCGGCGTTCCCGTACGCGGAGCTGGTCGCTGAGAACCGCCGGCGTGACAAGCGCGCCCCCGAGTTCGAGCTCGTCGACACGGGCGTCTTCGCCGAGAACCGTTACTTCGACGTGCTCGTCGAGTACGCGAAGGCCTCGCCAGAAGACATTCTCGTCGTCATCACGATCACCAACCACGGTCCAGAACCCGCGGCCATCGACGTGCTGCCGACCGTATGGTTCCGCAACACGTGGTCGTGGGGCGAGCCTGGACAGCGGCCCGAACTGCAGCGTGCGAGCGACACGGCGATTGAGCTCGGCGAGTCGAAGTACGGGCGGCGGTGGCTGCACGTCGAGCCGCTCACCGCTTCGCCCGAGCTGATGGACCCGACCCTGCTCTTTACCGAGAACGAGACCAACACGGCCCGCGTGTTCGGTTGGGACAACGGCGCGCGCCATGCGAAGGACGCGTTCCACCGCTACCTGATTGAGGGTGAGCTCGATGCGGTGAACCCGCAGCAGCTCGGCACCAAAGCGGCCGCCCACTACCCGCTCACCATCCCGCCGGGTGAGTCGCGCGTGATTCGGGTGCGCCTGAACGATGCGGCGCCCAGCGAGCACATGTTCGGTGACAGCTTCAACGCGACCATCGCCGAACGGCGCCTCGAAGCCGACCAGTTCTACGCCTCGATCATCCCGTCGCACCTGACCGGCGACCGGCAATCGGTGATGCGGCAGGCGCTCGGCGGTCTCCTCTGGTCGAAGCAGTACTACCACTACGTCGTCAAACCGTGGCTCGACGGCGACCCGGCACAGCCTGCCCCGCCCGAGGATCGGCGGCGCGGACGCAATCGCGAGTGGACGCATCTCTACAACGCCGATGTCATCTCGATGCCGGACAAGTGGGAGTACCCGTGGTACGCGGCGTGGGATCTTGCCTTTCACACCGTTCCATTGGCGCTGGTCGATTCCACGTTCGCCAAGGAGCAGCTCGTGCTGCTGCTGCGGGAGTGGTACATGCACCCGAACGGCCAGCTGCCAGCCTACGAATGGGCGTTCGGCGATGTCAATCCGCCGGTGCACGCGTGGGCGGCGTGGCGCGTCTACGAGATCGATCGCGAACGGCACGGCCGCGGCGATCTGGTATTCCTCGAACGGATCTTCCACAAGCTGCTCCTCAACTTCACCTGGTGGGTGAACCGCAAGGACGCCGAGGGCATGAACGTCTTCCAGGGCGGGTTCCTCGGCCTCGACAACATCGGCGTCTTCGACCGGAGCGCGCCGCTGCCGACCGGCGGGCATCTCGAGCAGTCGGACGGCACCAGCTGGATGGCGATGTACGCCCTGAACATGCTCGCGATCGCGCTCGAGCTCGCCCGTCACGACCACGCCTACGAGGATGTCGCGAGCAAGTTCTGGGAGCACTTCCTCAACATCGCGCACGCGATGGGCGGCGGCCGCGCGCACGGCGGCCACGGTCACGACCTGTGGGACGACGAGGACGGATTCTTCTACGACGTGCTGCACACGCCAGATGGACAGCGGCAGGCCTTGAAAGTCCGCTCGCTCGTCGGCCTGATCCCGATGCTGGCGGTGCAGACACTCGAGCCGCAAGCCGTCGCCAGACACGCGGGCTTTGCCCGGCGGCTCGAGTGGTTCGTCGCCAACCGGCCGGACCTGGTCGATGGCGTCGCGTGCATGAGAACGCGCGGCCACAAGGAGCGCCGGCTGCTGTCGATTCTCGACGGCGAGCGGCTCAAGCGCGTGCTCGCAGTCATGCTCGACGAACGCGAGTTCCTCTCGCCATATGGCATCCGCGCGATCTCACAGGTTCACCGCGACCAGCCGTATGTGCTCAACGCGGCTGACACCGAGTATCGGGTCGACTACGAACCGGCCGAATCGTCGACCGGCCTCTTCGGCGGCAACTCGAACTGGCGCGGACCGATCTGGTTCCCGATCAACTTCCTGCTCATCGAGGCGCTGAAGCGCTTCGACGGCTATTTCGGTGACACGTATCGGGTAGAGTGTCCGACCGGATCCGGCCGGCTGCTGACGTTGGCCGAGGTCGCGCAGGAGATCTCGCGCCGTCTCAGCAGCATCTTTCTCGCTGGCCCCGACGGACGGCGGCCGGTGTTCGGCACACAAGACTACTTCCAGCGCGAGCCAGCCTGGAACCAATGGATTCCATTTCACGAGTACTTCAACGGTGATACCGGCGCAGGTGTCGGCGCGAGCCATCAGACTGGGTGGACCGCGCTCGTCGCCGCGCTGCTACAGGAGAGCGGAGCCCATCATGAAAGCCATCGCGGTACTGCCAGGACAACCGAACAGCGCACACCTCGCGGAGCTCGCCAAGCCGTCGCCGTCTGACATTGCTGGTGGCCGCGGCGTGCTAGTCAAGGTCCTGCGCGTCGGCGTCGACGGCACGGACCGCGAGATCAACGCCGCCGAGTACGGCGCCGCTCCCGACGGGGACACGTTCTTGATCGTGGGCCACGAGGGCTTCGGGCGAGTGGAAGCTGTCGGACCGAACGTGTCGTTTCTCCGTCCCGGCGACTACGTTGTCGCCACCGTGCGCCGCCCTGGATCGAGCCTCTACGACCGGATCGGACTGCAGGACATGACCACCGACTCGACCTATTTCGAGCGGGGCATCAACCTGCGTCACGGATACCTCACCGAGTACTACGTCGAAGACGAGGAGTTCATCGTCAAGATGCCGCAGGGCCTCAAGGAGGTCGGCGTCCTGCTCGAGCCCATGACCGTGGCGCAGAAGGGCATCACGCAGGCCTTCGAGATTCAGCGGCGGCTGAAGGTGTGGCGCCCGCGCAAGGCAGCTGTCATGGGCGCCGGCACGCTCGGTCTGCTGGCGTCGCTGGTGCTGCGCCTGCGCGGCCTCGAGGTGACGACCTTCGGCCGGTCGGCTCGGCCGTACTTGAATGCGGATCTCCTCGACCAGGTCGGCGCGCGGTACGTCAGCACCCAGCAGCGCTCGATCGCTGACGCCGCCGCGGAATACGGACCGTTCGATCTCGTGTTCGAGGGGACCGGCTCGTCGGCCGTGGTCTTCGAAGCCATGCAGGTCCTGGCCAAGAACGGCGTGCTCGTGCTGTCGAGCATCACCGGTGGGAATCATCGCCTGGAGATCCCGGCCGACCGTATCAATCTCGACTTCGTCCTCGGCAACAAAGTGATGGTCGGAACGGTCAACGCCAGCCGGGATAATTTCGAAAACGGCGTCCGCGATATGTCGCAGGCCGAGGCCGAGTATCCCGGCTGGCTGGCACAGCTACTGACGCATCGCGTCGCGGGCCTCGATCGCTACCAGGAACTGTTCGCCCTGCTGAATAACCCAAACGGCGCGATCAAGATTTTCTGCGAAGTGGCGGCGTAGGACGATGAAACTGCGAGCGAACGGCGAGCATGGCCGTAAGGTCACCTGGCTGGAGCTGTTCTTCGATCTCGTATTTGTCGCGGCCGTGTCGCAGGTGGCCGCGCCGCTGCACCACGATTACTCCGTGCACGGGCTGGTCAGACTGGTGCCGTTGTTCGCGCTGATCTGGTGGGCGTGGACCGGGCACAGCGTCTTCTCCACACGGTTCGACACCGACGACGGGCGGCAGCGCGGGCTGACGCTGCTGCAGATGTTCGCCGTGGCGATCATGGCGGCCAATGCCAAGGACGCCCTCGACAGCCGATCGTCGGCCGGCTTTGCCGCCGCCTACGCCGTCGTTCGCTTCCTGCTCGTCGCGCAATACGCGCGGGCGCGCAGCCTGCCGGCGGCGCGTGATTTGGCCAGTCGCTATCTCACCGGGCACGGAACGGCAGCTCTGTTATGGCTGGCATCGGCCCTCGTTCCCGCGCCGCTGCGATACGGAGTTTGGCTGGTGGCGTTCGCGATCGATCTCGGCACGCCGTGGAGCGCCGTTCGTCACAGTGTGAAGGTGCCGCCAGATGCGTCGCATCTGCCGGAGCGCTTCGGGCTGTTCACGCTGATTCTGCTCGGCGAGTCGGTCGTCGCCCTGATGCGCGGCATCGAGAGCCAGGAGCAATGGCCGCTGGAGGCAGCAGCATCGGCGTTTCTGGGCATCAGCCTGCTTTTCGTCCTGTGGTGGTGGTATTTCGACGGCGCGGGTGCCGCTCGAGAACGCTCGGTGCGCACGCATGGCGACGCCGTGCGCTTTCATCTCTGGAGCTATGCTCACTTCCCGCTCGCACTCGGCATCGTGGTACTTGGCGTCGGGGTCGAGCGTTCGGTCACGGCGGCCGCCCATACGCAGCTGCAACGCCCTGAACTGCTGATCATGACCTCGGCTGCGGCGATGGTCGTGGCGGTGCTGGCGGCGCTCACCGCGTTGGCGCCCGATCATCGCCCGGCGCGGCCGGCGCTGCTGGCCGGCACCCTTGGCGTGTCGGCGGCGCTCCCTGTCCTGGCCGCCGTCTGCGGCATCACGTCTCCGGTTGCCAGCGTCGCTGGCCTGTTCGCGCTGACCGCCTTGCTGCTCCGGACGTGGCTGAACGCGCCCGCGGAAGCGGCGGCCGCGTTTCACTTCTCCTCGGCCGGACAGCTTTGATACGCTGACGCATCAAACGATGCGTCAGGACGAGATTCCAGGCGAAGAGGCACGACTCGGCAGCCTCCAGCGATTCGGCGTGTTCGACACGGCTCCCGAGAAACCGTTCGACGATCTCGCCAGCCTGGCCGCGCAGGCGTGCGCGACGCCGATGGCCATGGTGTGCTTTGTCGGCGAAGACGTGCAGGCCTTCAAGGCCAGAGTCGGCGTCGACATCGAGCGAACCCCTCTCGACCAGTCGTTCTGCGCGCATGCCATCCAGCAGCGCGACGTCTTCATCATTCCCGATGCCACGGCGGATGCGCGGTTTGCCGCCAACCCGCTCGTCGTCGGCGAACCGCACATCCGGTTCTACGCCGGGGCCCCCCTGGTCACCGACGACGGCTACGCCCTGGGCACGGTGTGTGTGGCCGATCGGGTCGCGCGCGATCTCGACCTGTCGCAACGGGAAGCGCTTCGCGCTCTCGCCCGGCAGGCGATGAGTCAACTCGAGTTCCGGCTGCTCCGGAGCACGGAGCTGCCCACACATCGGCGGGCAGAGATCCTGCTGCGCGCGATTACCGAAGCCACCGCCACGGTGACTGGCACCGCGTTCTTCACCTCCCTCGTACAGCATCTCGCGACGGCGCTGCAGGTTCGCCGGGTATTCGTCGCCGAATGCCTGCCGAACGACCGCGCGCGGTCGCGCGCCGTCTGGCTCGATCAGACACCGCAGCCCAATTTCGAGTACAGCCTCGTCGATACGCCCTGCATGAAGGTCGAGCAGGGTGAGACCTGTCTCTATTCGCACGACGTTCGTCGGTACTTTCCCAACAATCCGGTGCTGATTCGACTGCAAGCCGAAAGCTATCTGGGCGTCCCGCTCTGGGGATCGTCGCGTCGGGTCGTGGGCCACATGGTACTGGTCGACGACAAGCCGATGTCCGACGACCCGCTGTGGATTTCGGTGCTCCAGACGTTTGCCGCCCGCGCCGGCGTCGAGCTCGAACGCGAGCAGGCCGAAGAGCGGCTCCGCGCGGCTCTCGCCGAAGTCGAGACGCTCAAAAATCGGCTGCAGGCGGAAAACATCTATCTGCAGGAGGAAATTCGCACTCAACACAACTTCGAAGAGATGGTCGGACGCAGCCCGGCGCTCCTGGCGCTCCTTCAGAAAGTCGAGCGCGTCGCCGGCACCGATTCGACGGTGCTCATCTCCGGTGAAACCGGCACGGGGAAAGAGCTGATCGCGCGCGCGCTCCACAGTCGATCGCCACGGCGTCAGCGCGCCCTGGTGAAGGTGAACTGCGGCGCGGTGCCAACCAGCCTCATCGAGAGCGAGCTGTTCGGCCACGTCAAAGGAGCGTTCACCGGCGCCCTGGACAAGCGCGTCGGCCGGTTCGAGCTGGCCGATGGCGGGACGATTTTCCTCGATGAGATCGGCGAGCTGCCGCTCGACACTCAGGTGAAGCTCTTGCGCGTCCTCCAGGAGCGCGAGTTCGAGCCGGTCGGGTCCAGCAAGACCGTGCGTGTCGACGTCCGCATCATCGCCGCGACCAATCGGGACCTGGCGGCCGAAGTGCAGGCGGGACGCTTTCGATCGGATCTGTTCTTCCGCCTGAACGTCGTCCCGCTCCACGTGCCTTCGCTGCGGGACCGTCGCGAAGACATTCCGCTGCTGGTGACCTACTTCGTCTCGCGTTTTGCCAAGAAATTCGGCCGCCAGATCGACGGCGTCTCACGCCCGGCGATGGATCAGCTCGTCGCCTATCCCTGGCAGGGCAACATCCGCGAGCTTCAGAATATCGTCGAGCGGGCGGTCGTCTTGGCACACGGATCGATGCTGACGATCGATCCCGAAGTGCTCGGCATGCCGCAGTCGGTCGCACCTCCGACGGCACACGCCCTCCCTGCCGCCCCGGCGCCGGTCTCGCTGGACGACGCCGAGCGACGGCACATCACGGACGTCCTGCGCCAGACAAACGGAGTCATCGAAGGTCCGACGGGCGCGGCGAGGATTCTCAACATCAATCCCAACACGCTACGCAGCCGCATGAAAAAGTTGGGGGTCAGCCGGACCGGCCGCGAAATGTCATAGCGCGGCAGGGCCGAGCGCCACGAGACCTCGATATTTCGCGGTGCGCTGAGTCGACCGTCATCCGTCCAGTTCCGCGTAAGGTAAAGCTCTCCAATCACTTCCTCTGAAACGCCGCTATCCGAGGCGACGCGGTATCGCCGTTGCCATTGGACGAGGCGAATGCTCCGCATACAGCCGATCGCCGCCGTGCACTCCGCCTCGGACGCAACCAGAGTGCGCCTCGTCGGACAGGTCTCGGGCCGTTGGGTCGACGAGCTGGAGCGCGTCTGCGCCGAGGCGTTGACCCAGGGTCCACGGCTCGAAATCGACATGGCCGAAGTCTCGTTCGTGGACACCAGCGGCCTGAGCTTGTTTCGCCGGCTCCAGGGTCCACGCGTGTTGCTGGTCAACTGCGCGCTGTTCGTCGCCGAACAACTCAAGACGCTTGGACAGGACGTGTAGCATGAGCGACCTCATCGAAGAAGCTGGCCTCGTTGCGGGACTGAAACGCGGGGAAGAATGGGCCTTCGAGGCTGTCATCCGCATCTATGGCGGCCGGCTCCTCGCCGTCGCCCGGCGCTACGTCCGCAATGACGACGACGCCCAGGACGTGCTGCAATCCGCGTATCTCAGCGCCTTCAAGGCAATCGCCGGCTTCGAAGGGACCGCCCAGCTGTGCACCTGGCTCCACCGAATCGTCGTCAACACCGCCCTCATGAAAATCCGCACGCGCCGCCGCCGGCCCGAAGAGGCGATAGACGATCTGTTGCCGACCTTCCTCGAGGACGGACACCACAGCGAGCAGTTCAGCACGTGGACGACGCCGGCTGACGCCCTGCTCGAGCAGCGCGAGACCCGGCAGATCGTGCGGAACTGCATCGACCAGCTGCCGGATAACTATCGGACGATTCTGTTGCTCCGGGATATCGAGGAGCGCAGCACTCAGGAGGTCGCCGATCTGCTAACGCTTACCGCCACCGCCGTGAAGGTGCGCCTGCATCGGGCTCGCCAGGCACTGTCCACACTGCTGAGGCGGGAACTGCGCCCGATTGAAGGGAGTGCAACCATTCAGAGCGCTGCGGCATCGAAGGGGTAACACATGTCCGCTGTACACTGCGCTGTGGCCCTTTCGGCCAGGAACCGTCGATGACCTGCCGTGAGCTGACGTCGTTTATCGGCGATTATCTCGCCGGCGAGTTGGACTACGACACGCGCAGCGCGTTCGAGCGCCATCTCACGCTCTGTCCCAACTGCGTGCAATACCTCGCGGACTACGAGCGGGCCATCGAGCTCGGACAGAGTGTCTACAACGAGTCCGAAGAGACGGCGAAGGGTGTCCCCGACGACCTGCTGCACGCGATTCTGGCTGCCCGCCGCACAGCACCCGAGCCCGAATAGCTCTTGTCGAGCGCTGAGTTCCGCCGATCAGGACGCAAGTTGCAGCAGCAGCTCCGCGACCTGGTCGGGGACGGTGACGGGAGCGTGATGGGGGGCTGCCAGCTCGCGATATCGCCAAAGCGGAGATCGTTGCGCCATCTCCGCATGTTGGTCGAAGCGAGGATTGGAAAACTGCCGGCAGCGGATGAAGTCGCGCGGCAGTTGTTCGGCAATAGGATTTGCGCGGCACACAGGATCCTTGAAGTGTCCGACTGGGGTTGGCCCCAGGCGCTCCAGCATCCATTGCACGTCGGCGCTGTCACTCACACCCCACAGCTCGCGCACGATGGTCTCCCACTGAGGCGGAGCGAAGCGCGGCAGAAGCCACCCCTCTCCTTCCGTGTCTACGAGACGCACCAGCGCCTGCCGACGGTCCGGCGTCACGAGATCCAGCACAGCCTGGCCGTCATCGGGCACGAAGGCATCCAGATAGACCACACGTGCGATGCGCTCGGGCACCCGGTCGGCGACGCCAGTGATCACCGCGCCTGAAGAACTATGCCCGACGAGGATGACGTCACTGAGATCCTCGTACTTGAGCACGTTCACGACGTCGCGCAGGTGGACGTCGAGACCGATGCCGGGCTGCGCGAGATGGCTCCGTTCACCAAGGCCGGTGAGCGTTGGCGTGAAGATCTCATGCCCTTTCTTCCGCAGAAGCGGCGTGACCTTCCGCCAGAACCAGGCGCCGTGCCACGCCGGGTGAACCAGGACGAACGTCAGCGCCCGCCGGGGGAGTTGCGCGGACGACGGCATGGCGGCATGATGCCTGCGCAGGTCCACTGAAATCCTGAGCGAACGCCGCGGTTTCGCCGGAGAAACGCCGATTTCTTCTGGAGGCCACCGCATGACCTTTGCGTTCGGTGATTGCCAGATCGATTGCGATCGCGGTGAGCTGCGTCGACATGGCGCGGTCACATGTTGAACCACAGGTCTTCGAACTGCTGGTCCATCTCGTGCGTCACCGGGATCGGTTGGTCAGTAAGGACGAGCTCATCCGCACCGTCTGGGAAGGGCGGTGCGTGTCGGACGACGCACTCACCGGCCGGGTGGGTGCCGCGCGCCGAGCCATCGGCGATAGCGGCGCGGCGCAACGATTCATACAGACGGTCACGCGTCGCGGATTTCGTTTCGTGGCTGCCGTGCGGGAAGTGCCCGCTGTCGGCACGATATCTTCGAGGCCTCGAGCAGGCTCATCCGAGGATGTCGGCCTTCAACAACGCATTCGGTTCTGTCGGGCGTCGGACGGCGTGCCTCTGGCTATCGCCACTGCTGGTCACGGCACGCCCCCTCGTAAAGACCGCCAATTGGCTGAATCATCTCGAATTCGATTGGCGGAGCCCCGTCTGGTCGCCGCTCTTCAACCACCTGGCCGCGCAACACCAGCTGGTGCGGTACGACGAGCGCGGCACCGGCCTCTCTGGCCGCGACGTCGGCGACCTTTCGTTCGACGCGTTCGTTCGCGATCTCGAGACGGTCGTCGACGAATTCGGACTTCAACACTTCTCTCTCTTGGGCATCTCGCAAGGGGCCCCGGTTTCGATTGCCTATGCCGTCCGTCACCCGGAACGTGTGTCGCGCCTGATCCTGTCGGGAGGCTTCGCGAAGGGCTGGCGCAGGCGCAGCAACGAAGCGGATGTGGCACGGGCCGAGGCGTCGATCACGCTCATCCGCGATGGCTGGGGACGGGACAATCCCGCCGCCCGTCAGATGTTCACGTCGCTCATCGTCCCGGAAGCAACGCATGAAGAAATGGGGTGGTTCAACGAGCTCGAGCGGGTCTCCGCATCGGCGGAGACGGCCGTCCGACTGCTGAACGTCCTTGGCGATATCGACGTGACAGAATCGCTCGCTCAGATCACGGTTCCGACACTCGTCCTGCACAGTCGGGGAGACGCCCGCGTGCCATTCGAGCATGGGTTATCGCTGGCGCGTCACATTCCGGGCGCCCGGTTCGTGCCGCTCGAGAGCAGGAATCACCTGATTCTCTCCCACGAGCCCGCCTGGCGGCCCTTCGTCGATGAAATCTGTGGGTTTCTGAGCGAAGACCGCGTATCGCCGTGACGCGAGATGGTCGCAGCTGAGCGATCAATCCTGAGCCCGGTCATGCAGTTCTCCTGATCCGGGCGCCACGCGTTGTGGTTGTATAGAGTTCTCCAATGGCCACCGACGTGCCGCGCAGTCGGGCGGGTGCGGTTCCGGAGCGGCGCCTCACCGCTGAATACATCGCGGCGCGTGCGCTGCTCGACGCCTCGACACTCGACGAAGCCGCGCCCAAGATTCTGGCCGCCATCTGCGGCACTCTCGGATGGGAGCACGGCTGCATCTGGACAATCGATCGGGAGATCGACGCCTTACGGTGTGCCTACATCTGGAACGCTCCCTCCGCTCGGTTTCCTCAGTTCGACACGCTCAGCCGCACCACCACCTTCAAACGCGGCGTCGGCCTTCCGGGCCGGGTCTGGAGCAACGGGCAGCCGGCCTGGATTCGAGACGTCGTCGAGGATGCGAACTTCCCGCGTGCCTCGGCCGCCGCGCGCGAAGGTTTGCATACGGCGGTCGGGTTTCCAGTGCTGCTGCGCGGTGAAGTGCTCCACGTGCTGGAGTTCTTCAGCCGCGACATTCGCGATGCCGAAGAAGAGCTGGTGAGCACGCTGAAGACGGTCGGCGAGCAGATTGGCATGTTCATCGATCGCCGGCGCGCACAGGAGGAACTCGATCGATTTTTTGTGCTCACCCTCGACATGTTCTGCATCGCCGACTTCGACGGCAACTTCACCCGCGTCAATCCCATGTGGACCCGCACGCTCGGCTACACCGAGGCCGAACTGCTGTCGCGTCCTTACATGGAGCTCGTGCATCCCGACGATCGTGAGGCGACGCTCCGCGCGGCCGACAAGCTGGCCGAAGGCGAGGAGATTGTCTACTTCGAGAATCGCTACCGGCACAAGGATGGAACGCACCGGTGGCTGCTCTGGGCATCAACGCCGTACCCGGAATTGCGCGTCGTCTATGCCGCCGCCCGCGACATCACCGAACGCAAGGCGGCCGAGGAAACGCTCGAGAGCCAGGCGCGGGATCTGCGAGCGACGCACCGCGAGCTCGAAGACCAGGCCGCGCGCCTTGCCCAGCTCGTGAAGGAACTGGAGCTCGCCAAACGCCGGGCCGAGGAAGCCACCGAAGCCAAGAGTGAGTTTCTGGCCAACATGAGCCACGAGATCCGCACGCCCCTCAACGCGATTCTGGGGATGAACGCGCTGGCGTTGAAAACCCGGCTGACATCCGAACAGCGCGACTATCTCGCCACCATCCGATCGTCGGCGGAATCCCTCCTGGCCATCGTCAACGACGTCCTCGACTTCTCGAAGATCGAAGCGCGCAAACTCGAGCTCGAGCGCACGGAGTTCGACGTTCGCGAGACGGTTGCGGACGCGGTCAAATTGCTGGCGCTGCGCGCCGCGGAAAAGGGCCTCGAGCTGGCCTGTCACATCGCTCCTGATGTGCCCGAGACGCTGCTCGGCGATGCCGGGCGCATCCGCCAGGTCCTCCTGAACGTCGTCGGCAACGCGGTCAAGTTCACCACAGCGGGTGAGGTCGTCGCGGATGCGACGGTCGAAGCGAGTGAACCGCGGGCCGTCACGCTGCACTTCGCTGTGAGCGATACGGGCATCGGCATTCCTCCCGAGAAACAGCGCGAGATCTTCCACGCCTTCACGCAGGCCGACACGTCCACCACGCGACGGTATGGCGGAACCGGCCTCGGACTTGCCATCGCACAACGGCTCGTCGATCTGATGAAGGGTCGCATCTGGGTCGAAAGCGAGGTCGGCCGCGGCAGCACCTTCCACTTCACCGCCGTGCTCGATCGATCCGCGGAGTCCTCCGAACGGCAGCTTCGGCGAGCGTCGAAACGGCCGAGGACGCTCGATGGACTACGCGTGCTCGTGGTCGACGACAACGCGACCAATCGGCGCATTCTCGAAGAGATGCTCGCGAGCTGGGCGATGCAGCCGGCGACGGCGGCCAGCGCGGCGTCGGCCCTCGAGGCGCTGCGGGATGCGCGGCGGGACGGCCGGCAGTTCGACGCGGTGATTGCCGACTGCCACATGCCGGACGCCGACGGCTTCATGCTGACCCAACAGCTCAAACGCGATCACCAGTTGCGCCGCACGCCGATCGTCATGCTGACCTCGGCGGGCCATCCCGGCGATGCGGAGCGGTGCCGTCGACTCGGCATCAAGGCGTACCTCGTGAAGCCAGTGAAGCACTCGGATCTGCTCGATTCGCTGGCGACCATGTTCGGCGATTCGGCGCGGCGAAGGCCGGCCCGGTCTGGGTCCCGCGTTTCCCGCACGCTCGTGCGTCCGCTGCGCATCCTGGTCGCCGAAGACAACCTCGTCAATCGCAGGCTGGTCACGACGTTGTTGAAAAAGCGTGGGCACAAGGTCGTGCAAGTCGAAAACGGGCGTTTGGCGGTGGAACGCATCGATGCCGCGGAACAGGCATTCGACGTGGTGCTGCTGGATCTCCAAATGCCCGAGATGGGCGGCCTCGAGGCCACTCAGGCGATTCGCGATCGAGAGGTCGCGACGCGTCGGCACGTGCCCATCATTGCCCTGACGGCGCACGCGATGAGCGGCGACCGGGAGCGATGCCTCAGTGCGGGCATGGATGGCTATCTCGCGAAGCCGATCGACGGCGACGACCTCATTCGAACCGTCGAGGAGTTCGGAACCGCAGGATCACACCGCGGACGTCTGGTGAAGAGCACTCGCGTGGCGTCGGCGGCTGACGTCGTGTTCGACGAACGGGCCGCTCTGGCGCACACCGGCGGCGATCGGCGGCTGCTCGCCGAGATGGTCGGGCTGTTTCGCTGGGACTTGGGGACCTACCTGCGGCGCATCGAGCGGGCCATGAAACGCCGGGAGGGTGAGGCCCTGCGGATGGCCGCGCACGGCCTGAAAGGCGCCCTTGCGACCGTGGGGTCCCATCGCGGCCGCGAACTCGCGGCAGAGCTCGAGCAGTTAGGCAAGGCTGGCCGAATCGAAGACGCTCGCGGCAAGTACCTCAGACTCCGGGATCATCTGCAGCTGCTCGAACAGGCGTTCGCGGCGGCAGGCCTCGCTCCACAACCGAGCGGAGCCGCGTCGCGACGCCCCGCGACACGTCGATCCCCGTCTCGAAAGCGAAGGCGGATATGAGCCACATCCTCGTCGTCGACGACGATCGCACGACTCGCTACGTGCTTCAGAACGTGCTCAACGGCGCCGGTTTCTCGACCAGCGTCGCGAAGGACGGCGTCGAGGCGCTCAAGGCGCTGCGCGCCGAGCGATACGACCTGTTGCTGCTCGACGTGTGGATGCCGCGGATGAACGGCCTCGACCTGCTCGCGAAGCTCCGAACGCGCAAGAATCGGCCGCGCGTGCTCGTGATGACGTCGGATGACACCCCGGAAACGGTGCTGAAGGCGGTGCGGGAGCAAGCCTTCAAGTACGTGCACAAGCCAGTCGACTCGGCGGCGCTCCTTGACACGATACGCGAGGTGCTGGAGTCATCAGTCCCGCCTCGGATCGAAGTGGTTTCCGCGCGGCCCGAGTGGGTCGAGCTCGTCGTGCCGTGCACCCGAGAGGCTGTCGAGCACCTTCAGTCGGTCATGGCCCATCTGGACGCGAACCTCGCGCCAGACGTCCGTGAGTCGATCGCCTATGCGTTTCGCGAGCTGTTGCTGAATGCGGTCGAGTGGGGCGGTCGCCTCGACCCGAACCGGACGGTCCGCATTGCCTGCCTGCGCTCGAAGCGGATGCTCATGTATCGCATCGCCGATCCGGGTACGGGATTCAACATCGACGATCTGCCGCACGCCGCCATCGGCCAGCCTGCCGAGACCCCGATCGCGCACAGCCAGGTGCGCGAGGAGAAGGGACTTCGTCCAGGCGGATTCGGCCTGCTGACGGTTCGCGCCACCGTCGACGAGCTGCTGTACAACGAGAAACGAAACGAAGTGGTGTTCGTGAAATATCTCGACCCGCCGACTGACGCCGCGCCTCGCTGAGCAACACCCGGTCTGGCGGCTGGACTCCACGACCCGAGATGCGCTGAAGTACTCCGTGTGCGAACTCGCGAGCCGAGGCTGACCGTTCGTGCCTTGCGACCGGTGATGTCGGGCCTCAAGGCGTTGGGCTACGATCCGGCTGCGTTCCTGCAAACGCAGGACGTCGATGACGCTCGGCTGCTCGATCCCGATGCGACGGTGCCCATGAGCGCCTGCGTCGCCCTGCTTGCCGAGGGCGTGCGGGTGACTGGTGACGAAAATCTCGGACTGCATGTGGCCGAACAGGCCGAGGTCGGCTCGTTCGACGTCCACTTTTACGCGATGATCTCGAGCCCGACGCTGGGCGCCGCGTTCGAGCGGGTCTGTCGCTACCAGCGTTTGATCCACGAGACGTCGGAGGTCCGGCTCGAGACATCAGGCGATGTCACGATCCTGTCGCACCGGCTGTCGGGCGGGATGCCGGCACCCCGCCAAACCGCCGAATTGCTTCTCGCGGCCTGGGTGCGCGCCGGCCGCATCGCCACTCGCACCAGGTGGAATCCAGCGGAAGTGCGATTTGCCCATCGCGCGCCACTCGATTGGCGCGAGCACGAGCGCTTCTTCGGTGCTCCACCGCGGTTTTCGAGCGGCGAGAATGCGCTGGTGCTGCCAGCCGCGCTGCTCGACCTGGCCTGTCGTCGCCCCGATCCGGCCTTGCTGTCGTTGCTCGATCGCTATGCCGCAGACCGGCTCGACGGGCGACAGGCGGCGACGTTCGCCGGCCGCGCCCGCGCCGCGCTCTCTGAGGAACTGGAGGCGGGGAACGTCGCGGCGTCACGCCTGGCCGCACGCCTCCACGTCAGCGTTCGGACGCTGCACCGCTTCCTTGCCGCTGAGGGAACGTCATACCGACGCCTGCTCGATCAGTTGCGGCACGACGCCGCCGAACGCCACCTCGCCGACGATCGGATGTCAGTGGGCGAAATCGCCTTTCTACTGGGATTCTCCGAGCTGAGCGCGTTCCACCGGGCATTCAGACGCTGGACCGGGGGGACGCCCGCGGCCTTTCGCGCCGCGGCGCGCGGGCGTGCGCGTCAGCCTTCGAATTCCGCGTAGCCGTTCCCGTCTAGTCACTCGGCGGCATTTTGGCACGGCGGGGCAATCGAATTGGCCAGCCGCGTCAATGCCTCGCCGCCGCCGCCGTTCGACAATGAAGCCCATGAACATGACACGACTCGAAAAGCGCTTCGTCAATGACCTCGGGCACAGCCGCTGCGTCGCAGAACACGCGGTGCAGCGTCTCCGCCGCCTCCCGGTTCAGCCCGGCTCGTCGTACCTGGACGTCGGCTGTGGCAACGGCGCCGCCGCCTTGCTCGTCGCCGACACCTTCGGTCTGCGGGTCGTGGGCGTCGATGTCGACCCGGAGCAAATCGCTCTGGCGCGCAACGCGCAAGGCGACCGAACGAACGTCGACTTCGTGACCGCGGATGCGACGTGCCTCCCCTTCGAGGATGGGCAGTTCGACCTGATCGCGACCAACAAGACGACGCATCACGTGCCGGAATGGCGACGAGCAATCGCCGAGATGAGACGTGCCCTCAAGCCAGGGGGTTACTTGGTCTACGCCGATCTAACGGCTCCGTCCTGGCTCGCGTGGGTCTTGAAACCGCTGGCCCGTCAGGCCGGCGTGTTCACCGCTGCGGATCTCGATCGGGGCTTCGCGTCGTTGCGGCAGGTTTATGGGCGCATCGGATGGCTGCACTACGAGACAGTCCTGCAGAAGCTGTGAGCCGATCGGGCAACACGGCCGACAAGCGCGGGCGCGCGCCGTCCGCTCTGGTCCGACTCTCGCTGCTGGCCGCTTTCATCGCGGCGACGGCGGTGGCGGGCTATCTCCTGCGAGCCTGGGCCGATCCGTTCGCCGTGCTGCGTGACTGGCTGAAGCAGGCGTCGAGCGTTGGGCCGCTGCTCTTCGTGATCGTGTTTCTCGCACTGAACACGATGAATGTACCGGCACCAGTGCTGGGAGCGGCGGCAGGAGCCGCGTTCGGTCCCCTTCCCGGTTCGGCGATCACGCTGGTCGCCATGACGATCACCGCAGCCGCACAGTTCGTCCTCGCGCGGCACATCGTCGGAGAGCGGGTTCGGCAACGCGTCCGCCATGCGGGGCGGCTCAGCCAGCTGCTCGAGCGCCGCGGCGTCATGGCCGTTGCTGGCGCGCGGCTGATGCCGGCGCCCTTCAGTGAATTCAACATGCTGGCCGGACTCACCTCGCTGCGGCTGCGGGACTTCGTGTGTGGCACCTTTCTCGGCTGCGTCCCGAAGGCGCTGGTCTGGTCGGGCCTCGGCGCGCTGATCTTCTAGTTCGTTCGGTGTCCCCCCGCCGGCGACGCCGCCTCGCTTCTTTCGCGAGCCGAGCGTTGCCACAGCGACGCCGCGGGCGCCAGCGTGCGAAACCGGCCCACTCTGCTGAATAATGCTGGGGCATGGCAAAGAAGAAGCGGGCGGCGCGACGGAAGAAGACGGCAGCGCAATCGATCGGATTGGACGCCGCCGACGTCAGCCACGTGGACGCCGACCAGGTGGCCACGCTTGCGGCGCGCGTCGCCGCAGACGGCGGCAAGGTGCTCGGGCGGTACCGCGATCCGTTCGGGGGCAGCCCGGTCATCGCCGTCGTGCTGCCGATCGACCGCGTCGAGCCGACGCCGTTTCAGCGCGATCCGTCCGAAGCCCACGTCAAAAAGCTGATGAACGTGATCGAGAAAGTCGGACGATTTCTCAATCCGGTGATCGTCGTGCGGCAGGACGACCGCTACTGGACGCCCAATGGCAATCACCGGCTGCAGGCCATGCGCAAGCTGGGAGCGAAGACCATCATCGGCCTGCTGCTCCCCGATCCCGAGCTCGCCTATAAGATTCTCGCGCTCAACACCGAGAAGGCGCACAACGTCAAAGAGAAGTCGCTCGAGACGATCCGGATGGCGCGCAGCCTTGCCGATCGCCAGGCCGGACGCGAGAGCGACTACACCTTCGAATTCGAGCTGGCGCCCTATCTGACCCTCGGCGCCGCCTACGAGCAGCGCCGCACCCTCAGCGGCGGCGCCTATTTGTCGGTGCTGCGGCGGATCGACGACTTCCTCGACGAGCCGATGGGCAAGGCGGTGGCTGAACGTGAGCGCCGGGCGGCGATCGTGCTGCGCCTGGATGACACCGTCGCGAAAGTGGTGACGGCGCTCAAGGCTCGCGGCATGACCAGCCCCTATCTCAAGGCGTTCGTCATCGCGCGGGTCAATCCGATCCGCTTCTCGAAGTCCACCGAGTTCGACTTCGACGAGGTCATGACCAAGATGACGGGCGCTGCCGAGCGGTTCAAGGTCGATCGCGTCCGCCAGGAAGACGTGGCGCGCGCGGCCGGCGGGCCACCAGACGAAGATTGACGCGCAGAGGGACGCCGCCGGCGATAATCAGCCATGCGGTTGAGGGAGTTTGAGCCATGGCACACCAGCCGAGGGATCTGGCACGACGCACGTTGCTGAAAAGCGTGGCGATGGCGGGCGTAGCCGCGCGGGCGGCGGCGCAACAGCCAGCAACGCCGGCCGAGGCCGAGACACGGCTCGCCGACGTGCCGCTGGCACCGGGTACGACCGTGACCGTCGAGCGCCGTGGCCAGATTGCGCTCGTCGGCATCAACCGTCCGTTCATCCAGAACCGGATCGACCCGCCGACGCGCATCCAGCTCGCGCAGACGTTCTACCGGTATGAGCACGACCCGTCGTTGCGAGCGCTGGTGCTCTTCGGTCATGGGCCGAACTTCTCGCGCGGCATCGACGTCGACGCTGCGCAGGCTGGACTGCAATCGGGCAACCGGGCAGGGAATGGCACCGAGGCCATCGACGTGCTCGGCAATACCGGACTTCGGCGCTCGAAACCGGTCGTCGTCGCCGTCCACGGCGACACGTGGAATCTCGGCCACGAGATCTATCTCGCCTGCGACATCCGCGTGGCCGCGGCCAACACCAACTTCGGCCAGGACGAAAACACGCACGGCCGCTTTCCTGGTGGCGGCGCCACGGTCCGCTTCATCCGCGAAGCCGGCTGGGGCAACGCGATGCGCTACATGCTCACCGGCGATCACTGGACCGCAGACGAGTCGTACCGAATGGGGGTCACCCAGCAGATCGCGCCGACGCCGGAAGCGGCGCTGCAGGCGGCCGTCGACATGGCCGGGAAGATCGCCGCCAACGGTCCGCTTGGCATCAAGGCGACGCTGGCCTCCGCGCACCAGGTGATCGATCCGGTCGAGGCCGACGCACTGTCGAAGCTCGGCGCCCAGTACGCGGCGCTCTACCGCACCGAGGACTTCGTCGAAGGACGACGGGCCGAAGCCGAAGGCCGCCCGCCGAAGTACCAGGGGAAGTAGTGGCTACGTTCAACGAGATCGGACAGCCTGCGAATTCGCGAGTGAACGCTGGCTACCAACAAATGTCGCGAGGTGCTCGCCGGTCAGCGTCGACCGGGCCGCGACCAGGTCGGACGGCGTGCCTTCGAAGACAATGTGCCCGCCGTCGTGGCCCGCGCCCGGCCCGAGGTCGATGATCCAGTCGGCGTGCGCCATGACCGCCTGGTGGTGCTCGATCACGATGACTGACTTGCCAGAGTCGACCAGCTGGTCCAGCAGCCCGAGCAGCTGTTCGAGGTCGGCCAGATGCAGCCCGGTAGTCAGCTCGTCGAGCACGTAGATGCCGCCCTCGGCACCCATGTGAGTCGCGAGCTTAAGCCGCTGGCGCTCGCCGCCTGACAGCGTGGTGAGCGGTTGACCGAGGCGCAGGTAGCCGAGCCCGACGTTGGCCATGCGCTGCAGAATCGCGTGGGCAGCCGGCGTGTGCGCTTTGGCTTTGGGCGTGTTCGCCGCGCCGCCGCCAGCGGCAGGATCGCCCGGGCCGAAGAAGCCCACCGCATCGTCGACCGCCAGGTCGAGCACCTCGGCGATATTGAGCCCGCCGAGCCGATAGTTCAGCACCGATGCCTGAAACCGCCGGCCCTCGCACTCCTCGCAGACGGTGGTGACGCCGGCCATCATCGCGAGGTCGGTGTAGATCACCCCGGCGCCGTTACAGGACGGACAGGCACCCTCGGAGTTAGCGCTGAACAGCGCCGGCTTGACACCGTTGGCCTTCGCGAACGCGTTGCGGATTGGATCGAGCAGGCCGGTATACGTCGCGGGGTTGCTCCGCCGAGAGCCACGGATCGCGGTCTGGTCGACTGACACCACGCCGTCCCGGCCAGACACCGAGCCGTGGATCAGCGAGCTCTTGCCCGACCCCGCCACACCGGTCACCACCACCAGCACACCGAGCGGGATGTCGACGTTGACGTTCCGCAGGTTGTGGGTCCGAGCGCCGCGCACCCTCATCACACCCGATGGCTTTCTGACGGACGACTTGAGCGCGGCACGATCGTTTAAGTGACGTCCGGTGAGCGTGCCGCTCCCACGGAGCCCATCGACGGTGCCCTCGAATACCAGCTCGCCGCCGGCGGTACCGGCGCCCGGGCCAAGATCGACGACATGATCGGCGACCGCGATCACCTCCGGCTTGTGTTCGACGACGAGCACAGTGTTGCCTTTGTCGCGCAGCCGCAGCACCAGACGGTTCATCCGCTGAATGTCGTGCGGGTGGAGCCCGATCGTCGGCTCGTCGAAGACGTAGGTGACATCGGTCAACGACGACCCGAGATGGCTGATCATCTTCGTGCGCTGCGCCTCACCACCCGACAGCGTGCCGGACGGCCGATCGAGACTGAGGTAGCCGAGGCCTATTTCCACGAACGAGTCGAGGGTGTGTCGCAGCTTCACCAGCAGAGGCGCGACGGACGGCTCGTTCAGGCCGCGCACCCACGCGGCCAGGTCGTTGATCTGCATCGCGCAGGCGTCGGCGATATTGATCCCCTTGATCTTCGAGGACCGGGCGCCTTCGTTGAGCCGCGTGCCCTTGCACTCGGGGCACGGAGCGAACGTCACCGCGCGCTCTACGAACGCGCGGATGTGCGGCTGCATGGCGTCGAGGCCCTTGGACAGGAAAGACTTCTGGATCCGCGGGACGAGTCCTTCGTAGGTGAGGTTCAGTTTTTCGACCTTCACCTTGGTCGGCTCCTTGTAGAGGAAGTCGTGGCGTTCCTTCTTGGTGTATTTGCGAATCGGCTTATCGAGGTCGAGAAAGACGCCGAAGATGCGCACGTACCAGCCATCGGAGGTGTAGCCGGGGACCGTGATGCCACCCTCGTTGATCGACTTGCTCTCGTCGAAGAGCTGCGACAAGTCGATGTCGCTGACCGATCCCATGCCCTCACAGCGTGGGCACATGCCGCCGTGGTAGACGACGTCGCGCACGACGAGGCGCTGCCCCTTGCCCTTGTCGACGGTCATCGACCCGCTCGCTTTCCGCGTCGGGACGTTGAACGAGTAGGCGGTTTGAGGTCCGATGTACGGCTTGCCGAGCCGGCTGAACAGCACACGCAGCATCGCGTTGGCGTCCGTCACGGTGCCGACTGTGGAGCGGGAGTTCGGGCCCATCCGCTCCTGGTCGATGATGATCGCGGTCGTCAGCCCTTCCAGGACGTCGACGTCAGGCCGGGCCAGCGTCGGCATGAATCCCTGAACGAACGCGCTGTAGGTCTCGTTGATCAGCCGCTGCGACTCAGCTGCGATGGTGCCAAACACCAGCGACGACTTGCCGGATCCCGAAATGCCGGTGAACACCGTCAGCCGGCGCTTCGGGATCTCGAGACTGATGTTCTTCA
>Ga0111538_10001156_pt1 | contig 37143 bp, 34 predicted proteins | sample SoiMethybrSBSTD1_FD_79669 | JGI IMG/M metagenome (GOLD analysis project Ga0111538, IMG submission 79669) | Bulk soil microbial communities from a Populus tree surrounding site in Tennessee, USA - Soil MetaG P. TD hybrid SBSTD1 (version 2)... | ecosystem: Environmental > Terrestrial > Soil >...
GGCCGCCGCCCAGCCAACCAACGGCGGCCACGCGGCCGCCGCCCAGCCAACCAACGGCGGCCACGCGGCCGCCGCCCAGCCAACCAACGCCGACGTGCCGGCCGCCGCCGCGCTCCTGCACCACCTCGGCCGCAACCACCTGCTCCTGGCGGCCGGGCCGGACCGCTACGCCCTGCACGACCTGGTGCGCGCGTACGCGTCGGCGCGAGCCGGTGACGAGGACCCACCGGCCGAGCGCCGGGCCGCCCTGACCCGCCTGTTCGACTACTACCTGGCCACCGCCGCGGCCGCGATGGACGTGCTGGTACCGGTCGAGCGACATCTCCGTCCAAGGATCGCGGAACCGGCGACGGCGCGGCCGGCGTTCGCGGACGCCTGCGCCGCGCGGACCTGGCTCGACTCCGAACGCCCGACGCTGGTGGCGGTCGCGGTGCACGCCGGCGCCAACGGCTGGCCGGACCACACGACGCGGCTGTCGACCACCCTGTTCCGCTACCTCGCGGGCGGGCACCTGAACGACGCGTTCACCATTCACGGGGCGGCGCGCCAGGTCGCCGAGCAGAGCGGCGACCGGATCGGGCTGGCCCGGGCGCTGAACAACCTCGCGATCGCGCACACCGCGGAGGGCCGGTTCGAGCTGGCCGCCGACCTCCTGCACCAGGCGCTCGTCGGGTACGAGCAGGTCAACGACCGGCCCGGGGTGGCTCGGGCGCTGGGCAACCTCGGCATGGTCGAGGAGCGGCTGGGCCGCAAGTCGGCGGTGGACCACCTGGAGCGCGCGCTGCCGCTGTTCCGCGACCTCGGCGACGTCGCGGGCGAGGCGCGCACCGAGCTGAACCTCGGCCTGATCGACGAACGGCTGGGCCGCCCCGAGGAAGCGGCCGATCGCTTCGAGCGGGCGCTCGGGCTGAGCCGGCGCATCGACGACCGTCCGGGGATCGCGAGCGCGCTGCGCGACCTCGGCGGCGTCGAGATCAAGCTGGACCGGCACGCGGCCGCCGGCGACCACCTGCGCCAGGCCCTCGCGGTGTTCCGCGAGCTCGGCAACGCCGACGCGGAGGCATGGACCCTGGACAGCCTGGGTTCCCTGCACACCAGCCTCGGCGACGAGGAGGAGGCGGTCGCGTGCCTGCGCCGGGCGCTGGCGATCCACCGCGAGATCGGCGACCGGCACGGCGAGGCGTGGGCGCTCAACGCCCTCGGCGAGGTGGCCTCGGGGCACGGCCGCCCGACCGACGCGCTGCGCCTGCACAGCGAGGCGGAGGCGATCGCCGTCGGCACGGGCGCGGATGAGTTGGCCCGGGCGCACGCCGGCCTCGCCCGCACGCACCGCGACCTCGGCGACCGCGACCAAGCCCGCGCGCACTACCGGCAGGCGCTGTCGCTGTACACCGAGCTCGGCATGCCCGCCGCGGACGAGATCCGCGCGGCGCTGATGATGCTTGATGCCGCGGGCACGCAGTGACGGCGCGGTGCCGCGTCGTTCATGCGCTCTGAATCGTCTATGAAATCGGCGTTATGACGTCCTCCGACGCCGTTACGGCAGGAACTGCTGATCGATAACGGGCGTATCACGGTGCAGACACTGCCGCATCACGGATTGAGGGACGTCATGCACTTGAAGGTACGGGCGCCTCGGCTGTTCATCGCCGGCGGCGCCGTCGCGCTCATGATGGCGACGGGCATCGGCATCGCCGTCGCCGCCGACCGGTCCAACTCGCCGGCCGCCGCCCGCACGGTTTCGTGCCCGACCGTCGCCGACAAGCTCCCGCCGATCCCGGCCGCCGCGCAGGCCGAGGTGACGAGGAACCTGCAACTGCTGGACAAACAGATCGCCGAGGCCAACAACCGGCTCGCGACGACGGTCGGCCAGGGCGGCCCGAACTTCGTGCAGAACGCCATCCTCGGCCCGCTGGCCGACAAGCGCCGAGCGACGATCGACCGGATCTCGATCGCCATCGGCCGCCACGCCGCCCGTCCGACCGGGCTGGACTCGTTGGCCACGTGCGCGTTGTCGGGTCAGGCCGTGGTGCAGCCGCCTCCCGTTGGCCAGCCGCCGGCCGCGGGTGGCCAGCCGCCGGCCGCGGGTGGCCAGCCGCCGGCCGCCGATCCCGGTGCCCGCACGGTGTCGTGCCCGACGGTCGCCGACAAGCTCCCGCCGATCCCGGCCGCCGCGCAGGCCGAGGTGACCTCGAACCTGCAGCAGTTGGACAAGCAGATCGCCGAGGCCAACAACCGGCTGGCGACCACCGTTGGGCAGGGCGGGCCGAACTTCGTGCAGAACGCCATCCTCGGCCCGCTGGCCGACAAGCGCCGTGCCGCCCTGGAGCGGATCGCGATCGCCATCGGCCGCCACGCCGCCCGCCCGTCCGGCCTGGACTCGCTGGCCACCTGCACCCTCGCCCAAGGCTGAGCCGAACCGCTGTCAGACCCCGTCGATCTTGCAGTTGTGGTGCCAGAATTCGCGCTGATTCGCCCGGTTTTGTGAGCCACCACAACTGCAAGATCGACGCGATCATGGCGGCAACTGGCGCGCATCGAGGCGTCAGGCGCACAGAGCCGCGGCGACCACGTCGCGCAGGACCCGGCGCGCCTCGGGCGTCGGGTCGAGCAGGCGCAGGCCGATCTCGGCGTCCAGCCCGTCCCTCGCGACGTGGACCGCCTCGCCCCGCGCGACAACGGGACGGCCCTCGATCGTCAGGTCCAGGCCCACGACCTCGCCCGGCCCGATCGCGACGCCGGCGTCGAGCGCGAGCCGCAGGCCGCCCTCGCTCGCGTCGATGAGGCGCACGTCGTGCGCGCGCCCCTCGACCCGCAACAGCCCCGACCCGGACACCGGCACGCGCGGATGCGCCCGCCGCTCCAACTGCTCGCTCAGGTTCGTCATCGTGCGGATACGCGCGATCGCCTCCTGCACGCTGGCGTTGAGCTGCTCCACGCTGGCGATCTGCTGGCGGGTCACCGTCGAGACCTCCGCGGTCGCCGCCCGGATGTCGGCGATGCCGGTGCTCATGTCGGAGATCACCGCGGCCATCGCGGCGGCCCGCTGCTCGACCGTCCGGATCGTGGTGGTGATCTCGTCGGTGGACTGGGCGGTCGTCGCGGCCAGGCTCTTCACCTCGCCGGCCACCACGTTGAAGCCCTTGCCGGCGGCGCCCGCGCGGGCCGCCTCGATCGTGGCGTTCAACGCGAGCAGCTTGGTCTGCGCGGCGACCTCCGAGATCAGCCGAAGGATGCCGTCGACGCGGCGCAGGCTCTCCGCCATCTCGTCGACGGCCTGGTCGGCGTGGTCGGCCCGGGTCACCACGGTCCGGGTGATCGAGTCGGTGGTACCGACCCTGTCGTCGATGCTGTCCGACGCGCCGCGCACCGCACCGGTCTGCTCGACGACCGTCTCCAACTGGGCCACGACGGCGGTGATCGTCTCGTCGACGAGGCTCTGCGTGCGCCGGCGCTCCTGCTGCTCGGCCAGCCGCTGCCGGGCGTGGCCGGCGCGCAACTGCTGCTCCCGGTTGGCATTGGCGCGGTCGAGGTCGGCGTCGCGGGCCGCGAGGCCGTCCAGCATCGTGTCGATCGCGCGGCCGAGCGCGCCGATCTCGCCCGAGCCGCTCGACCGGACGCGAAGGCCCCGGTCCCCCGACGCGATCACTGCCTCCGCCGTCTGCCGCAGCGGGCCGACCTGGCGCTTGATGCCGCGCGACACGAGCACCATCACCGCGGCCATGATGAGCACACCCGCACCGACAGTGATCAGGGACATCTTCAGCACCGTGTTCGTCGCGACCCGGTGGATCGGCCGGTCGCGCACCGCCTCCAGAACGACCGGATCGCCGACGACGGTGGGCACCGTGACGTTGAGCGCGATGTGCTCGCCGCTGACGGTGGTGGTCGCGACGCCGAGGTCGCCGAGGCTGCCGGCCACCGTGTGCTGGCTGGTCGCGCCGGCGCGAACCGCCTTGACCGCGCCGATGGGCAGGTTCATGCGCTCGCCCAGCCGGGCGAGCCCGGCCGCGTTGAGCGCGCTGAAATAGATGAGGCCACCGGCCGCCGGTCCGCTGCCGTCGCCGCGGTAACTGGCGAACCCGCAGTACACAAGCGCCCCGATCGACACGTTCGCCACACCGCACATGCCGGAGCCCGGCTCGCTGTTCGGGTCGAACATCCTGCTCAGCACGGCGGGGTCGGCGAGGTCCGGCGGCAGCGGCGCGTACACGTCGGATCCGTTCGCGATGCCGCCGACGCGGGCGGTGCCGTCCGGGCCGACGCCGATCGCGCCGTCCAGCCCGTAGATTTCGGGCAGGTCGGTCGGGGAGAAGTCGGCCGCGAACGCGTCGGCGTCCGCGCCTTGCACGTCGATGAAGCTGTTGTCCCAGATGGAGTTCGTGGCGCCGTAGTTGCGCAGGAGTTGGACCTCGTAGTCCAGCGCGATGCCCACCCGACGGGCGTCCTCGGCGACGCGGATCTCCTCGAGCCTGTCGAAGGCGGCGCCGGCGATCCCCCGCTGGGCGAGGAAGACCACGCCGAGCAGCAGGATGACGATCAGACCCGCACCGGGCGATCGGGTTGTCCACTGCCGTGCTCGCACACGGGTCCCATCGGCCGGTCCGGGCCGGACTGTAACCCGAAGGGCGAATTCGAGTCCCCCGGCGCTGCCGCGTCAGCCGGACTGCGCCAGCGACGTGGTGGCGAGCAGCGCGCCGTGGTCCGACAGGCCGCCCCCGGCGTCGACGACAGTGGCGCGCGAGCCGGACCAGTGACCGTCGGCGAGGAAGATGTAGTCGAGCTTCTGGCGCGCGAACGTCGTGTCGTTGACGCCCGGCAGGTGCCCGCCCGCCGCCCGGCTGTGTGCGACGGAGGAGTCGACCTCGGTGAACGCGCCGGTCCCCGCGTCGTACCGGTTGTCGTAGACGGGATTCAACCGCGCGTCGAGCGGATCGGTGTTGAAATCACCGCCGAGCAGAACCGGATCCTCGCCCGGAAGTGCGCGCAACAACCCGGCGACGGCGTCGATCTGGGCGCCGATGTTGCCCGCCTTGAACGAGATGTGCGTGACGCAGGCGACGAGCGACGGCACTCCCGCCGGCCGGCCGCGCACACACATCAGGCGACGGGTCTCGTCGCCGGCCGGATTCGGCAACTGCCAACTGCCGACGGGTTCCACACCCGACCCGCGCAGAAGGATCGCATTGCCGTACCGGGAACCGTTGGTGCAGACCGGTCCGGTGGGGTCGAACCGTCCGGCGTATCCGGGCAGGTCGCCGCTCAGTCGCTCGAACTGGTTGGCGCACATCTCGTTCAGCGTCACGACGCTGGGCTGGTCGGTTTCGATCGTCTGCTCGAGGTTGTGCACCACGGCCAGGTCGCCGTGGTTGCAGGCGTTGCCGCACATGTTGAACTGCAAATACGACTGTCCGACGGCGCTCACCCGGGCGCCGGCGTCCTCGGCATGCGCGGCGAACGGCCCGGCGACGGCGCACACCGCGACGATCAGGCCGAGCCACCGTCGCAACATCCGCATCTGCACCGCCTCCCGTCCCTCGAATCACCACCGCTCGTGTGCGGTCGATGGCGATTCGGTGCGGGACGGGAGGCGGATGGGTCGGGATTACGCGGTGGTGCAGAAGGTTCCGTTGAGGGTGAACACGGCCGGCGGCACGTTCGGCCCGCTGTACGCGCCGACGAAACCCACCGTCCACGTTCCGCCGGCGCCGATCGTGTCGGTGCTCGTCACCCGCACCGTGGTGCCCGTCTGCGCCCAGGTGGCGCTCCAGCCGCTGTCCATGCGCTGCCAGGCCGTCGGCCAGGTGAACGTGAGCGTCCAGCCCGTCACCGGCGACGCGGTGTTGTTCGTGATGTCGATCGAGGCGACGTACCCGTTGCCCCAGTCGTTGGTGTTGAGGAACCGCACCGTACAACTCGACGCCGCCGGGCTCGTCGTGGTGAAGGTCAGCGGTTGCGACGGTCGGGAGGCGCCGCCGGCCGCGTCGCGCGCCACGACGTTGACGGTGTACCGCCGGCCGGGTTCGAGGTTGCGGATCGTGAACGAGGTTCCGGTGGTCTCACCGAGTTGTTCGCTGGCACCGCCGTTCTGGCGGTAGATCTCGTACTTCGCCACCGGCTTGCCGCCGGGAGCGGCCGACGCCGCGGGCCACGAGACGGTCGCGGTGCGGTCCGTGACGGTGCCGACCACCGGGGCGCCCGGCGCCCGCGGCGATGTGGCGTCGCTCCGGTTGGGCCGCACGGTCAGCAGCGTCAGCGAGTACGCCGGAAGCGTCTGGCTGCTGGCGGTTCCCCTGCTGTAGGTCTCGATCGTGGTGGCGCCGTTGGTGTACGACGACACGACCGGAACCGCGCCGAGCGGCGTGAAACCGTTGTACCGCACGCCGACCGTGTGCGCGTTGTCGGGATCCAGGTTGACGAGCAGCACGGCCAGGTCGCCGTTCGGCCGGCGCGACGCGTGCGCGCTCACCAGCGGGTTCGACGTGCCGGCGCGTACCAGTTGGTCACCGGTGCGGGCGAACGACGACATCATCGTCAGCGCGTGGTACGGCGCGAACGGCGTGTTCATCGCGGGCTCGCAGACGGAGCCGTCGGCAGTGCAGTTACCGCTGGAGAGCAGCCCGAAGTCACCGTAGTCGGTGTGCCCGGCCACCGTCGAGACGGTGCCGATTCCATTGTGGACGTTCCACCACTGCACGGTGAACACGCCCTGTTCGAGCAGCCCGCTGTACGCGTCGGCGAGAAAGAGCGCACCCGGCTGGGTGTTCGGCCCGACGCCGACGTTGGTCTCGGTCATGCTGATCCCGATGCGCCCGGCGTTCGCTCCGGCGTACCGGGCGATCTGCTGCCGCAGCAGGAACGCGGCGTCCGTCAGGTGCTGGGGCTTGGTCAGCGACTCCGCGGCCGTGCCGCCGCCCGGATACCAGTGCACATCGACGAAGTCGATCGCCGCGCCGGCGCCACTGAGGACGACCTGGTTCCACGTCCCCGCATCGCCGCTGCCCACCAGCCCGTCCGGCCAGTTGCCCGGCATCGTGAGCACCGCCCCGATCTTGATCGACGGATCGACGGCCTTCATCGCCTGCGAATAGGCGACGACGTTCGCCGCGTACTCGGCGGGGCTCTTGTCGGCGTGGTTGTCGGCCTCCCAGGCGGCGCCGTAGTGGCCGTTGCCGTAGTTCTCGTTGCCGATCGTCCAGTACTTCGCGCCGTATCCCTTGACGACGTTCGCGGAGCGGACCCAGTCGGCCGCCTCCTGCGGCGTGCCCGTCCCGTAGTTGGCGATGATCATCGGCTGGGCGCCGACCCGGCGCACGGCGGCCATGAACGTGTCGAAGTCGGTGCCGGGCGCCACGTAGCCGCCGGGCGCCGTGTGGTCGCGCCAGTGGTAGATGTCGGCGTAGGAGCCGCCGGGGTACCGGAGCATCTGGACGCCGGCCGACTTCAGCAGGTCCGACACCGCGGCGGTGCCGAGTTGGGCGTCCCAGATGGCGTGGTTCAGCCCGATGGCGGTGTCGGGGACCGTCGCGAGGCCGGCGCGCACGTCGACGTCGACGGTGGTGTCGGCGGCGACCGCGGCGGCCGCCGTACGCGCGGTCGGCGCCGCGGCGCCGGCCGGTGGCGCGGTTGCGGTGACGGCGACGACCGTGGCGAGCAGGGCGGTGCTCGCGACGGCGCGCCGGAGGATCGGTGTCTGCACGGCTCACTCCACTGTGGGCGGGGTTGGTGGGAGCGCTCCCATACTCCCGCTCGACAGAGATCGTTGTCAATGTCGATGCAGCGCGGCGCATTTCCGCGATCTTGCAGTTGTGGTGCCAGACTTCGCCCTGATCGATCCCGTTTTGTCGCCCACCACAACTGCAAGATCGACGCGATCTTGAGAGGCGCGCGGGCGCCTACCGGTTCGCTAAGTTGAACTCCATGAGCGCACTCAAGGTCCTCTTCATCGGCGGCGACGGCGTCATCAGCTCGGCCTGTTCCCGGCTCGCGGTCGAGCGCGGCCTCGACCTGTACCTGCTCAAGCGGTCCGCCGGCGGCCGTCGGCCGATACCGGCCGGGGCGACGGTGCTGCGCGGCGACATCCGCGACCCCGCGTCGGTCAAGGAGGCGCTGGGCGATCGCGAGTTCGACGCCGTGGTGGACTGGGTGGCGTTCACGCCGCAGCACATCCAGACCGACATCGACCTGTTCCGCAGCAGGGCCGGCCAGTTCGTCTTCATCAGTTCGGCGTCGGCCTACCAGACGCCGCCCGCGCGCGTGCCGGTGGTCGAGTCGACCCCGCTGCGCAACCCGTTCTGGCAGTACTCCCGCGACAAGATCGCCTGCGAGGACCTGCTGACCGCCGCCTACCGCGACGACGGCTTCCCGATGACGATCGTCCGCCCGTCGCACACGTACGACCGGACGCTCGTCCCGTTCGACGGCGGCTGGACGGCGATGGCGCGGATGCGACTTGGCAAGGAGATCGTGGTGCACGGCGACGGGACGTCACTGTGGACACTCACCCACCACGACGACTTCGCGAAGGGCTTCGTGCCGCTGCTCGGCCACCCTCGCACGATCGGTGAGGCGTTCCACATCACCGGCGACGACGCGCCCACGTGGAACCAGATCGCCTGGACGCTCGCGGCGGCGCTCGGCGTGGAGCCGCGCATCGTGCACGTGCCCTCCGACGCGATCGCGGCCGCCGATCCGGTGTGGGGCGCGGGGCTCCTCGGCGACAAGGCGCACTCGATGATCTTCGACAACTCGAAGCTGCGCTCGGTCGTGCCGGACTACGTCGCGACGATCCCGTTCGAGCGGGGCGCCCGCGAGATCGTCGCCTGGCACGACGAGGACCCGGCGCGCCAAGTCGTCGACGAGCACTTCGACACGCTCATGGACCGCCTCGTCGAGGCCCACCGCCAGCCGCGCGCCGCCTGAGCGTCAGTAGCTCAGGCCGTGGCCGAACGGGTACAGGGCACCGGACCCGTCGGCCCGCGGGATCGTGACGGGCAGCCTGCCTGTCGGGTTCACCTCGCCGTACAGCACCCGGGTCAGCGACTCGATCGAGCCTGCGGTGTAGCCGTACGTGGCGAGGTAGGTCGGCGCGTCGCCGAGGGCCGAGATGTCGTACGGGTTGCGCATGCCGGCCACCACCACGGGCTTGCCGGTGGCGCGCAGCGCCCGCACCAGCGCCTGTTGCGCCGCGGCCGACGCGGTGGGCTGCCCGGTGGCGAGGTCCACACTGGACGCGTTGTTCGTCGATACCACGACGAGGTCGTTGTTCGCCGCCTGGGCCACCGTCTCGTCGATCCGCGTCTGTGCCGGTGTCGTGCCCGTCTCCAGGATCGTGACCGTCTGTCCACGTCGGACGATCGCGGCGCCGAGCGTCTGCGTCGTGGTGACGCCCCACCCGGTCACGAGGACCCGCCGCGGGTCGGCGGACAGCGGCAGCACGCCGGCGTCGTTGCGCACGAGCGTCGTCGTGCGGTCGGTGATGGCCTGCGCGGCGGCGAGGTGGTCGGGGGCGCCGACGACGCGCTCGGCCCGATCCGGGTCGACCTGCGAGCGGTGGAACAGTCCGCGCTTCAGCTTGAGCCGCAGGATCCGCTGCACCGACTCGTCGAGCCGGCGCTTGGAGATCTCGCCGCTGCGCACCGCCGCGAGCACGGCGTTGTACGCGACGTCCAGCTGCGGCGCCAGCACGAGCTGGTCGGCACCGGCCTTGAACGCCTCGACCGGCGCGACGTTCGGCGGGTACGTGCCGGTGGCGCCACCCATGTCCAGCGCATCGGTGACGATCAGCCCGTCGTAGCGCAGCTCCTCGCGGAGCAGCCCGGTGAGGATCGGCCGGGACATCGTCGCGGGGGCGCCGCTCGGGTCGATCGACCGGAGCACCACGTGCGCCGTCATGATGGTGTCGACGCCGGTGCGGATCGCGGCGCGGAACGGCGGCAGGTCGATCGCTTCGAGCTGCTCGCGGGAGTGCGTCACCTCGGGCAGCCCGAAGTGGCTGTCGACGGCGGTGTCGCCGTGGCCGGGGAAGTGCTTCGCGACGGTGGCCACGCCGCCGTCGTGGTAGCCGTCGACCTGTGCGGACACCAGCCGGGAGACCAGCTGCGGATCTTCGCCGACGGACCGCACCCCGATCACCGGGTTGGCCGGGTTGACGTTGACGTCGGCGACCGGCGCGTAGTCCTGGTTGATCCCGACGGCCGCCAGCTCCGTGCCGATCACCTGGGCCGACCGGCGCGCCGCGGCCTGCGAGCGGCTCGCCCCGAGCGCCATGTTGCCGGGCATCGCGGTCGCCGGCGCGACGAGCCGGAAGACGACGGCGCCGCCCTCCTGGTCGGTCGAGATCAGCAGCGGGATGTGCATCCGCTGCCGGACGGCGGCGGCCTGCAACCCGTTGGACAGCATGGCGATCTGGCGGGGGTCACGGACGTTGTCGGGCCCGCGCCGGGCGTCGAAATAGATGACCCCGCCCGGCTTGTACTTGTCGACGACCTCCGCCGGCGTGTCGACGCCGTACAGCCGTCGGTTGGCGGCGGCCGCCTCCGGCGTCACGGTCGTGGCGTCCTGGCCGTAGACCTCGACGACGAACAGCTGACCGACCTTCTCCTCGACGGTCATGTGTCGCACCATGACGCCGACCAGCACCGAGGTCGACTGCGCCGACGCGGGCGACGGCACAGCCACCATCGACACCAGCAGGGCCAGCACCGCACCGAACCGACCGATCCACGCACGCATCTCACGACCCCCGCATCACAGTGATCGATGCAAATACGTGGTGAGTCTACCGCCGGCGGGTCCCATCTGGTCCAGTCCGGTCCGATCCGGCGATCGTCGGACGTCAGGGGGATGTGCGTGACCGGGTCGACGCCGCACACTCTCATCCACCATCCACGATGGAGCCAGCCGCGGAGGTAGCAATGGGATTCATGAAGCCCACGTTGCCGCAGGTCGACATGGAGACCTGGCACGAGCGGCCGCGGCTGGACAAGGTCCGGATGCTCGCGCCGTTCTGGGTCGACCACGGCTTCGGGACGCAGCGGGTCGTGCACGTCGCGTACGGACTCAAGTGCGTGGGCTACGTCGTCGTCGGCGTCCTGCTGTCGTGGCTCACGACGCCGGGCCTCGGCGGGCTGGGCGAGATCGCCCGCTGGTGGTCCGAGCCGATCTTCTTCCAGAAGGCGGTCGTCGCCACGCTGTTGTTCGAGATCCTCGGCCTGGGGTGCGGCTCGGGCCCGCTGACGCTGCGCATCAACCCGCCGATCGGCGGCCCGCTGTACTGGCTGCGGCCGGGCACGGTCCGGCTGCCGCCGTGGCCGTCGAGAGTGCCGCTGACCGCCGGGTCCACCCGCACGATCGTCGACGTCCTGCTGTACGCGGGCGTCCTCGCGTCGTGCGTCTGGATCCTGCTGGCGCCCGGCGAGGGCCCGGTGTCGAACGCGTACCTGTCCACCGACGTCGGCGTCGTCGACCCGGCGCGGCTCGTCCCGCTCGCGGTGCTGCTGCCGCTGATCGGCCTGCGCGACCAGACGATCTTCCTGGCCGCGCGGCCGGAACACTACTTCCTGACGACGCTGCTGTTCTTCCTTCCGGCCACGCAGATGCTGGCCGGGGCCCACCTGGTGATGCTGCTGCTGTGGTGGGGCGCGGCGACGTCGAAGCTCAACAAGCACTTCCCGTTCGTCGTGTCCATCATGATCAGCAACGCGCCGCTGCACGCGTCGGGCGCGCTGAAGCGCCGCCTGTACCGGCATTTCCCCGACGACCTACGCCCGTCCCGGCTCAGCACGTTCCTCGCGCGGGCGGGCACGGCCACCGAGTTCGTCGTGCCGGTGGTCCTCGTGCTCGCCACCAACCGCACGCTCCTCGCCCTCGCCGTCATCGTGATGGTGGTCTTCCATCTGCACATCCTCTCGACGTTCCCGATGGGCGTGCCGCTGGAGTGGAACATCTTCATGATCTTCTCGACGCTGTTCCTGTTCGGCGTGCACGGCGAGATCGGACCTTCGCAGCTGGACGCGCCGTGGGCGATCGCGCTCCTCGCCGCGGCTGCCGCGATCGTGGTGCTGGGCAACGTGTTCCCGGAGCGGTTCTCGTTCCTGCTGTCGATGCGGTACTACGCCGGCAACTGGGCGACGAGCTACTGGTGCTTCCGCGAGGGCGCCGTCGAGCGGTTCGACCGCGACATCAAGAAGGTCGCGCCCGCGGTGCGCACCCAACTCGCGACGCTGTACACGGAGGCCGAGGCGCAACTCGTGCTCGACGTGGGCCAGGCGTGGCGGTCGATGCACCACCACGGGCGGGCGCTCAACGCGTTGCTGCCGCGGGCCGTCGACGACCTCGCGGCCTACGACGTGCAGGAGGGCGAGACGATCGCCGGCGGCGTGCTCGGCTGGAACTTCGGCGAGGGCCACCTGCACGACGAGCAACTGCTCGGGGCGGTGCAGGAGCGGTGCGGGTTCGCCGACGGTGACCTGCGTGTGGTGATACTGGAGTCGCAGCCGATCCACCGGCAGAGCCAGCGGTATCGGATCGTCGACGCGGCAGCGGGTCTCATCGAATCCGGCTCGGTGCCGGTGGCCGACATGGTGCGGTCGCAACCGTGGCTCGGCGACGCGGAGATCCGGGTGCACGTCGACTCTCCCGCCACTGTCGCGCCGGTGGTCCTGCCGGCCGAGGCTTCATGACGAAAGCCGTCGTCGTCGGCTCCGGACCGAACGGGTTGGCGGCCGCCGTGACGCTGGCGCGGGCCGGGCTCGAGGTCATCGTCCTGGAGGCAGCCGACCGCATCGGCGGCGGAACCCGCAGCAGCGAGCTGACCCTGCCCGGTCTGCTGCACGACGACTGCTCGGCGTTCCACCCGATGGGCGTCGCCTCACCGTTCATGAGTTCCGTCGATCTCGCCGCTCACGGGTTGCGCTGGCGCTGGCCGCCGATCCAGCTCGCCCACCCGCTCGACGGCGGCCGGGCCGCCGTCCTGGTGCGTTCGGTCGACGAGACGGCGCGCCGCCTCGGCGCCGACGGACCTGCCTGGCGCCGGCTGTTCGCGCCCCTGGTCGCCGGCTTCGACAAGCTCGCCGCCGAGATCCTGCGACCGCTGGCGCACCTGCCGCGGCATCCGGTGAAGCTGGCCGGGTTCGGCCTGCGGGCGCTGCTGCCGGCCACCACGCTGGCCGGGCGTTGGCGCGGCGACGAGGCCCGCGCGCTGTTCGGCGGCGTCGCCGCGCACCTGATGCATCCGTTGCACAGCCCACTGTCCGCATCGGTCGGCCTGACGCTGACGGCGGCCGCCCACGCCCACGGATGGCCGGTGGCCGAGGGCGGCTCGCAGGCGATCAGCGCCGCGCTGGCCGGCGTGTTGCGCGAGTTGGGCGGCACGATCGAGACCGGCCGCCCGGTGACGTCGCTCGACGACCTGCCCCGCACCCGCGTCGTCATGCTCGACGTGTCGCCCGGTGCCGCCGCTGACATCGTCGGCGACCGGCTGCCGTCGCGGACGGCCCGGGCCTACCGGCGCTACCGGCACGGGCCCGGAGCGTTCAAGCTCGACCTCGCCGTGGAGGGCGGCATCCCGTGGACCAACGAGGAGGTCGGCCGCGCGGGGACCGTCCACCTGGGAGGGACGCTGGAGGAGATCGCCCGGGTCGAGCGGGAGGTGCACGCCGGCCGGATGCCCACGCGCCCCTTCGTTCTGCTCGGCCAGCAGTACACCGCGGATCCCGGCCGCAGCGCCGGCGACCTCCGTCCGGTGTGGACGTACGCGCACGTGCCGGCCGGCTACGACGGCGACGCGTCGGAGGCCATCATCGGGCAGATCGAGCGCTTCGCACCGGGCGTGCGGGACCGGATCCGGGCGACGTACGTACGCTCCACAGTGGACATGCAGGGCTACAACCGCAACTACGTCGGCGGCGACATCGCCACCGGCGCCAACGACCCGATCCAGGTGGTGCTGCGCCCCCGCCCGTCGCTGTCGCCGTACAGCACCGGCGTGCCCGGCATCTACCTGTGCTCCGCCGCGACGCCGCCGGGCGCCGGCGTGCACGGAATGTGCGGCTACCACGCCGCCCGCGCCGCCCTCTCCGCCCTCCGAATCCGCTGACCCGGCGCCACGCGCATCCGGGGCTGAGGGCCGCTCGCCGCTGCCGGCGTTCACCCGGGCCGCGAGCGGGTCACCCGCGTCCAGTGATCCCTCAGCGTTGAAAGGCGCCTCCATGCACATCCGCACATTCGTTCAATCCGACCTGGCCCGGCTCATCGAGCTGACGATCCAGACGTTCGGGCCGTTCTACGAGGACCATTTCCGCCCGCTGGTGGGCGAGGTTCAGCCATCTCGCGGTCGCCGCCAACCAGCGGCGTAACCACGTCGGCACCGCCTTGTACGAGTGCGCGTTCGGCGAGATGCGCGCGCTCGGTGCGGAGGTCGTCGAGATCGGCACCGGCGCGGATCCCTTCCACGCGCCGGCCCGGGCGCTCTACGAACGGCTGGGCTGCACCCAGTTGCCGATCGCCGTCTACTACAAGCAACTCTGACCGGACGCTCGTTCCCGCACATCGTCAATCGGTGTGCGGGAACGAGTGGTGCTCGTGTGCCACCACCCAGCGGCCGTTCTCCTTGCGGAGCCCGATGGTCAGCCGCAGCCGGCTTTCCGGGTTGCGGGCCAGGCCGTCGGCGGTGTCGCAGCGCAGCAGCGCGTGCGCGAACGCGACATCGTCGCCGGCCGTCACATCCAGCGACACGATCTCGAACATCGCGCCGCCGGCCTGCCAGCGGAAGAACGGCGGCCACGTCTCGCGGTAGGCGGCCAGGCCACGCACGCCGTCGTACGGCGGCGGCACGTCGAACATGACGATGTCGTCGGCGTGGTCGGCGAGCACGGCGTCCAGGTCGCCGGCGTGCACGGCCGCCGCCCAGCGCTCGATGAGGCCACGGATCTGTGCTTCGTTGTCGCTCGTCACCTGTCGGATCCTAGAACGTGCGGCGACGCTCGAACTGCTGGGCAGCGACGTGCTGCCGCAATTCACAGGCCGACCGGCCGCCAGGTGCGCCCGATCGCCCGCACGAGCTCCGGATACACGATCAGGTGCCGGAACGGCGTGATGGCGACCATGTACGCCCGGCCCGCCAGCCCGTTCGGCTTGACGAGCACGGCCAGCTGCCCGCGGTGACCGCCGTCCGCGTCGCGGACCCAGCCGATGTGCACCACCCCGTGCATCGTGCCGTTGGCGATCTCGGCCGCCCACTCCGTGTCGGTCAGGTAGACCGACCGGAACGGCAGTCGCGGCAGGTCCGGGCCGCGCGGACCGTCGCGCAGGTCGGCCGGCAGGCGCTCGCGCAGCGAGCGCACGCGACCCCCGACGCCGGAGCCGGGCCGATCCCAGCCGGCGAGCGCACCGAGCCGCTCGCGGGCGGCGAACAGCGCCCTGCTGGCGCCCGAAACCTTCATGCCGCCCGCGGCGAACTGCGCGACGAGGCGGGACAGGTCGCCCGGCCCGCCCGGGGTCGGCAGCGCCCACACATCCTCGACGCGGAAGTCCGGTGCGATGTCGTGGATCCGCCAGGGTTGGGCGGTGTGAGCGACAGTCGGCAGCCTCGGGCCCCCGCCGCCGGGCGCATGAGTGAACCGGTACGCGGTCCGGAGCATCCTCGGCACCGCCCCCCGGTGCCGGGCGGCCATCGGCGGCCACAGCACCGCGGCGATCGCGCGGTCGTACCGGATGAACGTGACGACGGACAGCCGCTCGCCCTCGACGTGGAAGACCACGTGGGCGGTGAGCATCCAGCCGCGCGCTTCCAGCCGGACCCACCCGTCGCCCCGCCCGCCGATCCGCCAGCCGGCCAGCCGGCCCGGCCCGCTCCTCAGGTGCAGGCCGACGATCCCGCGCCAGACGGCCTGCCCGGCGCGGCCGGCGACGCCGTCGAACGCGATCCGGGCCCACTGCTCGGCGGAGGTGTCGCCGACGCCGGCGCCGGTCAACGTGAACTGGTCGAGGTAGTCCGGCGCGGTGATCGGGCTCAGGGCACGGATCGCCGCGGGGGCCTCACATTGAATGACAGAGGCGCTCACGATCGGTAACGTAACATACGTACATGTCTGTAGGTATCATGTCGTGATGGCGGTAACACGAGCGGCGCCGGCCCGGCGCACGCAGGCAGGCAGGCGCACGCAGGCCGACAGGCGCGCGCAGAGCCGGGGCGCCCTCCTGGAAGCGGCGGCCCGGGGCCTGTCCAAGCACGGCTACGCCGGCCTGGCGCTCGAACGGGTGGCGAGCGAAGCCGGCTACACGCGCGGCGCGCTCTACCACCTGTTCGCCGGCAAGGACGAACTGGCGCTGGCCGTTGTGACGTGGGTCGACGACACGTGGACCGCGGAGGTCGGACGCCCGGCGGCCGAACTGACCGACCCGGTCGAGGCGCTGCTCGCGATCGCGCGCGGCCACGCCATCTTCTGCCGGCGCGACCTGGCCCGTGTGATGCGCAACCTGCGCACCGAGTTCACCGACCGGAACCACCCGGTCGCGCGGGCCATCAGGAGCATCACGAACCGCCTGATCACCATGTGTGCCACCCGGATCGCCGCCGGGCGCGACAGCGGCACCATCCCGCCCGGTCCCCCGCCGCGCGAAACCGCACTCGCCTACCTCGGCGCTCTCGAGGGGCTGATGAGCTTTGTCGCCGGTCGCGCGCCCCACGACGTCGCCCTCGCCGAGCGCGCGGCGCGCGGGATCCTCGGCCTGCCCCTGTCTTAGTGGTCAGGCCGCGTCGTGCAGCACGATGCCCAGCGTGCGGCGCAGGCCGGACCGCACTGTGCTCACGCCGTGGCGGACCGGCGACGCGGACCAGCCGCGCGTCGAGCGGACCGGTCGCTCGCTCGTGGTGAAGACGAGCCCGCACCCCTGCGGCAGCACCGTGACCGTTCCGCGGGACTGGGCGCGCGGGCGCTGCTCGACGAGCAGGAACTCGCCACCGCTGTAGTCGTCGCCGGACCGGTCCAGGCCGATGACCACCTGCATCGGGAAGTACAACTCGCCGTACAGGTCGCGGTGCAGCGCGTTCCAGTCGCCCGCCTGGTACCGCAACAGGATCGGCGTCGACTTGCGTTGGCCGGCGCGGTGGCACATGGCGAGCCACTCGTCCAGCGTCTCCGGCCACGGCGCCGGCCGGCCGAGCCGGGCCGCCCACTCCCGCGCCACCGGCAGGAGCCGCGGGTAGAACGCCTCCCGCAGCTCCTGGATCGCCGGCGGATAGGGCCGGGCGAAGTAGCGGTACTGTCCCGCCCCGAACCGGAACCGCTCCATGTCCACAGTGGACCGGAAGCGCTCCCCGTCGTCGTACCAGCCGGCGATCTCCGCACAGGCAGCCGCGGTGAGCACCGGAGGCGTGAGCGCGCAGCCCACCGCGTCCAGTTCCTGCGCGATCGCCGGCCAGTCGGCGGCCGAAACCCGGTCGGCCACCGACTGGCGCGTCGTCGTCATCGAAGTCGCCCGCATCAGACGAGCGTGGGCTGCAGCGCGCCCTCGAGCGTGAGTAGGTCGCGCTTGCGGGATACGCCACCGGCGTAGCCCGTCAGCGCTCCGTTCGCGCCGACCACCCGGTGGCAGGGCCGGACGATCAGCAGCGGGTTGGCGCCGATCGCCGCACCGACCGCACGGATCCGGTCGGCCGGTGCGCCGACCCGCCGGGCGATCTCGCCGTAGCTCGCCGTCGTGCCGTAGGGCACTGCGTCGACGGCCGCCCACACGCTTTGCTGGAACGGTGTTCCGCTCGGCACGCGGTCCAGCGCGAACTCGGTCCGCTCGCCCGCGAAGTACTCGTCGAACTGGCGGACCACGTCTGGGAACGCGGCGTCGTCGGGACGCCAGTCCGGCTGTACCGCGACGGACGCCGTGTCGGCGAACGACACCGACCGCAGGCCGATGCCACCGTCGCGCTCCTCACCGACGAGCAGCAGCGCGCCGAACGGGCTCTGCAGTGTGGTGTACGAAGTCATGTCGCCCTCCCAAGGCTGTCGTTCCTTCGATACAACACCGCGGATCGCCGAAATCCCGGCGGTTTTCGGACGTCGTGTTTCGGGCCGGAAACTACAGGCCGAGGCAGTCGTTGACGGCGTCCTCGTAGTCCTCCTCGGTGGGCGGGTACATCGTGTCGTACATCGCCGCGTCGGCGAAGGACAGGCAGTCGGTGAAGATCCGCCACAGGTCGAAGATCTCCGGCTGCGTCGGGTCCGGCGCGACGAGGTCGTGTACGCACCCCCGTAGCGCGACGGGCGCGGTCCGCTGTTCGCAGGCGACGACGGCGCGGTGAAAGCCGGCCTGCTGCGGCGTGCGGGTGGCCGCTCCGGCTGGGCCCGCCACGCCACCCACGAACAGCGTTGCGAGCGAGCCGGCGAGCGCGAGGCGCTTGAGGTGCGTGATCGGCATGGTGTCTCCATCCACGGTCGAGGTACCGATAGGTGTCGTCATGAGACGTGGACCGGGCCGGCACCAACACAAAGCCGCTGTCGGCCAGCCGACAGGGTTGCTCCGGCGGCGGTGGCTCGACTGAAAGGTTAGGGTGCACCGCATGTCAGAGGATGTCGCGGAGCGCGTCACCGTCGGCGCGGCGCCGGAGGCGGTGTACCGCGCCGTATCCGACGTACGCCGGATGGCACGCTGGAGTCCCGAGTGCTTCGCGACGTGGGTGTGGTCGCGCCGCGACGGGGTCGCCGCCCGCTTCGTCGGGTTCAACCGGCGCGGACCGTTCGTCTGGTTCACCACCTGCCGCACCGTGGCCGCGGTCGCGGGCGAGGAGTTCGCCTTCGATGTGACGACGTTCGGCATGCCGGTGGCTCGCTGGGGGTACCGGCTCGCTCCCGTTCCGGACGGCACCGAGGTGACCGAGTACTGGCAGGACCGCCGCGGCCGTGGGGCGTGGATGCTCGGCCGGATCTTCACCGGATCGTCGGCCCGCAAACGCCCCGAGGTCAACCGCGACGGCATGCGCACCACGCTCGCGCGGCTCAAGAGCGAGTTGGAGCGCTAACCAACCTCGGCGTCGATGCCGCGGGCGGCCAGTTCGGCCGACAGGTCGCCCGCGAAGAACCGGGCCGCGGCAGGGTTCGCGCGCAGCGTCGCGTCGAGATGTGCGAGTGTCAGCGCGCGCACGAACGCGTGGGCGGTGTCGCCGTCGCACAGCTCGGTCATCGGCCGCGTCGCCGCCACCATCCATGCGCCCTCGGGCGGCGGTGCCATCGTGCGGACCGCCTCGTGCGCGCCCTCAACGTCGTCGACGAAATGCTGGTGGTCGGCGCGGCGCAACGTCGCAATGCGCTTGGTTCCCGGCGTGCGGTCGAAGACGTTGCGGACGGCGGCCGGCGGTATCGGCACGTCGTCGTCGGCCGCCAGGAACAGCGTCGGCACGTCGCGGTTCCAGTCGAGGGTGAGCGGCACCGGAAGGACGCCGGGCAGCGGATCGGTGCTGCCGGCCGGTGCGTGCGCCACCACCGCCCGCACCCGCGGCTCGATTCCGGCCATCGCGAGCACCGTCCAGCCGCCGAAGCTGTGCCCCACCAGGCCGATCCGGTGCGCGTCGACCTCGACGCGAGGCACGTCACCGAGCACGTACTCGAGCAGGAAACGCAGGTCGGGCACCCGGCTGGCGACGACAGCCTCGATCCGTGCCGCGCGTTGCTCGGGGGTCTCGCCGTCGTGCGGAGCCAACTCGGCTGCGAACACCTCCGAGTGGTCGAGCGAGGCGACGGCGTACCCGTGGCTCGCCAGGTGTGTGGTCAGGAACGTGGCCGAGCGCCGGTGCCCGCCGCTGCAATGCGAATACAGCACGAGCGGATGCGGCCCGGGCCGCCCGGGATAGCGAACCTCGGCGGGGAACACCCGGTCCCGCGCGCCGTCGCGGGCCTGGAGCAGGTGCACCCCGACGGGGAACGGTCCGCGCGCGAACGGGTCGTACACGTCGCCAGCCATCGTCACAGCCTGCCTTGCCCCGACGGCCGGCACACCGCGTTTCGCGCACAGCGAAGGCGGTTCGCGCACGGCCGACCGCCTCCACCGCCGCGTCCTGCTCACGTACGGCGACGACGAACCGGTCGAGGCGGCGGCCGGGTCGTTCTGCGTGGCGCCGCGCGGCGTGCGGCACACGTTCAGCAATCCCGACGACGCGCCGGTCCGGGTGCTCGGGCTGTGGTCACCCGGGTCGGCCGGGCTGGCGTTCATGGCCGACGTCGGCGCGGTGATCCCGCCCGGCGGCGCACCCGATCCCAACCTGGTGGAGCAGGTCTACCACCGGCACGACAGCGTGCTGATTCCCTAGCGGCCCGAGGCTGGCCGGCTCGGACGGGCAGGTGCCGTGGCGAGAGCGCGGCGTGATGCCGGAATCCGAGGCCGAACCGTACCCGCTAGTCGGTGACCGTGTGGTCGATGCCCACCACGAACTCGGGTGCGCTGGCGGCGTCCCAGGTCTTCTGGCCCACGATCCCGTCGGCGTCGAGGCGGGCCCAGGTCTGGAACGCCTTGACGGACGCCGTGGTGTTCGGGCCGAACTCGCCGTCGACGCCCTGCGGGGTGACCTTCCACAGCCCGGGCGCGCCGCTGGTGAGCATCTCCTGCAGGCCGCGCACCGCCGGCCCGGTCGAGCCCTCCGAGAGCACGGGCATCGGATCGCCGGTGGGCAGCGCGGCCCATGTCGCCTCGTCCACGATGCCCGTCACCGGAAGGCCGGCCTCCTGCTGGAACTCCTTGGTCGCTGTCTCGGTCAGCGGCCCGAAGCTGCCGTCGACCACCAGGCTCGTGTTGGGCGTGCGCCGCAGGGCGCGCTGCGCCCGCTTGACCGCGTCGCCGCTGTCGCCCCGTTTGACGCTCGGTTGGTCGGTATTGGGCACGGAACGGCTCCATTCGGTCGGGGTCAGCTTGTGGTTACGGCGATCCGTTCGGTGCGGGTGGCCCCGACCACCTCGACGCCCGCGGAGCCGACGAGGCCGTCGAGGTCGAGTTCCACGTCGTACGCGACGTTGGTGACCGCCGGCGTCGCCTGTGGCGCGGCCGGGTTGGAGCCGACCACCTGGATGCCCCAGAACGGTGGCCGGCTCACGTACACGAGCGGGACCAGGCTGACGTCCACCGGGAACGCGGTGACGCCGCTGACCACCAGGCGCGGGCGCGGTGGATAGATCATCGGAGTGATGACCTCGGCCCGCTCGAAGTCGACGAGGAAATCGACGGTCTCGACGGCGGTTGCCTCGTCCGGCTCCATGGTGAACTCTCCTGGCGCGCGCGGGTACAGGTTGACCGGTGCCGATCGAACCGTAGTGATCCGCTGGCGCCAAGCGGAAATGCCGTATTTCGCGATCTGGCGAAAACCGCGCGTCCGGCTATTTACTTCTCGGCGTGCACCCCGGATCCGAAGGTCTCGAGCAGCATGTCGCGCTCGGCCTCGGTCAGGTTGGTCCTGACGAGCGTGCTGTGCATGCCGTGGAAGCGCTCGCCCAGCCTGTCGAGGTCACCCTCCTCGGTCACGGCGAACAGCGCCGACGTGCCGGGGGTCAGCTCGGTCCTGATCTTCGCCAGGTCCTCCTTCGGGATTCCGATCCCCGACGTGGCCCGGCTGATCACGCCGATGGCCGCGCCGACCAAGCCGCCGACGACCGGGACGAGGAACAGCGTCCCGAGCACCAGGCCCCACAAGGCGCCCCAGCCGGCGCCGCGCTTGACCGGCTCGTGCCCGTGGTCGACCTCCGGCTTCGACTCCCCGACCTTCCAGGTCAGCACCGCGTGGTCGTCGATCTTCACGAGACCGTCCGTCTCCGCGATCTTGAGGATCTTGGCCGCCTGGGCCGCGCCCAGCTCGTCGTCGAACTTCCATACGGTGAACGTGGTCATCGCAGTCTCCTCGCTCATGATCCGTCCCTGTGGGAAGGTCCGGCGCTACAGATCCTGCGACCCGGACGCGCGCGGGTGCTCATCCCCGGCGGGCGATTCGCGCGGTGCTCGCGACGCCGCGGAGAAATTTCTGGCGGGTCTGTCGGATCGGGGCCGCGGCGTTCGTGGCCGTGGCAGAGGCACGTCGACCAGCGGGAAGGGAACCACGATCATGAAGCTCACGACGCTCACGATGGTCACCGTCGACTGAGTGATGCAGGGCCTCGGCGGGGCCGACGAGGACCGCCGCGGCGGGTTCGAGCGCGGCGGATGGGTCGCGCCGATGTGGGATGCCGAGGGCGGGGCGTTTCTGAACCAGGTCTATTCCCGCGCCGACGCGTTCCTGTTCGGCCGGCACACCTACGACATCTTCGCCGGCTCCTGGGGAACCTCGGACGTCGCGCTCGACCTGGTGGAATCGCGGTCGACCCCGAAGGGTGTGATGATCCAGACGTACCGGGTCACCGGCCGCCCGCGGTATGCGACGGCCACACCCGACGGGGGATGAGAATGACCAGTGCGTTGCAGGACCTGCTCGACCGGCACGTCGCGAGCGGCACCGTTCCCGGTGCCGTCGCGAGCCTCGGCGCGGCGGAGCCCGAGATCGCCGCGGCCGGCGCCATGTCCGTCGGCGGTGCGCCCATGGACGCCGACGCGATCATGCGCGTCATGTCCATGACCAAGGCGGTCACCGCCGTCGCGGCCCTGCGCCTGGTCGAGGCCGGACGCCTGACGCTCGACGAGCCGGTGCAGCGGTGGCTCCCCGAACTCGCCGACAGGAGGGTACTCAGCCATCCCACCGCCGATCTGGCCGACACGTCGCCGGCGGTCCGGGCGATCACGCTGCGGCACCTGCTGACCTGCACCTCCGGCTACGGCATGGTGCTGACGGACAGCCCACTGCAGCGGGCGATGGCCGACACCGAGGTCGAGGTCGGCCCCGAACCGGTGCGGTTCGGGGCCGACGAGTGGCTCGCCCGGCTGGCGGCGCTGCCGCTGGCCTTCCAGCCGGGCGAGGGCTGGCGCTACCACCATTCCTTCGCCATCGTCGGAATCCTGATCGCCCGGGTGGCCGGCCGGCCGTTGCCCGACCACCTGGCCGACGACCTGCTCAAACCCCTCGGCCTGCACGACACCGGATTCTGGGTGCCGGCGGGCAGCGTCGCCCGGTTGCCGGCCAGCTACCGGCGCACCGACTCCGGTCTGGTGGAGGTGGAGCCGGCCGCGGGCGGCTTCTACGCGTCACAGCCGCCGTTCGACATCAGTCATGGCGAGCTCGTCTCGACGGTCCGCGACTACAGCCGCTTCGCCCGGATGCTGGCCGACGGCGGCCGGTTCGAGGGGCAGCAGCTCGTGTCGGAGGAGCACCTCCGGCTGATGACCAGCGACCAGGTACCGGCCGCCGCCAAGACCCCGGACAGCTTCTTCCCCGGCTTCTGGGACGGCACCGGCTGGGGCTTCGGCGTCGGTGTCGACACGGCGGGCCGGCGGGCCGGCCGCTACGGGTGGTCGGGCGGGCAGGGCACCAACTTCTTCGTCGACCCCGACAGCACCGTGGGCGTCCTGCTCACCCAGGTGGAGGTGGGCGGGTGGATGCAGGGCCTGCTCGAGGAGTTCCATGCCCTGCCCGACGCGGCGTGACCTCAGACCGGCGAGCCGAGCATCCGTTGCAGGCTCTGCAGCAGTTCCCGGGCGGCGGTGCGGCCCGAGCCGTCCAGAGCCGGTTCGGGATCGGCCGGGCGGCCACGGTCGACGACGATGCGCAATGCCGTGGCCGCCTGCCGGGCGAACAGTGCGAGCAGGTCCAGTTCGTTCAGGCTGGACCGCGACTGCGGCACCGGGTCGAGCACCTCCAGCACGCCGAGAATCCGGTCGTGGTGCACCAGCGGCGCGGCCATCAACGAGTTCGGCACGTACCGCGTCGACTCGGCGAGGCCGCGGTCGAACGTGCCGTCGCGGGACAGGTCGTCGACGACCATCGGCTCGCCGGTGGCGACCACCCATCCGGCAATGCCGCTCTGCGCCGGGAACCGCCGCCCGACGAGGAAGCCCTCGCCCTGCCCGGACACGCTCTGGAAAACCAGTTCGTTCCGCTCCTCGTCGAGCAGGAACAGCGAGCTGGCCTGGGCGCCGAAGAAGGCCCGCGCCACGTCGACCACCGACTGCAGCAGCTCCACGGACAACGGGTCGTGCCCCGTCTGTACCTTGTTCTCGATCACGTCGTCCCTCCGGTCGCTACCCGCACATTGGCGGCCAACAGATACAGCGCGTTCTTGAGCTGAAAGATCGTCATTCGTGGATGCTTTGACAGGATGCGCGCGCACAGACCGCTGACCAGCGGCGTCGCGAAGCTGTTGCCGGTGCTGCGGATCGTGCCGCCGCCCGGCCACGCCACCTCCACGTTCTGGCCGGGTGCGAAGAACTCCACCGGCGGACGCGGGTTGTAGAGCACGAGTTCGGGATCGCCCTCCTCGTGGTGGCTGCCCACCGAGATCACCGACGCGAACCGCCACGGGAAGCTCTCCACCGGGGTGTTGTGCGCGGAGGCCACGACCACGGTGCGCCGGAAGTACGCCTCGTCGGCGAGCGCGCGCAGTTCGTCGACGAACCGGATCCGGGTGGTGGACAGGCTCAGGTTGATCAGGTCGAAGTCCTGCCGGATCGCCCAGCGCAGACCGGCAAGCAGCTTGGCCCCGGTGCCGGCCGCGTTCTCACCGAGCACCTTGACGCTGAACAGCTCGCAGTCCGGCGCGGCCCGCCGGATGATCCCGGCCACGGCGGTGCCGTGCCCGCACGAGTCGCCGGTGTCGGTGGGCTCAACCGAGTAGCCACCGTCGGCCGCGTCGACAACGGTCCAGGCGCCGTCGAGCCGGCCGATCCGCGGATGGTCCGCCTCGACGCCGGAGTCGACCACGCAGACCCGCACGGCCCGGCCGGTCGCTCCGCCCCAGGCCCAGTCCGGGGTGACGGCCGGCCCGGCCGCCTCGACGCCGATGTCCGCCGGTGCGCGGTCCACCAGCCGCCACGTCAGTGTTGCGTTCATCCCGTGATCCCTCCGTGCGTGGCGACGGCAGAGCCGCCGCCGGCGATGGAGCCGCCGCCGACGATGGAGCCGCCGCCGGCCGAACAGCCGGTGAGCTGGCGCAGGTACGCCGCGACCCGGCGCTCACCGGGGCGGTGCCGCTTCGCGGCGTAGCAGCGCCCGGCGGCGGTCGCCGCCGCCACGGCGTCACCGTCGCGGCCGGCCCGGGCCAGCACCGCGGCGCTGTCGAGCAGCGCGGTCGCCCGGACGATCGGCGAGTCGGTCGCCTCGGCGGCCCGCACCGCCCGCTGCGACAGGACCAGCGCGTCGTCGAGCCCGCAAGCGAGCCGGGCCCGCAGGCCGTCGAGATCCGCGGCATCGGCTCGGAGCAGGCCGGGCAGTGCGACCGGCTCGGCCGACGCGTCCAGGAGCGCCGCGGCCTCGGCGTGGCGGCCCTCGTCGAGGAGGAGCCGGGCCGCCTCCCGCCGCGCGGCGCCGAGCAGTCCGGTGGCGGCGGCCAGGCCGGCGGCGGCGAGATCGGCCGCCGCCGCCGCGGCCCGGTCCAGTTCCTCCAACGCGACGCCGGGACGGCCGGCCGCCGTCTCGACGGCGGCCCGGAAAAGCGGCAGCACCACGCCGCTCTCGGGCAGCCCCAGCTCGGCGGCCAGGCCGTCGACGGTGGCCAGGCCGGTCCGGGCCGCGTCGAGGTCGTCGTCGAGAGCGAGCAGGACGGCCAGCGGGCAGCCGAGGGTGACCCGTACCGTCGGCCGTGGCGCGCCGTAGGTAGCCAGCCATCGCCCGCACCGGGCCACGGCCTCGGGCACCGCCACCGGGCCGCGCCACAACGAGACGCCGGCGGCTCCCAGGGCAAGGGCCAGCTCCGGCTCTGCGTCGCCGGTGGCCGCGTGCCGCAGTCCCAGCCGCAGCAACGTGTCGGCGGTGGCGTGCCGGCCGCGCAACTGCTGCTGCTGCGCCATCCGGATGTGCGCCCTGGCCTGCCCGAGTTCGTCGCCGGCGGCCGCGAAGACGGGCAGCACCGCGCGGGCCACCGCCGCGGTCCCGGCCGGGCCTCCCTCCCCGACGGCCAGGGCGAGCCGCGCGTGCGCGTCCTGGACCGGGTCACTCGCGGTGGCGAGAACGCTCCGCAGCAGGCCGACGCCGTCGGCGGCCCGGCCGGTGGCCAGCCACACCTCGCCGAGCCGGCGGGCCGCCGCCGCCCAACCGGGCTCGCCGGGCGTGGCCAGGCCCACGGCGCGGTCCAGCAGCGTCGCCGCCCAGGCCAGGTCCGAGCGGGTGAGGGCCTGCGCGCCGGCCGCGGTCAGCGCCGTCAGCGCGCGGCGGCGCAGGTCCTCGGTGACCTCGTCGCGCCGGCCCAGCTCGGCCCGGTACCGGTAGGCGCGCTCCAGGTGCGTGGCCGCGTGCGCGGCGCCGCTCAGCAGGCCCGCGGCCCGGGCGTGCCGGTCGGCCCGGGTCTGTTTGGCCATCGCCTGGTAGGTCACCTCGTGGATCACGGGGCTGCGGAACCGGCGGGCGTCCCGGCCGGGAGCCGGCTCGACCAGTTGGCGGCGGTCCAGCCCGGTCAGCGCGCGCGGCACGCGGGCGGCGGGATCGGTCAGCGGGCCGCCGGGCGCCGCCTCCGGGCCGTCGTGCGCCAGCGCCGTGACCTCCGCGACGCCGAACTCGCGGCCCAGCACCGCGGCCAGATCCAGGGTGGTGCGTTCGGCCGGCTCGAGCGCGTCGATGCGGGCACCGAGCAGCGCCTGCAGCCCGTGCGGCAGGTCCCTACCGCCGTCGTCCTCACCGTCTTCGGCGGCAGCGAGCAGCTGTTCCAGGTAGAACGGGTTGCCGCCGGCCGCGTCCAGCACGCGTGCCGCGTCTGCGTGTGCGTGCGCGCCGACCTCCGAGCGGGTCGCCATGATGACCTCGCACTCGGGCCGGGACAGCGCCGAAAGCACGAGGCGGCGCCGGCGCGGGGCGTCCGGGTCGGGCTGGCGCTCGCGCAGGTCCGGGCGGGCCAGCCGGATCACCAGGACGGCGGCGCCGCGGACGTGTGCCACCAGCCGGTCGACGACGTCGAGCAGCGGGCCGCTGGCCCAGTGGCAGTCGTCGATCAGCACGATCACCGGCCGGGCGCGCGCGACGCCCGTCAGCACGGCGGCGACCGCGGCGCACGTCGCGTCGAGCGACGCGCCGGGCGTGCCGTCGGCGAGCAGGCCGGCCGACAGCACGCCCAGCGCGCCGGGGTCGGGTGCGGGCCACCCATCGATCAGCTCGCGCACGGCGTCGGCCAGCGGCGCCAGGCTGCCGGTCTCGCCGTAGGGCCGGCACCGGCCGGCGCCGTGCGCATAGGGCCGGTCGACCCGCTCCAGCCAGGCCCGCACCAGCCGGGTCTTACCGATACCGGCCTCGCCGTAGACGGTCAGCAGCACCGAGCCCTCAGACGTCGCGGCGAGCGCGCGGTCCAGCGCGTCGAGTTCCCGCTCGCGGCCGACGAACGGCAGGTCGAAGCGGCGCAGCAGCGCCGGGTCGTCGGCGCCGACGCCGAGCAGCCGGTACGCCGGCAGCGGTGCCTGGATCCCCTTGAGCGGCAACGGCCCGACCGGTTCGACCCGGGCCGCGCCGCCGATCGCCCGCCGGGTGAGCGGTCCGATGAGGATCTCGTCCGGCCCGGCGTTCTGTTCCAGCCGGGCCGCGATGTTCACGGTGTCGCCGGACACCAGCGCCTGCCGGCTGGCCACGTCGGTCCCGGCCACCGCCGGCCCGGTGTGCACGCCGATCCGCACCCGCAGCCGCACGCCGAGTTCGGGGGCCAGGTCGTCGTTGAGCCGGGCGACCGCGTCGCGGGCGGCGAGGGCGGCGGCCGCGGCCCGCCGCGCGTCGTCCTCGTGCATGACGGGGACGCCGAAGACGGCCATCACCGCGTCGCCGATGAACTTCTCGACGGTGCCGCCGCGCTCCTCGATCGCGGCCCGGACCACCGCGAAGTAGCGCAGGACGACCGAGCGCAGCGCCTCCGGGTCGAGCGTCTCGGACAGCGCCGTCGACCCGACGAGGTCGCAGAAGACGACGGTGACGAGCTTGCGGGCCGCTTCCCCGGGTGACGCCACGGGTGTGCCGCAGGCGGGGCAGAAGCGGGCCCCGGCCGGTGTGGCGCTCGCGCACGCTGTACACGTCATCGCCGGTCCCGTCAGAACAGCGCCGCGCCGGCGATCTCGCTGTGCGCCTGCACGTCGGGCGTCACCTCGTCGAGCCGGGACCGGATCTCCACGAGCAGGGCCAGTTCCGCCGGGGTGAGGGCGCGCAGCACGTCCTGCTGCTCGACCGGTAGGCGGCGCACGTCCAAGCCGTACGCCTCCAGTTCGTCGAGCGTGTAACGGGACTCAGCCATGGTTGTCCTCCCTGTCGCTCAGGTACCGGTACAGGTCGCCCAGGGCGCCCACAGTGGACAGTGCACTGAGGACGATGGTGTGGAGCTGCGCGGCGGTCGGCGGCAGCGCGTCGAGCAGCGCGAGAACCTCGTCGGCGTGCGCCACGTCGAGGGCGGCGTGGTCGCGGACGGTGCGCACGGCGCCGGGCGGCAACCCGGTTCGCGCGACGATCCGGGGGGCCAGCCCGGGTGCGGGCGCGTTGCCCTCCAGCACGGCGATGTAGCCGAGCAGGGCCACCGGATCGTGGTGCAGGATCCAGTAGTACTGCGGGCCGACCAGCCGGGCGACGGCGGGCGGCGGCGCTGCGGTCAGATCCGGCGTGACGCCGGCGGCGGCCAGATCGGCCAGGATCCAGCCGTCGTGGCCGCGCTCCTCGAGGATGTGCCGGCGCAGGTACCCGCCCAGTGGACCGGGTCCGGCGTGTTGCGCGGCCAGTTCCATCAGCGGCACGCTGGCCCGCAGCACGCCGTGCATGGCACCGAGGTAGGCCACGTAGCGCCGGGTCAGCCCGGGCGGGCCCCACAGCCGCGCCGACGCCGCCCGCAGCGCCGGGGTCGCCTGCTCCAGCGTCGTGCGCAGAACCAGGCTCGGCGCGGTCATCGGGACCCCTCGCGGTGTGGCAGCGTGACCAGATCGGCGTACCGCGAGCAGCCGTGGCGGCGTACCAATGCGACCGGCCCGGCCTCGAACTGGACCCGGGCGGCGTGTTCGTCCAGAAGCTCGCCGAGCCGACCGGCCGCGACCTCACGCGCCGCGCGGAGGATTTCGGGATGGTCGCCGAGCCGCAGGCACGTACCGCAGTACCCGTGCTCGGTCCGGCCGGCCGGGGTGCCGTAGCGGCCGCGCAGATGCAGCGGGCCGGTGGCACGGATCAGCCGCAGGACGGGTGACGTCAACGCCCGATCCCGGACCTGCGGCCAGGTGTCGGTGCCGATGTGACCGAGCCTGAGGTGGTCGGGCACCGGGCGCCGGTCAACGCCGTCCTGGTTGCAGCAGGCGAGCACCGTACCGTCGGCCGCCACCACCGGCCAGGCGGCCATGGCGCAGGGCAGTACCCGTTGGTGGTCGGGGACGGGCGGCCCCGCCAGGCTCCACGCAGCGGCCCGGCCCATTGCCCGCAGCGAGTTGACCAGCATGGGTACCCGGTCACCGAACTCCTGGCGGGTCTGGCTGACCAGGCCGGCCAGGTACGGGTCGGCGGGTCCGGAACCCACCGCGTGGACGCTGACCGCTGTTCCCATGTCGAGCATCAGGTGCAGCAGGCGGAACAGATGGCACCGGGGGATCTGGCGCTCGTGGAAGGCGTCGATGCTCAGTGAGAAATGGTCCACCGCGCGCAGGGCGCGCAGGATTCGTGCCGGCACCGGCCGCGCGGCGAAGTAACCTCCGGTCAGCAACGCGACGCGCGTGCCGGCCCGCCGGGCCGCACCCGCCAGTTCGACTACGAGGTCGGGCCGCAGCAACGGTTCGCCACCGGTCAACAGCAGAACCTCGGGCCGGTCCGACGTCGCGAACGTGCCGACGAACTCGACCAGCGTCGCCGGGTCTGGTTCGTCGCCCACCATGGTCGAGGCCGACGAGCAGTGCGCGCAGCTCAACGGGCAGCGTCGGGTGACCATGACGAGCAGGCCGGCGCACGGCAGCGGGCGGAGCCCCACAATCTCGGCGAGTTCCACAGGCGTCAGTGTCGGCGGGACCGGTTCGAGCGCGGCCGACGGTGGGTTCGAAATCGGTGGCGATACCGTCCGCATACTTCCCGCGAACCGTTGTCTGAGGGGGCCTGCCTACGGTCTGGAGAGTCGGCGGTGGTCACCGCCGGAAACCCCCTCAAGGAGGCGCGCCATGAGTGAAATCAACAACCCGGTTCCCGAAGAGACCCCGGCCGACGCCGACCAGGTTCTCTCCCTGCAGGAGCTGGACTCCGAAGAGGACGAGGTCCAGGCACACGGCAGCACCGTCAGCCTGGCGGCCTGCTGCAAGTTGAACTGACCGCGAGCGCGCCTGGCCCGGCGGCCCACTATTGCCGGGCCAGGCGCGGCCGTCTGTCCGGATCCGGCTTTCAGTTGGAGATGCCGATGCTGAGCTATATCGAGTACACGGCCGCAGACCGGGACTTCTACGCACCTCTGGAACACTGCGACGACCTCGGCGACGTGTTCCGGCCGAGCCGGGTTCCCGAGGACTGGGCGGGTGTCAGCTCCGGTGTGTGGACGATGTGGCATCGACCCGACCGTGCCGATCTGGTCGCCGACGGGTGGAAGGTACACGTGTCGGCTCGCGCCGGGCGGCTCGCGCAGGTGCTGGATCGCGTCGCCGAGGTGTGTTTCGAGCAGGCGGTACCGTTCAAGCACCTGTCGACAAAGGTCTTCTACTGGTGGATGCACCAGAAGCTGGCACCACGTCCGCAGAGTGGCAAATTCATTGCCGCCTATCCTGCGGATACCGCAGCGGCGCGCCGGTTGATGGAGCGGTTGCGAGCGGAACTCATGCAGGAAGACGGTCCATACATCCTCACCGACCGGCGCTTCAAGGACTCGCGCACGGTCTACTACCGGTACGGTGCCTTTGTTCCACGCTCCGGGTTGCAGGCCGACGGCACGCAGCGCGCGCTGGTGCGCGACGGCGAGGGCAACCTGGTCCGAGACCACCGTGGTGTTTCCTTCCGCCTTCCCGACGGCACCGTCGATCCCTTTGTCGAGCCGGCGAGCGCGGCCGGGCGTGTCGGCGACTTCGGTGGCTTCGGTGGCTTCGCCATCGACTCGTCGGTGCGGCACAGCAACGCCGGCGGCACCTACCGCGGGCGACAACTGGCCACCGGCCGTGAGGTTTTCATCAAGGAGGCGCGGCCGCACGTCGGTCTGGGCGACGACGACGTCGCGGCTCCCGAACAGTTGCGCCGCGAGTGGGAAGTGCTGACCGCCCTGCACGAACTGGCCCCGGGCCTGGCTCCCGAACCGGTCGGGTACTTCCATGCGTGGGAGCACCAGTTCATGGCCATGGAACACGTGCCCGGCGAGACGCTGCTGAGCTGGGTGGCCGTCAATCATCCCCTGCTCCGGGCGGGAGCAACGGAGCAGGACTTCGCCGACTTCTACCACCGCGCCGAGAAGATCATGCAGGGCGTGGAAGAGGCGTTGGGCCGGCTGCACGCCGTGGGCTACCTCTTTGTCGACGTCAGCCCGGGCAACGTGCTGGTGGGGCCGGACGACCGCGTCCGGCTCGTCGATTTCGGAGCGGCCCACCGCCTGGGTGGGACCTGGAACTGGGTCGGCACGCCCGGCTACACGCCGCCACCGGGCCTGGTGGGCGACGATCTGTCCATCTACGACGATTACGGCGTAGCGGCGCTGGCCCAGCATCTGCTCGGCCCGATGCACCACGTACTGCACCGCAACGCCAGCGCGTGGGCGCACGTCCATTACGATCTGCGCGAGCTCGCACCCGTACCGCCGGGTCTGTGGAGTCGCGCGACGCGGTACCGGACGCCGGCCGAGGCTGTGCCGTCTGTGCGAGGGGGCTCCGCCACCCTCGCGCTCCCCCGAACCGACTCCTGGTTCCCGACGCCGGAGCAGGTGGCCGCGGATCCGTTGACGCATCTGGGCGTCCTGCGTGACCGGATCGCCGACGCGATACTCGCGATGGTCGATGTCGACGACCCGGACCGGATGATCCCCACGATCCCACCGGGGTACGTCTCCAATACGACGTGCGTCGCCTACGGTGCAGCGGGAGTCGTGCACGCGTTGCGCCGCGCCGGCCGGGAGTTGCCGCCGGGTCTGGTGGACCGGTTGCGCAGCGATGCCGTGGACCCGGAGCGGGAACTGCCCCCGGGGCTGTACGTCGGCAGTGCTGGCCTTGCCTGGGTGCTGTCGGACTGCGGTTTTGTGGACGAGGCCCGGGATCTGCTCCGGCAGGCCGACCGCCACCCGCTCACCGCCGCGTCCGCGACCCTGTTCGGTGGGGCGGCCGGGGTCGGCCTCACGCACCTGGCTCTCTACGGTCGAACCCACGACCAGGAGCATGTGGAACGGGCGCTGGCGCTCGCGGACGCGCTGCCGGCCGACGGCGAGTTGACGCCGCGCCTCGGGGCCGACGACGCCATCGGGCTCATGCACGGCCGATGCGGTCTGGCCCTGTTCCTCCAACAACTGGCCGGCGTGACCGGTGACCACCGGCACCTGACCCGCGCGGTACGGCTGCTGCATGCCGAACTCGACCGCGTCACCGTTCCCGACGCGCCCGGTCTGCTGTTTCCCGCCTCGCGGACCGACAACCGGCAGTTGCCGTACCTGTTCGCCGGCTCCGCCGGCATGGTGTACGTCGCTTCCCGCTGCCTGCGTGCCGGTGCGGACGCGCGGCTGACCGAGGTGCTGCCGCGGATGCTGGCGCCGCTCGGTCTGACGTACACCATCATGCCCGGGCTCTTCCAGGGCCTCGCCGGGTTTGCCTTCACCCTTGCCGACCATGCGGCGCGCGGCGGCGACGACATGGTTCGTGCGGCGTCGCTGCGGGTGGCCCGGAGCCTTTTCAAGTACGCGGTGCCGCATCCCACTGGCGTCCGGTACCTCGGTGATCAACTGCTGCGGTACAGCGCGGAGTTGTGGAGCGGTTCGGCGGGCGTACTGCTGGCTCTGGAGCACGTTCTCGACCCCCGTCCCGACGCGCTGTTCACCGTGGACGCGCTCATCGACGCCGACCGCCAGCCGGCCGGAATCGCCACGACAGCCGTCTCCGGTGGACCGCGATGAGGTGGGCGAGCCAACCGGCCACGGCGGACAGCGCACAACGGCGGGATTTGAACCTCTACTGGTGGGGCCAGACGACGTCGGCTTTCGGCTCGGTCTTCTCGGCCGTCGCGGTACCCGTGATCGCGGTGGTGTATCTCGACGCCTCACCGCTGCAGATCGGTATGATCAGCGCCGCGTCGATCCTGCCGATGCTGATTCTCGGCCTACCCGCGGGTGCCGTGGCGGACCGGATCGCCCGGCCCCGGCGGATGCTGATGGTTCTCGACGCGTTGTCCGCGCTGGCCGTGGCGGTGGTCGCCGTGGGGCTGGCGAACAACCTCGCCTCGGTTGGTTGGCTGATCGCGCTCGCCACGGTACAGGGCTGTGTGGCGGTGCTGCTGGAGGTGTTGTATTTCATCCACCTACGGCAGTTGACCAGCGTGGCGAGTGTCGGCAGGGCACGCGCCAGATTGCAGGCGGGGGAGTTTGGTGCCGGCTTCGTCGGTCGGCTCCTGGTGGGACCCACCATCGTCGTGTTCGGGGGCGCGGCCGCGCTGGCCGTGGACGCGGTCAGCTACCTTCTCAGCGCTGCGGCACTGCTCAGCATGCGTCCGGCCGGCGTGGCGGCAGACACCTCGCCGCACGAGCGTCCCGATGTCGGAACCGTTCTGCGCGGCATGGGCGCCGGGCTGCGGCTGTTCGTCGGGGACGCCTTCCGCCGTACGCTGCTGGTGTTGCTTTTCCTACCCGGCGCCACCGCGGCCGGTGTTGCGGTACTGACCGCGCCGTTCCTCCTGCGGGTGGTGCATGTGCCCACCGAGGCGTACGGGTTGCTGTTCTCCGCAGCCGGGCTGGCGGGCCTGGGCGGTTCGGCTCTCGCGGGCAAGTTGCTGGACCGGTGGCGGGATCCGCGGCTGCTCCTGCTGGCCGCCCTGCTGGCAAGCGCCGTCGGCGGTCTGCTGCTGCCGATGGCCACCGGCCCCCTGCCGGTCGCGGCCTGCTTCGCGATTCTGGGAATCAGCCTGCCGACGTTCTTCGGTGCCATCGCCAATGTCGCGTTGAGCCCGGTGATCGTCGCCGGCGTCTCGGAGAGCACCACCGGCCGGACAGTGGCGATGCTTCACGTATTGGGTGCGGCGTCCGGTCTGGTCGGCGCGTTCGCCGGCGGCGTTCTCGGCGGCTGGATGGGCGTACGGCAGGCCATCTGGGTGCTGGCCGGCTTGGCACTGGGCACGGTGGTGCTCTGCCTGCCGGCGGCTGTGCGCTCGCTCGACGGCCGGACCGTCGAGGCCCGATGCGACGATCAGTCGCAACCGCTGCACTCCAGTGCGAACAGCGCGACCGCCGGCGGCACCGCGTAGCGGACGGCGTCGGCGTGTGCCATCACCTCATCGAGGTGCACCTCTACCAGGTGCGCCTCGATGAGCCGTTCGATCATCAGCTCGGCGGTGGCCGCGCTCGTGCCCAGCTGTCCGGCCGCGTCGGCCGCCGTGAAGGTGGCGATCCCGGCTGCGGCGAACGCGCAGAGCGCACGTAGCGCCGCGCGCTCGTCGGGCGCGAGGTCACCGAGAGCGACCGCGAGCCGGGGCCGCAGCCGCAGGTCGCCGGCCGCCAGTTCGTCCAGCAGCCGCTCGCGGTCGGCGAGCCGGCCCGCGTACCGGTCGAGGCTGAGGTGACGCAGCTCGTCGAGCTTGGCGCCGACGATGCGCACCAGCAGCGGCAGGCCGCGACAGAGCTCGACCAGCCGGCGCGCGGCGTCAGGCTCGGCGGCCACGCGCGGCTGCCCGGCGTGCAGGGCCAGCAGCCGCAGCGCGTCGGCGCCGGACATCGAACCGATGCGCACGTGCACCGCGGACTCCAGGCCGCCGAGCCAACGGCGGCTGGTCACCAGCACCACGGCGTCGCCGATGGTCGCCAATACGGCCCGGACCTGGGCCTCGCTGGCCGCGTCGTCCAGGACGACGAGCGTGCGGCGCGGCCCGTGGGCGACCCGATCGGCGAGGCCGGCCGGATCCCGTGGGGCCCCGTCGGCGTTCCGCAGCCCGATCAGGAACCGGCCGCCAGGGAAGCGGTCCCCGAGCCGGTGCGCGCAATGCGCGGCCAGCGCCGTCTTGCCGGCACCGACCGGGCCGGTGAGAACAACCACCGAGCCGCGCGGACGGGCGGCAAGCGTGTCGACCAGCTGGGCGACTTCCGGCTCGCGCCCGGTGAAGTCGGCCGGGTCCGCGGGAAGCGCGTCGGCATTCACAACGACGGCGGCCAGGGGCGTCGCGGCCGGCGGCTCGCCTGCTCCGGTCAGCATCGAGCGGTGCAGCCGGTCCAGCACCGGGCTGGGCCGCAGGCCCAACTCGCGGGCCATCGACTGGCGCAGTTCGTCGAAGCGCGCGAGCGCCTCGGTGGTACGGCCGCAGCGGTGCAGCGCGAGCAGCTGGGCGTGGCGCAGCCGCTCCCGGAACGGGTGCTCGCGGACCAGGTTGTCGATGCCGTCGTCGGCGTCGACCACGTCGGCGTGCCGGCCCAGCGCCAGCGCCGTCTCGGCCCAGTCCTCGTAGACGGTGAGGTACCGCCCGACCAACTGGTCCGCCTCGGCGGTGAGCGCGTTACAGATCACCAGGTCGGGCAGCACAGGGCCGCGCCACAACCGCACGGCCCGGCCGAACAGGTCGGCGGCGGCGTCCAGGTCGCCGCGGGCCTTCGCCTGGCGACCGGAGCGGGCCAGTTCGGCCATCCGCAGCGCGTCCAGCTCGTCCGGCCCGACCCGGACCAGATAGCCGGGCGGACAATGGTGCGGGCCTTCCCCGTTTCCGAGAATGCCGCGCAGCGCCGACACATGGACCTGGATGTTCTTTCGGGCAGAGCGCGGTGGCGCGCCGTCCCACAACGCCTCGACCAACGAGTCGACCGGAACGACCCGGTTCGCCCGGCACAACAGCAGGCCGAGGACCACCCGCTGTTTGAACGGACCGAGCCGAACCCGCCGGTCACCGTCGTGCACCTCCAGCGGGCCGAGGATCGCGAAGCTGAGCCGACCCGACGCCACCATGCCGCGGGACGCTACGCCCGGACCCTTCCGGACTCCTTACTCTGCCGCCTACCAGGGCATGAACGACCATCGACAATGTTCGAGAAGTCAGTAGTCTGTGCTCGCTGAACCAGCAACGCGGGAGGTTGCTTTGGCGGACACGGAATTACGACTGCCGCGGGCCGACGTGCCGCTGCTCACGCCCTGGGGCGTCTCCCCGGACGCCGACCTGGTGTACCGCACGCTGGCCGAGTACGGCCCGCAGAACTCCCGGGAGCTGGCCCGTGCGCTGGGACTGGCGGCCCGCCGGGTCCGGGTCGCTTTGGATGAATTGACCGACAACGATGCGGTGCGCGCGGAGCCCGACCCGCGCGGCGCCGACGCCCGCCGCTGGCGGAACACCCCACCGGACGCGGTCGTCGCCGCCATCCGCCGCCGGCACGCGGCATGCGCGTCGATGGAGGTCAACCGGAGGTTGTCCGCGCTGGCCGCGCCGGCCCCGGAGCTTCGGGTCGACCTGGCCCGCCAGCCGATGGCACGGGCGCTGTACGGGGTGGGCCGCACCCGGGCACGGCTGGCCGAACTGGTGCACACGATCCGGTACGAACACCTGTCGATGCACCCGGAACCGGCGTTCTCCGGCTCGGTGGTCAAGGCCGCGGCGCCGCTGGACCACGAGCTGATCGCCCGGCGGGTCGCCGTGCTGACGTTGGGCGTGCCGCCCAGCGTCGAAGACGCGACCGCGGCACACTCCGCGGAGCTGACCCGGCACGGCATCGAGTACCGCGAGCTGCCCGCACTGCCTACCAAGATGATCATTTTCGACCGGCGGACCGCGATCATCCCGCTCGACCCGGCGGAGCCGACCCGGGGCGCGGTGGAGCTTTTCGCGCCGGACGTCGTGGGCGACCTGGCCACCTGGTTCATGAGCGGCTGGGCCCAGGCGGTGCCGCCGGACTCGCCGGCCACACCGACGACGGTGCACCTCACCGGGCGGGAGCGGCGCATCGTCGCGCTGCTGGCCGCCGGCCATACCGA
>Ga0111538_10001159_pt1 | contig 37100 bp, 28 predicted proteins | sample SoiMethybrSBSTD1_FD_79669 | JGI IMG/M metagenome (GOLD analysis project Ga0111538, IMG submission 79669) | Bulk soil microbial communities from a Populus tree surrounding site in Tennessee, USA - Soil MetaG P. TD hybrid SBSTD1 (version 2)... | ecosystem: Environmental > Terrestrial > Soil >...
ATGCCCAGCATCGTCTCCGTCCTCCTCGGCGACGGGCTCGGGGGCTTCTCCGCACCCACGAGCTTCGCCACGGGAGGAGCGAACCCGCGATCCCTCACGATCGGCGACCTGAACGACGACGGCCAGCCGGATCTCGCCGTGGCGAACCTGGCCTCCTTCAACGTCGCGATCCTTTTCGGCGATGGCGCCGGAGGCTTTTCCGGGCCCACGACCTTCGCCACGGGTGCCATCCCACGCGCGATCGCCATCGGCGACCTGGACGGGGACGGCAAGCAGGACCTCGCCGTGGCGAACCTCGGCTCCGACGACGTCTCCGTCCTCCTCGGTGACGGGCTCGGAGGCTTCGGTGCGGCTGCGACCTTCACCGCGGGGACGGACCCCCACGACATCGCCATCGGCGCGCTGAACGGCGACGGCCTGCCGGACATCGTGGTGGCGAACCTGTTCTCCGCCAACGTCTCGGTCTTCGTCAATCAGTGCTCGGCGTGGTCGGACCTGGGCTCGGGGCTGGCGGGAGTCGACGGTGTCCCGGCGCTCGTGGGCACGGGCACGCTGGCGGCGGGCTCGACGGGCAGCCTGTCGCTGACCTCAGCCAAGCCCTCCTCGCCGGCCCTGCTCTTCGTGGCGCTGGCGAGCGCGCCCACGCCGTTCAAGGGCGGAGTGCTGGTGGCCAATCCCTTCGTGCTGGCGTTGATGCTGGCCACCGGCGGAGGCGGCTCGCTCCTGCTGCCCTTCACGTGGCCGTCGGGCGTTCCCGCGGCGACATCGCTGTACTTCCAGTTCGCGGTGCAGGATGCAGCCGGGCCGCAGGGGGCGTCGCTGAGCAACGCGCTCGAGGCGGTCACGCCCTGAGGCCTGACGTTCCGGCTACGGAGTCGGGGCGGCTTTCCCGTCCACTGCGTTCAGCGCCACCTGGCACAGCTGCGCCAGCACGCGTGCCTTGTCGATCGGGTCGCCCTCGGTGGCGTGCACGATGCGCGCCTGCTGCTCCATGAGCGTCAGCACCGTCTGGCGCACGTCGGCGGCGTGCGCCGAGAGCGCCGCGGACGTCACGGCGTCCGGGCGCGGGGCCGCCAGCTCGGCCGGCGGCGCCGTGGCGGGCGCCGCGTGGACCGGCGCGGCGTGGACCGGCGCGGGAGGCATCAGCGTGCCCAGCGCGCGGCTGCTGCCCTTGCGCGCCACGCGGTGGCGGCCGTTGGGCAGCGCGTAGAAGTCGAGCTCCTCGCCGTTGATCGTGTGCTTGAGCGGCTTGCCCGTGCGCAGGTCGAGCAGGTCCTTGAGGCAGTACTCGCCGAGCACCGAGTTGCTGAGGATCGGCGTGTAGTACAGGCAGCGCTCGAAGTAGTAGTGCGTGACCTGGCTCAGGCGCGTCGTGCCCGGCTGCAGGATCGGGCAGCCGCCGTGCAGCAGGTTGCTGGCCCAGATCAGCGCCGTGCCCTTCTTGCAGGTCAGCCGCTTCTGCTCGAGACGGCGCGAGGTGATCACCGCGCGCACGTAGTCCTCGTAGCGCCCGTAGTGCGGCCCGACGCCCACCTCATTGTCGGGCGCCCACACGCCGAACTCCTCCAGCCGCAGCTCGGGCACGCGGTGGCTGCCGGGGTAGTAGTTGAGCGGGCCGTTGCGCTCGGTGATGTCCTCGAGCGCGACCCACACGCCGCACATGTAGCGGGCGGGCAGGCTGCTGAAGTGGATCGCGTCGCTGTGCGTGGCCTGCTCGGTGCCCTTGACGAAGTTGAGCGTCTGGAAGGGGATCGCCTTGCGGCCGTAGAGCAGCTCGAGCAGCCCCAGGATGCGATCGTCGGCCGCCAGCCGCTTGACGGGCCTGCTGACCCACCACGCGTCCTGGATGCGGTTGACGTCCTGCGTGAGCAGCTTCTGGACGTGGTCGGGCACGTCGAAGCGGGCGGGCCGCTCGAAGAGGCGGCCGTAGTCCGCCACGATCGCGTCGAGTAGCTTGGGCTCGAAGAAGTCCTCGAGCACGAGGTAGCCCTGCTCGTGGTAGGTCCGGGCCCACTCCCGCTCCTGCGGCCCGAGCTTGCGGCTCTCGAGCTGGCTCTCGAAGAAGGGCGACTCGACCCAGGGCTGCTGGAGCGCCGTCGGCTGGCCCAGGAATTCCTGCACCACCGCCGCATTGCCCGGCGTCGCCGGGCCGTAGCGCGTGTCGTCTGTCATGAGCCGGGTTCCGTGGGGGCGGACGGTCGCAGCATTCTAGCCGGCGAGGCCGCGGCAAGTCGGCCCGGGCTTCGTTGCCTCGCGCGGGCTCGACTTGACGCGGCCTCGCGAGAGCAATGTCGCCCGGGCCTCGCGGTTCATCGACCGGCTGCGCCGACGATCGGTGCGCCGCGCTGGCGACGCAAGCGCAGGCCCACGAGCGCCAGCCCGCCGGCCGCGGCGACGCTCAGCGCGAGGCCGCCGCGGAAGGTCAACGGCCGGTACTTGAACTCGACGATGCGGTCGCCCGGGCGCACCTCGACGGCGCGGAAGGCGATGTTGGCGCGCACGATGGCGCGCTCCTCGCCGTCCACGCGCGCCGTCCAGCCGGGGTAGAAGCTGTCCGCGAGCAGCAGCCAGCCGGGCGCGGCCGGCTCGACCTCCACGCGCAAAAAGTCGGGCGTGTCGACGACGATCCGCGCCGGGCCCGCGGGCGCCGCGGCGGGCCCGTGGCCGGTGCCCGAGGCGATCACGGCCATCGTCTCGCGCTCGAAGCGCGGGCTGCGCAGCGCCGCGAGCGCGGACTCGTCGTCGTCGGCGACGATCGCGCCCGTCACGAGCCGCGCGCGCGGCAGGTAGCGGTCGTTCTCGTGGACCGGGAAGGGATCGTGGAAGGGCAGCGTGTCCTCGCCGGGATAGTGGCGGCGCACGAGCTCCGGCGGCGCGCCGGCCCAGTCCGTGAGGAACTTCACCGCCATGAGGCCGAGCAGGTCGCGGTCGACGTCGGTGCGCTGCGGCAGCAGGTCGACCGAGGCGTAGTCGCCGGGCACGTTCGTGGCGCCGCGCAGCAGGAAGGCCACGTGCAGCGGGCACAGGGCGTCGTAGCCGCGCACGTCGTAGAGCCCGTAGTAGGTGGGCAGCTCGGCCGCGAAGCGGTGCGGGATCATCTGCAGCAGCCGGCCGTCGGGCCGGGCCGAGGCGAGCAGCCCGAGCGCCGGCGGGTCGGGGTAGTGCAGCTCGGGCGGCAGGAAGGGCAGCAGCGGCCCGAGCATGAGCAGCAGGCCGGCGATCGTGCCCGCCACGAGCAGCAGGCCGGGCCAGCGCGCGCCCGCGAGGCCCGCCGCGGCGGCGGCTGCGACGGCGATCGCGGCCACGAGCAGCAGGTGTGTGTCGAGCCAGCCGGCGGCCGGCTGCGCCGGGAAGGGCAGCTCGTCCAGGCCCGGATCGTCGGTCGCGCGCAGCAGCTCGGAGACCTCAGGCCGCGCGCCGCCTTCGACCGAGGTCCACACGCGCACGGTCGTCGGGCCGGGCGGCAGCTTCTCGGGCGGCAGCCGCGTGCGGAACAGGTAGACCGGCCGGCTCATGTCCAGGCGTGGCGGCACGCCGGCCGCGTCCGGGTCGTGCAGCGGGACGCACTCGGCCCGCGACGGATCGCGCTGCTGGTTGAAGAGCAGCTGCACGAGGTGCGGCTGCGCCGTCGGCGCCAGCCAGCCGAGCATGAGCTTGCCCGGGCCGCCGGGCTCGGGCCCGGGCCACGTCAGGCCCGGCGTGGAGAGCGGCAGCAGGCCGGCCTCGAGCTTGACGTCCGAGGGCAGGCGCGCGGGCACGGTCGTGTCGGGGATCAGCCCCTGGCGCGTGACGGCCACGAGCGCGAGCCACGCGCCCAGCGCCGGCGCGGCCAGGGCCAGGAACAGGCGCAAGCCGGCCGCGGCGGGCAGCGCCGCGCGGCGCAGCGCGTCGAGGCCCAGGCCGGCGAGCACCGCGGTGGCGAGCAGCGCGAAGAGCTCGAGCCGCGTGTTGGCCGCGATGCTGAACAGCGGCAGCGCGCCGACGAGCTGGCTGATGCCCGGCGCGTTGAAGCCCGCGAGCAGGCCGCAGCCGAAGAGCAGGCCGGCGCCCAGCGCCAGCCGCCGCGGCGCGCCGTAGAGCAGGCCCAGCATCGCCAGCGGCAGCGCCGCGCCGGCCGAGCCCATGTTCGCGATCAGGTAGTTCACCGGGCCGAGGTAATGGTTCACGCTGCCGAACCAGTCGGGCGTCAGCATGGTCGGGAACATGCAGCTCATGCCGGCCTGCAGGCCCACGAAGGCGCCGCCGCCGACGGCGGCGAGCAGCACGATCGCCGGCAGCCACGGCGAGCTCGCCGTCTTGAGGCGGTGCAGCGCCACGACCGCCAACGCGGCCTCCGCCACGAAGGCCGCCGCCAGCCACGGGCGCAGCGGCGGGATCGGCGAGCGCGCGAAGCGGCGCAGGAAGAGCATGTCGCTGTGCGCGATGTACTCGGCCAGCGGCAGCACCTGGAACGCCGCCAGGGCGGCGCCCGCCACCAGCGCCAGCACGAGCAGCAGCACGCGGCGCAGCCGGCCGTCCATCCGCGCCGCGCGCAGCAGGCCCAGCAGCCCGACCAGGACCTGGCAGTGGAAGGCCGTCTCGGGATGCCCGCCGAGGTGCTGCAGCGCCGCGAGCGCGGCGAGCAGCGCGACGCGGCCCACGCTCGGCGCGAGCACGAGCCGGTCGGCGGCCACGATCATGAGCGGCAGGAAGAGCGAGACGTTCGTGGGCGTGAACAGCAGGTACATCGCCTGGAAGCCGCCCAGCGCGTAGACCGCTCCGCACAGCACCGCCGCCAGCCACGAGAGGCGCAGGTAGCGCCCGAGCACGTAGGCCGACACGCCGGCGGCCACGAGCTTGAGCAGCGCGGTGGCCGCGTGCACCCAGGGCGGCGCGCCGAGCAGGATCGCCAGCAGGACGGTGGGGAAGAACACGGCTGACTCGCCGTTGCCGATGAAGGGCGCGCCGCACGACGCGGTCGACTTCCAGTACGGGAGGCGGCCGTCCTGCGCCCAGTGATCCGCGGCGTAGCGCAGGAAGGGCACGTAGGCGAAGGTCGAGTCGCTCAGGATGTCGACGCCGGGCGGCACGCGCTCGCGCAGCTCGGCGGGGAAGGGTCCGGTGCGCGCCCACAGTCCCGCGGCCGAGAGCACCTGGCCGCCGCCGACTGCGGGCCAGAGCAGGATCAGCGCGAGGCCGACGTAGACGAGGGCGGCTGCGAGCAGCCCGCTCGCGGGTCGAGGGCTCGCGAAGAGCCCGGGGTCCGGCGCCGGTGCCGGGCTAGATGGTGACGCCAAGCAGGCCCTTGAAGGCGAAACCGACGAGCAGCGAGAGGGCCAGGAAGCCCAGCAGGATCCCCGGCTCGCCGGCGGGCAGCAGGCCCATGTCGCGAGCGGGGTAGTCGACGCGGATGCTCTCGAAGGCCGAAGTCCGCGGCAGCGCGTCCTCGCCGGGGTAGAGCAGGCTCTCCCAGCCCTTGCTGCGCAGCACCGGCACCTTGCGCGGCGCGCCGCCCACCGCCAGGCGCTTGACCTGCGTCTCGTCGCCGGCGCGCAGCACGAGCTCGTGGTCGCCGTCGCGCTCGGCGCGCAGTCGCCAGGCGATCTCGCCGCGCGCGGTGCGCACCGGCGGGGCCTCGAGCACGACGCCGGGCGGCAGCTCGAGCGTCACGGCCGTGGTGGCCACCGGGCTGCGCGCGCGGTCGAGCTGCACCTTGAGCAGCCGCACCGAGCCGGAGGGCAGCGGCGAGTAGCCGTACCAGGCCACGAGCTGCGCCAGGATCACGAGCATCGGCACGAGCATCACCGCCATCGGCGCCAGGTTGTGCGCGATGTAGACCACGTTGCGCAGCACGATCTTGGCGGTCGAGACGAACACGCCCAGGATGTCCTCCTTGAACAGGCGGATCTCGAGCAGGTGCAGCTTGATCAGGTTCTTGGTGCGCGCGATGCCGCGCTGGCTGCTCACGAGCTTGTAGACCAGCAGCGCGACCACGCCCGAGAGGGCCGACCAGAGAGCCAGGTCGAGCCAGGGCGCCCAGCGCGGCGCCGCGCCGAAGGGCGCGAGCAGCCGGTCGAACACGGCCGAGGCGACGCGGTTGAAGGTGCCCATGGGTTCGGCCGCCGCGGGCGCGCTCAGCTGATGTAGCCCAGGCCCTTGAGCTTGTTCTTGATGTCCTCGTCCGAGGCCGCGTCGGCGAACTGCTGCAGCTCCTTCTCGAGGATGTGGGTGATGAACTCCTCGACCGTGGCGTAGCCGGCCGTGTCGGAGACCTTCTTGAGCCGCGCCAGCAGGTCCTTGTCGAGCTTCACCTTGTCGCCGCCGAACATGGGGTCTGTCTCCTGTCAGGGTTCGAGGATCGAGGTCCCGCGCATGCCGTCCGCGGGAGCGACGCCGAAGTGGCGCAGCAGGGTCGCCGTGAGGTCGGTCAGGTCGTGGCCGTCGGCGGCCAGCCTGCGGTTGACGAGCAGGATACCGGGCACGACCTCGGGCGCCATGAGGTGGTTGCCGGTGAAGCCGCGCAGGTTGTCCTCGAGGACGACGTCGGGCACGGCGCCGAGCGTGGAGTCGTCCGAGCAGCCGTAGCCCGCGTCGTAGCCCACGACGAGGTCAGGCGCCTCGGCGCGTCGCGGCGGGCTGTAGATCTCGGAGGACTTCCAGGCGCGGAGCACGGGCGCGCGGCCGGTCTGCGGGTCGCGCAGCGCGAGCAGCTCGGCGGCGAGGCGATCGAGCAGCGCGTCGGCCTCGGCCGGCGCCACGCTGCCGCGCGCCTCGCGTCCCTCGAGGTTGAGGTAGACGCCGTTGAAGCCGAGCCCGTAGGCGCGCGTGCGCGACCAGTCGACGTCGCCCGCGTCGAAGTCGGGCTGGTGCGTCGCGGGGTCGAGGGGCGGCACGAGCGAGGGCGTGCGCCGCGCGCCGCCGTCGGCCGCGGGCCGGTCCTTGAGCACGAGCCAGCCGTTGTCGCGCAGCCAGGCGTTGAGGTGCATCTGGCGCGTCATGCCCTGGAAGCCGTGGTCGCTCATCACGATCAGCAGCGAGTCCGGCGGCAGCCCCGCGCGCACCTTGCCGAGCAGCCGGTCGGCGTTGCGGTAGTGGCCCTCGATGTCCTGGCTGTGCGCCGGCGAGCGCTCGGGGTCGAAGCCGGGATGGCGCGGCGCCGCGGGGTCCTTGGGGTCGCCGTGCCGCCAGAGCATGTGGCACTGCAGGTCGATGTCCGACAGGTACATGAAGGTGCAGTCGCCCGGGTGGAAGCGCCGCAGCGCCTCGTCGAGCATGCGCTCGGCCTCGTCGTGCACGAGCTTGACCTGGTGCTCGTAGTCGTCGTCGTCGAAGAGCCCGTCCTTGAGCGCGTTGATCTCCTCGGGGAAGCCCTGCGTCCAGTAGAAGCCGATGGCCTCGCACAGCTCCTCGGAGGCGCCGTCGGGCGTGGCGATGACCTGCGCCGGCGCGCTCGGGTCGATGTTCACGGGCGAGGCGTAGACGCGGAAGCGCGGCCGCAGCTCCTTGACGTAGAAGCGCACCAGGCCCGAGAGCGGCGTCAGGCCCATGGGCAGCGCGTCGAAGCGCAGCTGCAGCCAGTCGCTGAACTCGCCCTCCTCGAGCAGCGTCTCGGCGTCGCCGGCCTTGATCCACACCACGTCCTGCTCGGGGTCGAGCTGGAAGGTCACGGGCACCTTCAGGAAGTCGTCGGCCCCGGGGAGCTGGCCGGGCTCGAGGTGGAAGACGTCCGGCGGCCCCTTGAGGCGCGAGTGCGCCGTGTCGTCGACGCCGTCGCCGTCCTCGTCCTCGAGCGTGACGACCTCGACGTCGGCCTTGAGGTGGTGGCCCTGCGCCGCGAAGGCGTCGTCGGTGTACCAGGTGTACTTGCCGAACTCGCCGCGCATGTCGACCGTGCCCATGCCCGAGAGCGTGAGCGCCTCGCTCTTCGGCACGGGGAAGTTGCCCGGCATGCGGTAGACCTCGACCTTCACGCCGGCGTCGTGCAGCTTGTCCCAGAAGGGCGTGCCGCTGCGCGCGTTGGGCGTGTCGGCCGAGCCGAGCGGGAAGACGTAGCCGAAGAGCGAGATCGAGGCCGGCTGCTCGACGGCGACCGGCGGCGTGGCCGAGGGGATCGGCGCGTAGGTCTTCGGGTCGCGGTGCACGAAGTCGAAGATGCCGTGCCCGCCCGGGTCGAGGCCGGTCACGAAGCTCGACCAGGCCACCGGGCTCTGCGGCGGGTTCGCGGTGCCCAGGTTCTGGAAGCTGCCCTCCTGCGCGAGGCGCTTGAACTCGGGCAGCTCGCCCGCGTCCATCAGGCGCTGCAGGATGACCGGGTCGGCGCCGTCGATGCCGAGCACGAAGACGCCCGGTCGCGTCGCGGCCGCGGGCGGCGACTGCGCCGCGGCGAGCGCGCACAGGCAGAGCAGCGCGCCGAGCGCCGGCGCCGGCCGGCCGCTCATCGCCGCGGTCCCCGGATCTCCGCGGGACGGTCGGGCGCGATCGCCGCCGCGACGGTGGGACCCTTGGCGTCGGCCTCGGCCGTGGCCGGCGCAGGCGCGGGCCGCCGCGCGCCGTCCTGGCCGTGCTCGCCGGGCCGCGTCTCGGGCACCGCGCGCGCCAGCGGCGCGGCCCCCGACTGGTTCAGCGTCGAGGGATCGAGCGGGCCGCGCACGCCGGCCTCGGGCGCGCCGAGCGGCGCGAAGATCGGCCGCCCCTGCATGTACTTCGCCGGCTGCTGGCCGAAGAGCGCCATGACCGAGGGCGCGATGTCGACGATGGCCGGCGTCTCGGTCGCGATCGGCAGGTTGCTGAAGAGCACGCCGGGCACGATGCGCGGGTCGACGCAGTGGTCGCCGCTCCAGCTCTTCGTGTTGTCGGAGAAGACCCCGGCCGGCACCGCGCCCGTCGCGCAGTCCCAGCTGTTCCGGTAGCCGCCGTCGTAGCCGACGATGAGGTCGGGCGCGTCGTGGCGGTAGGGGCCCGTGAAGTAGTCGGCCGCCGCGAAGACGTCGAGCACGCAGCGCTGGCCGGTCTGCGGGTCGACCAGCGCCTTGAGGCCCGCGATGAGCTCGGCCTTGAGCGCGTCGTACTCGGCGCCCTCGGCGACGATGCCGCTGCGCTCGCGGCCCTTGCGGTTGATGAACATCCCCGTCAGGCCGAGGCTGAAGGCCTTCGTGCGGCTCCAGTCGACCTGGTCGAACCAGTCGCCCGAGGTCGTCGCGCCGTCCTTCAGGTGCAGGTAGCCGTGGTCGCGCAGCCAGGCGTTCAGGTTCACGCCGCGGCGGAAGTTCGTGAAGCCGTGGTCCGACATGGCGATGAAGCAGGTCTGCGGGTCGTCGACGACGTGCGCGATCCGGCCGACGAGCTCGTCCATGCGCCGGTAGACCTTCTCGATCGCGTCCTTGTGGAGCTCGGTGTCCTTGCCCGCGTTGCTCGGGTGCGTCGGGTCGAGGTAGCGGTAGAACATGTGCTGCACGCGGTCGGTCGTGTCGAAGACGCAGGTCACGACGCCGCGCCTCTGGCGCGCGATCGCGTCGAGGAACATGCGCTCGCGCTCCTCGCAGATGAGCAGCGCCTGGTCGAAGAAGGCCTGCTCGTCGATCACGCGCTCGTTGAGCGCCCAGGTGTCCTCGGCCAGGCCCAGCGTGGCGTACTTGCCCTGCTTCTTGGCCAGGTAGACCGCGTAGACGCCCGGGTAGCTGATGGGCATGGCCGGGTGCTCGGGGTCGATGTGGATCGGGGTCATGTAGACCTCGACCTCGGGCTCGACGCTGGCGACGTAGAAGCGCGCGATGCCGCGCACCTTGACGCCCAGGCCGGCCTTGAAGGTCAGCTCGATCCACTCGCTGTATTGGCGCAGCCCGAGGTGGAAGGACGGGTGGCCCTCGATCTCGAACGTCGCGCCGCGGCGGTCGGCGTCGATGGTCAGCGTGAAGGGCAGCGTCATGCTCGGGCTGCCCTTCACCATGCCGTTGACCGGGCCCATGATCCGCGAGCGGATGACGTCGCCATCGCGCTGGCGGCGCAGCACCGTCTGCTCGCCGCCGGTGTGCGCGGCCGCGCCGCCCTCGGTCTTCGTGCTGAAGAAGCCGAAGGTGCCCTGGCTGCCGCGCAGGTCGGGCACGCACATGCCCGAGAGCAGCAGCCCGTTGAACTTCACGGGCGGGAAGGTGATCGGCACGCGCTGGATTGTCGAGGTGATGTGCTTCTGGCCGAGCAGCTTCCAGAAGGCCTGGCTCTTCTGGAGCAGCTTGATGCGCGGCTTGTCGAGCGGCACGACGTACTTGCCGATGTTGAGCACCTTCTTCGCGTTGGCGATCTCGGTCGACGAGAGCATCGGCGCGTAGGTGCAGGGGTCGCGCGTGAGGAAGTCGTAGATGCCGTGGCGGCTGGGATCGACGCCGGTGGTGAAGGACGACCAGGCCACCGGCGACATCCCGGGCGTGCTCGTCGTCAGCGCGCGGAACACGCCCTTCTCGGCCAGGCGCTGGAAGTGGGGCAGCTTGCCCTCGCGCATGAGCCGCGTGGTCAGCCCCGGGTCCATGCCGTCGAGGCCGAGGATCACGACGCGCTTGACCCGTGCGCGCTTGTAGGGGTTGCCCGTGACGATCAGGCGCCAGATCAGGCGCACCGGCCAGCTGATGATCGCGCCGGCCGCGATGAAGAAGGTGGCCACCAGCGCCAGCGCCGAGCCCGCGAAGGCGAAGCCGGCGCCCGGCCCGATGTAGGCCTGGGCCACGCCGGTGCCGAGCACCCAGACCACCACCAGGGCGAGCAGGCGGGCGCGGGAGTGGCGGGACGAAGTCACGGGGCGAGGATACGGCCTTCGGGTCGGGGCGATGGGCTCAGGAGTTTAGCCGCCGCGGGCCCAACCGCCGCAGTCCTGCGCACCTCGCCAGCGGCCCCCCGCGGGCTCGCCGCCAGCGCGGTGCCCGCCCTCGCTCACCCGCGAGCGGCACGGTGATCGTTGCGGCGTGAGGGGGCGCGGCGCGGCCGGGGGCGCTCGGCCGGACAATCTGCAGCCCGCCTGAGTTTCGCCCCCTCACCCTCGTCGTGACTCGGCTGGGCGAAACACTGCGGGCGAAGCCGTCCGGCCGACGCGCCCCCGTGCCAGCCGCGCCCCTCCCGCCACGACCCTCACCGTGCGGCGAGCCTAGCTGATGTACTGCCGGCTCCGCAGCGTGGCGAGGATCTTCTCCTCCTCGTGGGCCGGGATGTCCTCGCCGGGCGCCGCGGGGATCAGCCCCTGGAGCTCGAGGTGGCGGATGATCTTGTCGGTCGACTCGTCGACCGTCTCGCGCTCGGTGTCGATCGCGATCTCGGGGCTCTCGGGGGCCTCGTAGGGATCGTCGACCCCGGTGAAGCCCTTGATCTCGCCGGCGCGCGCCTTCTTGTACAGGCCCTTGACGTCGCGGGACTCGAGCTCGTCGAGCGAGGCGTAGGTGTAGACCTCGACGAAGCGCTTGTGCAGGCCGCGCACCTCGTCGCGCACGGCCTTGTAGGGCGAGATCGCGGCCGCGATGCAGACCGTGTCGTTGCGCGCCAGCAGGCAGGCCACGAAGCCGATGCGGCGGATGTTCGTGTCGCGGTCCTCCTTGCTGAAGCCCAGACCCTTGCTCAGGTTGGTGCGGATCACGTCGCCGTCGAGCAGCTCGACGTTGAGCCCGCGCTGCACCATGACCTTCTGCACGCGCTTGGCGAGGGTCGTCTTGCCGGCGCCGGAGAGGCCCGTGAACCAGAGGGTGAAGCCCGTGTTGCCCATGATCGAGTGAGTTCCGGAGGAGGTCTGAGGGGAAGGTGTGGGGAGGAGGGCGGGAGCGAGGCGGGCGGAGCGAGGCGGCGGCTCAGCGCACCTGGGCCTCGAGGAACGGCACCTCGAAGACCTTCTCGTGCATGATCGGCCCGTGTCCGAAGTAGCCGGACTCGCCGAAGAGCTCGCCGTGGTCGGCGGTCACCGTGATGAAGGTGTTCTTGGGCACGAGGTCGTAGAGCTTGGGGAACACGACGCGGTCGAGGTACTTGACCGTGTTGATCTGCCGCGCGCGCAGCTCGTCGAGCTTGTCCTGGTCGAAGAACTTGGGCGCGTTCTCGTCCTTGATCAGCTTGCCGCCCACGACCTGGCTGTCGAGGTGCTTGAAGACCCCGTGCAGGCCCGAGATGCGCGGCCAGTCCTTGGGGTCCTCGTCGGGCGTCGCGAAGGGGTAGTGCGTCTCGCCCACGTTGAGCATGTAGAAGCTCGGGCGGTCGGCGCTGAAGGTCAGCGTGTCCACCATCGCGGACATGTCGTTGTGCTTGTCCATGAGCTGGAAGCTGTCGAAGGCGCGGTTGATGTTGGTCTTGGAGTTGAGCACCGGAAGCGAGACGCGCGCGCCGGTGACGTAGCCCAGCTCGTTGCGCAGGTACTCCGGCATCCACAGCGAGGGCACGAGCTTGCCGAACTCCATGCCGTCGGTGCCGAAGCGCGCGTTGTAGTTGAGGAAGTCCTCCTTGTAGTACTCGGACGCGAAGACGTGCTCGGGGCTGTGGTGCGGCAGCAGGCCCATGAGCAGGTTGTAGTGGCTGGGGCCGGTCCAGCTCGCGTAGCTCCAGCGGCGCTCGACCTTGCCGCCGCTGATCTTGGTGATGTTCTTGGGCTCGGCCGCCATGAAGGCGTCGTAGCGGCAGGAGTCGAGCGTGATGATGATGTAGTTGTTGCGCGCCTTGGGCGGCGGACGCAGGCCGGGGGCGCCGGCGGGGCGGGGCCCGGCTCCCGGTCGCGGGCCCGCCCCGGTCGGCTTGTTCCCTGTCGTGGCGGGCTTGCCCCCGCCGAAGAGCTTGTCGAGCAGTCCCATGGTCTGGCGCTCCCGGTCAGGCGACCGGCGCCTTCTCCGCCATGGCGCGGATGAGGATGTCGGCCACCTCGGGCCGCGTGAACTCCTCCGGCGGCCGGATGCCGGCGCGCAGCATCTCGCGCACCTTCGTGCCGCTCAGCATGATCTGCTCGTCGGCCGAGCGCGCGGCCGAGGTCTTGGCCGTGGCCATGGCGCCGGCGCGCTTGTCCCAGAAGGCGTTCTCGAACATGAGCGGCTCGATGCCGAGCTCGGCCGGGTCGAAGCCGCGCACGAAGGTCTGCGCGTCGAAGCTGCCGTAGAAGCTGCCCACGCCGGCGTGGTCGCGGCCGACGATGAAGTGCGTGCAGCCGTAGTTCTTGCGGCACAGCGCGTGGAGCACGGCCTCGCGCGGCCCGGCGTAGCGCATGGCCTGCGGGTAGACGGCCAGCGTCACGCGCTCCTTGGGGTAGTACTTCTCGAGCAGCACGCGGTAGCAGTCCATGCGCACGCGGGCCGGCACGTCGTCGCTCTTCGTCTCGCCCACGAGCGGGTGGATCATCAGGCCGTCGACCTGCTCGAGCGCGGTCTTGGTCAGGTATTCGTGCGCGCGGTGGATCGGGTTGCGCGTCTGGAAGGCCACGATGCTGTTCCAGCCCTTGGCCTTGAACAGCACGCGCGTCTCGCGCGGCGTGAGCCGGTGCTCGTTGGCGAAGTCGTAGTGCGGCAGGTTGAGCACCCAGACCGGGCCGGCCACGTACTGGCTGCCGATCGAGTCGAGGTACTGCACGCCCGGGTGCGTCTTGTCGGTCGTGCCCAGGCAGCCCTGCGCCTCGAGGTTCTTGTCGAAGGCGTAGACCTCGCTGACCTCGATCAGGCCGAGCAGGCGGCCGGCCTCGTCGGTCAGGGCCAGGTCCTGGCCGCGCTGGTAGTGGGCGGGGCCCTTGGCCGAGAGCGTGACGGGCAGGGGCCAGATCACGCCATTCGCGAGCCGGCAGCGCGAGACCACCGAGGACAGGTCGTCGCTGCCCATGAAGCCCTCGAGCGGGCTCATGGCGCCGACACCGATCATCTCGAGGTCGGAGACCTCGCGGGCGTTGAGGGCCAGCTTCGTCGCCTGGCCCGCCCGCGCGAGCAGCGCCTCGCGCTGTTCGCCGGTCGCGACGCGGTGGATCAGTCGTCCGCCATGGGCAGCAATCATCGTGGAGGAACTCCTAGAGGTATCCGAGGTTGTGGAGCTTGCGCTTGATCTCGTCGATGTCGTCGTCGGCCTTCTTGGCCTCGGCGCCCGCCGCAGGCTGGGGCTTCTCCAGCGCCCGGTCGCCGACCAGGTCGCGCAGCACGAACACGATGAAGTCGGTGGGCGAGCTGAAGCCCGAGTCCGAGATCACGACCTGGATCCGCTCGTAGAGCGGCCGGGGGATCTTCACCGTGACCTTGGGTTCGCGCATGCTGGGGGGCCGCCGGGCGGCTCTGATTGGGTTCTGGGCGGGCTCCAATCGGACTCTGATTGGAGTGCGGAAGTCTACCGGAGAATCGGCCGCGCGCAAGCCCCTGCCGGCCACAGGGTGCCGCCGCCGCCGTTCCGGACCCCCGGCCCGTATCCTGGCCCCCTTTCCACCCCTCGGAGCCCGACATGGCCAGCTTCCTCCACGCGGTGCGCGTCCCGGCCTTGATGGTCGCCTGCCTGCTCTTCCCGGCGGGCTGCGGGGGCTCGGATCCGGCCCATCAGGCCGACGACGCCCAGTCGGCGCTGAGCGAGGGCCATTACGCGGAGGCACGCTCGAAGGCGGAGGCCGCGCTCAAGGAGGCCGGAGCGAGCGACAAGGCCCTGGCCTGGAAGCTCGAGCGCATCCGCGTCGAGGCCATCGCCCGACAGGGGGACGGGGCGGAGGTGCTCGGCACCGCCGCGCGGCTGTCGGGCGCCTACCCGCAGCAGTGCGACGCGTTCTTCTACGGCAAGCTGGGCACGCTGCTCGTCGAGGCCGGTGAGCCGACGCGCGCGGTCGAGGTGGCGCACGCGGGCATCGAGAAGTTTCCCGATCGCAAGTCCGACTTCGACGGCCTGATCCGCAGCATCGAGGAGAGCGGCGACGCCGAGGCGATCGCCAAGCTCAAGGCGATGGGCTACCTCTGACCGCGCGCGGCGAGCCAGCCGAGGAGCGCCGCGAGCAGCAGCAGCAGCACGGTCAGCAGCACCCACCGCAGCCGGCGCGGCCGGCTGACCACCGTCGAGTCGCTCGCGGCCTCGCGCCACTGTCCCGGTGACAGCCAGCCGTTGCGCACGAGGATCTCGCCCAGCCGGCCCTGGCCGGCGGCCCACTCCTGCTTCGCCTGTCGGGCCTGGCCGCGCTGCAGCCGGCCGTCGGCCTCCAGCGCCGCGAGCACCGCGTCGGGCGCGGGCTCCGGCTCGCCGTCCTCGACGAACAGCAGGTCGACCGCGCCGAGGATGATGTGCTCGTCGCTCTCGATGGGGCGGGCCGACGTCACCTTGTGGAGCCGCACTCGCGTGCCGTTGCTGCTGGCCAGATCGCGCAGCAGCCAGCGGCTGCCGTCCCAGCGCAGCTCGGCGTGACGCGACGAGACCGAGGGGTCCTCGATGTGCACCTCGCTGCGGTTCGAGCGCCCGATGGTCACGCGCGGCGCGGTGATGTCGACGGTCTTGCAGCGCCCCGCCTGCACGACGAGCAGCCGCGGGCGCGTCGGCGGCAACGCGGGCTGCAGGTCGACGGACGACGAGGAGGGCTCGGCCGCCGGCACGTCGCGCTTGAGGATGAAGGTGCTGTCGGCCTCCAGCCGGATGTCGAGCACCGTCGCGCCCAGCAGCACCTGGCAGTCCTCGACGATGTCGAAGCTCTCGCCGCCGCGCAGCGTGGGGCCGGCGGCCACGACCGAGCCGTTCGTGCTGCCCAGGTCGATGTAGCGCCAGTGCGGCCCCGACTTCTCGATGCGCCCGTGGTGGCCCGAGACCAGGTCGTCCTCGATGACGATGTCGTTGTCGGGCAGCCGGCCGACCGTGAGCGGCCCGCTCAGCGCGAGCTCCTTGACGAGGTGGTGCTCGCGCACGACTCGCACGCGCGGTGTGAGCACGTCAGCCGCCATCGCGCACCTCCGCCGGGCGATCCCCGTCGACCAGACGCGGATCGACCACGGCCTGGCCGATCGAGTGATGATAGATCACCTGGCGGTCGCGGCCCGTGAGCCCGAGCCAGCGGTGCACGTCGTCGTCGAAGAAGGCCCCGATGCCCGTGGCGTCGAGGCCGCGCGCGGTGGCTGCCAGGTAGAGGCCCTGGCCGACCATGCCCGCCTCGACGTGCGCGTGGCGGTAGGCGCGATTGCCGAAGGCCCGGGCGCCGGGCCCGAGGTCCGCGATCAGGCTGAAGGCCGCGATCGCGTGGCCGGCCAGCTCCTGGCCCAGCGACAGCCCGGCCGCCGCGTTGCGCACGTCACCCTCGCGCACGAGGAGCAGCGCGTGGCGGCCCGGCAGGTAGCGGTAGCAACCGCTCGCCAGGCCCTCGACGCGGTGCACGTAGGCGTAGAGCTCGACCAGGCGCCGCGGCGCGCCGCCGGCCAGGTTGCCCAGCGCGTCGCACTGCGGCAGGCAGGCCGCCTCGGCCAGCAGGCCGGCGAACTGCTGCAGCGAGGTGCGGCCCGCCGGGTCGTAGTCGAGCGCCGAGCGCCGCCGCCGCACGCTGACGGCCAGCGGCTCGGCGGCGGGCTCGCCCGCGGGCAGATCCACTCCGCCCTCCGGCTCGGGCGGCGTCTCGGGCGCCGGAGGACACGGGCCCCCGTCGATCCAGGTCGAGAGGTGCATGCCGTCGATCAGCGGATGCGGCCGCTCCTCGGCCGAGAGCACGTTGGGCTGGCCGGCGGGCGGCGACAGCGCAGCGCCCGGCGGCGGCGAGGTCGGCGGCGACGCGCGTGGGCTGCTCTCCGGCCGCAGGTCGAGCACGAGCAGCGGACGCTCGCCGGTGCCCTCGAGCGCCAGCAGCTCCTCGAGCCGCGCGTCGGCGAAGTGCCCGTGCACGCGCGCCGCCAGCCCCAGCCCGCGCGCCGCCGTCGCCACCGACGCCGCCGCGTGGCCGGCGTCGTGCAGGCAGTAGCGGTAGGCGCGGTCGCGGTACTTCCAGGCCTCGCGCCAGAAGATGCTCGTGAGCACGACGCACGCGCCACGTCCCGGTGCGCCGAGCGGGTGCAGGCCCGGCACCGCGTCGAGCGCGCCCAGCGCGTCGCCGCTGCGCCGCCGCTCGAGCGCACCTCCGCGCACGTCGTAGTGGTACAGGCCGTCGGGCAGGTCGTCGAAGCCGCGCACGACGATCCAGGTCTCGGTGGGGTGCAGGTTGCCCGACGAGGGATTGACGCGCAGCGAGTAGCGCACGTCGGTGCCGAGCACGTGCTTCCAGGCCGAGATCGACAGCGAGTGGAAGAGCAGCGAGCCGAGCAGCGGCAGCGCGCTGTCGGGCCAGCTCGTCCCGCCCGCCGCGCCCAGGCCCCGCAGGCAGCTCGACGTGCCGGCCTCGGGCCGCGGTCCGCCCTCGGGCGGCGGCAGCTCGACGCGCGGCGCTCCGGCGTAGCGGCGGAAGGGGTTGGGCTGGTTGTCCCAGTCGAGCGTCCAGCCGCCCGAGTAGACGCTGGCGTAGCTGTGCTTGGTGCGCTCGTGGTAGGCGAACATCCGGTCGATCTCGGCGTTGCTCATCGCGTCACCGCATCATGCCCCGACTCAGCGCCGAAGCGCGCCGTTGACCGGCCGTCGGCGCATCGCGGAGACTGCGGGCCGCATGCCCGGCCAGCCCTCCAAGTCGCTCGAGACCTTTCCCAACCCGCGGCCCGGCCGCGAGTACGAGATCCGCTTCGAGTGCCCGGAGTTCACCTGCGTGTGCCCGCGCACCGGCCAGCCGGACTTCGCCACGCTGCGCGTGAGCTACGTGCCCGACGAGCTGTGCGTCGAGCTCAAGTCCTTCAAGCAGTATCTGTGGTCCTTCCGCGAGGAGGGCCACTTCCACGAGGACGTGACCAACCGCATCCTCGACGACCTCGTGGCGGCCCTCGCGCCGCGACGCATGACGATCGAGGGCGATTTCAACGTGCGCGGCGGGATTCATACCACCGTGGTGGTTCGGCACCCCTAGAGAGCGGATGATGCCTCTCTCCGGTCGCTTGACCGGAGGACTGGGCCATCTGCGAAGGAGGATCGACCGTGCGGTGCCACCTCGCCCTGGGACTTCTCGTCCTCTGTGCAGCCGCCGCCTGCTCGGACATCGAGACGCGGCGCCGCGACTGGTCGACCTACGACGGGCCGGGCGCGAAGTACTTCCACCAAGAGCAGATCGTGCTGCCCATGGGCTTTCGCGACCCCGTGCAGCCCCTCAACCGCGGCTTGTTCGCCGCCAACGACTGGCTGGTCACCTGGATCATCGACCCGATCAGCACGGGCTGGCGCTTCGTCTTCCCCAAGACGGTGCGCGAGCACTTCGGCAAGGCCGGGACCAACCTGGCCTATCCGACGCGCGTGCTGAACGACCTGGCGCAGGGAGAGGGCGGCGAAGCGGGGACGGAGACCTCGCGCTTCCTGATCAACACCACGGTGGGACTGCTGGGCTTCTTCGACCCGGCCGAATCCTGGGGCATCGAGGCGCCGCACGCCGAGGACACAGGGCAGTCGCTGCAGGCCGCTGGCTGGGACGATCCGACCTATCTGTTCCTGCCGCTGCAGGGGCCGAGCTCGACGCGCGACGGCGTCGGCCTGATCGGCGACACGGTGACCAACCTCGCCTTCTGGATCAGCCCGTTCGTGGGGATCTTCTTCAAGACCAACGACGCTTCCGACCAGGTGATCACCTACGACCAGCTCGAAGCGACCGATCCGGACACCTACCGCACGCTGCGGCTGGTCTGGTCCGTGTTGCGCGGCGCGCAGTTCGAGCACTTCCCGACCAAGCCGAGCGGCGGCGTGGCCGAGCAGACGCTCCAAGCGGTGTTCTTCCGTCCGGCGGACCCGCTCTTCTTCCGTTCCGGGACGAACGACGAGGTGTTGATCCCGAGCACGGGCAAGAAGCTGCCGTTCAGCTACTGGCTGCAGGACGGCCAGGCACCGGTGCTCTACGTCATCCCGGGCCTGGGCAGCCACAGGCTCTCGGGCCAGCCGATGGCCGTGGCCTACGCCGCGCTGCAGGCGGGCTGGTCGGTGGTCGTCGTGAGCAGCGCGATGCACCCTGAGTTCATGACCACGGCCTCGACCGCCCTGGTCCCCGGCTTCGTCCCGGTGGACAGCCACGACGTGCGCGTGGCCTTCGACTCCATCGACCGCAAGCTCTCCCAGGAGTATCCCGGCCGACTCGGTCGCCGCGGCTGCGCCGGCGTGTCGATGGGCTGCCTCACCGCCATGTTCATCGCGGCCGAGGAGGAACGGGTGCGGGACTCGGGCCTGATCGACTTCGACGTCTTCGGCGTGGGCGCGCCGCCCGTCTCCCTCGAATACGGCGTGTCCCAGCTCGACGCCTTCTACAACGCGCCCCTCGTCTGGCCCAAGGAGGTTCGCGACGCCCGCATCCGCTCGACGCTGATGAAAGTCGCCGCGCTCGCGGGCGGCACCCTCGAGCCCGGCAAGCCGCTGCCGTTCTCGGAGGACGAGGCGGAGTTCCTGATCGGGATCAGCTTCCGGATCACGCTCATCGACATCCTGTGGTCCACCCAGACGCGGCACGACCAGCACGTGCTGCTGACGCCGCGCGATCCCGACGACCGCGCCCCGGCCTACGTCGAGATGCTCGACTACTCGTGGATGGAGTACTTCTACGCCTTCGCGCTGCCCTGGCTGGAGGAGGCCCAGCTCGCCAGCAGCGCCGAGGACGCCTTCGCGCAATGCGACTTGCGCTCGATCGAGCCCTGGCTCAAGCAGGCCACCGACATGTATGTGTACACGTCGGACAACGACTTCCTGCGGCGGCCGGAGGACACGGAATTCCTGCGGTCGGTCTTCCCGCCGGATCGGCTGCTGATCACGGAGGGCGGTGGCCACCTGGGCAACGCCTGGAACACCTCCGAGATGGTCAAGATCCTGTCCGAGCTGAAGGCGGACTTGCAGGCCGTGCCCACCGTCGAGCACTGACGTCGGGCGCGGCGCGCCGAGCTGTTGCGGTGCGTCGCCGCATTGAGCAGACTCTCGGCCCCATGCCGAGACCGGCCGCGCAGGCGTTCACGCTGACCCTCGTCGCGCTGATCGTCTGCACGCTCGCCGCCTGCGCCGACATCCAGACCCGCCGGCGCGACTGGGCGAGCTACGAGGGGCCGGGCGCGCAGTACTTCCACCAGGAGGAGGCGCAGATGCCGGCGGCCATCCGCGACCCGGCGCAGCCCTTCAACCGCGGGCTCTTCGCGATCAACGACTGGCTCGTCGAGTGGATCGTCGGACCGGTCAGCACCGGCTGGCGCTTCGTCTTCCCGCGCGTCGTGCGCGAGCACATCAACAAGGCCGGCAAGAACCTGGCCTTCCCGACGCGCGCGATCAACCAGCTCGTGCAGGGCGAGGGCGGGCAGGCGGGGACCGAGACCTCGCGCTTCCTGATCAACACGACCATCGGCCTGCTGGGCTTCTTCGATCCGGCCGACTCGTGGGGCATCAAGGCGCCGCTGCCCGAGGACTTCGGCCAATCGTTCCAGGCCGCCGGCTGGGACGACCCGGCCTACCTCTTCCTGCCGTTGCAGGGCCCCAGCACGACGCGCGACGGCGTGGGCCTGATCGGCGACACGGTCACGAACATCGCCTTCTGGATCAGCCCCTTCGTCGGGATCTTCTTCAAGACCAACAGCGGCTCGGACACGGTGCTCACCTACGAGCAGCTCGTCGCCACCGACCCCGACCCGTACCGGCTGATGCGCATCGCCTGGTCGGTGCTGCGAGGGTCGGAGATCGCGGACTACCCGGTCAAGCCGACGGGCGGCGCGGCCGAGCAGACGCTGCAGGCGGTCTTCATGCGGCCGCGCGACCCGACCTTCTTCCGCTCGGGCCACGACGAGGAGATCGAGATCCCGTCGACGGGACGCGAGCTGCCCTACACCTACTGGCTGCAGGACGGCAACGCGCCGATCCTCTACATCATCCCCGGGCTCGGCAGCCACCGGCTGTCGGGTCAGCCGCTGGAGATGGCCGAGGTCGCGCTCCAGACGGGCTGGTCGGTCGTCGTGATCAGCAGCGCGCTGCACCCCGAGTTCATGGAGAGCGCCTCGACGGCCGTGGTGCCCGGCTTCGCGCCGGTCGACAGCCACGACGTGCACGTGGCCTTCGACGCCATCGACCGCGAGCTCTCGAAGGAGTATCCGGGGCGGCTGGGCCGGCGCGCGTGCTCGGGCATCTCGATGGGCGCCTTCCACGCGCTCTACATCGCGGCTGAGCAGGTGCGGGTGCCGGACTCGGGCCTGGTCCACTTCGACCTCTTCGGCGTGGGCGCGCCGCCGGTGTCGCTCGGCTACGGCGTCTCGCAGCTCGACGCCTTCTACAACGCCCCGCTGGCCTGGCCGGCGAACGAGCGCGACGGCCGCATCCGCGCGACGCTGCTGCGCGTCGCGGCGCTGGCCGGCGGCACGCTCACGCCCGGCGACCCGCTGCCCTTCTCCGAGGAGGAGGCGCGCTACCTGGTCGGCCTGAGCTTCCGCATCACGCTCGTCGACGTGCTCTGGTCGAGCCAGCAGCGCAACGACCAGCACGTGCTGCTCACGCCGCGCGATCCCGACGACCGCGAGCCGGCCTACCGCGAGATGCTCGACTACTCGTGGATGGAGTACTTCTACGCGTTCGTGCTGCCGTGGGCGCAGCAGGAGCACCTGGCCGAGAGCGGCGACGAGATCCTCCAGCTCTGCGACCTGCGCTCGATCGAGCCCTGGCTGTCGCGCGCCAGCAGCGTGCACGTGTACATGTCCGACAACGACTTTTTGCGCCGGCCCGACGACAACGACCTGCTGCGGCGGCTGTTCCCGCCCGACCGGCTGCACGTGACGCACGGCGGCGCGCACCTCGGCAACGGCTGGAAGGTCGACGAGCTGGCCAAGGTCTTCGAGGACCTGCGCCAGCAGCTCGAGGCGACGCCGCCCCGGCGCTGAATGGCTGGAGTCAGCCGCCGGGGGACGAAACCATTGCGAGCCCCGATCGCTCCGCTAAGACTGTCGATCGAATGCCCGAGCCGCGCGCGCGCCGTCCGTCGGGCCTCGCCGCGCTCCTGCTGTCCGCCCTGATCGCGCTGCTCGCGGGCTGCGCCGACGTCCAGACGCGCCAGCGCGACTGGAGCGCCTACGACGGGCCGGGCGCCGAGTACTTCCGGATCGAGGAGCCGCAGCTGCCGCTCGGCTTCCGCGACCCGCTGCAGCCGCTCAACCGCGACCTCTTCGCGGTCAACGACTGGCTCGTCGACTGGATCGTCTCGCCGATCAGCGTGGGCTGGCGCTTCGTCTTCCGCCCCACGGTCCGCCGGCACATCGCGCAGTTCGGCACGAACCTCGCCTTCCCGACGCGCGCGCTCAACCAGCTCGTGCAGGGCCAGTTCGCCGACGCGGGCATCGAGACGACGCGCTTCGTGATCAACAGCACCGTGGGGCTGCTGGGCTTCTTCGACCCCTCGACGAGCTGGGGCCTGGAGGCGCCGCGGCCCGAGGACACCGGCCAGTCGCTGCAGAAGGCGGGCTGGGCCGACCCGGCCTACCTGTTCATCCCGCTCAACGGGCCGAGCACGGTGCGCGACGGCGTGGGACTGATCGGCGACACGCTCACGAACATCGGCTACTGGTTCTTCGGCTTCCCGGTCACGGCCCTGGTCTGGCTCAACCGCGGCTCGGACACGGTGCTGCAGTACGAGCAGGTCGTGGCCAGCCAGCCCGATCCCTACGAGATGATTCGCCTGGCCTGGTCGCTGATGCGCGCCGGCCAGCTCAACGACGTGCCCACGCGGCCGACCGAGGCGCGCGAGGGCGAGGCCGAGCAGACGCTGCAGGTCCTGCACATGGCGCCGGCCACGACGGACTTCTTCCGCACGGGCGAGGAGGGCGAGGTGCTGATCCCTTCGACCGGCCGCGTGCTGCCCTTCTCGTACTGGCTGCAGGACGCGCCGCCCGAGGGCGAGGACCCCGCGCCGCTGCTCTACATCCTGCCCGGCCTGGGCAGTCACCGCCTCAGCAACCAGGCCCTGGCGCTGGTCGAGGCGGCGCGGCGCGAGGGCTGGTCGGTGGTCACGCTGAGCAGCACGATGCACCCCGAGTTCATGGCGGCCGCCGCCACTGCCGAGGTGCCGGGCTTCGCGCCGCTCGACAGTCTCGACGTGCGCGCGGCGCTCGACCAGATCGACGCCTGGATGCGCGAGCACCATCCCGGACGCCTCGGGCGGCGCGGGCTGCTCGGCATCTCGATGGGCGCCTTCCACGCGCTGCTCATCGCGGCCGACCAGACGCGGGAGCCCGATCACGGCCGCGTGCACTTCGAGGTCTTCGGCGCGGCGGCGCCGCCGGTCTCGACCGGGTACGGCCTGGACCAGCTCGACGCCCTGTACGACGAGCCGATGAGCTGGCCGCCCGACGAGCGCGAGCGGCGCGAGCTCGACATCCTGCAGCGCGTCGCGTCGCTGACGCAGGGCCAGATCCGCCCGGGCGAACCGCTGCCCTTCAGCGAGAGCGAGGCGCGCTACGTCGTCGGGCTCGCCTTCCGGCTCACGCTGGTCGACACGCTGTGGGACACGCAGCAGCGGCACGACCAGGGCGTGCTGCTCACGCCGCGCGATCCCGACGACCGCGACCCGGCCTACGAGGAGATGCAGGCCTACTCGTGGCGCGAGTACTTCTACGCCTTCCTGCTGCCGTGGCTCGAGGCGAGGGGCCTGGTCGCGGACGCCGACGAGGCGCTGCAGCGCAGCGACCTGCGCTCGGTCGCGCCGCTGCTGGCGGGCAACCACGCCGTGCACGTCTTCGTGTCCGACAACGACTTCCTGCGGCGGCCCGAGGACCAGGAGCTGCTCGTGCAGCTCTTCGGCCCGGAGTGCGTGCACGAGACGCAGGGCGGCGGGCACTTCGGCAACGGCTGGCGGCCCGACGTGCGCGGCCACCTCATGGCCGAGCTGCGCCAGTCGCTCGAGGAGACGAAGCCCTGACCGCCGGCGCGTAGCGCCGGTCGGCTAGCTGCCGTACGTGAGCTGCAGCCCGTTGCTCACGAGCTTCGTCTTGGGCGTGCCCGGCTCGAAGATCGCCGCCTGGTGGAAGATGGTGAGCCCCGCGGCCGCGGGCAGAGCCGTCCCGAGGTTGAGGGTGAGCGTGCCCTTGCCCGGCGCACCCGGCGCGCCGCCGGTGAAGAGCAGCAGGTTGAAGAACGGCGGCTGCACGTAGAGCGTCGTGCCCTGGAAGGGCGAGTTCGGGATGGCGGCCTCGGTCAAGCCGTAGAGGAGCAGCAGCGGCACGCCGCCGGTCGCGCGCCGCAGCCGCAGCGAGGCGGTCGTCGAGCCGGGCCGCAGCGGGCCGGCCGCACCGAGCACCGGCACCGCGCCACCCGCGCCCGGCGTGCCCGCGCCGTACTGGCGGATGATGCCGTCCGTCGGGCCGTCGAAGCGCCGCGAGCGCACGATCGAGCGCCCGAGCAGGTCGAGGTCGCCGTCGCCGTCCGCGTCGCCCACGCCGCCCATCGCGCTGCCGACGTACCAGCGCACCGGCTCGAAGCCCGAGCCCGGCAGCCCGCGGTACAGCCCGACCTTGTTCGGGAAGCTGAGGTTGATCGACCTCGGGCCGGCCAGCAGGTCGGTGATGCCGTCGCCGTCGACGTCCGCGAAGGCGTGGGCTGCCAGCACCGGGTCCATTCCGAGCGAGACGTCCGTGGACAGCGTGTCCGAGGCCGAGAAGCCGCCCGCGCCGTCGTTGGCGAAGAGCAGCACGGAATCCGACCACGAGGTGGCGCACGAGAGGTCGAGGTCGCCGTCGAGGTCGTGGTCCGCCAGGGTGACCGAATCGGCGTCCAGCGCGGAGATGTCCTCGTGCACGAGGCTCGGCTCGTAGGCCAGCGGCGCGGCCCGCTTCAGCACCACGAGCTGATCGGGCCAGGCCACGCCGACGAGATCGATGTCGCCGTCGCCGTCCAGGTCGCCCGCCGCGCAGGCCTCCACGCCGGCGACGGACAGCGGCACGAAGGCCCCGAAGTGGCCCGTGCCGTCGTTGGGCCAGAAGCCGGGCGTGTTGCCCCAGACGTCGTTGTCGCCGTCCTCGTCGAAGTCGAGCACCAGGCTCGTGGTGCGGCCGAAGGGCGACATGAGCGACGCGCTGGCCGTGCCGCCGTCGGCGTAGTGGCCCAGGCCGTCGTCCACGATCAGCCGCATCTCGGCGAAGGTCGGCGGATGGAAGATGTCGATCGGCGGGTTCTGCAGCAGCTCGACGAAGTCCGCCAGCCCGTCGCCGGTGAGGTCGCCGATGGAGGTGCACTTGAGCAGCTGCTTGCCCGGCGGCGGAGCCGGCAGGCTCATGAAGCCGGAGAAGGCACCCGTGCCATCGTTGAGCTTCGAGCCGCCGCCGGCGAAGAAGTAGTCGAGGTCGCCGTCGCCCTCGGCGTCGCGCACCAGCGCCGGGTCGGCGCCGTAGTAGAAGCTCGTGATCTGCGCCAGCGAGCTCTCGAAGCGGCCGCGCCCGAAGTACGCCGTCTGCGGGCCGACGTAGTCGAGGTGCCCGTCGTGGTCGAGGTCGGTCGCGCCGAGCCCGGTGAAATCGCCGGCGTACATGAGGTCGACATTGGCGACCGGGGCGATGCCGAAGCCGTCGCTGCCGTCGTTCCGGAAGAAGGCCAGGGCCTTGTCATCGGACGTGCCCGGCTCGGGCCACGCGAAGGCGAGCAGGTCGGGGTCGCCGTCCTCGTCCCAGTCGCAGGGCTCGAAGTAGGCCCCGAAGACCGGACCCCACTCCGAGGCGATGGGCTGCTTGGCGCCGGGCACGAGGTCGCTGCCGACGTGGAGCACGGGCTGGAGCCAGAACTGGAAGCCACCCGTCAACGACTCGACCACCAACAGGTCCTGAGCGCCGCCGCCGGCGAGGTCGACGAGGAGCGGGGTGAGCGCGTTCCCGGCGCTTCCGAGCATGTAGACCGTGCCGATCACCGGCGCGCCGCCCACGGTGTCCAGCCGGATCAGACGCGGGCCGTTGAACTGGCCATAGACCAGGTCGTCGTCGCCGTCGCCGTCCAGGTCGAGCGCCACCATGCCGGCGACGGTCGCCCCGCCGATCCCGCCGAGCCACAAGGCCTCGGCCGACGCGGTGAAGCCCGCGCCGTTCCAGTCGTACCAGCGCGTGCTCTCGCTGAAGTTGATCTCATCGACGATCGCGATCTCGAAGGCCGGGTCGGCGTCGATCTGCCCGAGCGCGATGCCAGTGAGCTGCTGCACCAGCGGGATCGCCACCGGCGCGTCGAAGGCCCCGCCGCCCAGCCCCGGGTACACCTGCAACTCGATGCTCGTGAAGCTCGAGGTGTCGTGGAGCACGAGCACGTCGAGCAGGCCGTCTCCGGTCACGTCGCGGGACCGGCGCACGCTCTGGCCGCCGACCGGATGGAAGAGATCGGACGAGACCGGGAACGCGACCAGCGGTCCCTGGGTCGTGAAGTCGCCCTGGCCGTCGTTGAGGAGCACCTGGAAGCTGGTCCAGTCCGTCGGCGAGCCCGGCACGCCGTTGAAGCGCACCACGTCGTCGAACCCGTCGGCGTTGAAGTCCCCCAGGTACTGCAGCTCGCCCGGCTGCGGCGGGACGTACCAGCGCGCCGTGTCGAGCCAGCCCTGGCCTGCGGCGACGGCGGACAGCACGGCTGCGGCGAGGGCGGTGCGGATGGCATACATGGTCGATCCTCCGGAGCGAGCCCGTTCCAACCGGCGGCCTGAGTCTCGCACCCGAACGAGGAAGCGACTAGGCCCGCCTGTCGTTAGACCGGACTGGCCGGCCACGGATCACGCGGCACGGCCACGGGTGCGCGGGAACAGGGCGGACGGGCCCTTCCCGCCCCGTCGCGGCGGCAGCCCGTGGCGGGGCGGCGGACCGCAGCCTCAGCGCTTCTCGAAGCTGAGCGCCGGGATCAGCAACCCGCCGCTGCGGTCGAGCAGCACGTTCACCGCGCGCCGCGGCACCTTGGCGATCTGGCTCGTGCGCTCGATGCGGTAGGTGAGCGGCGTGCCGTCGGCCAGGCGGGCGGTGCCGGCGTAGCCCTGCAGCGGCGCGTCCTGCTGGCTGAAGTCGTTGACCGGCCCGGCCCGCTGCAGCAGCTCGTGCAGGGCCTGGCGCAGGTCCTGCAGGTGCGGCTCGGCCACCGCGAAGTGCAGATCGAGGCGCGCGTAGGGCGGCCACTGGATCGAGTCGTCGTCGCCCTCGAGCCACAGCCCCTCGACGCGCGGGTCGGCGGCCAGCGCGGCGGTGATGCGGCGCACGAAGTCGGTCGGCGGGTGCTCGGCGGGGCGGGGCACGCCCTCCAGGATTCTCGATCGGCACCGCGCCGGTCAACGCCCGGCCCGATCGGCCGGCCGGACGGCAACAGTGCGCGAGACCGCGACAGGCGTTTGCTAGAACGACCGCATGCAGGTGCTCGTCGTCGGCGGGGGGATGCAGGGGCTGTGCATCGCGGCCGCGCTGGCGCGCGAGGGGCACGACGTGCAGCTCGCCGAGCGCGAGACGCCAGGGCAGCGCGCGAGCTGGGTCGCGGCCGGCCTGCTGACGCCCAGCAGCCCGTGGAAGTACCCGCCCGCGCTGGTCGAGCTGTGCTTCGCCTCCGAGGCGCTCTTTCCCGGCTTCGTGGCCGACCTCGTCGAGCACACCGGCATCGACCCGGAGTACGAGGTGGCCGGCATGCTGTATCCCGAGGGCGCCGGCGTGCGGCCCGAGGTGCTGGCCGCCGAGACCGCGCGGCGCGACGCGCTGGGCTTCGACGGCCGTCACCTGTCGCGCGCCGAGCTCGACGCGCTGCAGCCGGGCCTGGCGCGCTCGGTCACGGGCGCGGTCTGGCAGCCGCGCTCGGCGCGCGTGCGGCCGCCGCGCCTGATGGCCGCGCTGCGGCGGCGCGCGAGCGATCTGGGCGTGCTGATCACCAACGAGTGCGAGATCGTCGCGCTGCTCGGCCGCCCGTCCAGCGGCGTGCAGGGCGCGCGCACCGCGAGCGGCCAGGAGCTGCCGGCCGACGCGGTCGTGCTGGCGGCCGGCGCCTGGTCGGCCCCGCTGGCGGCGACGCTCGGCCTCACCGTCGACGTGCGTCCCGTGCGCGGGCAGATCCTGCTGCTGCGCGGCGAGCCCGGCCTGCTCGGCCCCACGATCAACAACGGCGAGAGCTACCTCGTGCCGCGTCGCGACGGCCGCGTGCTGGCCGGCAGCACGATGGAGGACGCGGGCTTCGCCGACTGGTCCACGCCGGAGGCGATCGCGCGGCTGCGGGTCGCGGCGCGCGCGCTCTTTCCGGCCTGCGCGGCGATGGAGGAGGAGACGAACTGGGCCGGCCTGCGCCCGGGGACCGCCGACCGCGTGCCCTACATCGGGCCGGCGCCGGAGATCCCGGGCCTGGTGCTGGCGACCGGGCACTTCCGCAACGGCATCCTGCTCGGGCCGATCACCGCGTCGATCGTGGCCGACGTGCTCGGCGGGCGGCGGCCCTGCGCCGACATCCGGCCCTATGCGCCGCGGCCGGTCGACCCCGAGGCCGTGCTGGTGCCGGCCTCGTGAGGGCCGCGCTCGCGGCGGCGCTGCTGCTGTGGGCGGGAGCGGGGGCTGCGGCGCCCGACCTGGCCGTCGACCTGGCCCGCTCGGCCTGGACACGCAATGGCGTCTTGCCGGCGAGCGCCCCGGCGGTCGCGCCGGCGGCCGATAAGGACCGCGATGACGACGGGACGGACGACGACGGCGGCGGCCGCGCGCTGGTCAGCCTGCCCTGCGACGAGCGCGGCGTGCGCTGGGCCACGACCTTCGAGACCGGGACGGGGCGCATGGCGCGCCTGACCCTGGACTGGAACGGCGGCCCCGACGGCCTGCTCTTCGAGGTCGTCGTCGACGGCCAGCGCCTGCTGCCGGCGCGCGACGCCTGGCGCCCGTCGCCGCGCGCGCTGCGCACCGACCTCGGCTCGCTGTGGCTGGGCCCCGGCGGCCATCTGTTCGAGATCGTCGCGCGTGAGAAGCCGGCGGCTCCCTCCGCCGTGCGCCTCGCCGCACTGGAGGTCGAATGGTTGGGGAGCTGACCGATCCGCTCGACGGCAATCCGGCCGGACCGACGGCCATGTTCAGGGCGCGCGCGCAGGCGGCGGCGCAGGATCCCGACCTGGCCGCCGAGGCCGCCAGCGAGGACTCGGGCGCGGTCGGCGCCTCGGTCACGCTGCTGCTCGCGGTCTTCGCGCTGGACTGCTGGCGCGCCGTGCAGCAGTCGATCACGCACGACGAGGCGCTGGCCGTCGCGCGCTCCTTCGCGGACGACGTGCACCCCGTGCACGCGCTGCTGGCGCGGCTGTCGACCGAGGCGCTGGGCGTCTCCGAGTGGGCGCTGCGTCTGCCGAGCCTGCTCGGCGCGCTGATCTTCCTGCTCAGCGCGCTGGGCCTGTGCCGGCTGGCCTTCGGACGCGGCTGGCTGGGCTTCCTCGCCTTCGCGCTGCTGGCGATCGACCCGCTGCTGCTCGACCTGCAGTCCTTCGGCCGCGGCGACGGCCTGGGCCTGGCCCTGTGGATGTGGGGCGCGCTGCTCCTGCTGCGCTTCGCGCAGGGCACGACTGCGGGCGGCGAGTCGTCGCTGGGCGCGATCCGCGCCATCGCCGGCTCGCTGCTGCTCGGCCTGGCGGCGGCGAGCTGTCCGACGGTGCTGACCGCGGCGCTGTCGCTGCTGCTCGTCGCGGTGGCCGCGTTGCTCGCGCAGCGGCGCCGCCTGCCGGGCGGCGCGACCTCGGGCCGGCGCGTGCGCGTCGCGCTGACCGGGCTGCTGCTCGTCGGCCCGCCGCTGGCCGCGCTGCTGCTGTGGCTGCCGCTGAGCGCCGGGCCCGGTCTCGAGGCCGTCTTCCCCGGTGGCGCCGACGGCGCGACGCTCTCCATCGCCGACGCCTCGCTCGCGCACCAGGCCGTCGCGCAGCCGCTCGCTCCCGACGGGCCGTTCTACGCGCTCGTCCGTGCCGGCCTGCTCTTCGCCTTCGTGCCGCTGCTCGCGCTCGCCGTCGTCGTGCGCCTGGCGCGCGTGCTGCGCCGCTGGAAGGAGGCGACGAGCCTGGCCGAGCTCGACGGCTTCGAGCGCTTCCACGCGCTCGTCGGTGGCACCTTCCTGCTCTCGCTGCTCTTCGCGGTCGCGGCCCGCTTCGCGCTCGGCCGGCCCTGGCCGGACGCGCGCGCCGGCGCGCCGCTGCTCGTGCTCGCGCTGCTGTGCGGCGCCGGCCTGGCCGCCGAGGGCTGGAGGCGCGGCGGCGTCTGGCGCGCGGCGTCGCTCGCGCCGCTCGCGGTGCTCGTCGGGCTGCTGGTGCAGTTCGGCTCGCAGGCGCAGATGGCCGAGTACCGCCTGTGGAGGCAGGACTCGGCGGCGCGACGCAGCTTCGAGCAGATCGTGCGCCAGCAGGACAAGCATCCGCGCGTCACGGTGCGCGTGGCGGCGGCCGAGCGGCTGCAGCCGGCGCTCGACTACTACCGCGTCACGCGGCGCGCGGGCTGGATGCAGCCGGTCGAGTCCGGCTTCGACCCGGCGCAGCCGGCGGACTACGTGCTGCTGCCCGAGTCCGACGCCGAGCAGCCCGCGCTCGCGCACTTCGCCCTGCTCGCCACCGACGGCCCGGCGGGCGTCGTGCTGCTCGAGCGGCCGAAGGAGTGACGCGGAGACGAGCGCGGCCTGCAGCGTGCCGCGAGGACACGCTGCAGGCCGGGTCGATCAGGCGAGACGATCAGAGCGGCTGGTAGCGGAACTTCTGCCCGCCGACCGCAGCCTCGGCCATCAGGCCCGTCTCGTTGCGGGTCAGCACGGCCACGCCGTCCTGGTACCGGGCGTTCGCGCCGGCGCCCGACTTCACGGCCACGGCGCTGGCCTGCGCGTCGAGCGCGAAGGTGCCGTCCTTGAAGCGCGCGATGGCTTCGGGCGTCTCGAAGCAGATGATCTCGGTGTAGGTCTGCGCGCCGAGCTGCGCGCCGATGGTGGCCTGGCTCAGGTCACAGTAGCCGACCGCCTGGCCCTTCTCGTACAGCACGCCACGGCCATAGGCGCCGCCGACTCCCGCGGCACCCTTGCCGACCTTCGGGAAGACCGCGTAGGCCTGGCACTCGTCGAGACGCGCAGCGAGCGTCGGATCGTCGGCCTGGGCCTTGTTCAGCGCCGCCTGAGCGTCCGCCTTGACGTCGGCACGCTTCTCGGCCGACTTCGGCGTCGGTGTGCTCGAGCACGCCGCGAGGGGCAGTGCGGCGATGGTGGCCGCGCAGAGAACGGAGAGCAGCTTCATGGGGGGGCTCCTTCATGTAATGTGTGCAAAGAGCGGCAGCCAGCCGCGATTCGTGGCGCCGTCGGTGCGACGCGCCGCGGGACGCAACCCGAGCTTCCGCAGTGTCTGCGGGTGGAGTCGCAACCCCCGTGCCGAACGTCAGTGCGGGACGTTCGGCTCGAGCAGCCGGCAGCGGATCTCCTGCGTGCCGACCGAGGCCTCGAACATGAGCCCGGCCTCGTCGAGGACGAGCACCGAGACGTCCTGCGAGTAGTCGCTCTGCGCGCTCGCGCCGAGCCGCAGCAGCACGGCGTTCGCCTGGGCGTGGAGCTTGTAGACGCCGTGCTCGAGCTCGAGCGTCGCCGCCGGCGACTCCAGGCACACGACCTCCGCGAAGCGCTGGCCGCCGAGCGCCGCGCCGAGCAGCCCCTGGGTCAGGTCGCAGTAGCCGACGAGCTGCCCATGGTGGTAGAGCACGCCGCGCCCGTAGGCGAAGCCCAGGACCGCCGCGCCCTTGCCGACGTCGGGGAAGATGGCGAAGGCGGGCGCCGCGCGCAGCTGCGCGCCGAAGGCCGGGTCCTCGGCGTCCACCCGCGCGAGCACCGCGCGCGCCTCGTGCTCGAGCTGCTTCTGCGCCGCGCCGGTGGGGGGCATGATCGAGAAGCAGCCCGCGAGCGGCAGCGCGGCGAGGCTCAGCGCGGCGAGGAGCGTGATGCGTCGCATGCCGGGCGGCTCACAGGTGCTCGAAGCCGAAGCTCTGTCCACCGACGGAGGCCTCGGCCATCAGGCCCTCCTCGGCCACGGTGAGCACAGCGACGTCGTCGACGTACTGCGCGTTCGTGCTCGCGCCCGCCTCGAGCGCCACCGCGGTGGCCTGCGCGGCGAGCGAGATGTCGCCCGCCTTGAACTGCGCCACGGCCTGCGGCGTCCTCAGGACCACGACCTCGATGTAGGTCTGGACACCGAGCTGCGCGCCCACCGACATCTGGCTCACGGAGCAGTAGCCGGCCAGCTTGCCGTGCTCGTACAAGACGCCCTCGCCCGAGGCGCCGCCGACGAGGACGCCCGCCTTGGTGACCGCCGGGAAGACCGCGTAGGCCTGGGCCGTGCTCAGCAGGGTCGCCAGCGTCGGGTCCTGCACGTAGGCCGTGTCCAGCGCGCCCTTGGCCTGCTTCTGCAGCGCCAGCTTCGCGGGCGCGGTCTGCGGCGGGCCAGCGCAGGCCGACAGCGCGAGCGCCGGCGACAGCAGGGCCAGCGACAGCAGCAGGCCGCGCACGCTGAGCTCGCGCCGCGCCACGCTCACAGCGCCGTGATGTGGAAGCCGCCGTCCACGTAGAGCACGCAGCCGGTCACGGCGCGCGACAGGTCCGAGAGCAGGAAGGCCGTCGCGTCGCCGACCTCGGCGCCCTCGACGTTGCGCCGCAGCGGCGCGCGCGACTTGTGCAGGTCGAGGATCGTGCCGAAGTCGCCCACCGCCGAGGCGGCCAGCGTGCGGATCGGGCCGGCCGAGATCGCGTTGACGCGGATGCTCTTGGGGCCCAGGTCGGCCGCGAGGTAGCGCACGCTCGCCTCGAGGCTGGCCTTGGCCACGCCCATGACGTTGTAGTGCGGCACGACCATCCCGGCGCCGAGGTAGGTCATGGTCACCAGGCTGCCGCCCGCGGTCATGAGCGGCGCGACGCGCCGCGCGATCGCCGTGAAGGAGTAGGACGAGATCTCGTGCGCCCGCAGGAAGCCCTCGCGGCTGGTGGTGACGTACTCGCCCTCCAGCTCCTCCTTGTCGGCGAAGGCGATCGAGTGCACCGCGAAGTCCACGCGCGGCAGCAGGTCGCGGATCGCGCCGAAGCCCTCGTCGAGGGCCGCCTCGCTGCCGACGTCGCAGGGCAGGGCACGCGCGTCGCCCGGCAGCTTGCCGGCCAGCTCCTCGACGCCCTCGCGCAGCCGCTCGCCCTGGTAGGTGAGGATCAGCCGCGCGCCTTGCGCGGCGGCCGACTGCGCGCAGGCCCAGGCGATGCTGCGCTTGTTCGCGACGCCGAAGACGACCCCGGCCTTGCCCTCGAGCAGTCCCTGCGCCATGGCCGCATTCTTGGGGAGGCCGGGCGAGGATTCAATCGTGTTGGCAAGAGCGCGATTCGCATCATGGGTCGCCGTGGCCAGCGACCGCTCAGCGACGCAGACTCGACTGCTGTGGCTGACGGTGCTCGTGATCTTCGTGGCGCTACGGCTCCCGTACCTGCACGTGCCCTTCGAGCGGGACGAGGGCGGCTACGGCTACATCGCTCAGCGCGCGCTGCTCGGCGAGGTGCCCTACCGCGACGCGTTCGATCAGAAGCCCCCGTTGATCTTCGTGCCCTACGCGCTCGCCTTCGTGACGCTCGGCGAGTCGGTCGTGGCGGTGCACCTCGTGCTGTGGGTCTGGAGCGCGTGCACCCTGCTCGTGGTCGCCGCGATCGGCCGGCGGCTGGGCGGGCCGCTGGCGGCGGCCGCGGCGGCGCTGGTCTTCGCCGTCCTGTCGGCCTCTCCACGCCTGCTCGGCTTCACCGCGAATACCGAGATGTTCATGCTGCTGCCGATGACGGCCGCGCTCTGGTGTGCCCTGCGCGCGCCGAGTGGCGAGCGGGGAGGGGGCTGGTGGTTCCTGTGCGGCGCGCTGGCCGGCACGGCGTGCTGGTTCAAGCACGTGGCGCTGACGTCGGCCCTGGCCCTCGCCGCCTACGCCGCCGTGACGGCGCTGCGCGCACCCGGCGCGCGGCGCTGGCGGTGCGCGCTGGCGCGCCTCGCGTGGCTCGGCGCCGGCGTGCTGTGCGCCAGCGCACCCATCGTCGCCTTCTTTGCGCTGCGCGAGGGTGCCTTGCAGCCGTTCATCGACGGGGTGGCCCGCTACAACCTGGCCTACGTCCAGTCCGTCCCGCTCCGCACCGGCCTGACGAACCTCGTGCACGCCCTCGAGACCCAGGCGCCCGCCTTCCTGCCGATCTGGGTGCTGGCGCTCGCGGCCTTGCTGCTGCCCGGAGTCCGGGCGACGGCGTCGTTGCTCGCGCTGTGGCTGGCGGCGCTGGCCGCGGGGACATCGGCCGGCTTCTACTTTCGCGAGCACTACTTCATGCAGATCGTGCCGGCCCTCGCCCTGCTCGCCGGTCTGGCCGCGGCGACCCTGCTCGAGCGTCTGAAGCCGCGCCCGGTCCTCGGTGCGACGGCGCTCGTGCTGCTCGTGGCCGCTCCCACGGTCTGGGCCGACCGCGAGCTGCTCCTGGCCGAGTCGCCGGCGGCGATCAGCCGGGAGATCTACGGCCCCGACCCGTTCCCGGAATCGGAGCACCTGGCGCGGATCATCGCGGCCGGCAGCCGGCCGGACGAGACCGTGTTCATCCTGGGGTCCGAGCCGCAGATCCTGCTCCTGGCGCGGCGCAAGAGCGCGACGCGCTTCATCTTCGCGCACACCCTGATGCTGGGACTGAAGGGTTCCGAGCAGCGCCACGCGAGCGCGGTCGACGAGGTCCGCGCCGCGCGGCCGCGCTTCGTGCTCCTCGAGTGGCAGCCCGACTCGGTGCTCGAGACGGCCGGTGTGCCCGGCCTCAGGTGGACCGACCCGCGGTGGGAGGCAACGGGCGATCTCGAGCTGGAGTGGCTCTTCGTCTGGGATCCGCGCTCGCGAGCCTATCGCGAGCTCGAGCGCGAAGCCGCTCGGAGCGTCGTGGCGGCCGGAGCCGAGGATCTGCGCGAGACCGCCTGGCTGGCCCTCTACCGGCGGCCGGACTGAGCGGCCTCGGCCGGCGGAGCGGGCTGGCGCTCGTCGCGCACGACGCTGAACAGCTTGACCCCGGTCGCCGGCCCGGTGTCGAGCGGGCGCAGCCAGTCCGGACAGTCGCCCGCGAGACAGCGCGAGATGAACGAGCGCTCGCGGATCGGCAGCGTGGCTTCCCAGCTCTCGTCGACGGGCACGATCACGAGGTCGACCCGGCGCTCCGACGCGATCCGGCGGGCCACGGCCTCGTCGGCGGTGTCGAGGAACAGCAGGCAGTCGCGGATGCCGTCCCGCCCGCGGTGCTGCGGGGACGCGACGATCCGGTGCGGCGTGCGGTAGAGCAGCTCGGGGCCGTCGCCGGGCAGCGCCAGGATCGTGAGCGGCGCGTCGCCCAGCCCCGGCCGCGCCGCGAGCAGCGGGTACAGCGCCGACAGGTCGCTCGGCCGGAACGGGTCGACGCGCTCCGTCGGTGGCGACCAGCGGATCAGCGCGGCGCCGAGGGCCAGCGGCCCGAGCAGCAGCCCGCCGGCGACGCCCGCCGCGAGCAGGGCGCGGCCGACGCCCGACCGCTGGTTCTCGAAGCGCGCGAGCAGCGCCGAGAGCAGCGCGCCGGCGGGAACGAGCATCAGGAGCTCCGCGTGACCGGCGAGCCGCCCGATGCGCAGCGCCGCGACGAGCTGGCCCAGCCCGAGCACGGCCAGCAGCATCCAGGCCTCTCCCGCTTCCGTGCGCGCCGTGCGCCACGACGTCGCGGCCAGGAAGGGCGCCGCGCACAAGGCGGTCCCCAGGCAGATCAGCAAGGTCGCGGTCGTGTCCAGGTCGACGGGCAGCAGCGGCTGGAGATACTTCATCGCGAAGTAGGGGGCGACGTGCGGATCATCCATCCGTGCGGAGGCGGCCAGTCCCACGCGCGCCAGGCACAGCAGCAGCGCGCCGACGGGGAGTGCCGCGAGCGCGGCGGCCAGGGCTCGGCCGCGCCGCGTGCCGAGGCGAGCGTCGAGGCCGGTGGCCGCGCACAGCGTCCAGAAGCCCAGGGTCGCCAGGCACGGCAGCAGATGGAGCACCGAGATGCGGTCGGCTTCGAGGGCCAGCAGCTCGTGCGGCGCCCGCTCGAGGAGCAGCGCCACCGCGACGCCCGCTGCCAGCCCCAGCGCGTGCCAGCCATTGCGCGCGGCACGGTGCCCGCCGTGCAGGATCCAGCCGAGGCCGAGCGCCGCCCAGCTCAGCACGATCGCGAGCACGAACTCGGTGGAGATCCACAGCCCCAGCGCGAGCAGCGCGCCGGCCGCCAGCGCGCGTCCTGGTCGCCCTGGCGGCGGCAGCGCGCGCAGCGTCACGCCCAAGGTGACCGCGAGGAGCAGCAGCAGCAGCGCGTGGTGGTCCGCCATTCCCGGCGCCGAGTCCATCAGCATCAGGAACTGCACCGGGAAGGCGAGCAGCATGAGCAGTCGCGCGCGCGGCTCCAGCACCGGGCGCGTGGCCCAGACCAGCACGGCGGCGGTGAGCAGGTAGAGCAGCGGCGAGAGCGCGGCGCCCCAGCCGTAGAGGGCGGGCTCGAACTCCGCGAAGGGCCGGAGCAGCGTCGCGCCGGCGAGGAGCAGGGCGTCGAGCGGCCGCGTCCAGTGCGAGGTCACGCCGAAGGGTGCGTTGGCTCGCGGGTCGACGTCGTCGTACCAGGCGCCGGTCTGCCGCAGCTCCTGGACGCGGACGAGCCGGCTGTAGCCGTCGATGTCGGTCAGCCGCCCGGCCTGCAGAACGGGCAGCAGGATCACCAGCAGCAGCGCCTGCGCGAGCCCCGCGGCCAGCACGGCCGCGAGCAGCTCGCGGCGCTCAGCCGTGCGCATCCGCCTCGACCTGCAGCTCCGCCGCTCCCGCCGCGACGCGCGTTCCCGGCGCCCAGTACGCGCGCCGCACGAAGCCCAGCGCCAGCGTGCGCCGCCGCGTCGGGTCGTGCGCGAAGCTGGTCAGCTTGCCGGCCTCCTGTCCGGCGCGCTCGCCGGTGCCGGCCAGCATCGTCCCGCCCGCCAGTGCGGGCGGCTCGCCCCCGCTCCACTCGGCGCTCAGCCGCATCAGCTTGCGCGCGACCTGGCCGAGGTTGCTGATGCGCGCCACGACCTCCTGCCCCGGGTAGCAGCCCTTGGTGATCGAGACCGCCGCGTCGAGGCCGGCCTCGAGCGGGATCACGCCGTC
>Ga0111538_10001161_pt1 | contig 37026 bp, 33 predicted proteins | sample SoiMethybrSBSTD1_FD_79669 | JGI IMG/M metagenome (GOLD analysis project Ga0111538, IMG submission 79669) | Bulk soil microbial communities from a Populus tree surrounding site in Tennessee, USA - Soil MetaG P. TD hybrid SBSTD1 (version 2)... | ecosystem: Environmental > Terrestrial > Soil >...
AACGACGCAACCGTCAAAGGGGGCACCTACTACCCGGTCACGGTCAAAAAGCATCTGCGGGCGCAGCAAATTGCCCTGGAGAACCGCCTACCCTGTATTTACCTCGTGGATTCGGGCGGCGCTTTCCTGCCTCTTCAGGCCGAGGTCTTTCCCGATCGCGAGCACTTCGGCCGCATTTTCTACAACCAGGCGCGCATGTCGGCGGAGCGCATCCCCCAGGTTGCCGTTGTGATGGGTTCCTGCACGGCTGGAGGGGCCTACGTGCCGGCCATGTCCGACGAGACGATCATCGTCAGAGGCACTGGAACGATCTTCCTGGGCGGTCCGCCGCTGGTCAAAGCCGCGACCGGCGAAGAAGTCACCGCCGAAGAGCTGGGCGGCGCAGACGTGCACACTCGATTGTCGGGCGTCGCCGACTACTTTGCAGAAGACGACGGCCATGCGCTCGAACTGTGCCGGACGATCGTGTCCGGGCTGACGGGCGTGAAGGCCTTGCCACCTGACCTGGCGGCCCCCGAGGAGCCGAAGTACGAACCGGCCGAGATCTACGGCATCGTCAATGCCGACATCAGGAAGCCTTATGACGTGCGAGAGATCGTCGCGCGCCTCGTCGACGGCTCCCGCTTTGATGAGTTCAAGGAGCGGTACGGCGCGACGCTCGTCACCGGATTCGCCCGGCTGCACGGCATGCTGGTCGGCATCATCGCCAACAACGGTGTGCTCTTTTCCGAATCCGCGTTGAAGGCGACGCATTTCATCGAGCTCTGCAACCTGCGCGGGGTGCCGCTGGTCTTCCTGCAGAACATCACCGGCTTCATTGTCGGCCGGCAATACGAGCGCGCCGGCATCGCCAAAGACGGCGCCAAGATGGTGCACGCGGTCGCCAACTCCACCGTGCCGAAGTTCACGGTCGTGATTGGCGGATCGTTCGGCGCAGGCAACTACGGCATGTGCGGCCGCGCCTACGATCCACGCCTGCTGTGGATGTGGCCTAACGCCCGCATCTCGGTCATGGGCGGCGAACAGGCGGCAGGAGTGCTGACGACGGTCAAGCGTGACCAGCTGGCGCGCGAGGGCCTCCCCTTCACGGACGAGGAAGAGCGGGCCTTACGCCAGCCCATTCTGGACAAGTACGAGCAGGAGGGTTCGCCGTACTATTCGACCGCGCGGCTCTGGGATGACGGCGTCATCGATCCAGCCGACACTCGGCAGATCCTGGCGCTCGGGCTCTCGACGGCCTACAACGCGCCGATACCGCCGGCGAAGTTCGGCGTGTTCCGAATGTAGCCGCGTACTGTCATGACTTACCGGCACCTGACGATCGTTCGCGAAGGCCCAGGCGAGGTCGTCGAACGCGTCACACTCAATCGTCCTGAGGTGCGAAACGCGCTGAACGACGCGTTGATTGCCGACCTCTCCGAGTGGGCGGCGTCGATCCACGAACAGCGCGAGCAGGACCGGCCGCGTGCCGCCCTGCTAGCTGGGGCCGGACCGACTTTCTCAGCCGGCGCAGACCTCGCCTGGATGGCGAAGACCGTCGACTACACCCACGAACAGAATCTCCAGGACGCCGCGGCGTTGTCCCGCCTGTTCGAACGGCTGGATACCTTGCCCGTGCCGCTCATCGGCCGCATCCACGGGGCCGCGCTTGGCGGCGGATCCGGCCTGGCGGCAGTCTGTGACGTGGCGATCGCCGAAGACGAGACGGTCTTTGGCTTCACCGAAGTGAGGCTCGGCATCGTTCCGGCCGTCATCTCACCATTCGTCCTTGCGAAGATCGGCCGATCCGCCGCGCGGGAGCTGTTTCTGACCGGGGCCCGCTTTCCCGCAGCGCGCGCCCGTGAGATTGGACTGGTCCATCGCGTCGTCCCCTCGGCTGCGCTCGACGAAGCGGTCGCGGACTGCGTTCAAGAACTGCTCGCCGGCGGACCGCAGGCCGTTGCGGTCGCCAAGACGTTGATTCGCCGGATCGCCACCTCCCCTCCCGACGAGGCGGCAGAGCTGACGGCGCAGACCATTGCCATGCGGCGCGTCTCCGCGGAGGGACAAGAGGGCCTGCGGGCGTTTCTCGACAAGCGCAAGCCAGGATGGATCGGCTGACGTGCTGAAACGCGTACTCGTCGCGAATCGTGGCGAGATTGCCGTTCGCATCATCCGCGCCTGCCGTGAGCTCGGCGTCGAGAGCGTCGCCGTCTACTCGGACGCCGACGCGCACGCGCAGCATGTCGCGCTTGCTGATCGCGCCGTTCGCCTCGGTCCGGCTGCTGCTACCGAGAGTTACCTGGCCATCGACCGCATCATCGACGCCGCACGTTCCACGCAAGCCGACGCGATCCATCCCGGATATGGGTTTCTTTCAGAAAACCCCGAGCTGGCGGAGGCGTGCGAGCGAGCCGGTTTGACGTTCGTCGGACCACCGTGGCCGGTCATCGCTCGTATGGGGTCGAAGATCGAGGCGCGATCGCTCATGGAGTCCGCCGGCGTCCCGGTCGTCCCGGGCGAGGCGCCTGAGGACCAGAGCGATGCCGGCATTCAAGACGCGGCTAACCGTGTCGGACTGCCCGCTCTCATCAAGGCGTCGGCCGGCGGCGGCGGCAAAGGCATGCGCCAGGTGACGACGTCCGAAGGCCTGCTCGACGCCATCCGTGCTGCCCGTCGAGAAGCGTTGGGCGCGTTCAGCGACGGCACCTTGTACGTCGAACGGCTCATTCGCGACCCGCACCACGTGGAAGTCCAGATTCTGGCCGACGCCCACGGCGCCGTCATTCACTTGTTCGAGCGCGAGTGCTCCGTGCAGCGACGCCACCAGAAGGTGATTGAGGAGACGCCGTCGCCGTTCGTTTCACCGTCGTTGCGCGATCGCATGACCTCAGCAGCGGTCACAGCCGCACGGGCGGCTGGGTACCGCAACGCCGGAACCATCGAGTTCCTGGTCGAAGCGCCAGGCGCCGGTGGCGAAGCGCAATTCTATTTTCTCGAGATGAACACCCGGCTCCAGGTGGAGCACCCGATTACCGAAGCGGTTGTCGGCGTCGACCTCCTGCATGCCCAGTTGCAGGTGGCTTTCGGCACGCCGCTCCCGTGGACGCAGGCTGCTCTTTCCCAGCGCGGTCACGCCATCGAAGCGCGCATCTACGCCGAGTCGCCGGCAAGGGGCTTCGTGCCGCAGGCCGGATCGCTCCTGTTGTATCGCGAGCCGCGGATGCCGGGCATCCGCGTCGACAGCGGCTTCGCCGAGGGCGATGTCGTCTCGGTTCACTACGATCCGTTGCTGGCCAAGGTGATTGCCCACGCCGAGAACCGCGATCAAGCGATCCGTCGTTTGATCGCGGCGCTGCGCGGTTTTCCGGTGCTCGGCATCGAAACGAATGTCGAGTTTTTGATCGCCATCCTCGAGCATCCGCAGTTCCAGGCCGGAAACGTGGACACGGCGTTTCTCGATCGCCAGACCGACGCTCTGGCCGCGGCCGCGCGCGGTGAAATACCCGGCGCCGTTCGCGCCGCGCTGGACGCGCACGCGCGCGGGTCGAGCGCGCACTCCGTGCCGGGCTCGGCACCTGACTGGGATCCTTGGTCATCCCTCCGTCGTGGAACGCGCATGTGACCGTCAGCGACCTCGGCAACGGGCGATTCCTGGTCGTCGACGAACACCGCAACGTGATTGTTTACGTTGTCGGCACACCAGGGCGGCGCTGGGCGTTTCTCGACGGCCGAGTCGTGCGCGAGGACGAGCTATCGCCGGGCCCATCCGTCGCGCGGCGTGGGCGGCCGGGCGGCCAGAAGGACATCACCGCGCCGATGCCGGCCACCGTTCTCCAGGTGCTTGTGACGCCGGGCTCGACCGTGGCACGCGGCGATACCCTGGTGATCATCGAAGCCATGAAAATGGAGATGCCGCTGACGGCGCCGGAGGACGGCGTCGTGCGCGACGTTCACTGTCGCCCGGGCGAACTGGTGCAGCCCGACGCGGTCCTCGTGGAGCTCGAATGATGGCAAAGGTCGCCTGATGGTGGCGTCTGCCGACCTGACGTCCCTTCGCGGCGAGGCCGTGACCGTCGTCGAGGTCGGCCCGCGCGACGGCCTTCAGAACGAATCGGCCCATGTCAGCACCGACGACAAGGTCGCCTTCGTCGATCGCTTGAGCGCCGCCAACCTGCCGGTCATCGAGGTCTCGGCGTTCGTCAGCCCGAAGTGGGTCCCACAGATGGCCGATGCGGCCGAGGTCTTCGCGAGAATCCAGCGCCGGCCGGGAACCCGCTACACCGCCCTTGTCCCCAACCTTCCGGGTCTCGAACGTGCGACGTCTGCTGGTGTGACCGAGGTCGCGATTTTCGCCGCCGTGTCCGAAACGTTCAGCCGCAAGAACATCAACCAGAGCGTCGACGATTCGCTGGCGATCTACCGTGACGTTGCCACGCGAGCTTTGGCCGCCGGTCTGCGCGTGCGGGCCTATCTGTCCACGTCGTTCGGCTGTCCCTACGAAGGCCACGTGCCCGTCACGGCTGTCGTCCGACGAACGGCGCAGCTGCTGGATCTCGGTGCCTTTGAAGTGGCCGTCAGCGACACCATCGGTGTCGCTCATCCTGCACAAGTGGTCGAGGTGTTGACCGCGCTGCGATCCGAGCTCCCCATCGACCGCATCGCTCTTCATTTTCACGACACGCGAGGGACGGCGCTGGCCAACGTGCTGGCCGGCCTGCTGGAAGGAATTCGGACGTTCGATGCGTCCGCTGGTGGGTTGGGAGGGTGTCCGTACGCGCCCGGCGCCGCCGGAAACCTCGCTACCGACGATCTGCTTTACATGCTCGAGGGCGTGGGGGTCCGAACGGGTGTCTCGCTCGCGGCGCTTGAAGAGGCGACGGCGTTCATCGCCGCGCGCATCGATCACGCCCTGCCGTCGCGGTACGCGCAAGCCGCCAAAGCGGCCCGCTCTACGCCTTGATCGGAACGGGCTCGGCTTGTGGCTCGAGCAGCGCCTTCACGACGTCCTCGAACGGCATCATGTTGATGGCGTCGTAGTCCGGAGGGCAACCGAACTCACGTTGCTGCGGGGCCGTCGGATTGCCGAGCGTCACGCACAGACCGCAGCCGATGCAGAGGTCGGCGCGGACCGCACACACCATTCGTCCGTCTCGGTCGGGTTCCTCGACAATACAGCCGGCCACCGGGCATGCCGCCTGGCAAATCGAGCACGCGAAGGCGCCGAAGCAACGATCGGGATCGATAACCGCTATCGTCTTGGGCGCCTTCTTGCGAGGGCCGCCCATCATCTTGGTCCACATGGTGAGCGAATTATATCGCACGCCGCCGAAGGCGCCTACTTCAGGACGTGTCCGCTGGGCGGTTCACCGACCTCCGGCATCGCCGTATACATCGATGCCTGATCCTCCCAAATCTGCCCGTTCGCATTGACGGCGAAGTAGCGCATGTTGCCGGCTTCGAGCGGGTCCGCGGCGGCCTTGAACCCGCGACCCGTGAGGCCGGCTGCCAGGTTGTTGCACGTCGGCGGTGCGCCGGGGAACGCCCTCGCTTCGAGTTGGATGCTGTAGCCACTCTGGTTGATTGAATCGGCACGGCCAAGCGTGGGGCTGATGAAGGATGTCGCCGATCCCACTGGCGGCGTGCCGAGCACGGTCAACTTCGGTGCGTAGAAACCGCCGCCGCAAGTCAAGGCGTACGTCAGCTGCGCGCTGTTGATGGTCCGCATCGAGCCGATGGCCGATGCCGACCCTGCCGCCTGACGAGCAACAAGGAGTCGCGGCAGGGCAATCAAGGACAAGATGCCGACGATGCCGCACACGAACAAGACGTCAATCAGGGCAAAGCCCCGCGAGTTATGGATGCGCACGATATTGGCTCCGCGGAGTGATTCTGCAGAGGTTGTGCCGACTGGGCTGGACGATCGAACTGCCTGATAAATAACCGGTTGGACCCGGCAGTGGCTCGGGAGCGCGCTGACAAATTCTGGTCAGTCAACCGCTGTCTGACAAATGTTGGCAGCGTCTCTGCACCAAACCGCACTCTGCCTGCACAGCCTCGCAACGCTTGGCCTCGTAATTGCGTTGAAGCTTCGACATGTCACCACGAATGCCAACTACCGCAATCATCGTGACGCTGTCGACGGCGATTCTTGCGGCGCAAACGCGCATTGTGCCGCCGCCAAACAAATATTCGGTCGCTCAGGACGTCGAGCTGGGTCGTGAAGCGTCGGCTGAGGCACGCAAAGAACTGCCGCTCATGAAGGACGACGCTGTCACCTCGTACGTGCAGCAGCTCGGTCAGCGGCTCGTCGCCGCCATACCGGCGGAGCTGCAGCACAAGGAATTCCACTACACGTTCGAGGCGGTCAACGTGCGCGACATCAACGCCTTCGCGCTCCCCGGCGGACCGATGTTCGTCAACCGGGGGATGATCGAAGCGGCGACGACCGAAGGCGAAGTCGCCGGTGTGATGGCCCACGAAATCAGCCACGTCGTCCTCCGCCACGGCACCGCGCAGGCGAGCAAGGCGGGGAAGTACCAGGCCGGCGCCATCGCCGGTGCGATTCTCGGCGCCATCGTCGGCGGTCAGGTGGGGAACATCATCGCTCAAGGCACGCAGTTCGGGCTGGGCGCGGCGTTCCTGCGATTTGGCCGCGAGTACGAGAAGCAGGCGGACCTCGAAGGCGCCCAGATCATGGCGCGCGCCGGCTACGATCCGCGCGACATGGCGAACATGTTCCGGACGATCGAGAAGACGTCCGGCAGCAGTGGTCCCGAGTGGCTGAGCGATCACCCCAACCCGGGCAACCGCTCCGAATACATCGCGGAGGAGGCCAGGGCGCTTCGCGTCGAGAACCCGGCCACCGACTCGAGCCGGTTCCTGCGGGTCAAAGACCACCTCAAGTCACTGCCGAAGGCGCCGAGCAGCGAAGAGGTTGGCCGCAAGCGGACGGCGTCCGGCGATGTGGGCGAGGACCTGCCGCCGCCGACTGGACAGGTCGCGCCGCCGTCGTCGCGCTATACGCAGTACGCGCCGGGCAACGTGTTCCGCGTCAGCGTGCCGTCGAACTGGCGGCAGCGCCAGGCCTCGACCGCCGTCACCTACGCGCCAGACGGCGCGTTCGGCGCCAGCAACGGTCAGACGATGTTCACGCACGGCATCGAGTTCGGTGTTGCGAAGAATTCCGGGCGCGATCTGCAGTCGGGCACCGAAGCGCTGCTCGATTCGCTGACGCGAGGCAATCCGAGGATGCACGGCGACGGGCGGTTCCGGCGCGCCACACTGGGCGGCCAATCGGCGCTCAGCACGACACTCGGCAATGTATCCGAGGTCACCAACGACGATGAAACCGTCCAGGTGCTCACGACCCAACTGGAAGACGGCAGTCTGTTCTACGCGATTGCGGTCGCACCCGAGCGAGAGTTCGACGAATACACCGGAACGTTCCAACGCGTTGTCGACTCGGTGCGGTTCATGAGGTAAAGCACGAATTGAAGATTGGAGATTGGATCCGGAACGCGGCGGCAATCGAAATCCCCAATCTTCAATCTTCAATCTTCAATCTTCAATAAACCCCACTGCCCAGTACGTCTCGAGCACAAACCAGCAACGTCGGCATGCACCTCGACGTCGCCAAACGGTTTCTGCGCGGCAACTCGATAAGCGTCGCCGGCGTCATCGGCGTGGTGTTTCCGTTGAACCGGTAACCCGCTGCGTTTTCGAGACTCCCGGAAAGGAAACGAAATGGCCAAGGCACTCGGTGGATGGATTCTCGGTGTCGCAGCGCTCGTCCTGCTTGGGCCCTTCGCCTCGCCGGCTCGGGCGCAAGACGGTGTCGGCGTCGGGATCAAAGGCGGACTGGTCTTCTCGACCCTCGACTTCGGCGCGAACGACGACTTCCTCGAGAACAAGACCGGTTGGACCGGCGGCCTGTTCATCGGCGGCAATCGCAATGGGATTCTCGGGGTCGAAGCGGATATTCTCTACGCTCGGAAGGGCGCGCAGATTGAGAACGTCGGCGACATCGACATCGACGTGCTGGAGATTCCGGTGCTGCTGCGGCTGAATGCCGGCTCGGGCAGCCTGAGTGGCGCCCGGCTGTACGGACTGGTCGGACCGGCCATGGACTTCCGTCTCAAGTCCGAATTCGCCGGCATCGATATCGTGGACTTCACGCAAGGCTATGACGTGAACCTCGTGTTCGGCGGCGGTGTCGAAATCACGCGATTCCTGGCCGAGGTGCGCGATAACCACGGCTTGCGGAACATCTCGAAGAACTTCTCTCAGAGCGACGATATCAAGACACGATCGTGGGCACTGCTCATCGGCGTTCGGTTCAACTGACAATCGACAGCGGGAGGACCGGCACGCCGGGCCTCCAATCGTCTGCGCGATGCCGACCCTGATGCCTCAGAACGCCGACTGGGCGCGTATCTCCGTGGCGGTGGCGGCGGCCATCGTGCTGGCCTACATGGCGGCTGTCGTCGCGGGGCGCGTCGCGCGGGCCGCCCTGGGCGCTCTGGTCCAGCACGAGCACCGCGAGGGCACGGCGGCGTCAATCCACCACCCGGCGCGCATCATCCGCGCCGCGGTGTTCGTGGTCACGATGCTGGCCCTGGTCTTGCCGGCGCTGGAACTGGCCGGGGTGCAGACGACAATCGGCCTGACCTCGCGGGCGCTGACCGCGTGGCTGTTCGGATCCGGTCTTCGCATCCTGGTCATCGCCATCCTGAGCTACGCGCTGCTGCGGATCATCTCGATCACGGCGCGACGGCTCGAGGCGCAGCTGGGAGAAGCGACCTCGGCCGACATGATCGAGCGCCTCAAACGCGCCCGCACCGTCAGCGGCCTCGTGCAGAACGCGCTCACCGCGCTCGTCATCGGCATCGCCGGGCTGATGGTGCTGCACGAGCTGCAGGTCGACATCATTCCAATCCTGACCGGCGCCGGCGTAGTCGGCCTTGCCGTCGGTTTCGGCGCCCAGACGCTCGTCAAAGACCTCATCGCCGGATTCTTCCTGACGCTGGAGAATCAGGTCAGGGTTGGCGACGTCGTCGACATCAACGGCACGGGCGGATTGGTCGAAGAAATCAACCTTCGCACCATCGTGCTGCGCGACGCCGACGGCGCCGTGCACGTCTTTCCGAACGGGTCGGTCGAACGTCTCTCGAACCGGACCAAGGACTACGCCTATGCCGTCGTGGATGTCGGCGTCGCCTACAGCGAGAACGTCGACCAGGTCATGGCGCTGCTCCGCGAAATCGGCGCGTCACTCGCCAGCGACCCGACGTTTGGTCCGAACCTGCTCGAACCCGTCCAGGTCCTGGGCATCGACAGCTTCGAGGACGCGCGGCTGATCATCAAGGCGCGAATCAAAACGCTGCCGCTCAAGCAGTGGGATGTTGGCCGCGAGTTCCGGCGCCGCATTGCGGCGACCTTCGCCGAGCGCGGCATAGTCATGCAAGTGCGAACGCCGCCCGCGCGGTGAGCAGACTTACGTTTCTGTCGGCAGGCCGCCCAATCTGCAATCGCCGAGGCGACGCCCGTCCCCCACCCACTCGGCAACCGCTTCGGAATACATCAGTTAGCGCATCGGCCCGACGGCCCGACGTTTGTAACCACCAGAAACGCGCGCGTCACGCCCGGCGCGCCAATTCTTGAGCATCGCTGGACACACGGTCATGAGCAGCCCGTCACCGGTTCTCGTCACCCCACCCGCGGCCAACCTGCCGCGGTTCCTGGAAGTCGATGAACGCGTGCCGCCAGCGATTCGCAAGCTCGTGGAAGAAGCGGACGGCTGCCTCGATATGGCGTTCACCACCGGCGGGGCCGCCTGCGCTCGATCGGCGATCCGAACCATCGTGCAGACGGAACACGCGGACGCGGCGGACTACGCGACGAGCTTGTTGACCCTCAGTGAAAAGCATCCGGCGGTGGCGCCGGCACTGTTTCAGATACTCGCGATGCTGGGTGGGGGCGACGAGCAGCTGTCGCCCGAAGCCCTGCGGGCGCTCATCGTCGCCGTGAAGGCGATCATCTACGAGATTTACGTCCTCGGGGCTGAACGGGTCGAGCGGCTGATGTACGTGCATCAGCAGGTCGAGGCCCTCAAGCGCGAAAAGTAGCTAGCGCCCCCGCACTATCCGCTCCACGACATCCACGTAGCGACGGGCGTCCTCGTAGGTGAGGGTTGCACGAGCGGCATCGAAGGTCAGCCAACGGGTTTCGCGGTTCTCGTCAGCGGCGGCGGTACCGCTGAACCAGACCAGGTAGTAGGACACTTCGATCTGCCGCTCGCCGGCGCGAAACTTCGAAACGCCGACCAGATCGGCAGCGTCGCCGACTATGCCGCCTTCCTCCCGAAGCTCCCGCACGGCGGTCTCCGCCGGAGTCTCACCGCTCTCGATGTGACCTTTGGGGAATATCCAGTCAGCGGGATTCCGTTTCGCACGGACGACGAACACCTCTCTGGCCGAGCTTCTGGGCCGCACTGCAATAGCACCGGCCTGCTGCACCTTCATGCTGTCGATTCTACCTGGCGCCATTTCGTGCACGGCTGAGTCAGATTGACACGCATTTTGCAATTCAAACGACTTGGGTGGCGATGCCGCCCCGACCAAGGAGGTTTTGCCCATGACAATCGGCAAAGCGGCTGGCCTGACGGCCGGTTTTCTCGGAGTTTTCGCCCTAGGGTTGGCGCTCGGGCCATCGATAATTCCGCGCGCCCCCACAGATGTGGCAATTACGTCCCCAACAGATTCAGTCCCGGCGCCGACAGCCGCTGAGGCGCCCAAGCCGGCGCCCGCCCCTCGCGCGCCGAAAACGGCCCCGGTGGCGCGAAACAAGGCCAACGAGCCGACGGCGCGAAACAAGGCCAACGACTCGACCAGGGCGGCCGAAATCTCAGCCAGGCATCCTGAGCTTTGCGAGCGGCTGAAGCCGGTATTGAACCGTGGCGCCGACATGTCGAAGGCGGCCGACGGCTTCCGGAGCGGTCAGGAGTTCGCGACCGTGGCGCACGCGTCGAAGAACACCCAGGTGCCGTTCATGCTGCTCAAGCACCGCGTCTTGAATGAGCGGATGTCGCTGGCATCAGCCATTCTCGCCTCGCACCCGGATACGAACGCTGCCGCGGAGGTCGCGAAGGCCCGAGCCGAGGCCAAGTCGGATCTCGACTCGCTCAATCTGTAACAGGCTTCCGGCTTCGGACTCCAGGCTTCAGGCTTCGGTAGGGCAACGCCGTTACTGCGTGACCCGCCGAAGCTTGGAGCCTTTGCTTTTGGTAGCGGAAACTGTCGGTGTTGAGCCAGTATCAGAGGCTTGGCGACGCAGGCCTCCGCGATCGAGAAGCCGCGGCCCCCCGTTGGCATCCCCTGGATGCTCTGTGCCCTGCTCGGGCTCGGCGGCCTGGCAACCGGCGCGACAGGTCCGCTTTTAAGCAATTTCCTACCAGTCCTGGTGGCTCAAGCTCTGACCACGAACCGCACCGCCATCGGAGCGGTGATGGCCATCGACAACCTCTTGATGCTCCTACTCGTGCCGTGGACGGGAGCGGCCTCCGATCGCGCAACGTCTCGCGGAGGCGGGCGCCTGAATCTCCTTTTGGCTGGCGTAGTGCTCGCCGCAGTAGGTATGACAGCGCTGGCATTTGCGGCCTCGTTGCGAATCGTCCTGCTGGTCCTGGCGATCGTGGTCCTGTACACAGGCATCCACATCCAGCGATCGCCGTTTCAGGCGTTGATCGCAGACCTCGTGGAATCGCGGCATCGGTCCGCGGCGACGAGCAGTGTCACACTGATGATGTGCATCGGCGCGATTCTCTTTCTGGGAATGGCGAATCTGTTCGCCATGCGATTGGCGTTCCTGGCGGCGGCCGCGACCCTGCTTGCTATCACCGTCCTCTTTGCGACGCGATTGAATGAAGGCCGCCCGGCTGGACATCAATCCCCTGCTGACGAGAGCGTGGCATCGCTCCTGTCTTTCCTCAAATCATCCGTCTTCTCCTGGCGCAGCGCAGTTCCGGCGATGCGGCCCATCTTCATCGCCTCGTTTTGCCTCCAGCTGACATTCCAGACGTTCACGACGTGGTTTGCTCTGCACGCGACAGAGCGATTTGGCCTGGCCGCCGAAGAGGCGACGCTCGGGTTCATGGCGTGGGCGGTAGGTGGTGTGCTGGGTTCGGTGCCGGCCGGAATCATCGGCACGCGCATCGGGCGACGCCCGGCGATTCTGCTGGGACTCGGGATGATGGCGGCATGCCTGCTGGCGATCGACCGGATCGCCTCGTTCGGCCAGGCGATTCCGCTACTGCTGCTCGCATCGGCCAGTTGGGCGTTACCGACTGTGAACGCGTTTCCACTGTTTGTCGAACCGCTGCCTCGAGAGCGCCGCGGTATTCTTTCGGCGCTCTATCTGCTGTCGATGGCGCTCGGCGGACTGATCGGCGATCCGCTCAACGGCCGACTGTTCGACCTCCTGGACAGCTATCGGTCGCTCTTCGTGGTCATGGCCGTCTATGCGAGCGTGGCTTTCTTGACGGTGCTTCAGATTCCACCCGGGGTGGGCGAGGCGGTTACACAGCCTCTGGTCACGACGAACGAAGCGGCTGACGCCTACCCCGTCTCCGATCCATCAGCCTGACCTTCGTCGCCTCTCGTCACGAACCGTCTGGCGAGCGCCGCGATGGTCGTGGCGAGCTCGACGGGGTCGATGGGCTTGGCCAGATGGATCTGAAACCCCGCCCGCAACGCTTTCACGCGATCCTCAGAACGTGCGTACGCGGTCAATGCGGCGGCGGGAAGCTGCCGGACGCGCGCGTCACGATGTCTTCTGACCTGGTCGATGAGGTGAAAACCGTCCAGGTGCGGCATCCCGAGATCGGCAACCAGGACGTCCGGAACCTCGGCGTCCAGCTTCGCAAGCGCTTCCTCGACGGACTCCGCGGTGCGAACGCGAGCGCCCATCGCCTCCAGCACTTCCGCGACGAGCGACAGCGCATCGCGCTCGTCGTCGACCGCCAGGACGTGGACCTCCCGCAGATCGGCGATCGGCGCCTGTTGTGGGCGCTGTATCGAGCGCGGGTGAAGGCGTGGCTGTTCTGCCGGCAACGGATGAACAATCATCAGCGGAATCTGCAAGCGGAAGGTCGCGCCCTGGCCAACGCCCGCGCTGCTCACGTCGATCGTGCCGCCGTGCATCTCGGCGAGCTGACGGGCGATTGACAGCCCCAGGCCCAACCCGCCGCGCTCGCGCGAGATGCCGGCGTCGGCCTGGCGGAACCGCTCGAACACGTACGGCAGGAATTCGGGCGGAATGCCGATGCCTGTATCGCTGACCGTCACCTCCACATGCGAGTGGACCCGCTCGAGGCGAACCTGGACCCTGCCGCCGCGGTTCGTGAACTTCACGGCGTTCGACAACACGTTCCACAAGACCTGCTGCAAGCGTTCCGGATCACCAGAAATAGGTGTCGCGTGCGGATCGAGCACGGTCTCGACACGAACGCCCTTGGCGTCGGCGGCCGGGGCAATCACGTCGACGGCGTTGCGAACGATGGCCGGAACATCCACCGGCTGCACGTTCAACCGGATCTTGCCCGACACGATGCGCGAGATGTCGAGCACGTCCTCGACGATCTGCGTCAACGACGTCGCATTGCGCTCGATCGTCTCGATCGCCCTCTGCTCCTTGTCGGGACCGACGATGCCTGAACGGAGCATGCGCGCGTAGCCGAGAATCGCATTCAGCGGCGTCCGGAGCTCGTGGGACAGGCTGGCGAGAAAATCGTCCTTGATACGGCTCACCTCCTGCACGCTCATGTACATGCGCGCGTTCTCGAGCGCGACCGAGGCCCACGAGGCGATGCCGAGGGCGAGCCGCTCATGTTGCTCGGTGAAGTGATCCGGCTTCGAGTGCCCAAAAAACAGGCCGCCGACGACGTCACCCGCACGGCCTTTGACGGGCACCGCGAGGTAGCTACGTACGGGCAGGTGTCCAGGCGGCATTCCGTGGAACGGAGCGTTGTGACCGTACTGCGGCTCCCTAGTGATATCGGCGCTGCGGACGACGCCCGTGCCTTTGAATGTCGGCTCGAACACCGCGGTGTTCCGCGGCATCGGGAACTTGGCGAACGCTTCCCGTGGCACGCCGGAAACCGTGTAGAGCGTGTACGACTCGCCGCTCTTGTCGATCACGTTGTAAAAGAAGGCGCCGAACTCGGCCGTCGTCAGTTCCGTCGCCGCATCGGTGACCGATTGCACCACCTTGTCGCGATCCAGGTCGGAGGCGACGATGGCGCCGACATTGTTGAGGGTCTCGGTGATGGCGGCGTTCTCGCGCAGCAGCTGCAACCGCTCCAGTTCGGCCAGTTTAAGCGCGGTAATATCGCGCGCGATCTTGGAAGCGCCGATGATCGTTCCCGACGTATCAAGCACCGGCGAGACCGTCAGGGCCACATTGATGCGCCGGCCGTCCTTCCTCACACGCACGGTCTCGAAATGCTCGATGCGCTCGCCCTTGCGCAGCCGCGCGAGGATCTCATCTTCTTCGGACTGCCGCTCGGGCGGAATCAACACTCTGACGGGTCGCCCGACCAGTTCCTCGGCCGAGTATCCGAACAGTCGCTGGGACGCCGCATTGCAGGACTGGATGACGCCGTCGAGGTCTTTCGCGATGATCGCGTCTTCGGCCGAGTCGACGATGGCCGCTAGGTAGGCTCTGGCCGCGAACGCCTGCTTCTGTTCCGAGATGTCGCGGAAGTAGCAGACCAACCCGTAACGTCCATCCTCGAGCGGGAGGCGTTCGACACGCCACTCGTAATATTCGGTCATACCGCGATCGATGCGGAACTGTCCCCGTTCGGGTGCCACGTATGCCTCACCCGTCTCGAGGGTCCTCCGGAAGATGCGAACGATGTCGTCCGCTTCGTTCTCGTTCAGGATCAATCGGATAATCTCGCCCAGGTCACGACCAATCACGCCGCCGGGTATGTTGCCGAAAACGGGCATGGCGATCGGATTGACGTCGCGAATACGGAAGTCGGCGTCCACGATGTAGATGCCAAGCGGTGCGTTGGTGACGATCTGCCGGTAGTCTGGAGCCACTGCGGCAACCGATCGTGGCGGGCGGGACTTCGAGCTCATCAATTGGGCGACTCCATCGCTCCTCGCATTGGATGCAAATTCTATTTTGTATCCAGATTCGCGACCCTCGAATGCAGGGTGCACAAGACGATAGCTCTTGTCAGAGTCTTCGCCCTCATTCATTCTCTTCGGAAACGATAGTTCATTGGAGTTGAGAACGGATGAGCACAATTCCGAGGACCGGGCGGACGGTCGTCATCTGGAACGATGCCGACTGTATGGGCGAGATGAACACCTTCCGAATGGAAGACATGGTCGAGCGCGCGGTGGTCACCCACCAACTGCGGACGCTGCAGCCAGACGGAACGTCAATGCCCGGCTATATCACCGCGAAGTGTCACGTGGCGCGCAGCCCCACCTCCATTGAACTGACCTATCGACGAAACGAGAATCCGCCACGGGTGCCCTGCGGCATCGCACGACTCAGATACGACCGCCGCGTGCCCGACGGCTATCCCACGATAACAGTGGAATGGAAGGAATCGAACGGACATGCGTTCGCGCCAACGGAGGCCGTCGCCATCTGGCTGAGCAACCAGTCATGAGGCCGGACGTGGACTGCCCGCCTGCCAGGCGGGCTGCGCCGGCCACAGCTGTGAGCCATAGTGGCGGAGCAACGGAAAGATGGAGTAGAACATCAGCGCTCCGAGGAGAAATCCGACGATGGCCGACACCAGGTACTGCCTGAGGCTCTCCGCGAAGACGGCGCACAAAAGAACGGCCTCGGCGAAATAGAGCGGCGTCGTCTTCAATCCAGGGTTCGGGCGGAACCCCTTGACGTGAAGCAGGACGTGAGAGAACAGGCCGTCGGCGACGCGACAACCCATGAGCAGACCGAGCATCGCAACAGTGCACCGATTCGGCCAGCTGTACGTCCCGACGATCCCGATTGCCCCAACCACCCACAGCACGCCCGTCAGTCCCGCGAAGAAGAACACGACGCCGACCCACGCTGGAATCCTGACGCCAGCGATCGCGCCGAAGTAATCCGCAAGCCGCCCCTTCAGTTCCTCGACCGAATGACCGAGCGTCAAGGCCCAGTCGGCGATTTGCAAGAGGATGAGGGCGGGTACCGACATGAACGTCCGGTCACTCTAACGCGCAAGGGTGCGCACGCCAACAAAAAGCGTGACACCAGAGTCGGATAGACTGCGGCGTCGTGCGAACGTTGCCTGTCGCTGTCTTTCTTCTCGTTCTCCTGAGCCCTCCGGCGACTGCCGCTCCCGGCGTCGCGCTTCAGACATCGGTCGCTGCTCTGGCGGACGAAGACCTCGCCTCCGCTTGCGGCTATGAACTCACTCTGCTCGATCCCTCGCGGGCCATCAAAGGCGTCTGGGTCATCTTCGACCGTGGTCGGGACATGCTTCGCTACTACGGAGACCCGGACGTGCACGCGTTCGCCCGACTTCACAATCTCGCGCTGATGCTCCCCTTTCATTGCCGCGCCAAATCCGAAGAGATGAAAGGAGACATGAACGTAGACCCGTCGAAGGGACTTGGCCGCGCGCTTCTGGCGGCGCTGACCCAGTTTGCGCAGAGCTCGAAGCATCCGGAGTTGGCCAGCGCCAAAGTCATTCTGTTGGGATTCTCCGGCACGGGTTCGTTGGTCGGACGGCTCGCCGAGTATGCGCCTGACCGTGTGCTTGCGGTGATCGCCAGCCATCCTGGACACTTCGAGCCGCTGGGCGTCGACACGATCAACCTTTCGCCCAGGGCGGCCGCCATTCCACAGTTCATCGTTGCCGGCAGCGACGACGCCATCACGGGGACCGCCCGACCTTACGCCTACTTCCGCAAGTACTTTGACCAGGGCGCCCCGTGGACGTTCGTCGTGCAGAACAAGACGCCGCACTGCTGCGTCATCAACGTCAAAGCGCTCGTGCTCAATTGGCTGGAGGCCGTGGTCGGTCAGCGAGCGACACGTCCGAGCGGCTCGTACGGCTTCATCAAGACGCAGCCGACGGAAATCAGGGAGTGCCCGGAGCCGTACCCGCCTGCCACGCCTATCTGGTGCCGTGGTGCCAAAGACACGTGGGGCGGGGCCAACTGGTTCGTCACCGCGGCGAAGGTCGAGCGTCACCCCATGCCGCCCGAGGGGATGATCACTGCGGGCTGGCTGCCGAATCGGCAGTTCGCTCGTCAGTGGCTGGAATTCGTGACCAAGCCCGAGCATCCCGTCGCGTCGCTACCCTAACCGACCAAGTCTCTACCAGCCGACGCGGAGTGACTTGTACTGCTGGTGCGCTAGGTTCGCATCACGTTTCACACGACATCCGCTCAAACGCACACGCTGCAATGGCGAGGCCGGCACGGTTCGTTATGCGAGTGCTCCGTTCGCGTTAGACGATCAAGAGCCCACCAACAGGAGCATCTTGATCATGGAGACGACGACAAACGACGCTTCGATGCACAGACACGATTGGCGGGCGGCAGCCTTTCGCCGCGCGACGCTCGCGGTGCTTGCCATGAGTTTCATCGTGTACGGTTCGGCAAACGCTGCGGCCCAATCGTGTGTGTCGAATCTGACCGGTCCGCCTGGTCTCGCCTACCCGCTGTTCGACTGGCGCCTCATCGGGAAGGGCAGTTTGCCTCAAAGCTACGGCTATGTGCTCACCGAAGACGCGCTTCAGATCGACGTCCAGGATGGGACGGCAATGGGTCTTGCTGCGAATCAGATGCAGGTCACGCTGGTCACCTCACTCAGCTGGCAAAAGGAAATCGTCGCGTGGAACCGGTTCAGGGGTGCGATTCAAAGCATCTCGACGCCGGGTCCGTTCGAGGGGGTAATCCAGCCGCCGTCCGGCGTCTTCTCTCTAAGCATGCGGATCACTCGAACCACGTGCGCGTCGACGACGCACGCGCTGGTGCTCAGGAAGGCCAAGTTCCTTGGCATCATGACGGATGTCTATCATCTCGACCCGAACAATTTCTGGGAGTTGTGGGGTGGAAAGAGCGTCACGATCACCTGGATTGCCGACAACGCCGGCAATCCAACCTATCCGCCGCCGTGCGTGTCGCCGTGTGTGCCGCTGGGCAGCTTTGTCACGCGGCCGCAGGCCGATCGCGTCACGTGGCGACCAAATGGCGGCAACTGGCTTTTCGACGGCAGCGGCGGGTCGGTGACGACGCAATGGGGCACCACAGGAGATGTACCGCTTCGTGGCCACTTCGATCAGGATGGGTTGGTCGATATCGCGGTGTGGCGGCCTTCGACTGGCATGTGGCACATCATCACCAGCCAGAACGGCGCCATGGTCAGCCGGCAATGGGGTCAGAACGGCGACGTTCCGACGCCAGCGGATTTTGACGGCGACGGCCGCAGCGATTTTGCCGTGTGGCGACCGGCAACTGGCATGTGGCACATCAGCGGCAACACGAGTGGCATCACAAGCAGCTGGCAATGGGGCCAGTCGGGTGACGTCCCGGTCCCGGCGGACTACGACAACGACGGGCGCGCCGACCTCGCGATCTGGCGACCTTCGACGGGATATTGGTGGATCGTCAACAGCAGCGACAACTCGCGTCGCTCACAACAATGGGGTCAGCCAGGGGATATTCCGGTGCCAGCGGACTACGACAACGACGGCAGGGCGGACATCGCGGTGTGGCGACCCTCGAACGGCATGTGGTACGTCATCGCCAGTTCGACAGGAACATGGAGCATGGAGCAATGGGGACAAGCTGGCGACGTTCCTGTGCCTGGCGACTACGACCATGACCTTCGCCCGGACATCGCGGTATGGCGGCCGGCGACGGGCGAGTGGTTTTACAGACTCAGCGCAACAAATCGCCGTATCGGCTTCCAGTGGGGGATGCCAGGTGACATCCCGCTGCCGCCTGGACGCTTCCGCTGAAGTCGCCTGGGACCATCCTGCGACCGAGCAGCAGGCGTGTTGACTAAACGAACGACGAGCCACTGAGCGACCGAGTAGAATTCTCGGCATGCCATATTTCACTCGTACGCTCGCGTCTTTGACCGCGGTGGGGATTGTCGCCGCCGGAGTCAGTCTGGGGGCGGTCAAGTTCACGTCCACGTGGGCGTCACCGGACGCGGCGACGGTCAGCTTCAAAGGCCAGAAAGTCGCCGCGTTGGTCATCAGCGATGACATGTCGCTGCGCATGTCGGCCGAAGAGGCGCTGGCGCGCGAGCTGACCACGCGCGGAATGCAGGGCGCAGCCGCGTACCGCATCATTCCTCTGCCGGAGCTGAAGGATCCCGAGAAGGCCAAGAACTGGTTGACGCGTGAGTCGGTCGCCGGGGTCGTCGCGCTCCGTCCGGTCAGCCAGGACAAGGTGCCGCGGTACGATTCGGCGATATGGACCTCGCCCACATATTCCACGCTGTGGGGCTACTATCCATACAGCTGGACGACGGTTATTGTCGTCGGGTCCGTGCCGACCGACACCGTCATCGTCGTCGAGTCGCTGGTCTACAGTGTGGGAACGGGCAAGCTGGTATGGGGCGGCGTCAGCGAGACGACGAATCCCAAGAGCCTGCAGAAGCTCGTGGCCGATCTCGTGAAAGAAGGCGCCAACAAGATCCAGAAGCAGTTCCGCTGATCAAGCCGCACGAGCCGGCCTATTGCGTGCAGGACACGCCCGCTGGTGCGCCGGTCGGCGCGCCCATCCGCACCGCAGACGACGTCAGCTTCCGAAACTCCAGATGCTGCACCGCGGGCGGTTGCGTTGGCGCCAGCGTGAAGAACACGCCGACGGTTCCTTTAGCGCAGGTCATGTTGAACTGACCGCGCATCCAGTTCTCCGGGATCACCGGGCCAGCGTCCGTACACTCACCTACTTCGTTTTTCAGCGCACGGAGTTCGGCCTGCCGCAGCGCGGGTGGCGTATCGAGGAAGAAGTTGACGGCCGCGACTTTTCTGGCGTCAGCCTCGTTCCATTCGTTCCACAGATTCAGGAGGTGGCCACGCATCTCGGTCTGCAGCGCCGTCGGCGGCAGCTCGCGCTTCCGCAAGCCGCCGGTCTTGAGCAGCACGTCCCACGCCTGGCTGATCGGTTCGGCGGGTCCGACGTAGGTGAGCGTCGCCATCGCGAACATGCCCACGCCGTACTCCGGAAGCCAGGCCATGTAGGAGCCGAAACCTGGCAATCCGCCACCGTGGGCCACGATGTGCTCGAAGCGGCAGTCTACGGTCACGCGCAGCCCGAAACCGTAGCCCGCCTCGGAGGCCTGGAAGGTGCCGTTGACGAGGCGCGCCGTCAGGTTGGCTGGCGTCCACAGGTGCGCCATCTCGCGCACCGATGCCCGTCGCACCGGTCCCACATCATCATCATCTCGCGCCGGCCACGCCGACAGATGAAACGCGACGTACTTCCCGAGGTCGTTGGCCGTCGTCAGCAGGCCGCCCATTGCACCGAACACGCCGTGCGGCAGTGGCTTTTCTTCTTCGTACGTCCCGTCCGGCTTGAGGCGATAGCCGACAGCTCGGCGCGCGGCGGGAACCTCCGAGGACTGGAAGGTTGTTCCGCTCATCTGCAACTTCGACAGAATCTCCGCGGCAACATACTCTTCATAAGGCACGCCAGAGGCTTTCGTGACCACACGACCGAGCAGGCCGAACGCGTAGTTGGAATACTCGTAGCGCGTGCCGGGCGGCGTCGAGAACGGGATGCCCTTCGCGAGCCAGTCGTCGAGCATCGCGTCGGTGGCGCTGAGCTGCTGATCGCCCCACGGGTTGTCTTCCGGAAAGCCGGCGCTGTGGCTGAGGAGTTGGCGAACCGTCAGCGGCGGCGTGTCGCGCGTAGGCCGGTCCATCCGCTGGAATTCCGGGATCCATCGCGAGACCGGATCTTCGAGCGACAACCGACCGTCGTCTCGCAATTTCAGCACCGCCAACGCGGTGAAGCTCTTGGTCATCGACGCGATGCGGAACGCGGTATCGGGCGCGACTGGCGCCTGCGAGACGCGGTCGCGGACGCCGAATGAACCGAGGTGCACCACCTGGTCGTCGATCACGACGCCCCAGACCATCCCGGGGATTTTTCGATCCGCGGCATACGCGTGGAAGAGGCGATCGATTTCAGGCATCGCCGACCGGAGCTTGCCAACGCGTCCAGCGTCGACGAACCGCGGCGGTGGATACCCGTCGCTCGCCTCGATCGTCGCGGTGATCAGCACGGCAAAGAGAATGGTCCGTCTCATATCTCCTCCGTCACGTCCCTCCGATCCGGCGGCCTGGCGCGCTTCGTGCTGGCCACCATGTTACGCCCCCGCGACAACCGCGTCCCACACGATGATTCGTGCAGTTGCCGGCGCAATCGCGCCGCCAGTCATCAGCGGCGCACGTGGCGATCGATCCATGCCAGCAGCAGGTCGGCGATCGCAAGGCTGTTGCGATCCTGCATCAGCATGTGCGAGTTCCCGCGGATGCCGATGTCCGGCAAGACCAGGTTCTCGACTGAGCCTCCCGCCTTGTTCACTGCCTCGGCGAACGCCCGGCACCCCTTCAGCCGCGGCGCCCAGCGCGTTGAGAGTTCGACGTAGTCGCCCCACACCACCACCGCAGGGATCTTCGTGTACGGCGAGATGTCTTCGCCCGCACTCGGACACTCCCCGGGCTCGATCGACACGATCGCGGCAATCCCTTTGGGATTCAGCGCTTCGACCTGGAATGGGTAGACACCTGACTGCGAGTGGCTCATCAGCACGGAGGAGCCGAGGCGGACCGCAAGCTGGACGAGCGCCGGCACCGTAGGATTCGGCTTCGGCAGTGCGAAGTACCAGTCCGGCACCATCTGTTTGTAGAACTCGTCCACCGCTTCAACCGGGAACTTCAGGTCCGGATACGCCCTTTGAAATTCCGGACCAAAGCGGAAGGTCGCCCACGCGAACTCGTGACTCGCCGAGAAGAGCTGCGGCAGATCGCCGGGCTCGGCCTTGCCCATCCTGACGCTCGTGATCGGGTTCGGATCGACGGCTGAGCGGCCGCGAGAGGCCTGATCGACGTTGTACACCGGGTGTCCCTGGCGGACGAAGTACTCGTCCCATCCCATCCGGCCGTCGGGCGTCGTCTCCCACGTCTTGCCGGTCAGACAGCAGCCGTGAATCAGCACGATTGGCGGCCTCGCCGCATCGACCGGGATCTGATACCGGACGTACATCTGATCGACGGTCGTGTCGCCGACCGGGGGACGATCGGGAACGGTGGACAGCGTGTTTGAGTGGATGGTGCGGCCGCCCACGAAGAAGCTGCCTTGTTCGGCGAGCATGAGCGGCGGCCGCTGCTCCTGGGCACCCAGCGGCACCGACACGACGAGCAGAGAGACCGCGACAATCGCGCGCAGCGTTCGCACCGTCACCTCCAGTGGCTGATTATCTTAGGTTCATGCTAACCGGGAGACGGCCCTGATCGCACCCATCGTCCGGCATTTCTTGACAAGCGAGGTGGGGCGATTCTATTGCGGCAGCGCAAACACGTAGATGGCGTTCCCGCCGCTGATGGTGTCGGCTTCGGGCGTGACGGCAATCTGGGTTGCCGCGATCGCGCCGCCGCCGCTGGTGATCGCGATGTACTGCCGACCGTTCACCGAAAACGTGATCGGTGATCCGACCACCTGCGCGGGAAGCCGCGCCTGCCACAGGACCGTGCCGTTGTCGGCGTCGAGCGCGCGCAGGTAGCGATCCATGGACCCGTTAAACACGAGTCCGCCACCGGTCGCCAGGATCGGTGCATAGTTGGCAACACGCGTCTCCCAGGTCCAGACCGTCCGGCCCGTCTCGACTGAAATCGCCTCGATGCGGCCGACTTTGTCTTTGCCCGTAGCGAACTTGGCTACGTTGTTCGTGTTGTAGACGAACTGCGGCTGTGGACCCCGATCGGCGCGTGCGGTCGAATCGATGCACACGTTCGCCAATTGCACGTACATGACGTTCGACCGCGGGTTGTAGGCGCCGTACGGCCAGTCACGGCCACCGTTGTAGGTAGGACACACGTGATACGTCTTGCCGATTTCCTTCAGGACGGCGTCCTCGTTCACGGTTACGAGTCCCTTGCCGTCGATCTTCGCGACGAGGTTCTGCTCGTTGGTGGCGCGCGCCCACAGGAACTCACCGGTCGCCGCATCGAAGCTCCACGCAATACCCGTCTTGCACGGCACGCCGGTCAGCGTCTTGCGAGGCCCGCGACGAACGTCCGGGTTGACCCCCAGCATGACTGCAGCATCGGGGTTCACGGGCGTGGTGATCGTCATCATTTCGAAAGTGCATTCCTGATCCCAGTTGTCGCGCGGTAACACCTGGTGCTTCCAGACGACTTCACCCGTCCTCGGCCTGACAGCGAAGCGCGTGTTGGTGCCCGCCATGGTGGCGCCCGGCATCTTGCGCTGCGCCTCCGACGCCGGGCCGACGCCGCTCGATCCGTAGTAGAGGAGATCGAGCTCGGGATCGTAGGTGAGATGGCCCCACACGCCGGTCATCCAGCGGCTCTCGAAGAGCGAGCCGGCCCAGGTATCGTCGCCCGGCTCGCCGGGACGCGGAATCATCGTTTTCCGCCAGAGCTCCTTGCCCGTCCTGGCGTCATGACCGGTCACGTAGCAGCCGAACCCGGCGTACTGGCACGTGCTGCCGGCGACGACCACGCCGTTGGCCACGATTGGGCCGCTCGAGTTGCTCACGTACAGGTCCCCACCGCGATCGGTGTCCCACACCTTTGCCCCGGTGCGCGCGTCGAGCGCGAGAGCGTGGTTGTCCCACGTGATCGTGTAAATCGAGTCACCGTACAGGGCGATCGCGCGCTTGCGTTGTCCGAGCGGGTTGCGCATCGAAGTGAGCGCGGGCAGTGGATGCCGATACTCCCACCACAGGTCGCCGCTTACGGCGTCGATCGCCTGGATGACGTCGCCTGGATTGCCGACATACATCACGCCGTTGTAGACGAGCGGCGTGGCCTGGTTGATGCCCGTCTCCATGACGCGCGACCAGACGAGCTGTAAGTTCTTGACATTGCCCTTGTTGACCTGGTCAAGCGCGCTGTAGCCCCACCCTTCATAGTTGCCGCGGTACAGCAGCCAGTCCTCGCGTTTGGGTTCGCGGATGATCTGATCTGTCACGGTGACGAAATTCCGCACCGGTCGCAGCGTTCTCGTGTCCGCGGTCGCTTTGGCGGGCGTCGGAGCCTGGGCATCCGACAACGCTGACAGAAAGACGAGGATGGTACCGACGAGATACCACAAAGCCGTGCGCGATCTCATGGCGACCTCCTCTTGGGTGACGCCCGGTATCAGTCGTGCAGGCTGGAGCCCGCGCTCTACGCGGTTGAGGCGCGGATCATATACCGCGATGGTATAGCTGTCGAGGAGGCACGTCGGGATTGCGCGCTTCGGCTTGCCGACAGGGCGTCGCCGGTCGACGGGCCGCCGCCGCGGTCGGTGAATGTCCGCAGCAACCGCTGCGCTACGCTTACCGTCAGACACTTCTCATGTTTCCAGTCGTCAAGAGCGAGGCAGCCGACCGCGTCGCCGCCGTGGAGGCGAAGAGCGCGACGTTACGGAAGGAACTCGGGCTCGTCAGCCTGACGCTCACGCAAGTGATGTACGTCGTCGGGTCCGGCTGGGTCGGCACGGCGGCCACGCTCGGCCCCTCGCACGTCGTCTTCTGGAGCCTCGCCATCCTCCTCTTCTATCTGCCGCAGGCCGCCGTGGTCATCTACCTCAATCGGCGGATGCCGCTCGAGGGCGGGCTCTATCAGTGGGCGACGGTGGGCCTCGGTGATTTCTGGGGCTTCATCACGGCGTGGAATCTCTGGGCGTACGCGATTCTCATCATGGCGGGCTTCGGCGTGATGATCGCGACGAACATCTCGTACCTCCTCACTCCGCTCGGCGCGACGTTCGTGACCGCCGGCTGGTACACGCCGGTGGTCAGCACCGTTGTCGTGCTCGCGCTCACAGGCATCTCGCTCTTCGGCTTGCGCGTCAGCAAATGGCTGCAGGCGCTCGGCGGCGCGGCACAGTTCCTGACCTACCTGGCCCTTATCGCCGCCCTCCTGCTCGTCATCGACCGCGGCACGATTGCGAATGCACACGCGCTCGAGATCGCCATGCCGAAGGTCACGCTGCTGAGCCTGAACATCTTCGGCAAGATGGCGCTCGGCGCCCTGAGCGGCTTCGAGTACGTCGCCATTCTCGCGGGTGAGTGCCAGGATCCGGCGCGTACGATCGGCCGGTCGGTGCTCTTCGCCGTGCCCGTCATCGCGCTCATGTTCATCCTCGGCACGACGAGCGTCCTGGCGATCGTGCCGCAGGCTCAGATCGATTTGGTCAGTCCGATCCCCCAGGCGCTCACGATGGGCTTCGCCGGCCGGGGCCTCGCGCGGCTCATCGCCCCGACGCTGATCCTGTTTCTCCTGCTGCGGCAAATCGGCAACGTCGCGCTGATTTTCGCCGGCAACACGCGGTTGCCAATGGTGGCGGGATGGGATCGCCTGGTGCCGACGTGGTTCACGCGCGTCCACCCGCGATTCCGCACGCCGCATAACTCGATCTTCTTCGTCGGGGGCCTCACGCTGCTCTTCACGCTGGCAGGACAAATCGGCGTCGGACTGCAGGAGGCGTTTCAGTTGATCGAGAACGCAGGCGGAATTCTGTACGCACTGACGTACATTGCCCTGTTCGCCATTCCCCTCTTTGGCGCGCGGCGGCTGGACGCGGTGCCTCCCGTTTGGCTTCGCGTCGCGGCAACGGCCGGCCTGGCGGTGTCGGTACTCTATTCCTACCTCTCGATCTTTCCGATCATCGCCGTGGCGGACGAGGCGGCGTTCACGCAGAAGATTGTCGTCACGCTCATCGGGATCATCCTCGTCGGTGTGGCGATTTACACCGCGGGACGGTGGTCAAGCGCGAAGGTAGCGGGTCACGAGCACGACTGAGTCCACCGAACGAGTGGACGGCGCCGGTCCCACGCTGGCTCGCCGTGGCTCTGCACTATCGTGCCAGGAACCCATGTGTGGTCGCCCCGACCGAGTACGTGCCGACGATGTCACCCCGAGGGTTGATAGCCTGGGCTTGAGTGGATGAGGCGCCAGGAACATCGATACTGGTAAAGGTGCCCTCGTGAATGAGGAAGCCATGAGTGGTGCCCCGGCAGAGTATTGGCCAACGATGTGGCCCCGAGGGTTGATACCCAGGGCGACGGTGGCTGAGGCGCCGGGGACATCAATAGCGGTAAAGGTGCCCTGGTGTAGAAGGAAGCCATGGTTGACGCCGCCAGCGGAGTACAGGCCAACGATGTCACCCCGTGGGTTGATACCGAAGGCCTGCGTGGATGAGGCACCGAGGACATCAAAAGTGGTGAGGCTGCCCTCGACCAGCAGGAAGCCATGAGAGACGGAGCCGGTGCCGTAGAATCCAACGACGTCACCCTGAGGGTTGATACTGCGAGGCCGGGTGAATGCGGCCCCGGGACATCGATGTCGGTGAAGGTGCCCTCGTGGAGCAGGAAGGCATGAAAGGCGCCTCCGACGCCGTAGAAGCCAACGATGTCGCCCCGAGGGTTGATACCACGTGGCAGGGTGGCCGAGGCCCCAGGGACATCAATCGTGGTGAAGTCAAACACCTGGGCACTCACGGGCACGGGTCGCGTCAGCACAATCACGAGCGCGAGCAGGCCACAATCCCAATCGTTCGCATGGCTGGATTCTCCTTCGAAGGTCGCTAATGCCAGGGCCGGTCGTTGGTCGAGGACGTTTCGGCCGCGTGTTATCCCCTTCGCCGGTACAGGCGGAAGCAGACGGCAAAAGCGATCATGCCTCGGGAATATTTCTTCGTGCCCGATGAGCCAAACGGACCGCTCGGCGAGGAACTCTCCGGAGACGTCACGAATCTCCTGAGGGCCTGGAACGGCGGTGACCAAGGTGCGTTCGCTCGCCTGGCAGATCGGGTCTATCCGGAATTGCGTCGGATGGCTCGCCGCTATATGAGAAACGAACAACAGCCGAGGACGCTGCAGTCCACGGCGCTTGTCCACGAGGTGTACCTCCGCCTCGTGGATGTGCGCAGAGTCGACTGGCGCGAGCGCGCCCAGTTCTATGCGATGGCTGCGCAGATGATGCGGCGCATCCTGGTGGACGCGGCGCGTGCCCGGGCGTCGAAGAAGCGTGGCGGTTCAGCCGCCAAAGTGAACATCGACGATACCGCGGTGCTGTCTCCGGCGCCGGACCGGTCGATTCTGGCGCTCGACGAGGCCCTCACGGCGTTCTCGCGCCTCGCGCCGCGGAAGGCTCCGGTCGTAGAATTGCGCTATTTTGGCGGCTTGACCGAGGAGGAGATTGTCACGGCTCTCGAGATTTCACCGCGCACGGTCAGGCGTGATTGGGATTTTGCCAAAGCCTGGCTGTCACGCGAGCTGAAACGGTGACAGATGAATACCAGTCGCTTGCAACGGCTCGAGCAGCTGTATTTCGCGGCGCGGTCACGCCCCATCGAGGAACGCGCGCCGTTCCTCGCGGAGACGTGCGGGAGCGACGACGCATTGCGTCGCGAAGTCGAGTCGCTGCTGGAGGCGCCATCGAGCACAGAGGGCATCTTCGGCCCACCGGCGCTCGCCGTAGCCGCGCGGCTCATAAGCAATCCTGCATCGTCGGTGCTCTCCGCGCCGGCGAGCAAACGCAACGACAGCAGCCGCAACCGTTTCGGAGTCGATGACGGGTCAGCGGCGGTAACGGTGGCTCGCGCGGCACAACCCTCGCCCATGCTTCCCATTCAGGCGTTGTTGCGGCGGCGCCTGCTGATTCTGTCCGTGGCATTCGCGTCGATCGCAGGCATCGCGACGGCCATCTTCTTCTGGACTCGCCTCTTTCCGGCGCTCCGCCAGGGAACCGCAGTCAGACCAGAGGTGTGGGCTGGCCTGGCGCTGTACACAGTCCTGGTCGTAATCACCGCCGTATTTGCGCGCATCCTGTGGAGTCCGCGACGCATATCGTTGCGGTCACTTCGAAGGATCGAGATGGTGGGCTTCGCGATGGTGGCCGTGAGCGAGGTGTCCCGCATCGTTGCCGCGTGGCGAGCCGGTGAGATCTTCCGCTATGTCACTGCAGACGCACTGGGACTGACTCTCTTGGCCAGCCGGTTCAGCCTGATCTGGTTCGCCGTGATCGTGGCGTACGGAACCTTCATCCCCAACACGTGGCGTCGGTGCGCGACTGTGGTCGGCGCCCTGGCAGCGACACCGATCATCACCGCGGTGATCTCTAATTCCATTTTCGGTGGGCTTAACAGTCGCTTGTTCGCGCCGTACCTGTTCGAGATCGCGACATGGATGCTGTACGCCAGTGCGCTGGCCATCTACGGTTCCCACCGCATCGACGTGCTGCGGAAGGAGGCGCTCGAGGCTCGCAAGTTGGGACAGTACCAGTTGAAACGACTGCTTGGGATCGGAGGGATGGGCGAGGTTTACCTCGCTGAACATCTCCTTCTCCGCCGACCGTGCGCAATCAAGCTCATTCGAACGGATCGAGCAGGGGACGCAGCGAGTCTTCTTCGCTTCGAGCGTGAAGTGCAGGTTACGGCCACCCTGACGCACCCGAACACGGTCCAGGTGTATGACTACGGCCACACGGACGATGGCACGTTCTACTACGTCATGGAGTTCTTACCGGGATTAACCTTGGAGCAGCTGGTCCAACGTCACGGTCCAGTACCAGCGTCTCGAGCAATTCATGTGCTTTGTCAAATCTGCGGTGCTCTAGGCGAAGCGCATGCAGCCGGTCTCATCCATCGCGACATCAAACCAAGCAACATCATTGTCTGCGAGCGCGGGGGACTGAGCGACGTGGCAAAACTACTAGACTTTGGGATCGTGCGGTCACCCGGACTTGTACCCGATGATGCTCAGGCAACTTTAGAATCCGCAATCGTCGGGACACCGGGTTTCATGTCGCCGGAGCAAGCCAGCGGCACCGACGCGGTCGACGCGCGCAGCGATATCTACAGTCTCGGAGGCGTCGCATACTTTCTCGTGACGGGTGTGCCTCCGTTTGTCCGCGGCACTCTCGGCGAATTGTTGGAGGCGCATGTTCGCCGGGCCGTCACACCACCCGAGCGGATCCAGCCGAACCTACCCAGGGATTTGCAGGCGACTATTCTGCGGTGCCTGAGCAAGAATCCCGACGACAGATATGCCAGCGCCGCTGCCTTACATGACGCGTTTGAGAACTGTGAGAGCGCTCGAGCGTAGCGGTCAGCGATGAAACTGATGATCGTCGTGCTGCACCCGGAAGTGAACGCCCTGCCTTGATGCGCGAGAAGCTGCCGTAAAATATCATGCCGGTTCTTTCGGGTTCCTCCCGCCCATCTCTGTCAGGAGCCAGGCGCGTGAGAAATTCCAATCCCGGATCACGGTCAATCGGGACACACCGAGCGCTTCCGCTGTCTCCTCGACCGAAAGACCGCCGAAGAAACGGAGCTCGACGACGTCGCTCTTGCGCTTGCTGATCGAGGCGAGGCATTTCAAGGCATCATCCAGTGCAACAAACTGTTGGCTGCGCTTCGCTGACAGCGCGGCTTCGTCCAATTGCTCCAAGTGCTGGTCGTCACCGCGTTTGTGGTATCCGTGAGCGCGTGCGTGATCCACGAGGATTTGGCGCATGATCCGCGCGCACATGCCGAGAAAGTGCGCCCGATTTCGCCAGTGGGCCTTTTTCCAATGGACCAGGCGAAGATAGGCCTCGTTCACGAGCGCGCCGGTTTACAGGCTGTGATTAACCCGTTCGCCGCGCATATACGCGTGCGCCAGCCGCTCCAACTCGGGAAATACGATTTCCCACAGCTCCTCCCTGGCGGCCTGGTCGCCGGCCCTCCAGGCGTGCAGGAGTGCGGTGACATCGGAACGTGAGGCCGTTGCCATCGGAAGTTGTCAGGGCAGCATAACGCCAGGCGGCCTGCATACCGCCACAGCTCGACAGTAATTGACGAAAGCCCTTGTCGCCCCGCGCACCTGGTGGCAAGCTCACCGTCACAGAACTGAAAGAGCATGAACCGCTGGGACGAGATCGAGACTGCCTATCATGGCGCGCGCGATCTGCAGGGCGAAGCGCGCTCGCGTTTTCTTGATGAACGGTGCGGATCGGATAGCGCCATGCGCCGGCAAGTCGAGGCGCTGCTTGCCCAGGACGACGCGCAGGACAGCCTCTTCAATCGTCCCGCCCTTGATTTGGCGTCTGACCTCTCTCCCCGGTCCGCAAGTGTCCCTCGGTTGACCGGACATCGCATTGGGGCCTGCCAGGTTCTTGGATTGATTGGCTCGGGTGGCATGGGAGATGTGTATCGCGCGCGCGACACGACACTCAATCGAGACGTGGCGCTCAAAGTTCTATCAGCAGCCTTCGTCCTCGATCCAGATCGACCGACATGGTTCAGGCGCGAAGCCCAAGTACTCGCCTCGCTCAATCATCCAAACATCGCCGCCATTTATGGGTTCGAACACGCGGATGGCGTAGAAGCGCTGGTGTTGGAGTTCGTGGACGGACCGACGCTCGCCGATCGCATCGCCGACGGGCCTATTCCGATTGACGAAGCATTACCGATTGCGCGACAGATCGCCGAGGCGCTCGAAGCCGCTCACACCCAGGGCATCGTCCATCGCGATCTGAAGCCTGCGAACATCAAGGTACGATCCGACGGTACTGTGAAGGTGTTGGACTTCGGATTGGCGAAAGTGTTCGATCCGACTCTGTCGGCCGGTGGTGCAGCGACCGAGTCGCCGGCGGTGAAGAGCCTCGCCTTCACACGCGCGGGCATGCTTCTTGGCACAGCAGCGTACATGAGTCCCGAACAGGCGACGAGCCGCCCAGCCGACAAGCGCAGTGACGTCTGGGCCTTCGGGTGCGTACTGTACGAGATGCTCACCGGGAGACGCGCATTCGCAGGAATGGACACCGGGGATACGTTGGCGGCTGTTCTGCGTGGCGCGCCCGATTGGACCGCGTGGCCGGACGCCGTGCCACTGCACATTCGTACGCTTGTCGAAGCGTGTCTCCAGCGAGATCGGAAGGAGCGCATCGCGGACATTTCCACGGCTCGTTTCGTAATGAGCGATCGTCGCTTCGCTGCCGCGGCGGTGGTGCCGTCAATCACCGGAGGATGGCGATCGCGCTGGAAATTCGCGCTGGTGTGTGCGGCGATCGCAGCAATGGGAGGCCTCGTCGGACTGAGCGTGCGATCCTCGGGCCATACCCCCGTCACCAGCGTCACACGATTCCCCATTCAATTGGGAGAAGACCAGACGTTGGAAGGCCGGCCGGCCCTGACGATTTCCCCCGACGGGACGAATCTGATTTACGCCGCGAACCACCGGTTGTATCTCCGGTCCATGTCAGAGCTGGAAGGACGAGCGATTGCAGGCACCGAGGGTAACCCCGTCACAAGTCCGGTCTTCTCGCCGGACGGTCGCTCGATCGCCTTCTGGTCGGGTAGCGATAGAACGCTGAAACGAGTCGCCGTCAGCGGCGGAACGGCGGTGCCAATCTGTCAGGCCGACGGCCCGTTGGGCATCGCTTGGGAGACCGACGGACTCCGGTTCGGTCAGGGCGAGCACGGCATCATGCGCGTGTCGGCCGAGGGTGGCACACCGGAGGTTCTGGTCCGCGTCAACCCTGGTGAGGCGGCGTCCGGTCCTCAAGTGCTCCCCGAGGGGCGCGGTACGTTGTTCACCCTGACCTCTGGCGCATTCTTCGACAAGGCCCGTCTCGTCGTTCAGACATCGGCATCAGCAGCACCGAAGACACTGATAGACCCGGCCAGCGACGGCCGATACGTGCCCACCGGCCACCTTGTCTACGCCGTTGAAGGAAAACTATGGGCTGTCTCCTTTGATGTGCGCAGTCTCGAGGTGACGAGCACGCCGGTCGCCGTTGTGCAAGGCGTCGCGCGAACCGCCCTGACCGCGACGGGAAAGATGGCCGGCCTGGCGCAGTTCAGCGTGTCCTCGACCGGCTCGCTCGTGTTCGTGCCTGGCCCGGCTTCCGACGTGTCCGTCTCATACGAGCTGGGCTTGGTTGACCAGACAGGACGAACCGAACGCCTACCCCTCCAGGCCGATGCCTACGAGTCCCCCCGCTTTTCTCCGGACGGTCAACAGATTGCATTCGGAAGAAATGACGGGAAGAACGTCGATCTGTGGATCTACGATCTGGCCGGCTCGATTCCCGCCCGCAGGCTCACGTTTGGCGGCAGAAATCGGTTCCCCACCTGGTCGACGGACGGCCAATATGTCGCGTTCCAATCCGATCGCGAAGGCGATCTCGCGCTCTTCCGGCAGCGCACAGACGCGAGCGGCATACCAGAGCGCCTGACGAAACCCGACGCCGGCACCTCGCATATCCCGGAGTCCTGGTCGCGCGACGGCGTGCTCTCGTTCAGTGTGGAGAAAGACTCCCGCTTCACGCTTTGGATGTTGTCGACGGCCGACAGACGTGCCACTCCTTTTGGCGCAGTGGAGTCAGAGATTCCGGCCGTTTCTGCTTTTTCGCCTGATGGACGCTGGGTAGCCTACCAGGTAGGACGCAAGGCCGGCGCGGACGTTCGTCCAACGGCTTTTGTGCAGCCATTTCCGGCGAATGGTTCAATTTACGAGATCCCGCGCAGCGGCGCCGCGCCGCTGTGGTCCGGCGACGGGAAAGATCTCCTCTACACGGCGGGACCGCGGGAATTCGCCGCCGCTGGCGTTGCGTTGCAAACGAGTTTCGTCGCTGGCAATCCGGTCCGCCTGCCAAGTGGTGAGCTCCAAGTGTGGCGACCCGACTGGTGGCGTCAACACGACGTAGCGCGCGGCAGACGCATCGGCCTGATTCCGTCCGATAAATCACTCATCCCAGGGAACACACGGTTGATCCAGGTTGTCCTGAACTGGTTCGAAGACCTCAAACAGCGCGTGCCCGTCAAGTAAGGCGCAGGCGGTCCCCTTCGGCGTTAGTCCAGCCTCGCTCAGTCTCGCTGTTACTTTTCGCCGGCGCTTCCCGCATTCCCCTGTGGGGCGTGTTGAGGAACCGCGTAAGCGGCGCTGTCAGATGTGTGGGCCGGAGTGCGCGATGAAGAAAGCCGCCGTTGCCGCGTCGTTCATGCTCATCGTTCCGGTGCTCACTCAGGTGCAGACCGGGATCACCGGTACGTGGCAGGCCGAGGTCGAACCGGGGATTTTCTGGACTGTCGAGCTCAAACTCGAGGGCACGCGTCTCACAGGTGTCGTCGATGATAGTGGCGATCCCGTCGAGTTTTACGATGGTCACGTCTCGGGCAACACAATTGTCCTCAGGGCGACCAACCTGTTCGGCGAACCCACAGTTACCTTCACCGGCATCGTCGCGGGTGATCAAATCGCGTTCAGTCGTGCCGTTCAGGGTCAGGGCCCTCCCCGCCCCGGAATCATGAATGCCGGCGGAGTGCGGCAGTTCACAGTCACGCGCGTGCCCGATAGCCAAGCGCCGGCGAGCGCCCGGGGCACTCCCTTTCCCCGGCAGCTTACTCTGTACGACCGGAGTGGCAAGGTGCTACGGACGCTGGGCGAACCCGCCAACTACAACTGGCCGGAGTTCTCGCCCGACGGCACAAGGCTGGCCGTCCGGCTGCGAGGTCACATCTGGGTCTTCGATCTCTCCAGCGGCGCACGAACGCGCGTTACGTCGCCGCCTTGGCTGGCATTCGCACCCGCATGGTCCGCGGACGGACGACAGATGACGTATTTTTCCTGGCGTCAGCAGAGCGCCGGTGGTGTCTATCGAAAGGCGCCCGATGGGGCGGGCGGTGAAGAACGCTTGTACGAAAGCGAACGGGGGACCAGCGTAGTCATCAGAGATTGGTCGGCGGACGGACGTTGGCTTTCCTTCGACTCGGGCAATGTCTTGTTTACCCTCCCACTCCATGGCGAGCGCAAGGCAGTGCAGTTGGCGCCCGGGGAGTTCAGAATGCGGCGCGCCCGCTTCTCTCCGGATACTCGCTTTCTCGCCTACGAGTCAGATGAATCGGGTCAATTCGAAGTGTTTGTTCGGGCGTTCGATCCGGCATCGGGAACGTTCTCGCCCTCGAGCGGCAAGTGGCAGATCTCCAGAGGAGGTGGGGGCATGGCCAACTGGCGACGAGACGGTCGAGAGCTCGTCTACCTGGGTGCGGATGGCGGCGTCAGAGCCGTGGACGTGAGCACGGCGCCGACGTTTAAAGCCGGAACGCCCCGAGTGCTCTTTCGAACGCCAGACTCACTGCCTCCTCTCGCAGCGTGTTTTTGCGCCGGCGAAAAGTCGCTGGGAGCAGTCAGCCGCGATGGTCAGCGTGTGGTGTTTGCCGTGCCGATTCTGCCACAACGGAAGGGAGTGACGCTGGCGCCTGAGATTCTTTCGAAGTTCACCGGCACGTACGAGCTCTTCGGCGCCGATGTGACGATAACGCTGGAAGCTAATCAGCTCGTCGCTATCGGCATAGATACGATTGGAGGCGCGCTGGTTGCGAAGGAACGCGCTGAACTCGTGGCTCGGTCGGAGACCAGCTTCTTCACAAGAGAAAGTAGCGGCGAGATCGACTTCTTCGTCGACGAGACAGGGAATGTGCCGTACTTCCTCTTCTATCAAGGCGGACCGCCGACCAAAGCGTTGCGGAAGTGAGGCTTGTCGGCCCGAGTGCGAGAAGAATCGCCCGAAGTCAATCGTCAATTCAGCCGAGATCCGCACGACGTTGTGCGTTTGACGTTCCCTGGAGTGGCTCGGTGTCGCTCGATGGGTTCGCTTTCCAAGCGTGCTCCTTTAGCAGCAGGCACGAGGCACCGTGAGCCGAAGGCCGAGGACGGGGGACGGCCATTCGAGACCAATTGCGAGCGCGCGATTGTGCCCGCACGAGAACACGCGATCCAGTTTTCCTAAGGATTTTGGAGGCGCCGCCCGGATTTGAACCGGGGGTGGAGGTTTTGCAGACCTCTGCCTTACCACTTGGCGACGGCGCCGTTACGAGCGAATGTGCGGGGAGTCGAAGATGGGCGATCCCATCTGCGGGCCGTTCAGGAGCCGGGTTGACAGCGCTCGACGAGACGGAACTGATTCTTCACGCAAACCTCGACGCTGGCGATGCCATCACGACGCCAGCCACGCGGAGTGGGCGTTGGCTCCCACCGAGCGTCGTTGGCGAGACCCGAGTAGATGATGGAGCGGGAAACGGGATTCGAACCCGCGACTTCGACCTTGGCAAGGTCGCACTCTACCACTGAGTTATTCCCGCTCGCGCGAACCCTTACGGTACCACAGCCCTCAGCGCCCTTCAACCCCGCCGCCGCCGCTAAAGACGAGCGTTTCTGAGCACTTCGGTCGCTTCTTCGGGCGACGTCGGGTTGATGTAGAACCCGGTTCCCCATTCGAAGCCCGCCGTCCGCGTCAGCTTCGGCATCAGCTCCACGTGCCAATGATAGTAGTCGGTGGTTTCCTCCGTGAACGGCGAGCTGTGGATGATGAGGTTGTACGCCGGCGACTCCAGCGTTCGGTTCATGCGCGCCAGCACGGACTTGAGCATCCGCGCCAGACCTTCGTACTCATTCCGCGGTGCGTCTTCGTATCGCGCGCCGTGGCGGCGAGGCAGTATCCAGGTCTCGAATGGAAACCGCGGCGCGTAGGGCGAGATCGCCACCACGTCCGCATCCTCCTGGATGATCCGCCGGTCGGCGGCAATCTCCTGCCGGACGATGTCGCAGAAAACGCAGCGTTCCTTGGCCGCGAAGTGCTGCTTGGCGCCGTCGAGCTCTTCGCGCACGAAGTCGGGGACGATCGGCAGCGCGATCAACTGCGAGTGTGAATGCTCGAGCGAGGCGCCGGCGGCTGCGCCGTGGTTCTTGAACACCAGGATGTAACGGAAGCGCCGGTCCCGCTTGAGATCCAGAATCCGCTCGCGGAAGGCCCACAGAATCCGCTCGATCTCGGGTTCGGTCATCGAGGCAAGCGTCTTGGCGTGATCCGGATTCTCGATGATGACCTCATGCGCGCCGATGCCGTTCATGCGATCGAAGAGCCCCTCGCCTTCCCGATCGAGCGTGCCCTCCACCTGCAGCGCCGGAAACTTGTTGGGCACGACGCGCAGGTCCCAGCCGGGGCCGTTCGGCGCCGACCCATTGCGGAACGCGAGCACTTCCGATGGGGTCAGCTCTTCGTGACCGGGGCAGAACGGACAGTAGTCGCCGCCCAGGGCCGTGGACCGCTCGATGCGGAAATCGTTCGGACGCTTCCGCCGTCGCGTGGAGATGATGACCCACCGGCCGGTAACGGGATCTTTGCGAAGTTCAGGCAAGGCGGAAAAGGAGTAAGAACCGCGTCAGTTCCGGGTTCTGGGTTCTAAGGTTCTAGGTTCAAGGTTCTGGCCTTCGGGCGACCCATGATTCTACCCCGACAACTGGAACGCGTTCTGAAACACTTCAACTTCCGGCTCCGGACCGCCGCCACTCAGACACACTGCCACGACATCGAACCGGCACGGCACGTCGAGCAGGCGCTGCCGGCTCAAATAGTCTCGCGCCGTCGCGATGAGCCGACGCTGCTTGAGCGGCGTCACCGCCGCCGCCGCGGATCCGTAGTCGTCGCCCCCGCGTGTCTTCACCTCGACGAAGACGAGCGTTCGACCATCAGCGGCGATGATGTCGATTTCTCCACCCCGTCGCCGGTACCGGCGGGCAAGAACCGCGTACCCTCGCCGCTCGAGCTCGCGGGCGGCCAGATTTTCGCCAATTTCCCCGAGCCGAACGCGTGCAGTCGCCACCGGCACTCGGGGCTGCAATTCCGAGGCCCTCGCTCCTTCGCGTCTTAGGTCTTAAGTGTGTTGTACCAGGACAGAAGTCACATCCATAAGATGCGGTCGCCAGGAGGCGATGCATGCGCGGTGTGGCGTATGACCCGGTGTTCCGAGCCAAATTGATGGCAATGCACCAACAAGG
>Ga0111538_10001163_pt1 | contig 36995 bp, 28 predicted proteins | sample SoiMethybrSBSTD1_FD_79669 | JGI IMG/M metagenome (GOLD analysis project Ga0111538, IMG submission 79669) | Bulk soil microbial communities from a Populus tree surrounding site in Tennessee, USA - Soil MetaG P. TD hybrid SBSTD1 (version 2)... | ecosystem: Environmental > Terrestrial > Soil >...
CGCCAGCGTTGCGAGCGGCGCGCTGTACTTGCTCCACATCGCATCGTTGTAGGCGAATACGGTCGCCTCGTGGCGGAGGACAACGATCACGGCGACGTCGCCGTCGGTGAGCTGATAGCCGTTGCGGTTCGCCGTGAAGATGTTGTTGGCGTAAAAGACACCGGTGCCGGCGGCCGAGACTGCGGCGCAGTCGATGACCGTCCGATGTTTACCCGGCAACGCGTTCATCCATTCGTCCTGTTGATGCCGGGCCGGTTGAAACGCGCCCGGCGCCGGCGTCTGCGCCTGCGCCGGGCGTGTGCCCAGCATCAATCCGGCGACTGCTCCGAGCCCCGACAGCAGCGACCTCCGCGCCCGGTTGTTCTGACTATTCATCACCGCTTCCCTCCGCCGTGTTCCTTCCTCTGGCGAACGCACCCAGTCTAGATTTCCAATTTCCCGGTGCTGTCGCCGAAGCTGTCCTGAGGCACCCCGAGCTTGTCGAGCAGCGACAGCATCAGGTTGGACATCGGTGTGTGCGCCGGTGTGACGATGTGCCGATCGCCCTTGAGCTGCGCTGAGGCGCCGCCGGCGACGAGGATCGGCAGCGGGTCGTGGTCGTGCTGGTTGCCGTTGCTCATGCTGCTGCCGTACAGCACGACGGCGTGATCGAGCAGGCTGCCATCGCCGTCCGCTGTCGCCTGCAGCCGCTCGAGGAAGTAACCGAGCATCTGCACGTGATAACGATTGATCTGCGCAAATGTATCCATGCGGGCGCGCGCATTGGAGTGATGGGACGCGGTGTGAAAGCCGTCGCGCACGCCGCTGCCCGGATAGACGGCGCCGCTCGTATCGCGCGCGTACATCATCGTGGAGATGCGCGTGATTTCCGCCTGATACGCGAGCACCTGCAGGTCGAACATCAGCTTGATGTGGTCTTCGAACGCCTCAGGAACACCGACGGGTGCTTCGGGGACGTCCGGATTGCTGGCCGACTGCTGCGTCGCCTTCTGGATGCGGCGTTCGATTTCACGCACGTTGTCGAGGTACTCGCCAAGTCGTCTGCGGTCACCGGCGTCGAGGCGCTGCTGCAGTCGCGAGACCTTGTCGGTCACCCCATCGAGTATGCTGCGGTCCTGCTGCTTGCGGGCAAGCCGCAGCGCGCTGTTGCTGCCATCGCCGAACAGCCGCTCGAACACCACCTGCGGACTGTTTTCCATTGGCAGCGGCAGCGTGTCGTTCCGCCACGAGATGGTGTTGTAGTACGCGCAGCCGTAGCCGGCGCCGCAATTCAGCGCCACTTCCTCGATGCAGACCTCGATGGACGGCAGCGGCGTGTCCTGACCGATGCGATCGGCGAGCACCTGGTCAACCGTCTTGCCGCCATGCACGATCCCTTTCTCGGGATGCGCGCCGCTCAGGAATACCGCCGCCGATCGAGCATGGTCCGCGCCCGCGTCGGACCCTTTGCCGCCGGCCATCGGGTGGGCGAGGTTGCTGACGATCGTCACGCGATCGCGAAGCTTCTCGAGTGGCTTCAGCGTTTCAGTGAACGCGAACCCGCTGCCCTCCGTCGACGGCGTCCACTTGTCCATCGTCGCACCGTGCGGGATGTAGATGCCGCAGAAACGGCTCTTGGGGCGCGCCGCCGTCTGCGCCAGCGCGGTGGCCGCCGGGATCATCGAGTCGAGCAGCGGCAGCGCCAGCGTGACGCCCATCCCACGCAGGAAGGTGCGGCGGGGCAGGTACTTTTTGGTGATGAACATATGCGCGCTCCGGTCTCCTACGTCCCACTTCGCATCTGAAACGCCGGGCTCCTGACGACGCCGAGAATCAAGTCGGAGAACCGGTACCGATTCTTTGCCGCATCGCGCATGATGGCGCGGACGGTCGGCATGTCGGAATACTTCGTCTCCCGACCGACTCCGTACATCAACAGCTTCTCCGTCATTGCGGCAACGAACACATCCGAACGGTCCAGCAGCGCCTGTCGCAGGCTCGCCGGACCGGTAATCGGTGTGCCGTCAACCAGTTGACCCGACGCGTCGATGGCGACGCCCTCGTCCACGGTGCGCCAGCGGCCGATGGCATCGAAGTTCTCCAGTGCCAGCCCGATCGGGTCCATGATCTTGTGGCATCCGGCGCACGCGGCGTTGGCGCGATGCTGCTCGATGCGCTCGCGCACCGATTTCGCCGTGGCAGTCGGCCGCTCCTCGAGCGGCGGCACGTCGGGCGGCGGCGTTGGCGCCTGGCTGCCGAGCAGGTTCTCGAGAATCCACTTGCCTCTGATCACCGGCGACGTTCGATTCGCGTTCGAGGTCACCAGCAGCAGACTGCCTTGGCCGAGCAGACCGCGGCGTGCGTCGCCAGGCACGGGGACGCGGCGGAAATCAGGCCCGTAGACATGCGGGATGCCGTAGTGCCTGGCCAGCCGCTCGTTGACGAACGTGTAGTCGGCGTCGAGCAGGTCGAGGACGGAGCGATCCTCGCGCATGACGCTGTCGAACAGCAGCTCGGTTTCGCGCTGGAATGCCTGCCGCAGGTTGTCGTCGAAATCGGGAAAGACGGTCACGTCAGGGTTGGCGCTCTTCAGGTCCCGCAGGTAGAGCCACTGGTTGGCGAAGTTGGTGACGAGCGCGCGCGCCTTGGCATCGGCGAGCATCCGCCGTGTCTGTTTGTCGAGGACGGCAGGCTGGTGCAGCTTGCCGTCAATCGCCAGCGTCAGCAGCTCTTCATCCGGAATCGACGACCACAGGAAGAACGCGAGGCGCGATGCGAGTTCGGTATCGGCGATGCGGTACGGCGTCTGCGCGGCGACTCCGGCCGGCATCGGCTCGAACCGGAAAATGAATTCCGGGTCGGCGAGGATCCGGCGCAGTGCCATCTCGATCCCGGCTTCGAAGTTGCCGGTTCTCGCCTTCTCCTGCTGATAGAAGGTGAGCAGCGGATCGACGTCCGCGTCGGTGACGGCGCGGCGATAGGCGCGTCGGGCGAGCGCGGAGACAATCTGCCGCGCGCATCTGGGCTCGTCTGCGCCGGACACCGGCCGGCAGGTAAACACGCGCCGCCGGCTTGGTGTGTCGCTGATGCCGGTCGCGTTGTAGGGTCCGGTGATCACCACGCGCGACAGATGCGGCGCGGTCGTGTAGCCGTACTGCATGCCGATGAAGACATCGTAGGTACTCGAGACCGGCCGCCGCACGAGGTCTTCATTCGCGGTGAAGCCTTTCTGCAGAAACGCGACGCCGATGGTCTGCGGCCCGGCCTTCACCCTGAGTGTGAACTCGAGGCGGATATCGGGCGTCATCTTCACCCGCTCCTCGAGCGGATCGGTCGGTTTCGCCTTCGGTGGATGCGAGCCCGCGGTCTCGCGCATGAAGAACATGGGGACCTCGTCGAGCTTGAACAGCTTGACGCGTTCGCCGTTGAGGGTGACCTCGAGCTCTTCGCCTTCGGCGCCTTCGCCGAACACCTGGCCGAAACTGAGCTTCAGCAGCGAGAGTCGGATTTGATACTCGCCGTCGACCGGGAAGTTGTGTCGCACCGTCGTTCCGCCACGCGTGCCCAGCGGCTGGCCTTCGAGCGTCTGGTTCTGACTGAGATCTCCTTTCACCGTGTAGGTCACCTGGCTGGGAGATGCCTCGCGCTCGCCGACCGCGAGCCGGCTGATCTTGGCGGCGGCGGCGACGTAGCGCTCGAGCAGCGACGGCGACACGCCGAGGACGTCGGCGATGTTGTCGAAGCCGCGGCTGGAATCGTCCGCCGGCAACAGCGTCGTCGCATCGACGTCGAGCGACAGCAGATCGCGGATCGCGTTCGCATACTCGGCGCGATTCATGCGATGCAGAGGCGCGCGCCCGGGATTGGGGCTGAGTGCGGCCGCCCGATCGATAGCGGTCTCGATCGACGAGGCAAACGCGTCGAGCTCGGCGCGTGCGGGCCGCCGCGCGCCGGCTGGAGGCATCAGGCCAGCGCGCACCTTGCGAATGACCTTTTCCCAGGTTTCCGCGTCGGCAGCGCCATCGAGCGTCATGCCGTCGAATGACACTCCACCGGTCTTCAATCTGTCGTTGTGGCAGCTTCCGCAGTAGGTCCGACTGAAGCCGGCGACGTCACTGTCGCTCCCGCCGGCGCTCGCCGCGGCGCGTGTCGGCACCTGCGTCGGCGGCTGCGCCACCAGCGCCGCCCACGCCAGCGCGACGAACACGATTGTCGCAGCAACGCAGTGCTTCATTTCGCCGACGCGGAGGCTGACGCCGGTTGCCTGGCCATGAGTGCCTTGAGCAGCGCGATCGCCTCCGGCTTTGCCACCGGCGGGCGGATGGCGAGGAACGTGCCTTCGGCGAACGTCAGCGGCGTTCGTCCGCCGGCGTCGGCGACGTCGAGCCTGGCGCCGTGGTCGGCGAGGATCTGGATGATCGACACCCAGCCTCGATTCGCGGCGCCATGAATGGCGGCGAGCTGGAGCGAGTTGGTGGCATTCACGTCGGCGCCGCGCGTCAGGCACAGCTTCACGGCTTCAACGTACTCTGCCTCGGATCGTGTGTAGGTTTGCGCCGGAATCCAGTTGATCCCCGCCGCGGCCATCAGCGCCGTCGACCCCTGATTCGTCGCGATATTCGTGTCGGCCCCGTGCTGCACCAGCAGCCGCATCACCTCGATGTCGCCCGAGAGCGCCGCGCGGATGAACGGCGTCTGACCGTCAAAGTTCACCCACGATCCGTCGAACTGCATCAGGCCGTGCACCGGCGTTGTCTCCGTTTTGACATTCGGATCGGCGCCCTTCTCGAGCAGGGACCTGATCAGATCGAGCGGATCGCGGCCGTCGCTGTACAGGAACGGGTATTTTTCGTGATTGAAGTTGCGCAGCTCGATCGCCGCAAACAGCGGCGCCCGATGGTAGTCATCGGCCAGATTGGGATTGGCGCCGCGTTGCAGCAGCTCGGTGGCCAGCCCGACCTGCCCGTTGAGCAGCGCGATCAAGAGCGGCGACGTATGGTTGCCCGACGATCGGTTGATATCGGCGTTGAGTTCGAGCAGCAGTCGCATCATCGCCGCATTGCCGTCGCGCACCGCGAACAGCAGCGGCGTCATGCCGCCGTCGGCCGTCGGCAGCGCGCGCTGCCGGATGATGCCGTTTCCCGCCGCACCACCGGCTCGCGCCGGCACATACTCGCCGCGTGGTTTGCTGATGGACGTCTGCGCGTTGACATCGGCGCCGCGCGCGACGAGCGTCTTGACGACCTCCGGGTGGTTCTCGGTGACGGCCCACATCAGCGCCGTCTGCGAGCGGGCGGCGTCCTTCGCGTTGACGGTTGCGCCGCGGTCGACGAGCAGCTTCACGGCGTCGACATTGCCCGTGCGCGCGGCGGTCATCAGCACGGTCTCACCGCCCGCGGTGGCGGTATTCGGATCAGCGCCCGCGTCGAGCAGCCGACGCAGGATCGCGGTGTTTCCGTTCAGCGCCGCCAGGCCGATCGGCGTGATGCCGTAACGCGTCGACGCGGTGACGGCCGCGCCTCGCTTGATCAGCGCGTCGACGGTCTTGAGGTCATTCTGGCGGACGGCCTGATGCAACGGCGTAACACCGTCTGCGGTCCCGGTGGCCGGCTGGGCGGCGGCCGTGTGGGCGAAGACGAACAACGAGCCGATCAGCGAGCCGATGGCGGCAACGCGACGCATAAATGGCGGGGGCATCCGCGCCTCCTGATGTCGACGTATTATGCCCCCAGATCGCTCGGCCTCGATTCAGGTCGGGTGAAACGTGAGTGCGGGTCAGTTGGCGTTTGCCTCGACCCTGTGCCACGACTTGTCGGGGTTGTAGCGGGTCATCGCCCTGGCCAGCGTGTCGGTCTGCGGGCCGAGATCCTTCTCGTGTAGGACGCCATCCTGGTTGACGATGAAGGTCATCACGCCGGTCACGTCGTACTGGGCTGGCCACGCGACGAGCGCGAACCCGCCTGACATCTGATCCTTCACCACATAGTTCTTCGCGCCACCCGCTGCGGCCGCGCCCTGACCAGACAGGATTTTGAAATAGTAGCCCTGGAACGGTGATGGCCCTGCGTCCTTGGAACCGCCCGATCGATCCGCGGCGGCCTCGGCGAGCAGATCCCCCAACGGACTTCGCTTCTCGCCATGAGTGACGGGCCAATACAGGCCGTTCTGCTTCCCCGGATCGCTGCGGAAACTCATCGCGAAGAGACCCGCCGGCCGGCCGTCGTGTGCCTCCTCCGCGTAGCGCCGTTGCGCCGTCACATAGGCACGACACGTCTCGATCACCGCCAGCTCGTTGCGTCCGATCCGGCGTGCGATCACTTCTTCCTTGCCCGCCACCGCATCGAATCGCCACGCCGTTCCGTCCTTCACGATTGGAATCGGAAACGGCCACGCTTCGTTGCCGATGACGAGCGTCTTGCTGCTCTTGTCCCGATCAACCAGACGCCACGCCTCGGCGGCCGCGACCGTGAACACCTCGCGGTTCTTCTTCGCCGCGGCCGGATCCGGCTCGGCGAGCTGTTTGCCTTCGGGTCCGAACAGCGCGTTCAATTCGTCGGGATTTCCTGCTTTCGTGACGCGGATCAATGTCTGCGCGGCCTCTTCCGGCGATGCGAAGGTGCGCGGCGCCTGGGCGATTGCCCGAGGCGTCATCAACGCGCCCAGCAGCGCTGCCAACAGCAGACAATTGCGTGAGAGGCGACGTGTCATCGTTTGATTCAGCATTGTCGTTTCCGCAGTTACCCAGGCAACCCCGTCAACCTTCTTCGTCAGCGTCGTCGTCCCCCGCCGCCGCGCGTTCGTCCGCCGCCGCTGCGGCTGCTGGTGCCACGCTGGCTGGTCGCTCGCGTGGATCGGCCACTCGAGTAACCGGAGAATGCGTCCGCGCTCGTCGCGCTCCGCTGCCGCGTCTGCCGGTCCTGTCCGCTTCCGTAGCCGCGGGATTCGGTGCTTCCCGTACGTGAGGCGGCGTTCGCCTGTGCGGTTCCGGCGCGTTCCCCGGCTTTCGCTTGTGCGTTGGCGGCCCGCTCCGCGGGCGTACCCGTCGCCTCGGGGCGGTTCTCCTGCCGGGTCTGCTGACGTTCAGTTCGCTGCTCGCGCGCATCGCCGGTACGCTCGCCACGCTCTTCGACGAGGTCCTCCCGGTGATCCATCCAGTCCTCACGGGCGTCCTCGCGATGGTCGTAATAGTCGTCCCACGCATCGTTGTACATGTAGCCGCCGCCGTACCAGCCGTAGGGACCGTGGTAGTAGCTGTTGTTCATCGCTGCGCCCATGGCGATGCCCGCCGTGAATCCAATCATCCCGGCCGCGATGGCCTCATCGGTGTTGTCCTCGACCACCACCACAGTCGTCGTCGGCGGCTGCGTATAGACAGTCGTGGTGTTGTACTGCGGGACGTAGACGACCTGCGGATTGGCCGGCTCGATCACGATCACGTTTTCACCCGAAGTCGTCGCCTTGGTCTGCACCGTCTGTTGCGGCGTGGTTTTCAGCGTCCCGACGTCGCTGGCTTGCTTCCGCAGGCGCTGAATGCTGGCGAAGACCGCCGATCGATCCGCCGTAAACGCCACGCCGATGTTGGTGGTCCACTCGAGCTGATCGGACATCGTCTTCACGACCTGGGGAAACAGCGCCAGCACGACGAGGCTTGGATCGAACCCCTGCTTCACTGCGGCGTCCTGCAGTTCGGTTCCCTTCAAGGTCGGATTCTTGTCGAGCCAGAGGCGGAATGCCTCGACGTTGCCCGGATTCTGCGCCGCCTGCAGCATTTGCGCGAGCAGCTGGTCGGGATACAACGCGATCGGAGCGAGCAGGCGATCGAGCGCCTCCGCTGATGGCGCAGCCTGGGCTGGTAGCTGCGTCTGCGCTGGTAGCTGCGTCTGCGCTGGTAGCTGCGTCTGCGCTGGTGGCTGCGTCGGCGCTCTCGGTGGCACCGGTAGCTGTCCCTGCGTCGGCGCTTGAAGAACCGCAGCCTCCGCTCGACCAGAACTGAGCAGACATATCAGGAACAGCGGGAGAGCGACGATGCGGCCGGCAGGGCGTATGCACATGACGTGCGCGACCGATGCAAGCCTCGAACCCAGACGATGACAACGCGTTCGCTCGGAGCTTGTTCGATCCGCAAAAGAGCGGAATCCATTTGCCCGCGACAACACGACGGGACTGCGGGTACCCACGACATTGCGTGGGATTCTCACGCGTCGATTGCTGCGAGCGTCAACGCCTCAGGAGCCACACCATGGTTCGATCGACTCTCTGTACGGCCACGTTCGTCGTGGCGCTTGCCGCGTGTATTGTTCCCCGGGTCGCGCTGGCCCAAAACACGAAGCTGGCCTCGCCCGAAGAGACGCGCGAAGCGAATCTGCGCGCCTACGCCGAGCTCCTGCGCTCGGACATCCGCGCGCAGAAGAGCGCGATCCTCACCGAGTTGATGGAATTCACCGAAGGCGATGATGCGAAGTTCTGGCCGATCTATCGGGAATATGAAGCGGAGCTGGTCAAGATCAACGACCGCCGCCTCGCGCTGATCAAGGAATACGCCGCCAACTTCGCGAAGATGACGGACGACGTCGCCGACCGGCTCGCCCGCGGCGCGCTCGACGTCGAAGGCCGCCGCAATGACCTCAAGCTGCGCTACTACGAGCGGTTCAAATCGGCGCTGGGTGCGAAGAGCGCCGCCAGATTTCTTCAGGTCGAGAACCAGATGCTGTTGCTGCTCGACCTGCAGATTGCCGCCTCGCTGCCCCTTGTTCAGTGACCTGTGATCGGAGTGGACGCCATGCGAAAACGGCTCTTGCAGATGTCAGCAGTTGCGGTGATCGTCGCCGCCAGCGGCGCGACGCCGCTGGCGGACACCATCAAACTCCGGTCCGGGCAGACCGTTACCGGGTCCTTCATGAGCGCGGACGTGAAGATCGTCCGCCTGTTGCTCGATAACGGGACGGTGGCCGAGTTTCGCGTCGAAGAAATCAGCGCCCTCGAATTCTCTGCGCGCAAGACGCCGCCCCCCGCGCCGCCAGACCCGGCCAAGGCGCCGGCCCCTGTCACCATTCCCGCGGGCACTGTGCTGACCGTCTTTCTGACGCAGCCGATCGACGTCGACGCGACGAAGGCCGGCATGACCTTCAAGGCACTGCTCGACGACCCGGTGATGCTCGCCGGAAACGTCGTCGTTCCGCGCAACGCCGCTGTGATGCTGCAGGTCGCCGGCGTCGAGCAGGCCGGCAAGTTCAAAGGCGCCGACAAGATTTCACTGAAGGCGACCACCGTCAGCTTCGGCGGGCGCAAATACGACGTCGTGACGAGCCCGGTCGAGCAGAAGGGGAAGGGCGAGGGCAAGAAAACAACGAGGAAAGTTGCCGGCGGCGCCGGACTGGGCGCGATCGTCGGCGGCATCGCCGGTGGCGGCGCCGGCGCGGCGATTGGTGCGGCGGCTGGAGCGGGCGCCGGAGCCGTTGTGTCTGCTTCCGGGACCGAACACCTGAAGCTCGCCGCAGAAACGCGGCTGCAGTTCACGGTGACCTCGGCGTTCAACGTACAGCCATGAAACCCACTCGAGTCCACGTTGCTTCTGGAGGTCATATGCGCGCATTGATTGCTCCGGCCCGATGGCAGTTCACCATGATCTGTGCCGTGACCCTGACGATCGCGGGCCTCACCGTGCAGGCCAGACAGGCGACGGAAACGTTCGCGGCAGAAGCACGGATGAAGAGCGCCGGCGGCGTCAGCGCCACGGCCCCTGTCACCGTCACCCTGAGCGGTTATTCGAGCGACGCGGACCGCGCCGCGCTGATGGCTGCGCTCAAGAAGGGCGGCACCGCCGAAGCACGCCTGTGGCTGCAGAAACAAGGTGGTGTCGGAACCGTTCAGGTCGGCAAACAGCAGACGCCGATCAAGTACGCCTACGCGCGATCGACCGGTGGCGGGCGATTGATCACCGTCGTCACGGCGGAGCCGATCGCGTTCATTGGCGCCGGTGTGCCTGACGCCAAACAGAAGACCGGCTACGATCTCGGGCTGGTGATGCTCGACACCATGGCGTCGGGCGCGGGTCACGGCGAACTGGTGCCAGCCACGAAGATTCGGGTCAACGCCGACGGCGCGATCGCCACCGAGGACTACAGTGGCGAAGTCGTGATGCTGTCGAATGTGACGAAGCGCTGAAGCGATCGCCCAACGCCACGACCGTCATCGCAGCGCCGACCCACTGATGGCGGGCGTCGACAATGCCCGCCGTCAGTCGTGTGGCGCGGTCCAGCGCGGGTTGGCTGGCGCGGCTGCGTAGCGCGGTCACGGCCGATCAGGCAGCTGGAGTCGGCCTTGCCGGAAATGTGAAGGGCGCGAAGGACCTGGGTTCTCGTGCCCCTCTTCTTTGTACAAAACCACGACCGAATCGGAATACGCTTTGACTCCGATGCGTGCGACGAGCTTGCTCCTCATTTGTCTTTTCGGTTTCGCGACAGGCGCTAACGGACAGAATCCCCCCGCTCAGGGGGCGCAGCGTGCTGGCACCGCGGGCCGCGTCGTGGTGACGGTGACGGTGCTCGAGGGCACAGTGCGGCTCGCCGGCGCCGACGTCGAGTTGCGCTCTCTCGATGGCAATGTGGTGTTGGCGAAGACCGTGTCTGATGGCGCCGGACAGGTGACCATTCCCGATGTCCCGCCCGGACGCTACGTGGTGAGAGCGATGCGTCCGGGATTCGACGCAACGGACTCTGCGCCCTTCGCGGTCGGCGCGGGCGAAGTCGAGCAGGTTCTCCTGGACATCCGTTTGACGTACGTCGCGCCGAGCGTGGAGGTCCGCGCCCCCACGTCTCCGACACAGAGCGTGCAGCCGGTTTCCTCGAGCGACATGCTGTCGGGCGAGGTTCTCGAGATCGCTCCGCTCGAGGGTGACGATTTTCAGAGCCTGCTTCCGCTGCTGCCCGGTGTGGTGCGGGGTCCGGATGGACGGCTGCGCGCGAAGGGAGGCCAACCGACGCAAGGCGCCCTCCAAATCAGCAGCGCCAGCCTCATCGACCCCTCGTCCGGCGACTTCGACCTTGAACTTCCGGGCCAGAGCCTCGAGTCGGTCGAGACGCTCGCCACTCCATACGCTGCCGAATACGGTCGATTCTCGACGAGCGTCGTGCAGCTTCGCACGCGGCGCGGGACGAATGACTGGGAAATCAAACCGGGCAACTTCGTTCCCCGCTTTCGCAAGAGTTTCAGCGGGATACGCGGGTTCGAACCACGCTTTTCGGTGCGCGGCCCGCTCCGAAGGGATCGCCTCTTTCTCGCTCAGGACTTCCAGTATCGATACGTCAACGATCCGGTGAAGAGCCTTCCGGGCGAGCCGGACATCGGTCTCAGAAGCTTCGACTCTTTTACCCGCATCGACAGTGTCCTGTCGTCCAGACACACCTTCGGCGGCCTTCTCGTCTTCTTCCCGCGCCAGATCGAGCAGCTGACGATGAACACGTTCCGGCCGCCTGAGGTGACGCCGGAGTTCAATCAGAGCGGCACATCAGCGGGCGTGCAGGATCGCTTCGCCCTGTCGCCGACGATGATCCTTGAAAGCACACTTGCGGTGCGGCTGTTCGAGATCAACGTCAACACGGATGGTCGAGAGGCGATGATCTCCTCCCCCGAGACGCAACAGGGCAGCTTCTTCAACGATCAGGAGCGGGAGGTCAAGAGCGTGCAATGGGTCGAGGCGCTGTCCGTGTCCACCGACCGGTGGCAGGGAGAGCATCTGTTCAAGTTCGGGGTCGACCTTCAGGACTCCCGCTACAGCGGGTTCAGCGAGAGCCGGCCAGTCGACGTGAGACGTCTGGATGGATCTCTCGCTGAGCGCACCGTCGCGAGCGGTCGCACGCCGCAGGAGGTCAGCGCGCTCGAGCTCGCGTTGTTCGCTCAGGATCGCTGGCGGCTCGGTTCGCGGGTGACGCTGGAACTCGGCATTCGGATGGATCGTGAGGACGTCATCGAGCGGGTGAACTGGTCACCGCGAGCCGGTGTGTCCGTTGGCGTGCTGCCCGACGGGCGCGGCATTCTGCGCGGCGGTTTCGGCCGGTTCCGACAGCGGACTCCACTCAACGTGGGCGCGTTCAACCAGTTCGAGTCGCGGGTCGTGACGCGGTTTGGCGCTGGCGGCGAGGTCCTCGGCGGCCCGGTAGCGCTCGTCAATGTCCCGGCAGCAGACCTGCGGACTCCCGAGTCCCTCTCCGGAAACGTCGAGTGGAACCAGCGGTTCGGCCGACGGGTGTTGTTCAAAGCCAACTACCTGAGACGGAAGGGATCGCACGACTACATCGTCGAACCCGACCTGTCGCGCGGCGAAATGCGTCTGATGAGCAGCGGCGAATCGCGCTACTGGGAGTTCGAGGCCACCGGCCGATATCTCGGAGGCGAACGTCGCGATCTGACCGTGTCGTACGTACGCTCCCGCGGCTTCGCCGATCTGAACAGCTACGATCAGTTTTACGGCAACATCCGGAACCCGATCATTCGTCCGAATGAATACAACCTCATTCCGACGGACGTCCCGCATCGGCTCCTCGTGCGCGGCACGATTGGGTTGCCCGGCAAGTGGGATCTCGCGCCAGTCGTCGAGATCCGCTCGGGATTCCCGTGGTCGGCCGTCAACGAATTTCAGGACTTCGTCGGCCCACGCAATCAGGCAGGACGGCTGCCGAAAGTCAGCACGTTCGATTTCTCGCTGTCACGCCCGTGGCACATCATGAAGTATCGGTTCCGCGGAGGGATCAAGGTCTACAACGTCTTCGGCGCCTCCGCCGCTCGGGATGTGCAGAACAACATCGCGTCGCCCGACTACGGCCGCTTCTTCAATCCGATCGAACGCTCGATCGGATTCGTGCTCGGCTCCGCCAAGTGATCTGATTTCACCCGGCCCGTTTCGTACGCCCGGCGTGGACGCGCGCTTATGCCGGCCTCGAGAAGGCCATCCGCGCGCGCTCGCTCTGCAGCTCGTGCAGCAGGCGCATGATGTTGTAGGCGGTGAGCTCGATCATGACGCCTGTCACCTGCGCGTGCAGCTCGTCGCTCAGCGCCGGTTCAAGCGCCTTCATCGCTGCCGTCAACCGCTGCTCCTGTCCCTCGAGTTCCTTCGCGTCGACGACGCCATCGGCCATTGCCGCCGTGAACGATTCCAGCTTCTCGACCCGCTCGTGCAGCGTCGGGTGTTGTGCGCGCTCGTCGAACCAGCTTGTCTTCGCCATACGTCGTGTCCTTGTCCGCGCGGTCCACAGACCGCGCTGTGCACTGTGGCCGGGCCTCCGGCCTCAGAGGTCCTTCAAAATCTGTTTCAACGCCGTGAGCCGTGTCTGGAATGTGGCGCGTCCGCCCTCTTTGTCCACCCGCTCGAGAATCGGCGCTGGCAGGAACTGCCGGTCCGTGCACTCGATGATTGCCGCCACCTCCTGCAGCTCGCGTTCCATTCCCTGCGTCGACGGCATGAACTGCGTGACGACGTCGGCGAGCGCGTCCCGTGTGATGTGGTCCTTGCCGGCGAGCAGCGACCGGCGCCACGCCCGGCCGACCATGCCTTCGATGTCGGCACCGGAGAGGTGTCCGCGCTGCGGGATCGAGGGAACGTCCTCGGGCGAAAGCTGCGACCCCATCTTCTTCGCGAGGATCATGAACATCTGCCGGATTTCGTCCTCGGCGGCGGGGTAGAAGAGCGGAATATGGACCTCGGCCCGGCCCTGACGCTTCAAGTCGATTGGCAGCAGATCGGGTCGCGCGGTGAGCAGCATCCAGATGATCCGTCCGCGATACCTGGTGTCGCCCATCTGCGACGCGATCATTCCGAACACGCGGCTCGACGTCCCGGAGTCGCCATCCTGCTCACGGCCGCCGAGGGCGACATCGGCCTCGTCGACGACGACGACGACCGGCCCCATCGCCCGCAGCACCGACAGCACCCGCTCGAGGTTGCCCTCCGTCTCGCCGACGTACTTCGAACGGAAGTTCCTGAGCATCACGCACGGCGCGCCGATCTCGCCGCTGACGCACTGCGCCAGGAACGACTTGCCGGTCCCGACCGGTCCGCAGATCAGATAGCCCATCGGCAGGCTGTCGAGCGAGCCGCGCTTGAGCAGCGCCGCATCCTCGCGCAGCCGCTCCTTGGCCGCTTCGTGGCCGACGACCGTGTCGAGCGTCCACTTCGGTTCGATGAACTCGAGCAGCCCGTGACACTGCCGCTCGATCAGCAGCTTCTTCAGCCCGCGGAAGGCCGTCGCATCGAGCCGCCGTCCGCCTTCGCGTGCCGATTGCACGATGACGTTGAGGTCGGTGAGCGAGATGCCGGCCGTGAGTGCCGCGAGCTGCACGGCGTCGTAGTCCGAGAACGTCTTGAGCACTGTTGCATCGACGACGGCATTGATGAACCGCACCCGCTCCAATTCGGCCGGCAGCGGGATTTCAATCGCGGCGACGTGAGGATTGGCGGTGAGGCGCTCGCTCAGATCCGCACGCTTCTCATCGACCAGCACGAACGCCATGTTCAGCCGCTTGACGTGCGGGCTCGTCGCCCAGTTGATCATCGTCACCAGCTGTGACGAGGCCTGCGCGCTGAGCCGCCCTGGGTCGCCCGCGGGAAACACGTACGACGCCTGATCGACGATGACCGCCAGGCTCAGGCGATCGGCCTCGGCGGCCATCAGGTTGTTCCGCACGAAGCGGTCGAGGATCGCGAGCGCCGCCGACGGCTCTTTCGACAGCGTGCTCAAGTCGCCGACCCTGCGAGTGGCGAGTGTGACCATCTCCGTCAGCCGCTGCTGATCGCGTCCGGCGGCGACGCGCAGGCCGCGTCCGAGGTCGTAGTGCAGCACCAGCGACCAGCGGCCGAAGACCTGCTCGGCCAGAAACTCGGCCAGTCCGACATACTCGTCACGGTCGCGGCCGGGGCTGCGGACGTAGTCGTAGGTATTGCCGTGGAGCACGAACGCGGAGGTCGTCCCGGAAAAGTAGAGTTCGGCGAGCTGTCTCGCCCAGGCGGGAAACGAGGCGGGCAAATCGGCGAGGGCGCCGACGGCGCCGCCGCTCCTCGCGTGATCGGTGCCGGGCACGAGTTCAGGGCTCATGGCGCAGTACCTGTCGCAGATCGGCGTCGAGAATCGCCGGCGGATCCTGCAGTTCGTCGGCCAGGCCGGTCAGATGCTGCAGCTCGCTGACCGCCTTCTCCGTCTGTCGCATGCTTTCAGCGGCTGAATCGACCTGATTGCTGATCAGATCCGGATCCTGCCGGTTGACCGCCATCTCGGCGAGCGCCTGAATCTTGCTCTCCATCCGATCGAGCTCGATGTTGACGAACTGGGCATTCTTTTTCGCCCGCTCGTAGTTATCGAGGCGCAGTTCGGCCATCGCGATGCTGTCCTGCAGCGAGCGCACGATGCGCTCGTCGTTGGCAGGTTGCGCCGCCGCCAGATCCTTGCGCAGCTGTTCGAGCCGCACGCCGAGATCCTCGCTGCTCATGGTCGTGAGAAAGCGGTCGAGCGCGCTCTTCGACATCAACAGCCGCAGGAACAGCCAGAGCAGCCGATCGAGGCCGGGTGTGCGGATTTCCTCCGCCGATCCGGCATCCCGTCCCGCTGCCCCACGCACGCCGACAGCCAGATGCCGCATCTCGACGCAGCGCGCGTGCAGCTGCTCGAAGCGCTTCCGCAGATCGCCGGGCAGACCGGCCAGCATTGCCACCAGCGAGGGCGTCGGCGCCGCGGCGGCGTCGGCAGTGCCCCGCGCCGCGTGCGCCCTGGCGTCGATGGCGGCGCGGAAGCGGGGAATCGACGTCAGCCCGGCCAGATAGGCGAGCTCGCCGGCGAAGACCAGCGGCAGCGTCACGTCCGCCAGCGGTGCGATTGCGGCGCCGGCCAGTCCGCCGAGAAAGAACAGCAGGTTCCACCGGAAGAGGAACGCCTCCTTCAGGTAATCCACGAGCCCGGCGCCTGACGCCGGTTTCGCGGACCGATCGGACGGGATCGGCGGAGGGATGATGTTCGCCATGCGTCAATCGCCGGCGCGCGTGGACGACTGCAGTGTATCGATCGTATCCCGCAGATCCGCCACCAGCTCGACGAATGTCGGTTCGCGCTGCATCTGCTTCGGCGGCCGGTCGGACTTCGGCACGGTGATCTCGCGCAGGATAGTACCCGGAGACGAGGAGAACACGTACACACGGTCGCCGAGATAGACGGCCTCCTCGATCGAATGCGTCACGAAAAAGACCGTCGCTTCGGCTTCTCGCCACAGCTTGTTCAGCAGCTCCTGCATGTGGAGGCGCGTCGCCGGATCGAGCGCGCCAAACGGCTCGTCCATCAGGATGATGCGCGGTCGCAGAATGAGGGTGCGCGCGATCGCTGCGCGCTGGCGCATGCCGCCGGACAGCTGGCTCGGATACTTGTGCGCGTCCCGCTTGACGTCCAGCCCGACTTTCTCGATCCACGCGCGGGCCTCGTCGCGGCGCTCTTTCGCGCCGGCGCCGCGGCACTCGAGGCCGAAGGCGACGTTGTCTTCAACCGTGCGATTGTCGAACGACGTGTAGTCCTGAAACACCATGCCGCGATCCGCGCCCGGCCCGGTGACGGGCGCCTCCGCGACATGCACCGACCCTTCGGTCGTCGGATGATGCGGCGGCAGGCCGGCGATGAGCCGGAGCACCGTGGACTTTCCGCACCCTGATGGTCCGAGGATGGTGACGAACTCCCCGATCCCTGGCAGGTCCGGTACGGAAAACGTCACATCGCGAATCACGGTGAGATCGCCGAACCGCTTCGTGACGTTCCGAAACTCGACGATGTTGGGGAGAGGCTCCGTCATTCGTCGGCCGGACGATAGGGAAAGAGACCGCGCTGGAAGAAGTAGAGCATCCGATCGATGGCAAAGGCGAGCAGGCCGATGACCATCAGAATCAGAATGATGTGCTCCGACAGGCCGCGGCGCTGACTGGTCATCAACAGGTAGCCGAGCCCGTAGCTCGCGTTGATCAGCTCGGCCAGCATGATGTAGCCGAAGGCCATTCCGAACAGGTGCCGCAGGCTGTTGTAGATATCCGGCAGCGCCAGCGCCACCAGCACCTTCGTCACGATCTGCCACTTCGACGCGCCGAGCGTCTGCGCGGTTTCGACGTAGCGGTCGGGCACGCTGGTGACGGCGCGCACAGTGTCCGAGTAGACGAACGGGACGCAGGCGATGAAGATGAACATCACCTTCTGCGTCTCGTCGATCCCGAACCAGAGAATCGTCAGCGGGATCAGCGCCGCGACCGGTAGATTCCGACCGAACAGCGCCAGTGGTGCGCCGGTGGCCTCGAGCGCGCGCCAGGAGCCGGCGGCGATCCCCACCGGCACGCCGACGCCAATCGCCAGCCCGAAGCCGAGCAGCACACGCTTCAGCGTGGCGACAATGCTCTGGACCAGCGCGCGCTCGTTGACCAGGCTGGCGAAGCTGCCGAACACTTCAGCCGGGCTCGGCAGGATGACCGGCGACACGATCCGTGTCTCCGCTGTGCCCATGGTCACGATCCACCACGTGGCGGCGAGCAGCGCGATGCCTCCCGCGCCGAGCAGATACCGCACGGTCCGCGGTGGCGAGACGCGAAGCTCGAACATTACTTCGCGGCGGCCGGCGCTTCCGCCGGGTAGACCTTGATCTCGACGCGCCGGTTCTTGGCGTTGTTGTCCGGATCGGCGGGATCGGCCGGCTTGTCCCAGCCCAACCCGGTGGCCGAGAACTGGTTGGCCTGCAGCGTCGAGAACTGCTTGACGATCGCCTCCTTCACCGCGTTGGCGCGATTGAGCGACAGCTCCTGCACCGCGCTCTTCGGCGCCTGTCCGCGCATCGACGCGTCGGTGTGCCCTTCGATGACAATCCGTGCGGCCCCGTACTGCCCGGCCAGCTTGCCGATCTCCTCGACGACGAAGCTGACGTTTGGATCGTAGAGCTCCTCGACGTCCTTGCCGTCGATCGAACGCGTGATCTTCTTGTTCAGGTCCCACGAGTTCGGGAAGAAGTGGATGACGACGGTCTTGGTGAGGATCTCGTCGCTCTCACCCTGGACGGCGCCGGCGCTGGTCGGCGCGAAGCGGACGTCGTATTCGTTCTTCTGGCTCGCGTACTTCGCCTCGCTTCCCAGCTTCTGGATGACCGAGAAGTCCATCACCTGATCGAACGGCGTCTGCTGCGTCACCGCGCCGATCTTCTTGTAGAGGAAGTAGGCCGTATTCCACGTCCGCTCGAAGTTCGTCGGGTTGTTCTGGTTCAGGAAGAACTCGCGGTTTTCCGCGTAGTTGGTCGAGTGCGCGTCGCCGAGCATGCCGAGCGCGTCGCTTTCCGGGATGGAGTAGCCGGTCGCCATCAGCTTCGCGACCTTCTGCTTGTTCTCCTGCGCCTTCAGGTCCTGCATGGCGTCGAAGATGCCGCGGACGAGCCCTTCCATGATGTCGGGGTTGTCCTTGGCAAAGTCGGCGCGCGCGAACCAGACGTCGGCGATCAGCTTGTTCGCGGTCGCCGTCGTCACCATCACGCGATTGCCGCGCACCTTCTCGAGGTTGTAAATGTCCGGCGCCCAGCTGACGACGCCCGCCAGGCTCTTGTCGCCGTTGAACGCAGCGGCCGCCTGAAATGCGTCCTGGGTGAACTTGAACTGCACCTCGCCCGGCTGGACGCCGGCGTTGATCAGCGCATTGAGCAGGAAGAAATGTGACGGGGAGTTCTGCGCCAGCACCACGGTCTTGCCGCGCAGGTCGGCCATCGTCTTGACCGCCTCGCGGACGACGATGCCGTCGCCGCCGTTCGACCAGTCCACCTGCTGGTAAATGCGCGGCATGACGCGCGTGTCCTTCCGCAGCCCTTCGAGAAAAAGCGGCACCATGTCGAGCGTCGCCCAGCCGACGTGGATGTTCCCTGCGGCAAAGGCGTCGCGCATGGCCACCGGGTCGTCGATCAGCGCGAGCTCGACCGTGAAGTCCTTGCCCGACGGCGTCTTCCACGCCTTGCCCGCCTTGAAGCCGTTGTTGGCGTAGATGATCGGCCCCCAGCCCGCCCACACGTTGATGGCGAACCGCACCGTGCGGTTGTTCATCGGCGTGTAGCTGGAGATGCCTTTCACCTCCGGCAGCTTGGCGCTGGGGACGAAGTTGTATTCCTTGACGGTGGTGATCCCCGAGCTGTCAGGGTTCTCCGCCTTTCCGGCGATTTGCTTCAGCTCGTCGCTCGAGAACACACCCGCGCCGCCACCGGCGCCACCACCGTAGCGCCAGATGGCCAGGCCGACGAGGCCGAGGACGACCGCGAACATCGCGATGTAAAACGCAGGACGGGGCTGTCCGTTCGCCATCTAAGGAATCTCCTGTGATGATCAGCGGTTCAATGGGTCTGTTTCTCGATGGCCTTGTCGGTCGTCGCCGGGCCGAGGTCCTTGGTTGACGGCGTAATCGTCGTGGTCTCAGGCGACTTGAGTCCCAGCTCCACCTCGAAGTTGGTGAGCGCCTCTTCGGCCAGCGTCACCTGCATGCGCTCTTCGGCGTCGATTTCGGCGATGCCTTTCTGCGACAGATCCGCGGCGACGCGCGCTTTGCCGCGGTTCTTGTCGATCCGATCCTGGATGACCGCTTCGATCTGCCCGAAGTCGGTGGTCAGGTTGAGGTCGAAGCTTTCGGCCAGCTTGGCGATCTCGGCTTCGGCCGCGCTCATCTTGAGCTCGGCGTCGTACTTCTGAATCTTCTGCCGCAGATCGACCAGCTTGCCGTTGGCGTGCTGGATCTTGCGGAGGTTGTTGGTATACGCCGTCTCGTGCATCTGCAGCTGCTGGTCGTTGGCGGCGAGCTCGGTCTTGGCCTTCTGCAGCTCCAGCGCAAACTTCGCCGCGGTGGCGCGGTCGCCGGCTTTCAGGTACGCCTTCGTCTCCGCCTCGAGCTTCTGCACGTGCGCACGGTTGGTGGCGACCTGCCGGTTCACCCGCTCGACGAGGCCGCGGTACTGCTCGAGGCCGACGCGCCCTTCCTTCAACTCGTCGACGGCGCGGTCGTACTCGTACTGCATCTGGGCGATCGGATCCGCCTCCCAGAAGATGTTGGCAATCTTGTTTATCTGCGCTTTGAACGCCGACCAGAATTTCTGAACAATCACGCGAATCTCCTTCGACCGAAGTGATCGTCGTTACCGTGACCCGGGCTCGCGTTCGCCCGGCGCCGAAGCTTCGGCGAGGACGCGACCCTGATAGATCTCGTCCAGCGCCTTCCTGAGCTCCTCGCCGCTGCCGGCGCCGATCGCGTCGCCCTGTACCTGTTTCAGGAACGCGAACCTGTCGGCGTCCGTGTCGAACGCCACGAAATATATTGCGACACCGTGTTCGCTCTTCTGAAAAATTTCGCGGGCTACCTGGTCCGGGCTCCGGCCCGAGGTGTTTTCGCCGTCGGTGACGACGAGGAGATACTTGCGGAAGACGCCGGAACGATAGAGGTCGGGCCTGGCGGCGAGCATCGCCTCGCCAATCGCCGTGCCGCCGCCGGGGCGCGGCAGACGCGCCAGCGCGGTGCGAATGGCGGCGCGATCGAAGGCCTGCATCGGCAGCACGGTCGATGCCTGGCTGGAGAAGCTGTAGATGCCGACTTTGACGGCGAAGTCCGGTCGCCTGCTGATGAGCGATTCCGTCGCATCGAACATCGCCTCGAGTGCCTCGCGCGCGACCGCAGCCTTGGGACGGGTCTCGCCCGGCGCGTCTTCGTTCATCGACTTGGACGTGTCGATGAGAATGGCGACAGCCGCGCCGAGTCCCTCTTCGACTTCGGCCTGATACGGCGCCGTGGATCTGGCATCGTCACGTGGTATGTCCCTGCGTCGGGAACCGTCGCAGGCCGTCAGGGTCAACGCCACAGCCGTCATTGACAGCGCGGCGGTGAGAGGCCGAATCGTGAAAGTCAGGTATGGAAGTGTATGGTCGGCGTTAAAGTCGCTCAAGGTTCTGACGGCGCCGGGAATCAGCGGGCGTCAGTAATCCAGATCGACGGAATGCGGCCCTGAAAGTTCCCATCCCGCTGACATGGTACTGTTGTGCTTAAGAACTCTGACGGAAGGAGACGTATGAAGACGGTTCTGCATGCAGCGGTGCTGCTGTCGCTGGTATCGGTCACCGCGCACGCCCAGATCAATGCCGGCGGGTTGAAGGGGGAGACGAACCTGCCGTTCACCATGACCGAGGTGGCGACCTTCAAGTTGCCATGGCGCATCGCCTTTCTGCCCGACGGCCGCATGATCGTGACCGAGAAAGTTGGTCCGGTGTGGCTGGTGACGCAGAAGGGAGAGAAGACGCCGATCGACGGTGTCCCGGCCGTGGCGTATCAAGGCCAGGGCGGCATGTTGGGTGTGTTCGTTTCACCGCGCTATGCAACCGATCGCAGCATCTATCTCACCTATTCGGAACCGGGCGAGGGCGGGTCGAGCCTTGCGCTCGCGCGTGCCCGGCTTGCCACCAAAGACACCACCGCGGCGTTGGAGGGATTGCAGGTGCTGTGGCGCCAGATGCCGAAGGGGCGCGGCGGACAATTCGGCGCGCAGGTCGCTTTCTCTCTTGACGGCCAGTATCTCTTCCTGACGGTTGGCGATCGACAGCGATTCACTCCGGCGCAGGACCCGGATCAGGAGCTGGGCAAGATCCTGCGCCTGACGCTCGACGGCAAACCCGCGCCTGGCAATCCGATGGCGGGAAAGACCGGAGCGGCGAGCGTTCCACTGATCGATCCGCCGCGCGACACGGACGCGGCAAAGACTGCGCCGGTCGTCAGCACCTACACGTTCACGCAGCCAAACCTGACACCAGCGGAGACCTGGAGCAGTGGTCATCGGACGCCCTATGGTCTGGCCTTCGGTCCTGACGGCCGTTTGTGGGAACTGGAACATGGCCCGCGCGGCGGCGATGAGTTGAACCTGATCGAACCGGGAAAGAATTACGGCTGGCCGCTCGTGTCGTACGCCACCAACTACAACGGCGTGCCGATCCCGAGTCCCGACACTCGACCGGATCTGGTGAAGCCGGTGATTTATTGGAACCCCGTCATCGCGCCGGGCAGCCTCACCTTCTACAACGGCGCAATGTTTCCCCAGTGGAAAGGGTCCGCGCTGATCGGCGGGATGGGAACACAGTCGGTCAGCCGCATTACCTTCGACGGTCAAGGTGGTGCCACGCCCGCTGAGCGCTGGAGCGTCGGCCATCGCATTCGCGACATCGAGGTCGCTCCGGACGGCGCGATCTGGATGATCGAGGATGCGAATCCCGGCGCGCTGTATCGGGTGACGCCGAAGTAAATGTGCGGACGCTGATCGTCACTGTCTTCGTGATTCTCGCCGCAGCCGAGATCGCGGCGGCACAAAATGCCGACCGCTATCGCGGTGGGTGGAGGACTGACGACTCCGATCCGCACACCTATGAGTTCTCGATTCGCGGGGAATGGGTGCGCGGCATCTACTGCACGTTGTGCAGCGACGCCACGACGCTGGCGTTCATCGACGGCACCTTGGGTCCGGACGGCCTAGCGTTCGTCGTTACGCACGTGCGGCCCGATGGCCGCACCGCCTATGAGGACAAGGCGAGCGCGCGAATCGAAGGCGACCGTTTAATCGTCAGCGGCACAAGCGGCGCCCCCCGCGGTGGCAAATTCCAGCGCACCTTGTATCGTGATGCGCGCGGACCTGATCCGCTGCCGGTGCCGGTGCTGTGGCTGCCCGATGCCACAGGAAAGCCTGTGGCGCTTGCTGCCCTCGGCGGTCGCGGGCGCGGTGCCGCGCCTGCTGCTCCAACTGCACCGCCAGCAGCGGGACCGCCACCTGTTGTCGCACCGCCCGCCGGAGTTCCGGGGCGCGGCTGGCAGCAGCCCGGACCCTGGAAGAACCCGTTGGCGCTGGACGACATCGTCGGTGCGTGGATCGGATTCGGCACCGGCGTGAACAAGCAGTACTTCATCTTCCGGCGTGTCGGAAACCGCCTGCGCGGCATGGTGTGCGGACGCTGCGACAACCCGTTTACGCTGGCGGCGCTCGACGACATCGAAATCAGCGGTGATACGCTGCGCTTCAAAATCCTTCACGACGGATGGGGCGACGCGCCGGTGCTTCCGTTCGACAAATGGGTCACCGCCCGCATCACCGCGAACGAAATGCGCGCGTCCTTCGAAACACCGACTGAGGCCGGCGGCCGCGGGGTTACCGGTACGCCGCCGAGTGGCGGCGCCGGAACCACCCTGATCGGTCCAGTCGCGATCGAGGCGACGGCCGGCAACGACTCCCGCCCGAATCGATAGAGCTCCCGTATGAGAGGAACTGGAATGGAACGGACCCTTGGCCGCCGGACCTGGCTGCGGACGATCGCCGGACTCCTGGCGGGAACCGGCGTGCTTCGCCTCGCTGGAGTACCGCTCGCCGCGTTGGGCCAGGCCCCTGCCGGAGCGCGCGGCGGAGGCGCCAATGCATCACCAGAGAAGACGACGCTCTTGCTGCTCGGCACGCAGGGCGGCCCCGGCGTCGGGCTGACGCGAGCACAGACGGCCAGCGTGGTGATCGCAGGCGGGCAGCCATATCTGGTTGATTGCGGGTACGGGACCGTGCGCGGCCTCGTGCAGGGCGGCCTTCGCATTGCCCAGATCTCCCATGTGTTCGTCAGTCATCTGCACAACGATCACACCGCCGACATCGCCGCGCTGCTGTCGATGAAGTGGACCGGCGGGCAGACCAATCCGACGCCGACGGACGTGTGGGGACCACCGGGAACCCGCGCCATGGTCGACGGCGCCGTCGCATTCTTCAGGGGCGACAACGAGATTCGCATCGTCGACGAAGGTCGGACGGTGAAAGCGGACACGATCTTCAAGGGTCGCGATCTCGCCGCGGCGACGGTCACCGAGGTCTTCAAGGACGAGCGCGTCACCGTCCAGGCAATCGAGAACACTCATTTCCCCGATCGCGCCAAGTCGCGAATGGCGCATCGTTCTTTCGCCTACCGCTTCAACGCGCCCGATCGTTCTATCGTCATCTCGGGAGATACGGCGTACTCACCTGGCCTGATCGAACTGGCGCGTGATGCCGACGTCTTCGTCTGCGAAGCGATGACGATGGCGATGCACGCGCAGCTCACCGGTCGGCAGACGGGCGCCGGCAACGCTGAGAGTATCGGGCGGCACGTGCTGGAAACCCATTCCACGACCGAGGATGTCGGCCGGATGGCGGCGGCGGCGAAGGTGAAGAGCGTGGTGCTCTATCACCTGCTCGGTGTGCCGGCCGGCCGCGGCGGCGCGACGCCCGAGGACGCGTTCATCCCCGACGTCAAGAAGCACTTCGACGGCCCCGTCATCGTCGGCAACGACCAGATGCGGATCTGATCGTTCCCGGCCTCTCGATCGCCTACTTGGTCGTCGGGGGAGCCGCCACGCTTGCCGGAAGAGGGAAGTTTCCGTCGTACGGCGGCCAGTTGGGAACGGGCTGATCCGGCGGCGGATAGAACATCGCCGAGTAGACGAGACGGATCTTTGCGTTGTCGATGAAGAACCACTCGCTGAACATGTTGCGCCGTGCTGGTGACCCGGGCTTGCGAAGGAAGACGGCGAGCGCGAGCACGGCCTGCGCCTCTTCGTCCACGATTGGGTAGCGGCGCGCGGCGACGATCGACGCGTTGAAGTTCTCCAGCCCCGCGGCGCAGTCTCCACCCGCAGGCCCGCCGTTGCGGCCGGGGCGATTGGTCATCACCGTGCCGTTCTCCACGCGCGTGCATCCCGGTTCGTGCTCGATGATGTTGCCGTCGTGTGTCGTCAGGCCGTCGAAATAGCTGTTGGTAACCGCGATCAGCGATTCGCGGCTCAGCCGCTGCGTCTTCGGGACCGTCCGCTGTGGCGGTGGATTGGCGGCGAGACTTTCGGCGTTGAAGACGTTGCCGTTCGGCCCGTTCGGCCCGAACTCTCCGGCCCGGGCGATGATCCACTCCGCCTCGGAGATCTTCCTGTCATCGACCTTGATGCGGACGGTGACGACGCCCTGCGCCGCGCCTTCCTGGATGATGCCGAAGTAGGCCGCCTGCCCGGTGACCGCGTCGAGGTACCGTCGCTGCATCGGTCCGAGCCCGGTCATCGACTTCCACACCCCGTTTCCTGTCCGGACGACGATGGCGTTCTCGGTCTGGCGAAATCCGACCATCAGCGGCGCGGCTGCGGGATCGTGCTTGATGACCGCGTTGAGATAGGCGTCGAGCGTCGTCCGCAGACACGCGCGATCGCAGGGGATCGCAGCGGCGGTTGTACTGGCTGGCGCAGCCAGAGTGGCGCAAGACACGGCCACGCCAGACAGCGCGAGGCGGATCATTGGGGATATTCGCATGACGCGTTCCTCAAGGCCCGTGGACGGGCCGCTGCGGGTTGAAAGTCGGAAGAGTATAGAGCCGCTGATCAGAACGCGTACTCCACGCCGACGAGCGGAGAGACCTTGTCGCGCAGGCCCTCGGAATTGAGACGAACCAGCAGGTTGGTGTTCAGCAGCAATCGGCCGGCGAGATTGATCTTGAGCCCGACGGCGCTGCTCAGCTCATTAATCGAGCCGGTATCAAAGGTGATGCTTGGAAACACGGATCGTCCGTCGAGCGCATGGAAATCTTCACGCCGGACGCGCGGTGAGTCGATGATGTATCGACCCAGCAGATCGACCGCCGCCGTCACCCGCGGGTGCACCGCGATGACGGCTCCGAGCGCGTAGACGGCCACGTCCGGCAGATCCGCCGCGACACCCGATTCGACGTCGCCGCCGAGGATGCTCGAGCCGTTCCACTGATACCCGAGGTTGACGTGCGGCGACACCGTGCCGAAGTCCGCCGACCAGGCGGCAAACGGCTGGACGCCGGCGGCTCCCGTTCCCAGCAGGTTCCGTTCATCCCCCGTCGGCAGCCGCAGATCCAGGCCGAGCGCCAATCCATGCGTCTCGCCTTTCTTGACGACCTGCTTCATGCGGACGGTGATGTCGCCGGGGCCGCTGGCGTGTCCGAACGCCGTGAACAGGCGGCGGTCACCGATGCTGTCATCGGCCGCGCGGAAAAAATGAATCTCCGGCGCCGTCGTCCCGATGCGCCGAATCGTCGCGTCGGAGACGACGACGATGTCGGCCGAAATGAACGGGACGGCGATGGCGACGTCGAGCCTGTTGGTGACGCCATAGGTGACGAAACCTGCCGAGCGACTGACCTCCGAGTCGATTGAATTGACGGTTGTGATCACGTCCTCGCGGCCGCCGCGCAACTCGGCGTTGTCATGTGTAAAAACGGCGGGCACGGCTCGAAGGTCCATGCCCTCGATCGAGTCGAAGGCGAGCCGCTGGTAGGCGAATCCGACCGACACGCGGCGCGCGCCGATCGTCTCGGCGCGTTCGGCGAGGATGGGCCCGAACGTGGACGTCGATCGCGTGAAGACGCCCAGGTTCGAGTCGAATTCATAGGTGAAGCCAGAGGCGGGCGCCGGCAGCGGCAGCGACACGATCTGGCCGGTCAGCGCCGTGCCGAATTGGGAGAATTCGCTTTCGAAGCCGCTGTTGAAGTGCGCGGAGTGCGAGACGCCGCCGGCCAGCGCCGAGAGGCTGTTGACCACCAGGCCTTCGGGACCGTACAGGTCGGTGAAGATTCGCGACAGCTCCGTGACATTCACGGTGACGTTGTACGGTTCCTGCGCCCGCGCACTCTCAACGCTGGCGAGCAGCATGATGGACGCAGCAACGATCGTCAGGCGCATCTCTCTCCTCCGAAGAGTTGCGGACAGGCGTGGCGCCGGGTGCATTTACTCGGCGATGATCCAGCCGGCTTCGGTCTTCTCGAAGCGCAGAGTCTGGGTGCTGTTCTGGGTTTGTCGCCGCCCCGCCGTCACCAATGTATCGCGGCGCACCAGCCGGGCGGAGGCCGTACGGCCGTCGATCCGCAGGTTCTCGACTTGGATGTCGATCTCCTGGGAGTCGATCTGGCGAAAGCTGTTCATCAGTACGCCTTCTGCCGCGCGCGAAAGGTTCGGACGAATCGAGCGATATAACGCGACGTCCTTGGTCTCGATCGCCCGTTCGTAGACGCGAATCACGCGTCGGATGGCCGCTTCGTCTGTTTCGGCAGGCGCCGGCGCTGGCGCAGGTGGCAGTGGCGTTGCCGCACGTGCAGCGGTTGCGGCGGGTTGCGGCGCCGCAGCGGGTGGTGCGACGGGTTCGGGATCGGGCGTACGCGCTGACGGTGGCTTGGGTTCTTCCACTGCGGGTGGCGTCGGACCGACAGCGCCGGCTGGCGGCGTCGCGGTTGCGGGCGGTGTCGCGGCAGGCGGCGGCCGCGACTCCACTCGGCGGGCGTCTCTCGCGGCTGACGGATTAGCGGGAGGCACCGCGGGTGGCGCTGGCACAGATCGTCGTGGAGTGACCGACGCCGGCGTGTTCGGTGGAGTCGCGGAGACAGCGGGTGGTGAAGGCGCAGGCGTGGGTGCCGGATTCGAAGACGGCGTCGCTGGTGCTGCCTGCGTTGGCGGCGTGTTCGACGATACGTCGAGAGCGCCGTGTTGGCGCCACAAAAAGGCAGCTGCCGCGGCGGCCGTGACCACGATCGCCACGACGGCGATCTGCATTTGTCGTCTCCGTTTGGGTGCCGGTGGGCTGGCGATGACGGAACGGCTGTCGCGCGCGATCGGTGCCGCCGACTGACCGGCAATACTCCCGGCATCGAGGTCCCGGCGGATCCGCCTCAGTTCCGCCTGCAGGTCCGATGCGTGCTGGTAGCGCAGCTCGCGATCCTTTTCGAGCAAGGTCGCGATTACGGTTTCCAGGCGCGCGGGAATCAGCGGGTTGAGGTGCGCGATCGGCCGGGGCGCGCGATTGAGAATCGCGTCGAAGACGACGGCTGTCGTGCTGCCGCCGAACGGCTGACTGCCGGTGACCATTTCGTACAGCACCGCGCCGAGCGAAAACAGGTCCGTTCGCGAATCGAGCTGCTCGCCGCGCGCCTGCTCCGGCGACATATAAGCGACAGTGCCGACGACCATGCCAGGCTGAGTCAGCTGGTCGCTGCGTAGCCGATCAGGCGGTGAGGTGGTGTCGGCGCTCATCGACAGCGGCGATGAGGCGCTGAGTTTCGCCAGTCCGAAATCGAGCACCTTCACGCGGTTGCGGTCGCCGATGAAGACATTGGCCGGCTTGATATCCCGATGGACGATGCCCTGGCCGTGTGCGGCTTCCAGCGCGTCGGCGAGCTGAATGCCGATATCGAGGACGTCGGTGACCTTCAGCGGCCCCTTGGCGATCCGTTCCCGCAGCGTCTCGCCCTTCAACGCCTCCATGACGATGTACGGCGCATCGCCATCGTGGCCGATGTCGTAGATCGCACAGATGGCGGGATGGCTGAGCGAACTGGCGGCGCGGGCTTCGACGCGGAATCGTTCGAGTGCGTCCGCCTGGTTGGCCCAGCTCGCGGGGAGGAACTTGAGGGCGACCTGACGCCCCAGCCGGGCATCCTCAGCGAGATAGACGACGCCCATCCCGCCCGAACCGAGCGTGCTGACGATTCGATAGTGCGAGACGGTGCGGCCGATCATGGTTGGGCTGCGAAAGCCAACAGCAGCCACAGAGCATCGCGTGAAGCCCCGTATCCTGTCAAAATCCCGCGATTCGTGGCTTCCGCCTTCAGGCGGAAGAGCCGTCTTCGATCATCGGCAGCAGCTTCGGCGCCTGACGCCGCGGGTGCCGGCCGACGGCCAGGGACAGATCGATCAGGTGCCGGCCTTTGATGCCGATGCCGAACGGGCGTTGGCGCAGCCAGTGCAGTCCCGCGCTGACGGCGCACCCGCACTCCGAGCAATCCGGATTGCCCCCGAAGAAGCACGGCTCCACCCGTGTCTGCAGGTCGGCCGAGTAATTCACCGACACGCGCGCGAACGTGCACTCCGACGGGTCCGCGGGCGGGCGGGCGAAGGCGGAGACTGCGCCGTCGGGAAAGATGAGCGCGGGATACTTCCGCTTCAGCGCCGGCAGTTCCGATAACAGCCGCCGCCGCGAGGCCGGCGTCAGACGCTCCGCGCTCGCTTCGCCGCGCTGCGGCGTGTAGACGCTGAGCCAGATCCGCTCGATCTCGGGGCGGCGCGTCCAGAAGGCCAGGTATTCGTCGAGATAGCCCTCCCGCTCCATCATCGGATTCGTGATCACCCAGCTGATGTCGGCGACGCGTCCGTTCAGATTCTTCAAGATGCGCTCGTAGGTCGCCGGCGTGCGCCGCGCGTCGTGCTCCGGCTGGAGACCGTCGATCGACACCGTCACACGCACGTGCGGGATGTCGTTCCACTGGGTAGGAAACGGAATGACCGCGCTCGTGACAACGAGTGAGAAGACTCCCCATTCGCTCAACACCGGCAGGATTCGACTGAGTTCCTTGTGGCGGATGAGCGGCTCGCCACCCACGAAGGACACCTGCATCGGCCGATGCTGGCGCACGAGCTCGAGGACGCGTTTGACCAGCGCATCGCCGCGCAGATCGTGCAAGCCGCGGAGGGTCACGCCGCCGCCCAGATGATCGTCGCCGTAGGCGTAACAGCCCGGGCAGCGCAACGGGCATTCGCGAGTGATTTCGATCGACAGCAGCGGACTGTAGCCGCGCAGCAGGCGGCCCCAGGCGCGCAGGAGGCGCGCCGCATTCACCGGCTGACGGGGCTGGGAGGCATCTGTGTGCACCATGTCGCGATTCTCACATCGTTCGACCAGTTCTACGGTTCGGCTAGTACGATCGTTCTTCCTCTGAGTGGATCCGGCTCACCACCGCAAAGAAGAAACCCGTCGACCACCCGCACATCAGGATACCCGTCAGCGCCTCCACCGCTCCGACCAGACGCCAGCGTTCGGGGAGTACCAAATCGCCGTATCCGGTCGTCGTGTAGGTCACGGCACTGAAATACAACGCGGACTGGAGCTCGGGCAGGGCGTGCGTCCAGGCAAAGGCGACAGCCCACGTGGTGATTTCGGTGGCGTGCAGCACGACGATCCATCCGGCGAGGTGGACGAACAGCCAGGTCAATGGCAGCAGCCGCGCCGGCGTGATCGACTGCCGCCGCAGCCGGCGGAGCAATGACGTCACGCCCCACGCATGAATGACCACGTTCAATGCCATGAGGCACCAGGCAAGCAGAAGCTGCGAAAACATGTGCGGACGCTCACGAAATCCCGTGACCTCCGATTGCGCGCAATTCGGTACATTGAGGCAATCCGAGCGCCAGAATCGGATGCCCGGCGCGAGGGCACGTGTCATGCCGCAGATGGGCGTCTGCGCTAGAATCCCGCCCTATGACGGCGAAAATTTGCTGCTCTCTCGTTCGTAGCGTCGGAATCGTCGCTGCCGTTGCCCTGGCAACGGTCACCCTCAACGCCCAGACCAGGACGACGCCGCAGACCACGAAGCCGATGAAGATTGGTTTCATCGGATCCGGCAACATCGGCGGCGCCATCGGCGAGCTGATGGCGCGGGCAGGGCACGAGGTGTTCTTCTCCTCACGCAATCCCGACAACCTGAAGCCGCTGGTCGCACGCGTCGGCGCGCGGGCACGCGCAGGTACGGTGAAAGAGGCGATTGCGTTCGGCGACGTCATCTTCATCGGTGTGCCGTACTCGTCGATGCCGCAGATTGGCCAGGACTACGCCGCCGCTCTGAAGGGCAAGATCGTGATGGACGCGGGCAACCCGAATCCCCGCCGCGATGGGGCAATCGCTGAAGGCGCCGTCGCCAAGGGCGCCGGGATGGCAACGCAGGAGCACCTCCCGGGCGCGCGTATCGTCCGCGCGTTCAATCAGTTGAACAACAAAGTCTTCCTGAGCGAGGCGCATCGCGCGGGCGAGAAGGTGGCGGTGCCCCTGGGAGGCGACGACAAGGAGGCGGTGGCGGTCGTCGCGCGCCTGGTCTCCGATGCCGGATTCGACCCGGTCATCGTCGGTTCACTGGCGGAGAGCAAGTCCTTTGACTCGAGCGCGCCAATCTTCCTGAAGACGCTGACTGCGCGCGAACTGCGCGCGGCCCTCAAGCTTCCGGCGCAGTAAACAGCGCCCCGAAGAACGTGCGAGACCGCCGCGAGGGTACCGGGCAACGCTCTCAGCTCGAGTAGTTTCGTTCCAGGAATACGCGGACGGCGTCATTGAACGCGTCGGGCGTCTCGAGATTCGACATGTGACCGGCGGTCGAGAGGGTGACGAGCGTCGAGCCGCGCACGCGTCGATGCATGAATTCGGCGTCCGCTGGCGGCGTCACGGTGTCCTCCTCGCCGACGATGATGGTCGTTGGGACCGTGATGCGGTCGAGCAGGGCTGTGGAGTCAGGCCGATCCATCATCGCCTGGAGGCCGTCGGCAATCGTCTCCGCCGGCTGCGACGTAATCAGCGAGCGCACTTCCTCCACGACTTCCGGACGACGGCTGCGTGTCGTCGGGCCGAGGATGGCCGGGATCATCTCGTCGGCAATCGCGGCGGCGCCCTGGGTTCGCGCGAGCCCAATGCTTTGTTGCCGTGCGGCGCGCCGCTCGGGCGTGTCGATCGAGGTTCGCGTGTCCGCAAGAATCAACCCCAGCGCCCGCTCCGGCGCCTGGCGCAGTACTCCGAAGATCGTGTAACCGCCCATCGACAGGCCGCCAAACACCGCCTGCTCAATCCCCATTCGATCGAGCGTGCCGAGCAGATCACGCGCGTAGCCGTCGATCGTCGGGTCTGCCGCACGCGGATGTCCGTCGAATCCGGGGAGTGACGGCGCGACGACATGCCAGCCCGGAAAGGCCGTCATCTGGCGGCGCCACATCGAGGCGCCGAACGGAAACGCGTGCACAAGGACGAGAACAGGACGGTTCGACATCGGACTCGACCGAAGAGTAGAACGCCACCATAATCGCACTTCGATGAACCGCCGGGTCAGTGAGGCTTTCAGCCGGACCTTGTCGCTGGGGCGCGGTGACGCTGTCACCGCCGTGCTGATGTTCGCCTACTCGTTCCTGGCGATGACTTCCTACAACATCCTCAAGCCGCTGACCCGGTCCAAATTCATCTCCGATCTCGGCTCCGACAACCTGCCGTACGTGCTCCTCGGCAGCGCTGTGGTCATTGGCGTGCTGATGCACTGGTACGCCAAGGCGGCAGGACGGCTTGCGCGCCAGCACGTCATCCCGGCGACGCAGGCGGCCATCATCGTGCTGCTCATCGTCTTCTCGCTGCTGCTGCGGATTGACGCCGACTGGGTGACCGTGGCCTTCTACGTGTTCGGCCAGATCCTCGGGGTCCTTCTCATCAGCCAGTTCTGGACCCTCGCCAACGACGTGTACGACGCCCGTCAAGCCAAACGGCTGTTCGGGTTCATCGGCGCCGGCGCCAGCCTCGGCGGTGCCGCCGGGGCGACGATCGTCGCCAGCATCGTCCATGAGGTCGGCAGCGACAATCTGCTGCTGGTCAGCGCGGCCACGCTGGGTGGATGCATGGCCATTGTCGTCACAATCGGTCGGCGGGGCGTCATCAGCGCCACGCCACAGGTCATCGACGATGCGGGCGTCGGCGGGCGAGAGGGCATCCATCTGCTCGTGCGCTCCCGACATCTCCGCATCGTCGCGCTTGCCGTTGCCTGTGCGGCCGCGGGCGCCACGATCGTCGAACAACAGTTGAACATGGCGGCGGAGGCACTCAAGGGCGCCGAAGGCGACGCCGGTATCGCCGCGTTCCTGGCGCAGGTCATCTTCTACACTTCGATCGTCGGATTCGTTCTCCAGGTGGCGGCGACGAGCCGCATTCACCGGTCGCTCGGCCTGGCGTTTGCCCTCGTTCTGCTGCCGGTGGCCCTCGGCTCGATGGCGATGTTGATTCTGCTGACCGGCGCGTTCTGGGCGCCGCAGGCCGCGCGCGTCCTCGACTCCACACTCCGGTACACCGTCGATAAGACGTCGCGCGAAGTGCTGTTCCTGCCGCTGCCGCCGGAGCTGAAGTACCGGGCGAAGCCGTTCATTGATGTCACGATGGACCGGTTTGCGAAAGGGGCGACGGCCGTTGCCATCCTCGTGCTGATTCAACCGTGGGGATTCGGGCTCGACTGGCGTCGTTTGAGCTACGCGAGCATCGGCATCATGGTGCTGTGGATCGTGACGGCCCTCGTCGCCCGGCAGCGATACCTCGACACGTTCCGCCAGAGCATCGGCTCACGCACGCTCGAGATGGACTCCGTGCGCGTTGATGTCGGCGATCCGGCGACCATCGAGGCGCTCGTCGAGGAGCTGTCCAACCCGGATCCGGCAGCAGTGCTCTACGCCATCGGGATGCTGGAGACGCTGGAGAAGCGGAACCTGATCTCTCCGCTGCTGCTGCATCACGAGTCACCGCAGGTGCGCGTACGCGTGCTGCGCGCGCTGCGTGCCGTGCGTTCGCACATCGCGCTGCGCTGGCGGCCCGCGGTCGAGCGCCTCGTGCACGACCCGGATGTCGGCGTACGCGCCGCGGCGCTGCGTGCGCTGGCCGAGTTCTCGCACGAGGACGCTGCTGTCCTGCTGCGACGACACCTTGCCGATCCCGAACCGCTGGTTGCCGTGACCGCCGCCATGGCGCTCGCCCAGTCCGGATTGACCGAAGACGTCGAGGTCGCGCAGCGGACGTTCGAGCGCCTGATTGGCGATTCACGCGATGCAGGAGCGATCGGGCGCCGCGAGGTGGCCGTTGCGCTGTCGCGCATCAGCGCCCCTCGATTCAGGCCGCTGCTCGTTCCGCTCATCTACGACCACGACACCCGTGTCGTCGAGGCGGCCATCGACAGCGCGCGACGACTGGGAGCCTCTGACGGGCTGTTCCTTCCCGCGTTGATTTCGCTGCTTGGACACCGTGTCCTCAAGACCCCCGCGCGCGAGGCGCTCGTTGGCTACGGCGAGGCGGCAGTCGGAGCGCTGGCGCATGCGCTGTCCGATCCGCGTGAGGACATCTGGATTCGCCGGCATGTTCCAGCGACGCTGGCCCTCATCCCGATACAGGCGTCGATGGACGCACTGATGGGCGCGCTCTCGGATCCCGATCGATTTCTGCGCTTCAAGTCGATCACGGCCATCGAGAAGCTGCATCGCGCCCACCGATCGCTGACGTTTCCGGCGGCGGTGATCGAGAAGCTGACGCTGCAGGAGGCCTCACGCTATTACGACTATCTGTGCGAACGGCACGACCTGCTGCGCGATGCACGGGCGCGGGAGACGCTGCTCGTCCGCGCGCTCGACGAGCGGCTCGAGCGCGCCATCGACAGCCTCTACCGGCTGCTCGGGCTGCTCTATGACACCGATCATGTCGCGGCGGCGCGTTACACGATCGAGCACGGCGATGCACGACGCCGTGCGGCGGCGGTGGAGTACCTGGACAACCTGCTGACGGGCACGGTCCGCAAACGGGTGCTCCCGATCCTCGAAGAGCCCTCCGACGCGGGAAAACTCCGTCACGCCTACCTGGCGCTCAAGACGCGACCACGTGACCTCGACGACACTCTTGCCCGGCTGCTGCACGAAGACGATCCGGTGCTCGCTGCTGCAGCGATTTATTTCATCGTGCAGCACCGGCTGTGGGGACTCGTCGGCGACCTGGAATTCGTGCTGGGGCACGATGCGGATCACGCCGCCGTCGAGGCGGCGGCGTGGGCGGTGCGGACACGTCATGCCGGTCGTCTGCCGACGACCGAGCCGCTGACGATCGTGGAGCTGGCGAATCGGGTGCGGATGATCCCGTTGTTCGAGTTCGTCTCCGTCGACGAGCTGTTCCGCATCGCCGCCGCTGGCGAGGAAGCGCGTCATCCGGCCGGCCGCGAGTTGTTCCATCCAGGTGCGGCGCCGGATCATGTCGAGTTCCTGATTGATGGCGTGGTGCGGATCCAGTCCTCCGGCACGACGAGCGAGGTCGAAGCGCCGGCGGTCCTCGGGCTCGAGGACGTGCTCCAGGGGGCGCCGCCGACGGTGACGATTCGCGCCGTCGGGGCTGTCCTTTGCTTCCGCGTCAACGCCAAAGAGCTGATGACGATGGTGTCGGGCAACACATTCCTCGCGCAAAGCCTCTTCCAGATGCTGCTCGCCCGCGCCAGCTGGCACGGCGAACATCCGCTGCCGCTGCGGGCGACGGCCGTTCAGCTGCGCGCGCTGATCGAGGTGGCGACCGAGGTCGTGATGACCGAGGGCACCGTGCTGTGTGAGCGTGACGACGCGCCCGCAGTCTTCCAGGTGGTGGATGGCGAGCTGAGGCTGGAGATGCCTGGAGGCGGCGGAACGGCGATCCTGCCCGGCATGACGGTGGGGCTGGCCGAAACGCTGTCGGGCGCCGCCCCGGCGCGCGTTGCAGTCACGCGCTCAGGACGCGCGCTGCGTATCGGACGTGACGATCTGATTGCGGTGCTGACCGACCATGTCGATTTGATGCAGGGTGTGTTCAGCGAAATCCTGACCTTGCCGCGAAAAACGCTGCCTGGGATCGCCGCGCAGGCGTAGGAACCGCGTCACAGAGAACGTGTCGCAGCGACCTCAGCCAGCGCAGCCGTAGCGCTCGGGCGTCGCACGCGCATCAGCGCTGGCTTACACTTGCCGTGGCGGGGTGGAGGTTACGATGATGCGTTCAAGACTGCTCGTGGTCGTTGTCGCCGCGGGACTGCTGGTCGCCTGCGACGATGACAATCCTACTTCTCCCACCGGGACATCTATCGTGACGATGTCCGCGCTGTTGAGCCCTGCGAACGAGGTCCCCGCGATCGCCAATGCCGAGAACGTGGCGCGCGGAGCGGCGCAGATCACCTTTGACATCAGCCGCGACGCGTCCGGCACGATCACGTCGGCGACGGCGACGATGTACTTCCAGCTGTTGAATCTGCCGAATGGAACAATCATCCGTGGCGCTCACATCCATTCCGCCCCGGCGGGCGTCAACGGGAACATCGTCGTTGACACCGGTGTCTCGCCGACGAACACGGTGACGCTCGAGGGCGGCCGTCAGGAGTTCACCTTCGGGCCTATCGGTGTCGGTCCCGTCCTCATGGGAAACATCCTCGCGAATCCGGCCGCGTTCTATTTCAACGTGCACACGGTCACCAATCCTGGTGGGCTCGCGCGCGGACAACTGAGCGTGGTTGGTTAGGGAGGTGGACGACGAACTGCGGAGGCGCGAAGACGCGGAGTTTCGTTGATCAGAGTTGTTCCGCGTCTCACGTCTCCGTGGCCCGTAAACCCGGATCTCCCAACGCCGTGGAATAATATCCGGCGCGCTCCTTCAATCATTGGTCCATCAGACACACGCGGCTGAGCCGCCGTCGCGAGTTGTTTCCCGTCCGCGGACCATCGTCACCAGCAGCCTCCTCTTTGCGCTCGCGTTTCTGTATCGCCTCCCAGACGCGACGGAGCTCATCAACGACCACTTCATGCACTTCGTATTTGGACGGCAGATGCTCTGGGGTCGCCTTCCCGTTCGCGACAGCGTATCGCTCGGCATGCCGTTGCAGACCGGGCTGTCCGCCGCGGCAGAGTGGCTGGTCGGCTACCGGCTGCTGTCGGAAGGGCTGGTCGTCAGCACGGCGTTTGCCGCGGCTGCAGTTCTGACGTTCATTGTCATCAAGCGCGCCACCGGCAGTCTGGTGATGGGGATTGCCGGGGCGCTTCTGGAAGTTGCGATCGCGCCGCGAACCTATAGTTATCCGAAGCTCATCGTCTACGCGGTCGGGATTCTGCTGCTGTGGCGGTATGTCGATCGGCCGTCGAACCGGCGCGCCGTGGAACTGGGTGTGGCAGCCGCTCTTGCCTTTTATCTGCGGCACGACCACGGCGTCTACCTCGGATTGGTCGCTGTGGCGGTGATCGCGATGTGCCACGGAAGTCAGTGGCGCGCGGCGTTCCAGCAGATCGGCGTCCTCGCGGCGACGTGCGTGCTGGCCGTCGCGCCGTTCTTCGCCTACATCGAAGCGTTCGGCAGCGTACGAAACTACACGGCCGATCTGCTCCAGTTCACCGAGCGGGAGAACTCGATGAACC